>Ga0180222_1000501_pt1 | contig 56220 bp, 58 predicted proteins | sample eDN5th37CKraftOP_FD_151336 | JGI IMG/M metagenome (GOLD analysis project Ga0180222, IMG submission 151336) | Enriched Organic Plus compost microbial communities from Emeryville, California, USA - eDNA 5th pass 37_C Kraft OP (version 2) (version 2) ...
ATTCAGCCGGCGAGCCTCGACCTCCGGCTCGGTCCGCTCGCCTATCGCGTGCGCGCGAGCTTCCTGCCGGGGCCGCACAGCGCGGTGGCGCGGCGCATCGCCGACCTCAAGCTGCACGAGGTGCCGTTGTCGAACGGCGCGGTGCTGGAGACCGGCTGCGTCTACATCGTGCCGCTGCTCGAAAGCCTGGCGCTGCCGGACGACATCTCCGCCGCCGCCAATCCGAAAAGCTCGACCGGCCGGCTCGACGTCTTCACCCGCGTGATCGCCGACGCGATGCGCGGCTTCGACCGAATCCATGCCGGCTATCACGGCCCGCTCTATGCCGAGATCAGCCCGCGCACTTTTCCGGTGCTGGTGCGGGAAGGCTCGCGGCTATCGCAGATCCGCTTCCGCCGCGGCCAGGCGCTGCTCGACGCCGCGGCGCTGCGCGAGCTGCATGCGCGCGAGCGCCTCGTCGACAACGACGAGGCCGATGTCGGCGACGGCGTCGCGGTCGGCGTCGATCTCTCCGGACTCGGACCGGGCGGGCTCGTCGGCTATCGCGCCAAGCGCCACACCGGCCTGATCGACGTCGACAAGCGTGCCGGCTACGCGGTCGGCGAGTTCTGGGAGCCGATGCCGGTGCGCGCCGACAAGACGCTGATCCTCGATCCCAACGAGTTCTACATCCTGGCGTCGAAGGAGGCGGTGCAGGTGCCGCCGGATTATGCCGCGGAGATGGTGCCGTTCGATCCGCTGGTGGGGGAATTCCGCGTGCACTATGCCGGCTTCTTCGATCCCGGCTTCGGCTATGCCGGCGCCGGCGGCCGCGGCGCGCGCGCGGTGCTGGAGGTGCGCTCGCGCGAGGTGCCGTTCATCCTCGAGCATGGCCAGATCGTCGGCCGCCTGATCTACGAGAAGATGCTGGCGCGGCCGGATGCGCTGTACGGGCAGGGCATCGGCTCGAATTACCAGGCGCAGAGCCTGAAGCTCTCCAAGCACTTCGTGGCTTAGAGGTTTATCGGGTTCAGTTGAATCGGCTTTGCTTCCGTTCGTCCCCCCGAACGCGGGAATGAGCGCAGGATAAAGCATGCATCAATTCGAAGCGATCTCGCCCCGGGGCGCCGCGCGCGGTGGCGCGGTCACCGCTTGCCGTCCGGCGGGATGGTCGGCGGCTCGCCGCCCATGAACACCGGCCGCAGCAGGTGCGACACGAAGCGCCAGCGGCGGTCGGCGCCGCGCTCGCATTCGCTGACCACGTCGGCGATCATGATGGCGGGACGCGATTCCAGCACCGGCCGGCCGTCGGCGGCATAGAGCGCCAGGATGCATTCGAACCGCGCGCGATTGCCCTCGCGCGCGCCGAGCCGGAAGTTGCTGACGATGTGCCGCGCGGTGCGCTCGCCGCGGCCTTCGCGCCAGCGATAGAATGCGGCGATCTCCTCGCGGCCGGACATCGTCTTGTCGCCGATCGCGAACACGCCGCCCTCGACATACAGCGTGCTCGCGGTCCGGCCCCAATTGTGATCGACGTCATGCCAGTAATCGACCTCGAGCGCGGTCAGCGCATGGAGGACGTCGGCGTCGCTTTCGGTCATCGTGGTATTATCCCTGCGTGTCCGGTCAGTCCGAAATCTGGATGCCGATCTTCTCGATCACCTTCTGGTTGACGGTGAGCTGCTCCTCGACGAAGGCGTCGAGCTCCTGCGGCGTGGAGCCGACCACGTCGACGATCAGCTCGTCATAGCGCTTGCGCGTCGCCGGGTCCTTCAGCGCCGCGGCGATCGCCGCCGACATCTTGTCGACGATCGGCTTCGGCGTCTTGGCCGGCGCGAACACCGCGACCCACATCGGGAACACGAAGCCGGGCAGCGTCTCGCTGACCGTCGGCAGTTCCGGCATGTACGGCGAACGCTCGCGCGTCGATACGCCGAGCGGGCGCACGCGGCCCTCGCGGATATGGCCGAGCTGCGGCGCCAGGCCGTCGATGACCAGGTCGATCTGGTCGGCGAGCAGCGCCGCGGTGGCCTGGCCGCTGCCGCGGAACGGCACATGCACCATGTTGATGCCGGCCTGGTCGGTGAACGCCGCCAGCGGAATGTGCGAGGCGCCGCCGACGCCGCTCGAGCCGTAGCTGTATTTGCCGGGCGCCGCCTTCGCCATGGCGATGAATTCGGCGACGGTCTTGGCGGGGATCGACGGCTTGGTCACCAGCACCAGCGGATATCGGGTTACCAGCGACACGCTGGCGAAGTCCTTGCGCACGTCATAGCCCGGCTCCTTGCGGATGAAGGGCAGGTAGGCATGGCCCGGCCCCTGGAAGAGGAACGAATAGCCGTCCGGGTCGCTCTTCGCGATCATCCGCGTCGCGATCAGGCCGCCGGCGCCGCCATTGTTCTCGACGATCACGCGCTGCGGAAGCTGGCGGCTCAGCGCGTCGGCGAGGATGCGGGCCATCAGGTCGATGCCGCCGCCGGCGGCGGAGGTGACGAGCAGCTTGATCGGCCGGTCGGGCCAGGAGTCTTGCGCGGCGGCGGTGCCGGAGACCACCAGCGCGGCGGCCAGCATCAGTCTGTGCAGCAGAGCGTGCATTGCTTCCTCCCTCGATGACGCGGCGCCGGTCTTTGACCGCGCGCGGGCCTGCTTGCGGCAGCCCCGCTGCAAGGCCCCGGCGGCCGGCTTTGCTTGACCGCAGTATTGTTAATTATTAATCATCAAGCAAGAGAGAGGGAATGCGGCATTGCGGCCGGGGCGCGACGGGCGCGCCCGCCGAAACGGGTGAAGATCAACCGAGGACAAGGACGATGATGGAAGCAAACCGGCTGCAGTGGCCGAACGGCAAGCGCGTCGCCGTCGCGGTGACGGTGATGTACGAGACCTGGGCGGAAGGAAAGGCGCCGAACTATTCGGTGCAGACCACGCATCTCAAGCCGGGCACCGTCGATCTCGCCGGCCGCGCCTGGTCGACCTATGGCGGCCGCGTCGGCGTATGGCGGATCATCCGCACTCTCGACCGGCTGCAGGTGCCGGCGACGTTCTTCACCAATGCGCGCTGCGCCGAGCTTTATCCCGACACGGTCAAGCAGATCGTGACGTCGGGCCACGACGTCGGCGGCCACAACTACACGCAGGATGCGCTGCTCGCCTATATGCAGCCGGAGGAGGAGCAGGCGACGATCAAGAAGTGCCTCGACATCCTCGGCGACAAGACCGGCAAGCGCCCGGCGGGCTGGTTGAGCTCGGTGCTGGCCTTCACCGAGCACACCGTCGATTTCCTGGCCGCCGAGAAGCTGACCTACCACGCCGACGTCACCTATGCCGACCTGCCGCTCACGCTGGAGACGCGGCACGGCAAGATCGCGGCGGTGCCGAACAGCGACTTCACCGACAACCGCGTGCTGCGCTCGAGCCCGCGCGACCTGTGGGACGTCTACAAGGGCACGTTCGACTATCTCCACCGCAACGAGCCGATGTCGATGCTGGTGCTGACCCTGCACTGCCATTTCGGCGGCCGGCCGATGATCATCGCGGTGTTCGAGGAGATCATCCGCTACCTGCAGCAACATCCGGATGTCTGGTTTGCGCGGCACGAAGAGCTGGGCCGCTGGGCGCTGGCGCAGACCGACGATCATGGTTATCAGAAGCGGTTTTTCTGATATGCGTGACACGGATGCATGATATGGCGGCGGCCAGCGTCGTCCCGGCGCACGATCGCAACGCTCCCGCCGCACGAGCCGCCTGATGAGCCGCCCCACCACCGCCCGTCGCAGCGCCTCGACGCCGCCCCGCCACCGCCCCGACAGCGACGTCGCGCCGCCGCCGGCCACCACGCTGCCGGCGCTCGCCGATGTCAGCCGCTTCTCGCGCACCGGCTGGCTCGCCGACGTGCTGCGCGAGCGTATCCTCAACGGCACCTACCAGCCGGGCGAGCGCATCCGCGAGCTGCAGTTGCGCCGCGAGTTCGGCTTCTCCAACGGCCCGATCCGCGAGGCGCTGCAGGCGATCGTGGCGGAAGGGCTGGCGGAGCGCGCGCCGTATCAGGGCGTCAGCGTCAAGAAGCTCAATGAGCGGCAGCTGACGGAGCTGTTCCAGCTGCGGCTGGCGCTGCTCGAATATGCGGCGGAGCTGGCGGCGCGCAATCATGCCGAGGCCGCCAGGGGCGCCGCCGCGCTCAAGCGCGCGCTGGCCGCGGGCTTCAGCAAGATGGAGCAGTCCGGCCGGCATCCCTCCTTCAGCGGGCGGCTGTCGCAATGGCTGCTGACCGCGGCCGGCAACGCCACGATGCATGAGCTGTGGGACAAGACCATGCATCAGACGCTGATCTATGTGAACGCCTCGCTGATGCGCAGCCACGGCCGCAAGAGCCGGGCGCTGATCGACGAACTGATCGATACGATCTGTGCCGGCGACGTCGCCGGCGCGCGCAGGGCGGCGCGGGCGTTGACGCAGCAGACGCTGGTCGATCTCGGCATCGCCGGGCCGCTCTGAGCCGCAGCGCGCCGGGCCCGCACCGCGGAACCGGCGCTGCGGACCTGGCGTTATCCTGCGCATTGCAGGAGAGGCCCATGATTTCCGCGTCGCGTTACATTCTCAACGGCAGTCCGCATCATTGCGCGTTCTGCCGCGAGCCGTTGCGCGAGACCGCGCATCGGCGGGACAGCCGCTATTTCTGCAACGAGCTGTGCGCGGACGCGGCGCCGCAGCAGCCGCCGCAACGGGAGGCGCGCCCGCAGCGTCCCCAGCTCTATGCCGGCGCGCCGATCCTCACCATCGCTGCCTGAGCCGCCTCATCCTCCGCGGTGCGTCCCGCTGCCCAGTTGTGCGGCGGCGGCATTCCCGAGTACAACAGGCGCACGCGCGAGCGGCGCGGGCGTAGTTCAATGGTAGAACGGCAGCTTCCCAAGCTGCATACGAGGGTTCGATTCCCTTCGCCCGCTCCAAATCATTTTTGACGCCTTTTCAATGTGTTGTGGTGCCGTTTTGACGGAGGGGCGCGCCCCGGCTGACCGCAATGCGCGAAGACCGGCGATCCCCTCTCACGTCATCGGGTCCCGCGAGCCGCTGAAAGGCTGAGCGGCTAACCGGCATCGGACGTTGCGCTATTCGACAGGATCAGACGCTCCGTCGATCTGGCCGTCCTTCAATCCGATGAAGATCGATCTGGGCCTGCGCGGCAGGCCCGCCGGTCGATGCTGCAAATTGCATCGATTGCGTGCGCCGCGGCGCCGACCGTGTCGGCGGTCGCGCGGTGTTCGCTGCGGCTTCGGCGCACGCGGGTCGGCCTGAGCGGGCCCCGGGCAAAACGCCGACAGGGCGGGATGCCGGCCGGCGCTGCTTGACTCTGGAAGTGTTCTTGCCTGGAATGAACGATATTTGTCCGATTGGGCGATTAACGCACAGAGTCAAAAGTCATGCAGCGGCTTTTCTCGACCCGTTCTCCGCGGACGTCCTCTCCGTCGGCGTTCACCACGGCCCGCGCAACGCGGCGGCGATTTCTCGCGTACTGCGGAGCGGCGACGCTCGCGGCGCTTGCCGGCGGTGAGGCGCATGCGCAGACGTGGCCGGAACGGTCGCTCACCATCGTCGTGCCCTATCCGGCCGGCGGCGGCACCGACGTGGTGTCGCGAATGCTCGCGGCATCCATGTCCAACGATCTCGGCAGGTCGATCGTGATCGAGAACCGGCCCGGCGCATCGGCAACGATCGGCGTCCGCCGCGTGGTCCAGGCCGAGCCCGACGGCTACACCGTCGTCATGCTCACCGACGTCAGCACCGTCACGGCGGCGAGCGGCGACACCACGATCGATATGAGAAAGGACCTGATCTATATCGGCCAGGTCGTCAGCGTCCCGCTGATCCTGGTCGCCAACGGTCAGGCTCCCTTCAAGACGTTCCCGGAATTTGTCGCTTATGCCAAGGCCAATCCCGGAAAGCTGACGGCCGCCTCGATCGGCCCGACCAGCACCCATCATCTCGGCCTCGAATGGCTGAAGTCGCTGCTCGGCATCGACATGCTGGTCGTCCCGTACCGTGGGGTCGCACCGGGACTGACCGCGCTGGTCGCCGGGGAAATCCAGCTCATGTTCATGGGCTCCGGCGTTGCGGACGCCTATGTCGCCAACGGGCAGCTCAACTATCTGGGCGTCGGCAGCAAGACGCGCATGAAGAAGCTGCCGAACGTGCCGTCGATCAGTGAATTCAACCTGCCGGACTTCGAGCTCGTCTCCTGGTACGGGATGGCGGCTCCGGCCAATACTCCGCAACCGATCGTGGACCGTTGGGCCAAGACCATCGAGAAGGCGCTGGCGGATCCGGTCACGCATGATCGCGTGGCCGCGACGGGGGCGGATCCCGTGTTCATTCCCGCTGCCGATTTCACGCGCAAAATCCAGAACGAGATCGTGAAATTCAGCAAGATCGGCCGCGACGCCGGCATGTGGAAGTAGCGCCCCACGAGGCCCTGCGCGGCGCGGCGGATGACGATGTCGGATCGTGGCGGCATCGTCACGCGCTACCAGGTCGCCACCGCGGAGAACGTCTGCCGGTTGCCGGAATCCTCGATCCAAAGTGTCTGAGACGCGGAATGGGCGGCGGCGTGCAGCCGGAAATTATCGCCGCCGAACAGCGCCGCCGTCGCCCGGCAGGAGAATTCCCGAGGATAGGCTCCCCGATTGAGGCGCGATGCAAGATTGAGCAGCAGCGTGGCTTGCAAAGCTCCCTGCACGACAAGGCCACGATAGCCTTCCACGCCGCGCGCGTAATCGAGATCATAATGGATGCGGTGGCTGTTGAAGGTCAGCGCCGCATAGCGGAACAGCAACACCGGGTCGGCCGCGACGCTCTCGCTGTATGCCGCCTCCGCGGCCGCGGCGGGTACGGTGCCGGCGCCCGCGGCGGTGCCGGCCGGCGATCGCCCGGCGGCCTCGCGATAGACGATGGTCTGCCATTCCTCGATCGCGACGCCGCGGCTGGTCATGAACTGATGATTGATCGTGATGAAGACCAGGGGACCGGATGCGCCTGACTTCGGAATGATGTCAGCAATCCGGGAGACTTTCGTGACGGTGTCGCCGAGCCGGAGCGGCTGGCTGAACGTCATCCTGCCGCCCGCCCACATGCGGCGCGGCAATCGGATCGGCGGAAGAAAGCCGCCGCTCTTCGACAGCCCGTCGGCGGCAAGCGCGTCCGGCGCGGGCGCCGGCGGCGCCAAGCACCAGTGGATCGCCGGCGGGGCGTTGTCCGCCTCCGCCGGTGCGGCGTGGCGGCCGAGCGTCGCCCTGAACTGATCCACGAGCCGTTCGGTGATCGTGTCCGTCGCCGCCTCGGTGCGGCCGATCCAGCCCCTGAGCGAGTCGAGATCGAGAGGCGCCGGATCGCTCATGACTGCTCCGCCGTTTGATTGCTCTGCCATTCGACGATCATCGACAGCGGACGCCGCGCACCGACAAACCCATCCGGGCAAGCATCGTCGCCGGCGATTATCACATTCGTCACGGGGCAACCAGTGAGAGCCGCGCCAGCCTCATCATGCCGCCGCGGCGCGCAGAGACAATCCGATGCGGCAGGAGTCGGCCGCGTTGACAGGGCCAGTGGCCCGTTCTCTAATCACAGGCGCTGATCGCCCGAATGTACGATAATCGCACGGAGGTGGCAATGCCCTCGTTCATCGTGAAGGCTGTGGCAGCCTTCATCGCTTTCGGGATGTCGATGCCGGCGATGGCCTCCGATGCCTGGCCGTCGCGAACTGTGCGTATCGTCGTGCCGTTTGCAGCGGGCGGCAATGCCGACGTCATGGCGCGGCTGCTCGCCGAGCATCTCGGCGAGGAATTCAAGCAGCAGTTCATCGTCGAAGCGCGACCCGGCGCCGGCGGGGCGATCGGCTTCAAGGCGGTTTCGAGCGCTCCGCCCGACGGCTATACCTTCCTGCTCGGCACGGTATCGGTGCTGACGCTGCTGCCGATCATCAATCCGAAAGTCGATTACGACGCCATTCGCGACCTGACCAATATCGCCTATGTCGCGGGGACGCCGGCGGTGCTCGCGGTCAATCCGCAAAGCGGAATGCCCGACCTCAAGACCTTCGTCGAGCGTGCCCGCGCATCGTCGGTGCCGTTCACGTTCGCGTCGACCGGATTGGGCTCGGACGGCCATTTGCTCGGACTGGCGTTTGCGTCGCAGGCCAAGTTCGCGGTCGAGCATGTGCCCTACAAGGGCGCGCAGCAGGGCATCACCGACCTGCTCGGCGGCCACGTCAAATTCGCGACCTACACGCTGGCGTCATCCTCGACCTATCTCGCGAACCGCAGCCTTGCCGGCCTGGCGGTGACCTCGGCGCAGCGCGTCGCGGCATTCCCGGATATCCCGACGTTCAAGGAGCTCGGCTATCCGGAGATGGTCAGCACGACATGGTTCTCGTTCTCCGGGCCGGCGCATCTGCCGCGGGACATCGCCGAGAAGCTCAACAGGTCGCTGGTCGCGTTCCTGTCGAAGGACACGACAAAAGCCAAGCTGCAGCAATATGGACTGATCGCCGAGCCGATGACGATCGATGCGTTCGATGCATTCCTGAAGCGCGAGGCGGCGCGCTGGAGCCCGATCATCAAAGATGCCGGGCTGGTGCAGCACTAATCTCTGTCCGGCAGCCGTCGGCGGCGCGCGGGGCATCCTTGACACACCATCGCGCTCTCATATTCTCGATGAGCGTTCTTCGAACGTGCGTGCGATAATCGTAACATTGATCGTCAGACCAAGAATGGCCGCGGCTCACTGCGGCGATGATCGCGAAAGGGAGAATAATGCGTTCCATGTCAACGGCGGCCGCAACGGCATGCCTGCTCGGGTTCACGCTTGTCGCGGCGTCTGCACAGGACTTTCCCTCCCGCCCGGCCACCTGGATCCTGCCCTATCCGCCGGGAGGAGGTACCGATGCGATTTCCCGGATCATCACCGTCGATATTGCCAAGGGTCTCGGCAAGCCGATCGTGATCGAGAACAAGCCGGGCGCGTCCACCCAGATCGGCCTTCGCCTGGTCTCCGACGCCGCTCCCGACGGCCATACGATCGGCATGATGACGGCGGACATCAACGTCACCTCGGCTCTGCTGCCGACGGCGCCGTTCGATCTGAACAAGGATTTCACCTACATCACCCAGATCATCGAGGTGCCGATGGTTCTGGTCGCCAACAGCAAGGCTCCGTACAAGAACCTCAAGGAGTTCGTCGCTTACGCCAAGGCCAATCCCGGCAAGATCACCGCCGGCTCGATCGGCGCCACCAGCATCCATCATGTCGGCATGGAGTGGTTCAAGAAGCTCGCGGGCCTGGATTTCCTGGTGGTGCCGTATCGCGGCACCGGTCCCGGCCTCCAGGCGATGATCGCCAATGAAGTCGACGTGATGTTCATGGGCGTCGGCGTCGGCGATTCCTATATCGAGAACGGCACCTTGCGGAATATCGCGGTCGGCAGCACGTACCGGATCGCGCGCGCGCCGAACATTCCGACCTTCGCCGAGGAGGGTTATCCGAGCTTCGATCTGGTGTCGTGGTACGGGATGGTTGCGCCGCCGAAAACGCCGCCCGCGGTGATCGCCCGCTGGAATAAGGAGATCCGCGCAGTGCTCAACGATCCCGCGGTGAAGAACCGGGTCGAAGCCATCGGCGGCATCGTCAAGACCGGCACCAGCGAGGAACTGGCCGCGTTCGTGCAGCGTGAAACGGAAAAATACAAGGCCGTGGCGCGGCTGACCGGGCTCAAGGTATCGCAGTGATCGCGGCGGCAGCAACGACGCGAACACCCGGATCGTCTCATCGTTGCAGGACGACAGTGCAACGATCCGGCCTGCCGTGATGCAATTCCGGGCCAGGACGATTGCATCGCCCATCGGGAATTGCTTTAGAGCGGCATCGCTTCGAATTGAAGCACGCTCTCTCCTGTGCGCATTCCCGCGCACGCGGAAATCCACGCTTAAGCGCGGGTCTCCGCTTGCGCGAGGACGAGCGGAGGCAAAGCCGATCAACTTAAACAGATAAGACCCTAGCGGAACTGCCGGAATATCTGCGCGGCGAGCGCGTTGCGCAGCACCTCGCTCGGCCCCTCGGTGATGATGAAGCTGCGCTGGTCGCGCCAGAACCGCTCGACCGGCAGCTCCGTGGTCAGGCCCATGCCGCCGAAGATCTGCATGCAACGGTCGGCGGCGCGGAATCCCATCTCGTCGCCGAATATCTTCACCATATAGGTCTCGCTGCGCGCGTCCTCGCCGCGATCGAGCTTGGCCGCCGCCTGATAGACCATCAGCCGCGCCGCGTGCGTTTCCAGATAGCTGTCGGCGATCATCCATTGGATGCCCTGGCGGTCCGCGAGCGGCGCGCCGAACGTCTTGCGTTGCAGCGCATAGGAAGCCGCAAGCTCGATGCACCGCGAGGCAAGGCCGCAACTTTTCGCGCCATGGCGGATGCGGCCGTGATTGATCCAGGTCTGCGCCAGCTTGAAGCCTTCGCCCTCGGCGCCGACCAGGTTCTCGGCCGGCACCTCCACGTTCTCGAACACGATCTCGCAAGGCTGCTCGCCCATCATCGTCTGCTGACGGGAGGCGATCCGCACGCCCGGCGTGTCCATATCCACCAGCAGGCACGAGATGCCGCCGCGCGCGCCCTTATGCGGATCGGTCACGGCCATCACCTGGATGAAATCGGCCTTGTCGGCATTGGTGATGAAGCGCTTGACGCCGTTGAGCCGGTAGCAACCCTGCTCGCGCACCGCGCGGGTGCGCATCGAGGCCGGATCCGATCCGGAATCCGGCTCGGTCTGGGCGAAGCAGGCGATCTTCTGTCCCTGCAACACCGGATGAAGGTAGCGCTGCTTCTGCTGCTCGTTGAGGCCGAGCAGGATCGGTCCGACGCTGGGGCCGAACATCGAATAGTCGCGCGACGGCACCGCCGTCGTCCGTCCCGTCTCCTCCCAGAACAGCGCAAGCGCCAGCAGACCGAGCCCCTGGCCGCCGAGAGCTTCCGGGACATCCAGCAGCCAGAGGCCGGCCGCCTTGGCCTTGGCGGAAAGCGCGGTCTTCAACTCGGCCGGGAGCTGCCCGTCGGCCTGAACGTGGCGCTCGACCGGGATCAGTTCGCGGTCGACGAAGCGCCGGATCTCATCGCGGAACAGCACGAGTTCTTCCGGAAGATCGAACAGGCCGTCAGGCATCGGGATTCCGATTCAATAATCGAACAAGAGGATGATAATAGAACATTACGGCGGGGACCGGGACGTTTGTCAACGATCGGCCGTCCGTCCTGCCCGGACCGAGGCAGGGACACGCCGCGGCCGCGGCGCCATCAGCGGATGTGCGGATGCGGCGCGCCCGCTCGGCGCGCGCCGGCACGGCGCCGGATGTGCGCTAACGCAGGGTGTTGGTGCGGTCGCCGAATTCCTCGCCGTTGAGCGGGATCGCATCCGACGAACGGATCGCGGCCTCGATCTGCAGCTTTGTCGCCGACAGCGGCTTGAGGAATTTCTTGCTGATGATGGCGGGCTTCAGCGGCGTATCGTACGAGGTGACGTTCAGCGCCGCCACGACCTGCCCGTCGCGGTTGCGGATCGGCACCGCGACGGCGACGAGCTGGCTGTTGAGCAGGCCCTCGACGCAGGCGTAGTCCTGCTGCCGCACGGTCTTCAGCCGGCGCCGCAGCGTCTCCTTGCTCGCCGCGGATGCGTTGGCAAGCTCGGGCGCTTTGCGCAGGAACACATCGAGCTTCGCCGGCGGCAGCGCCGCCAGCAGCACATGGCCGAGCGCGGTGCGGTGCAGGGGCAGGCGGCTGCCGCTGCCGATGGCGAGGTCGAATTTGCGCTTGCAGGCCCGCGCCAGGATCAGCGCATCCATGCCGTCGAGCACGGCGAGGGTGGTGGCCTCTCCGGTCGTTTCGGCGAGCTCGTCGAGCAGCGGCTGCGTCAGCCCGCGAATGTCGGTCGAGACCAGATAACTGTAGCCGAGATCGAGAATGCGCGGACGCAGGAAGAAAAAGCCGTTGTCGCAGCCGACATAGCCGAGATCGCGCAATGTCAGCAGAAAGCGCCGCGCCGCCGCGCGGTTGAGACCGGTGCGTTCCGCCACGTCGCGGATGCGCAGGCGCGGGAAGTCCCTGTCGAACGCGCGCAGGACGCTCAAGCCGCGCGCCAGCGATTCGGAGAAATAAGCGGCTTGATTCTCGTCGCGGCCATCCATGGCGACTTATCCCATGCTCGCGGACGCATCCGCAGCTTGACAGTGCGGGCGTGAAGTGGAAACTTCGTTCGAATAATACAACATTGTGCGATTAACGCAACGCCTCGTTCCGGGGTGGCGATCGAGCTGGGCAGGGAGTGGCGCCGATGAGCGCAGTGCTGGATGGCGTGCGGGTGCTGGAGGCGGCGAATTTCGTCAGCGGCCCCTATGCCTGCCAGATGCTGGCGGAATATGGCGCCGATGTCCTGAAAGTCGAGAATCCCAATGGCGGCGACCCGTTCCGCAATTTCTCGCCCGACCGCTACGGCCCGACCTTCTGCGCCCACAACCGGCACAAGCGCAGCATCACCCTCGACCTCTCCAAGCCCGAGGGCGCGGCGCTCTTTCGCAGGATCGCCGCCGGCGTCGATGTCGTGGTGGAGAATTTCCGCCCCGGCGTGCTCGACCGGCTCGGGATCGGCTATTCCAGCCTCGTCGAGCAGAATCCGCGGCTGATCTATTGCGCGATCAGCGGGTTCGGTCCAACCGGGCCGTACCGGCACCGGCCGGCCTACGACACCGTGATCCAGGCGCTGTCCGGCCTGCTCGGGCAGTGCCTGCCGCCGGACAATCCCAGGATCGCGGGGCCGAACTTCGCGGATTCCGTCAGCAGCCTCTATGCGGTGTCCGGCATCATGGGGGCGCTCTACGAGCGCGAGCGCACCGGCAAGGGACGCCGCGTCGACGTGCCGATGATCGACACCATGATCGGGTTCCTGACCAACCCGATCGGGCAGTTCTTCGCGCACGGCACGACGCCGGGGCCCTATCAGCGGGCCTCGCATTCGCAATGCTTCGTGTTCCGCTGCGCGGACCAGCGCATGATCAGCATCCATATGTCCGCGCCGCAGAAGTTCTGGGAGAGCCTGCTCGAATCCATCGGCCGGCCCGAGCTGAAAGAGGACGAGCGCTTCCTCACCAATCCGCTGCGCATCAAGAACTACGAGGAGCTCGGCCGCGTGCTGGAGCCGAGCTTCGCGCGCAAGCCGCGCGATGCGTGGGCGAAGATCCTCGAAGAGAACGACGTGCCCTATGCGCCGGTCAACGACTTCGAGGATGTCCTGCGCGATCCGCAGATCCAGCATCTCGGCACGATCACGGAGACCCGGCACCCGCAGATGGGCGTGGTCAAGGGTTTGGAGCGGCCCGTCTTCTACGACGGGGAGCGGCGGTTCGCGACGCGGCCGCCGCCGACGCTCGGCGAGCACACCGACGAGGTGCTGCGGGAAATCGGGCTCTCCGCACAGGAGATTGCGGCGCTGCACGAGAGCAAAACGGTCTGAGACACAGGAGCAAATTGCAATGGCCACGACGCTGAAAGAAACCGTGAAGATCGTCACGCATGATGGCATCAGTTGGGTCTACCTCAACCGGCCCACCAAGAAGAATGCGATGAATCCGACGCTTCACGTCGAGATGGACCAGACCCTGCAGGAATTGGAAACGGATCCCAACACCAAGGTGGTGGTGATCGCCGGCGAGGGCGGAAACTTCTCCGCGGGCCAAGACCTCAAGGAATTCTTCCGCGATCTCGAGAGCAATCCGGCGGAAGCCAAGCGCATCCAGGAGCTGGCGAACAGGTGGCGGTGGGATCGCCTCTACATGTACGACAAGCCGACGATCGCCATGGTCGACGGCTATTGCGCGGGCGGCGCCTTCATGCAGCTCATCGCCGTCGATTTCGTGGTCACGGCGAAGGACGCGGTCTATTCGCTGTCGGAGGTCAATTGGGGCATCCTGCCGGGCGCGCTGGTGGCCAAGGCGATGACGGAGGCCGTGCTCTATCGTCACGCGCTCTATTACGCCTGCCTGGGTGAGCCGTTCGACGGCAACGAGGCGGTGCGGATCGGCCTCGCCAATATCGCTGTTCCGAAAGCCGAGCTCGAAGCCGAGACCGAGAAGCTCGCGCGCAAGCTGATGAGCAAGAGCCCGGTGGTGCTGCGCGCGACCAAGCAGGCGATGCGATCGGTGCGCACGATGGATGTGCCGCAGGCCTACGATTATCTCGCGGCCAAGAATGCGGCGATCCGGGTGAGCGACCCGGAGAAGTCCTATCAGACCGGCCTGCAGCAATTCCTCGACCAGAAGAGCTACAAGCCGTTCTTCGAGCCGTTCAAGCTGGGCACCTTGCTGTCGGATCAGAGCAAGAAGTAGTCGGCTGGAAGTAAACCCGCATCACGGGCGTCCCGTTGTGGTTCGCGCGGGAGGCGCGGCGACGGGCGCCCGTGCGGAACGGCTTCTTCTGGCTGGCCATATTGCTGTGGCTCGCGCTGCCGGATTGCCTCACGTAGCCGCACTCATGATGTGACGCCGCTCCGCGCGGTCATGGAACCAGCGGCGATGTCCTCCGTTGACGGGCGGGCGACGCTCTATCGGAGACGATCCATGCCGTCAGCGGGTGCCCCGGTCGCTGTCGTAACCGGAGCATCGGCGGGCGTCGGCCGTGCCATGGCTGTTGAGTGCGCACGGCACGGCTATTGCGTCGGTCTGATGGCCCGCGGCCGGGAGGGACTTCGCGAATCCGGCCGTATCGACGTATGGGGCAACGATGCGATGGCGACGGTGTTCTCGTCCGTCCGCGACATCACGCCCGCGGAATTCCGCCGCGTCACCAAGGTCACCTATCCGGGTCCGGTCTACGGCACCATGGCGCGCTTCGACCGCCGGGCGCTCGACGCTGTGACGACTTTCGATCCGGGCCTGCTGCGGCTCGGAGCGGCCTGCGCCGCGCTCGGCCTGATCGGAGCCGCCGCTCTTGTCCGTTCCCGTTCCCCCAGGGCAGCTCCGCTCACCGCATGTCGAAGCTGATCGAAGACTACGGCATCATCGGCAACATGATCTCCGCGGCGCTGATCGCACGCGACGGGTCGATCGACTGGTTGTGTCTGCCGCGCTTCGATTCGCCGGCCTGCTTCTCTGCGCTCATCGGCGGCGCCGAGAACGGACGCTGGCTGATAGCGCCCGAGGATGCCCGCCACAAAGTGCGGCGGCGCTATCTCGACGGCACGGCCGTGCTGGAAACCCGCTTCGAAACCCCGACCGGCGCCTGCACGCTCACCGATTTCATGCCGCTCGGCGAGGGGGATGACGAGAACGTCGACGTCATCCGTCTGGTGCGCGGAGAGCGCGGCGAAGTCCCCATGGCGATGGAGCTCGTCATCCGCTTCAACTATGGCCGCACGGTGCCCTGGGTGCGCCGGCGGCATTACGGCCTCAGCGCGGTGGCCGGTCCGGATGCCGTCGAGCTGCGCACGCCGGTCGCGCTCAAGGGCCGCGACCTGACCACGGTCGCGCGCTTTTGTGTGCGCAAGGGCGACATGGTGCCGTTCACGCTGTCCTATCACCGATCGCACAAGTCCCCGGTGTTCGCGGCCGACGACCATATCCGGCTCGACCGCACCGTGCTGCGGTGGCAGGAATGGTCGAGACGATGCCGCTCTGACATCGAGAACGATGTCTGGCGCGAGGCGGTGCTGCGATCCGCCATCACCTTGAAGCTCCTCACCTTCAGACCTACCGGCGGCGTGGTTGCTGCGCCGACTACGTCGCTCCCCGAGCGCATCGGCGGGGAGCGGAACTGGGACTATCGCTACTGCTGGCTGCGGGATTCCTCGCTCACGCTGTATGCCTTGCTCAACGCAGGATACCGCGAGGAAGCCGAGGACTGGCGGCAATGGCTGCTCCGCGCAGCCTCCGGCGATCCCCGGCAACTGCAGATCATGTATGGCATCGCCGGCGAGCGATCCTTGCCGGAATGGGAGATGCCCTGGCTTGCCGGCTACGAGAGCAGCCGGCCGGTCCGGGTCGGGAACGCCGCGGTGGAGCAATTGCAGCTCGATCTTTACGGCGAGCTGGTGGAGACCCTGCACGTCGCCCGCGAGGCGGACCTCACCTCGCTCGAGGACGCGTGGCGCCTGCAGCGCGTCCTGATCGGCCATCTTGAGACGATCTGGGACTCGCGCGATCACGGCATCTGGGAGATCAGGGGCAAGCCTCTCGCCTTCACCTATTCGCGGCTGATGTGCTGGGTCGCCTTCGACCGGGCGCTGCGCTCATGCGAACGCTTCGGCCTGAGGGGACCGGTCGCGCGCTGGCGCAAGCTGCGGCGCGCCGTCGCGGCGGACATCCTGAAGAACGGCTACGACGCACATCGCAAGGCCTTCGTGCAGCACTACGGCGGAACTGCGCTCGACGCGAGCCTGCTGCTGATTCCGCAAACCGGATTCCTCCAGGCCTCCGATCCGCGGATGATCGGAACCATCGCGGCCATCGAGCGCGAATTGATGCGGGACGGCTTCGTCCTGCGTTACTCGAAGCAGGATACGGACGACGGCCTCGTCGGCCCGGAGGGGGCGTTCCTCGCCTGCACGTTCTGGCTGGCCGACGCCTATGCGATGATCGGCCGCCGCGAGGATGGCATCGCGCTGTTCGAGCGGTTGCTGGCGATCAGGAACGATCTCGGCCTGCTCTCGGAAGAATACGACACGTCGCGGAAGCGGCTCGTCGGCAACTTCCCGCAGGGATTCTCCCACATCGGCCTCATCAACACCGCCTACAACCTTGTCCGTGCCGCCGGACCCGCGCATCAGCGCTCGCGCCGCGTAGCGCCAGTGGCCGGACTGAAGGGAGAGGAGGCTGATTGATGAAGATTGAAGTTACCTTGGCTCATTTCCGCGCAAGGCGGGAATCCGCGCTTAAGCGTGGTCCCCGTCTTCGCGGGGGGCGGGGCGGGTGAGCGGTTGATTCAATTCAACCGGATCACGCTCCAAATCGCCACATCAGTCGCGCGACGGATGGTGCCCGCAGGACGTATCATGCGAGCGAGCCGGCCGCGCGGGGCGCAGCCGGCTCGTGCCGAACGGGCGATGAGGATCCGCTACTCGCTGATCGTCTTGATGACGCTCGACATCGGCCGCGCATTCTCGATGCCGCCGCCGATCTCCTTCTTGGCGATCTCGTCGTAGTCCGGCAGCGACTTCAGCGGCGTCTTGCCGCGGACCTGCACGACCTTGTAGCCGCCGTCCTTGAGCCGCGCCAGCAGCGTCGCCACGCCATGTGCGGTCGCCTGCTGGAAGTCGTGCATCAGGATGATGCCCTTGCCGCGCTTGTCGAGCTTCTTCATCACGTTGTCGACGACCTGCTCGGGCTTGCGCGCCTTGAAGTCGAACGAGTCGATGTCGGTGGAGAACATCGCGATATTGCGCGATCCGACATAGGCGACCATCTCCGGCGGATGCCGCAGCGCCGGGAAGCGGATGAACGGCGCGATCGGTTGGCCGCCGAGCGCGATGCTCACCGCGCTGATGCCCTTCTCGATCTCGGCCTTGGCGTCGTCCGGCGTCAGCTTCTTGTTCGACAGGTCCTTGTGCGACCAGGTGTGCGAGCCGATGGTGTGGCCGGCGGCGGCGACCTGCTTGAGGATCTCCGGATGCCAGCCGGCATGCTTGCCGATCGGGAAGAACATCGCCCTGGTGCAGTGGTCGGCGAGCGCCTTGAGCACGTCCGGGGTGTGGCCCGGCCACGGGCCGTCGTCGAAGGTCAGCACCACTTCCTTGTCGCGCAGGAAGTCGTAGGCCTTGAAGTGCTCGAAGCCGAAGCCGGGGCCGCCGGTGGTGTCGATCTCGACCACCCGCGCCACGCCGAGCGCGTTGGGATGGCCGGTGCAATCCGCCGCGGTGATCACCTTGGCGCCTTCGCCGTTCTGCGCCGCCGCGGACCCGGCTGCCAGAGCGGCCGCCACCGCCACGATGAACGCTAAACCTGCCCGCATGTTGCTCATGTCGTTCCTGGCCTCCCAGCCTTGCCGAAACCCGTTAACCCTGTCGTGCCGGTACATGCGCGGCTTTAACCATGCGAGTCAATGAATGCGGCGGACATGCCTAAAATGCGTCGTTTTTATCGACCGTCATGGTTAACGGGGCGCTCAGGGGTATCCGGCGGCGGTTGCCGCCGCTGCCCGCCAAGCCTATGTGAAGGGCGGAAAGCCGGCGTCCTGCCGGCGCGGAGCGGAACCTATGTTGGCTCTCGTTTCCCCGCACCGTCGCTCGCCGGCGGTGTGGGCCTTGGCTGCGGTCGTGGGGCTGCTCGTCGTGGCGGCGCTCGGGCTGTGGGCCTATTACGGGACCGCGGTGTTTTTCGAGGTGCTGAGCGCCGGCCTCGCCGCCTGCTTCTGAAACCGGGCGCTCTCCGCGATCGACCGTCATGACCCCCAAGGCCACCCGCATCGTCCTTGTCATTGCCGCTTTCATCGTAGGAGTGGCGCTGTTCTTCGCGGCCAGCCTGCTGATCGGTGGCCGCGCCGGGCCGCCGCCGGTCGCCGCCATCGGCGGCCCGTTCACCTTGGTCGACCAGGACGGCAACACCTTCACCGACGCGCAGATGAAGGGAAAACCCTATCTGGTGTTTTTCGGCTTCACGCATTGCCCGGACGTGTGCCCGACCACGCTGTTCGAAGTCTCGGAAGTGATGCGCGCGCTCGGCGATGATGCCAACCGTGCCGGAGCGCTGTTCATCAGCGTCGATCCGGAGCGCGACACGCCGGCCGCGCTCAAGGACTATCTGTCGTCGTTCGATCAGCGCGTGCGCGGCCTGACCGGCGATCCCGCCGCGATCGAAGCCACCGAAAAGGCTTACCGCGTCTACGCCAAGAAGGTGCCGACGCAGGACGGCGACTACACGATGGATCACACCGCCATCGTCTATCTCATGGACAAGGATGGCCGCTTTGTCCGTCCGTTCGACCTGAAGCGGAAGCCCGAGGACGCGGCGGCCGAGTTGCGGCGCTATCTCTGAGCGGGCGGGTGGCGCCGCGGCGCCGCCGCAGCCGCGCGAACGCCAGCTCCGCCGTGAGATGCCGCTCGAGCCGCATCAGCGCCCGCATCCTGTGCTGATCTTGCCGGGACGTGCGCGCCAGGCCGTGCTCGGTCTTGTCCCAGTGGTAGGGCGCGCGGATCAGTTGCAGCACGGCGCACCATGCCGCGCATGACAGCAGCAGCCAGTGCAGCGGCGTCAGCAGCAGCACCCAGGCGGTCGGCAGCAGGCCATGCCGCATCAGTCCGAGGCCGCCGTGCACGATCGAGGCGAGATAGCCGGCGACGGCCGAGAAGCCGAACAGCCCCGCCGTCACTGCGATCACCGCATCGCCGTCGTGCAGAGAGCCGCCGCCGCTCGCCAGCGCATGGCACAGCGCCGCGATGAAGATCGGATGGATCAGCGCCGCCAGCACGTTGCCGCCGACGATGAGCTGGAACATCATGAAGGAGAACGGACCGATTTCGCGCAGAAGCTGCGCCGGGTGGCGCATGTGGACGAGCCAGGTCTGCATCCAGCCCTTGAACCAGCGCGTGCGCTGCCGCAGCCAGGGCCGGATGCGGCTCGGAGCTTCCTCGTAGGTGGCGGAATCGATGACGCCGGCATGATAGCCGAGCCGGGCCAGCCGCTGGCCGATATCGGCGTCTTCCGTGACGTTGTAGCTGTCCCAGCCGCCGATCCGGCGCAGCACATCGGTGCGGAAATGGTTGGAGGTGCCGCCGAGCGGCAGCGGCACGCGCAGCGCCGCCCAGGCCGGCAGCAGCATGTCGAACTGCGCGGCATATTCCGCAGTGTACAGGCCGGCGAGCCAGCTATCGTCGGTGTTGTCGATCGTGAGCCGCGCCTGGACGCAGGCGAGCCTGCGCGGACTGGCGCGGAACGCGGCCACCGCCTTGCGCAGTTGGTCGCGCTCGGGCCGGTCCTCGGCGTCATAGACCGTCACGAATGCGCCGGTGGCGAGCGCCAGCGCCACGTTGAGCGCCTTGGGCTTGGTGCGCGGGCCGCGATCGGGCGCGATGATGATCGAGAATTCGGGCCGCAGCGGCAGCCGGCGCAGCGTGGCCAGGGTCTCGTGATCGTTCGGCTCGAGGACGAGCTGGATGTCCAGCTTCTCGCGCGGATAGTCGAGCTCCTCGAGCGCGCGCACCAGCCGCTCGACCGAGGCGGCCTCGCGGTACAGCGCGGCGATGATGGTGTAGGTCGGCAGGTCGCGGTCCGCGGTCGGCACCGGCTGCCGCGGCGCCGGCAGCGCGATGAGGATTCCAACCAGCCGGAACACGATCCAGGCGACGAAGATCGTCGCCAGCAGCAGCTCGATCGACAGCTTGAGGTGCGGCAGCATCGTCGCCGCGGCGAAGAGGCCGAAAAGGCCGAACAGGCCGGTGACGGCGATCACCGGCCCGGACCGATGCTGCTGGCGCGGCGCCGCCGACATCGCCGGCCGGGTGCGCGCGAGCAGCGTGGCGGCGCGTTCGCCGAGCGCGGTGCCGGCCCGCCGCAGCACATAATGTTCGAGGCGCCGGCGCGTGGTCAGCCGCAGCCTCGGCGCCGCCGAGGGATGGCGGGCCAGGAACCGCAGCAGATGGCGCGCGTCGCGTGGGGCTACTGCGAACACGAGGCCGTCGGCGCTGCGCAGCGGCAGGATGCCGGCGGGCACGCTCTCGATCAGCCTTTCGTCGTCGAGCGGGCAGCGCCATCGCGCATCGGCCGCCAAGGTCTCGAAGCCGAGGCCGAGGTGCTGCGCCAGCGCCGCGACATAGCCGTCTTCGGAGATCGCGCCGGCGGCGATCAGCACACGTTCGGCGCTGACGTCGATGGCCCTGGCCCGCGCCGCGGCATCGGCGAGCACGGCGGCCGGCAACAGGCAGCGCAGGCAGGCGAGTTCGGGCGCGGCGTCGGCGGGTGCGGCGCCGCCAGGGTTCCTTGGACTGCTGTAGGTTGAATGGGGCCGTGCAGCGAGGCCGCTGCGCGGCCCCCGCGTTATGCCATCTTCAGCCGCGCCGCCGTCCGGCTCGAACCGCACGTATCCCCCGCTGCACCCGGATGCGCGTCAAAATTGTAGACTGCCTTGGGCGGTTGCGCGAGAGGGGTCGGCGCCGCCGGGAACGCGCCCGCGAAACCGGGGCTTGTTCCGGCGCGGGACGATGCTAGAGGAGGCGGCATGGGAAATTTTTTCACGCATCTGGTGCCGATCGCGGTCGGCGTCGTCGCCGTCATCCTGGTGCTCGGCCTCGTCAACATGATGCGCGGCGGCTCGGCGAACACGTCGCAGAAGCTGATGCGGCTGCGCGTGCTGTTCCAGTTCGTCGCCATCATCATCATCATGGCGGCGATCTATTTCATGCACGGGTGACCGCGCCGACGGACAGGCGGACAAGCCAGATGGTCGTTCTCAACCGCATCTATACCCGCACCGGCGACGACGGCATGACCTCGCTCGGCAGCGGTGCGCGGCGCAAGAAATACGACCTGCGGGTCGATGCCTATGGCACGCTCGACGAGGTCAATGCCGTGATCGGGCTGGCGCGCCTGCACACGGCCGCCGACAAGCCGCTCGACGATGCGCTGGCCCGCATCCAGAACGACCTGTTCGATGTCGAGGCCGATCTCTGCCTCGCGGAGAAGGGCCCGGGCGGGGCGCGGCTGACCGTCACCGACGCGCAGGTCGAATGGCTGGAGCGCGAGATCGACCGGTTCAATGCCGAGCTGGCGCCGCTGCGCTCCTTCATCCTGCCGGGCGGCAGCCCGGCGGCGGCCTATCTGCATCTGGCGCGGACCGTATGCCGGCGCGCCGAGCGCATCATGGTCGCGCTCGGCGACCAGCCCGGCGAGCATGTCGATCCGCCGGCGCTGAAATACGTGAACCGCCTGTCGGATTTCCTGTTCGTCGCCGGCCGCCATGCCAACGACAAGGGCGCCGGCGACGTGCTGTGGGCGCCGGGCCAGAACCGCTGAAATGCCGGCCGGCATGATCGGCGGGCGGCGTTGACCCGCCTTGGCGTCGCCATTAGGTTGCCCTGCACAAAAAACCAGTCCCGCCCAAAAATCGGCTTTCGAAGGGCCCTCCGCCGATGAAAATTCTCGTGCCCGTCAAACGGGTTGTCGATTTCAACGTGAAGATCCGGGTCAAGCCTGACGGCACCGGGGTCGATCTCGCCAATGTCAAAATGTCGATGAACCCGTTCGACGAGATCGCGGTCGAGGAGGCGATCCGGCTGAAGGAAGCGGGCAAGGCGACGGAGATCGTGGTGGTGTCGATCGGCCCGGCGCAGGCCGCGGAGACGATCCGCACCGCGCTGGCGATGGGCGCCGACCGCGGCATCCTGGTGAAGGCCGACGGCATGGTCGAGCCGCTCGCGGTTGCGAAAATCCTCAAGGCTATCGTCGACGCCGAGCAGCCCGGCCTGGTCATCATGGGCAAGCAGGCGATCGACGACGACAGCAACCAGACCGGGCAGATGCTGGCGGCCCTGCTGGGCTGGCCGCAGGGCACCTTCGCCTCCAAGGTGGTGATCGAGGGCGACGGCGTCGCGGTGACGCGCGAGGTCGACGGCGGCCTGCAGACCGTGAAGCTGAAGGGGCCGGCGGTCGTGACCACCGACCTGCGGCTCAACGAGCCGCGCTATGCCAGCCTGCCGAACATCATGAAGGCGAAGAAAAAGCCGATCGAGGAGAAGACCCCGGCGGACTACGGCGTCGACACCAAGCCGCGGCTGACGGTGGTGAAGACCACAGAGCCGGCGGGCCGCAAGGCCGGCACCAAGGTCGGCTCGGTGGCCGAGCTGGTCGGCAAGCTCAAGGACGCGGGGGCGATCTGATGACGACGCTGCTGATTGCCGAGCACGACAATGCGAGCCTTAAGGACGCGACGGCCAAGGCGCTGACCGCGGCCAAGGCGCTGGGCGGCGAGGTCCATGTCCTCGTCGCCGGCAAGAACGCCAAGCCCGCGGCGGACGCCGCCGCCAAGCTCGACGGCGTCGCCAAGGTGCTGCTCGCCGACGACGATGCCTATGCGCACATGCTGGCGGAGCCGACCGCGGCGCTGATCGTGTCGCTCGCCGGCGGCTATGACGCGATCGTGGCGCCGGCCACCACCAGCGGCAAGAACACGCTGCCGCGCGTCGCGGCGCTGCTCGACGTCATGCAGGTGTCCGACATCATCAAGGTGGTGGCGCCGGACACCTTCGAGCGGCCGATCTATGCCGGCAACGCGATCCAGACCGTGACCTCGGCCGAGCCGAAGAAGGTGATCACGGTGCGCACCGCGGCGTTCCCGGCGACGGGTCAGCGCGCGGACGGCGCGGCGCCGGTCGAGACGGCGGCGGCGGTGGCCGATCCGGGCGTGTCGAACTTCGTCGGCGAGGACCTGTCGAAGTCCGACCGGCCGGAATTGACCTCGGCGCGGATCATCATCTCCGGCGGCCGCGCCATGCAGTCGCGCGAGAACTTCACCAAATATATCGAGCCGGTGGCCGACAAGCTCGGCGCTGCGGTCGGCGCCTCGCGCGCCGCGGTCGATGCCGGCTATGCGCCGAACGACTGGCAGGTCGGGCAGACCGGCAAGGTGGTGGCGCCGGAACTCTACATCGCGGTCGGCATCTCGGGAGCGATCCAGCACCTCGCCGGCATGAAGGATTCCAAGATCATCGTCGCCATCAACAAGGACGAGGAGGCGCCGATCTTCCAGGTCGCCGACTACGGCCTGGTCGCCGACCTCTACCAGGCGCTGCCGGAGCTCGCCGCCGAGCTCGAGAAGGCGAGCCGTTGACCATGCGGCAAAATAGCGTCAGCGTCCGTTACTCGGTAAGCGGCGTCGATGTTAAACTCGCCGGCCTGATCGGATGGTCCGGCGGCAATCAGGCGTTCGCATCGATCGGATAGAAACAATGACCGCGAATATAAAACGTGTCGGTGTGATCGGCGCCGGGCAGATGGGCAACGGCATCGCGCATGTCTGCGCGCTGGCCGGCTTCGACGTGCTGCTCAATGACGTGAATCTCGACCGCATCAAGTCCGGCATCGCCACCATCAACGGCAACATGGCGCGCCAGGTCGGCAAGAACATCATCACCGAGGAACAGCGCCAGGCCGCGCTCGCCCGCATCACGCCGGCCGAGCGGTTCGACGCCTTCGCCGATTGCGACCTGGTGATCGAGACCGCAACCGAGAAGGAAGACGTCAAGCGCAAGATCCTTGGCGATCTGTGCCTGTCGCTGAAGCGCGAGGCGATCATCGCCACCAATACCTCGTCGATCTCGATCACGCGGCTTGCCGCGGTGACCGACCGGCCGGAGCGGTTCATCGGCATCCATTTCATGAATCCGGTGCCGCTGATGGAGCTGGTCGAGCTCATCCGCGGCATCGCCACCGACGACGCCACCTTCGATACCGCCAAGGCGTTCGTCGACAAGCTCAACAAGAAGATCGCGGTTTCGGAGGATTTCCCCGCCTTCATCGTCAACCGCATCCTGCTGCCGATGATCAACGAGGCGATCTATACGCTGTACGAGGGCGTCGGCACCGTGGAGGCGATCGACACCGCGATGAAGCTCGGCGCGCACCATCCGATGGGGCCGCTCGAGCTTGCCGACTTCATCGGCCTCGATACCTGCCTGTCGATCATGCAGGTGCTGCACGAGGGGCTCGCCGATTCCAAGTACCGGCCGTGCCCGCTGCTGGTGAAATATGTCGAGGCCGGCTGGCTCGGCCGCAAGTCGAAGCGCGGCTTCTACGACTACCGGGGCGACAAGCCGGTGCCGACGCGCTGAGCGGGGCGGCGGCCCGGCCGGGCCGCCGTGCCGGTCAGGCCGGATTTCTGCGCGGCAGCGCGACGACGACGTCGATCTCGACGCGGGCGCCTGGCGAGCTCAGCGAATTGATGCAGACCATGGTGCTGGCGGGTCGCCAGTCTCCCATGAACGACTGCATCGTGCGGTTCACGCCATCGGCATCGCGCATGTCCGTCAGGTATTTGGTGACCTTGACGATGTCGCCGAAGCCGGCGCCGACCGTGTCGAGGATCTGCTTGATGCATTCCATCGCCGCCTTGGCCTGCTCCTCGATCGAATGCGGATGAATGTGCTCCTCGTCGCGGTGCGGATGGTCGTGGTAGAGCCTGGACGGCGTGCAGCCGGAGACGAACATCAGGTCGCAGGCGCCGACGATCGACACCGCCGGCGCGTAGGGCATCTTGTGGGCTTCCTCGGGCGAGGGATGGATGACCTCGAGCCTATGCTGCTTGGTTCCGGCGGGCGGCATGGATCTGCTCCTTGTGGCTGGGATGAAGCGGTTTGCGGGCGTCAGGACAGGCGCCAGCGGCCGAGCGCGGCGTCGACCGCGTCCTGCGCCTTGGTCACGGTGATGCCGAGCGCGGCGAGCACGATCAGCACCGCGAATACCTGCTCGGTCTCCAGGATCTGGCCGGCAAGGTAGAGGCGGGCGCCGAGTCCGCTCTTGCCGACCACCATCTCGGCTGCGACCACCAGGATGATCGACACGCCGAGGCCGAGCCGGACGCCGGCGAAGATCGAGGGGATGGCGCTGGGGACCAGCACCCGGCGCACGATCTGCCGCGGCGTGGCGCCGAGATCGCGCGCCGCCAGCACCAGGCCGGGATCGCACTGCTGCACGCCGAGCACGGTGTTGATCAGGATCGGGAAGATGGCGCCGAGCGCGCTGATCGTCAGCATGAACGGCCCGCCGGTGCCGAGCCAGATGATCAGCAGCGGGATCAGCGTGATCTTGGGCAATGGATAGAGCGCCGCGATCCACATGTCGGCGATCGAGCGCACGCGCCGCGAGGTTGCGATCCAGACGCCGAGCAGCGTGCCGACGCCGAGCGCGATGAAGAAGCCGGCGAAGATGCGGTAGAGCGTCATCAGCAGGTCGGTGAGCAGGTCGCCGCTGCGGAACATCTCGACGAGCGCGCGCAGGATCTGCGAGGGCCGCGGCAGATAGAGCGAGTTGATGCCGCTGAGCAGCGCCGCGGTCTCCCACACGGCGAGCGCGAGGACGATCGAGCCCCAGCCGAGCACGCGCGGATTGTCGAGGAGCGCGGTGCGCGCCGGCGGCGGCACCAGATCGTCCGGCACGGCGTCGGATGCGATGTCGGCCGGCGCGGCGGGGCCGGAGCGGCTTTGCTGCTTGTGCATGCTAGCCGCCCCGCTCGGTGGTGATCGCCTTCATCACCTCGTCGCGCAGCAGCCCGTAGATGCGGTCGAACAGCCGCGGATATTCGGGGTCCTGCGTGGTGGCGAGACTGCGCGGCCGCGGCAGCTCGACCGCGATCTCGGCGACGATGCGGCCCGGCCGCGACGACATCACGATGATGCTGTCGGCGAGCAAAATGGCTTCCTCGATCGAATGGGTGACCAGGATCGCGGTCATGCCACTTTCCTCGACCAGCGTGGCGAGCTGCTCCTGCAACACCAGCCGGGTCTGCGCGTCGAGCGCGCCGAACGGCTCGTCGAGCAGCAGCACGTCCGGCTTCATCACCAGCGCGCGGGCGATGCCGACGCGCTGGCGCATGCCGCCCGAGAGCTGGCGCGGATACTTGCCCTCGAAGCCGGTGAGGTCGACCGCGGCGATCGCCTGGCGCGCCTGCGCCTCGCGCTCCTTGCGCGGCACACCGCGCAGCTCGAGGCCGAAGGCGACGTTCTCGAGCACGGTGAGCCAGGGGAACAGGTTGAACGCCTGCCAGACCGTCGACATCGCCGGCCGCGCCGCGCTGCCGCCGTTTGGATCAACGAAATCGAGCGTGCCGCGCGTCGGCTGCAGGAAGCCGCGGGCGATCTGCAGCAACGTGCTCTTGCCGCAGCCGCTCGGGCCGATGATGGCGGTGACCTGTCCCGGCGCGAACCGGCAGGTTGCGTTCGCCAAGGCGACGACGGGCGCGCTGCCCTCGGAGGTGAAGACGAGCCCGACGTCCTTGAACGCCAGCGCGATCTGCGGGACGGCCATTGTCAGACGAAGGGATTCTTCTTCGCCAGGCGGTCGTTGGCCTCGATCGCGTAGGACAGGTTGAACAACTGCTCCTTGGTTGCCGGCTTGACGCTGATCATCTTCATCGTCTCCGCCCAGAACTTGCCCTGCGCGAGGCAGGACTCGATGTTGGGCAGGCCGTTGTCGGTGTACCAGGTCCAGCGCGGCGCGGCGGCCTCGATCAGCGGCGCCGGCACCTTGGTCGCCTCCGAGATGATCTTGACAACGTCGGCGTCCTTGCTGGCGGCGGCGGCGTTGAACAGCCGGCCGGCATAAGTATGGGCCATGCAGAAGCGGATCGCGGCTTCCTTGTTGGCGTTCATGAATGCTTCCGACATCGCCCAGCAGGCGAGCTGGGTGTCGGGCTCGATGTCATAGCCGGAGAACACCAGTTTGCCGAAATTGTTCTTCTCGACCAGGAAGCCGAGCGGCACCGGCACGTTGGCGACGTCGGCCTGGTTGGCGCCGATCGCCTTGACGATGTCGGGATAGGCGAGGCCGGGATTCCAGGTGATGTCGGTGCGCGGATCGAGGCCGGCGCGCTGCGCGCCGAGTCCGATCAGATACTGGTCGATGCCGCCCGGCGCCTGGATGGCGACGCGCTTGCCCTTGATGAGGCCCATCTTGGCGACGCTGGTCATGCCGGCGGCGACCATGGCGTTGGAGGCGGCGATGGTCATCGATCCCGAGCCCTTCTTCTCGGAGCCGCGGTCGAGCATCAGCCGGTATGGCGCGCCCTTGGAGATGGCGTTGAACAGGCCGGCATTGAGCGTCGACACCGTGGCATCGAGCTCACCGGCGATCAGCGCCGGGATCGCCAGCGCGCCGTCGGCAAAATACTTCACCTCGACATTGAGATTGACCTTCTCGAAGAAATTCTTGGCCAGCGCGATGAACATCGGGCCGGAGGAAATCAGCGGCACCAGGCCGATCCGGATGGTGGTCTTCTTCTCCTGCGCGGCGGCGCGGCGCATGCCGACCGCGCCGGCGAGGCCGAGCGCGGCGGTTCCCTGCAGCAGATGCCTGCGATTGACAGCGTTCATGTTGTCCTCCCTTGCGCGCCTGCCGGCGCCTGGTTCTTCCCTGCACCGAATTCTTCTCTGCATCGGGCCGACGCCGGCTCGGAGCCGGCGCTGCCGTCCGAAGTCGATCATCGCCCGCCTGCGCACCGCTGTGCGTCGGTCCGGCATCGGCGAATCCACGTCGCGTTGCCGGTCGTTGACGTCGCCGCAGTGATCGGCGTTCTCACCTTTGTCTTTGGTCGCCAGCGTGATTGCGGATTATCTTCATGTCAAGATAAAATCCGTCGGCTGCATCCTGGCGTCCTCGCAACGGCAAGGAGACATGGATAAGGAGACATGGAGATGAAAACGACCAACAGGACGGCCGCCGCCGAGCAGCCGGCGACGGACACCGTCGACCAGTTCTCCGCCGAATGGGCGCACGAACGGCCGGATTTGAATTTCCGGCACCTGCCGACGCTCGGCCGCATCATCCGCGTGTCGGCGCATCTGCGCGAGCGGATGGACCGGTGGCTGGCGCCGTTCGGCCTGAGCTGGGAGATTTTCGACCTGCTGGTGTCGCTGCGCCGGGCCGGTACCCGCAGCGGCATGCGTCCGACCGATCTCTACAAGGCTTGCATCCTGTCGTCAGGCGCGACAACGAACCGCATCAATCGCGCTGAGACGCTTGGCTACGTCACCCGCTGCCCCGATCCGCAGGACGGCCGCGCCACCCGCATTGCGCTTACGCCGCTCGGTGTCGCGACCGCGGACCGGGCGCTGGTCGAGCACCACGTCCACATGCAGCGCATTTCCGACCTGCTGACGGCTGGCGAGCAGGCGCAGCTTGCCGGCCTGCTGCGCAAGCTGCTGCTGGCGTTCGAGACCGATGCCGAGCGTCCGGCCACGGCCGGCAGCCGCGCGCCGGCGCGCCGGCCGGCCGCGCGCTAGCTCTCAGTCTCGTCCTGTATGTCCACGGTCTCGACGGCGAGGCCGAGCCAGCGGTGGCGGTGCGTCGCCCAGTAGAGCCGCCCCGGCGCCTGGAAACCCGGATCGGCGAAGCATCCGGACGACACCGCGGTCAGTCCGGGCAGCGCCTCGAGCCTGCTGAACACCGTGCTGCCGCAGGTCGGGCAGAAATGGACCTCGTTCCAGCGTCCGGCATCTGAGGAGCCGCGCCAGGCGCGGTGCTCGCCGGTGATCGTCACCGCCGCGTCGGCGAAGAAGGCATTGTAGGAGAACACGCTGCCGGTCTTGCGCTGGCAGGCGAGACAGGAACAGACATGCACCGTCTGCGGCGGTGCCGCCGCCGTCACTCGCAGCGCGCCGCAGGCACAGCTCGCGGTTTTCGGATAGCCGGCCTCTCTCCGTTCGTCCACGCGCGGTCTCCTGCATTCGCGTTGCGCGGATGCAGGTTGCCGCGGGTCACCGCAAAAGAAAAGCGCGGGGACGGGACCGGCGCCGCCGGTCTCAGGCGTCGACGCGCACCTTGAAGCCGCCGTAGATCATGCGCTTGCCGTCGAACGGCATGTTGTTCATGTCCATCTTGAGCCGCGGATCCTGCATCACCTTCTTCAGGATGCGGTCGCGCGCGGCGCGCGACTTGTAGGTGACCCAGGAGAACACCACGATCTCGCCGCGCTTGAGCTTGACGCTGCGCGGGAACGAGGTGCGCTTGCCGACCTTGACGTCGTCGGCGACGCATTCCTTGTAATCGAGCGCGCCGTGGCTCATCCACACTTTGCTGGCGCGCTTGGCGAGCTTCAGATAGGCGGTCAGGTTCTTGCGCGGCACCGGAACGATGAATCCGTCGACATACATGCGTTCTTTCCTCTCATTGTATTTCCGGTTTAAGGCATGATCCCGGAAAAATTGTGAAGGCTCCCGGACGGCAGATCAGTTCAAGCAAAAATTAAGACGGAATGACGTTCGAAGAAACAGTCACGCCGCCTTGGCCGCGGCCTGCTCCAGCGTCTTGATGTCGAGCTTGACCATTTTCAGCATCGCCTCCATCACGCGGTTGGCGGCCGCCGGATCGCCGCTCATCAGCTTCGACAGCGCGGTCGGCACCACCTGCCACGACAGGCCGAACTTGTCCCTGAGCCAGCCGCATTGCACCGGCTTGCCGCCGCCGGCGGTCAGCTTGTCCCAGAAATAGTCGACCTCGTCCTGGCTCTCGCAGTTGATCACCAGCGAGATCGCTTCGTTGAACGTGAAGACCGGGCCGCCGTTGAGCGCGACGAACTGCTGCCCGTCGAGCGCGAACTCCACGGTCATCACCGAACCCGGCGGCCGGCCGTGCACGTCCTGGCCGGCGTCGCCATAGCGGCTGATGCGGCCGATCCGGCCGTTCTTGAACACCGAGACGTAGAAGTTCGCCGCCTCCTCGGCATTGTCGTTGAACCACAGGAACGTCGTGATCTTTTGCATGGCATGACTCCGTTGTACGCAGCGGGCGTTCAGGCGAGCAGGCGTTCGAGCTTGTCGAGCGCCCCGGTCCAGCCGAGCCGGTGGCCGTCGCGCGCCGCCTCGTCGAAGAACTGCTCGTGATGCAGCGTGAGGATCGAGCCGTCGCCGTCCGGCTTGATGGTGACGATCACGAAAGACTGCCGTTCCGGCATGGTGATCCATTGCCAGGTGAAGGCGAGCTTCTCGTTCGGCACCACCTCGTGATAGGTGCCGCTGACATGGTGACGCTCGCCGTCCTCGGTGCTGAAGGCGATCGCGTAGCGGCCGCCGACGCGCACGTCGGTCTCGGCGTGATGCACCGGCCCGGCGTCGGGCCCGAACCAGCGCACTAGCTGCTCGGCTTGCGTCCACGCCGCGTAGACTTTTTCCGGCGGCGCATTGAGACGACGTTTGAGCGTGAGGCTGGGCTTGACGGCGGGATCGATTTTGGGGGCAGCCATGATGTGTCCTCCACGAAGGCGGCGAGCCGATCGAGTTGCCGGGTCCAGAACCTCTGATAGCGGGTCAGCCAGTTCATCGCGTCCTCCATCGGGTCCGCGACCAGCCGGCACGTCACCGTGCGGCCGGCTTTGCTGCGCGCGATCAGACCGGCATCGGCGAGCACGTCGAGATGCTTCATGATCGCCGGCAGCGACATCGCAAACGGCGCGGCGAGCTCGCTCACCGAGAGTCCGTGCTCTGCCGCTTCGAGCTGCATCAGCACCGCGCGCCGGGTCGGATCGGAGAGCGCGGCGAAGGTGCGGTCGAGCGCCGGGTTCTGATACTTTACCATTAGGTTAAGTATTGGCGCATCCGGGCCGCGAGTCAAGCGCCGGCCGCGGTTTATTTTTGTTAACCGCGCCGGGCTAGCGTCGCCCCGGGGAGAGGCCGCATGGACATGTCGGTGGTCGGCGCCGTCATCGGCGCGCAGCTTGCGCAGACGCAGATGGCGCTTGCCGCCAAGATGATGAAGATGAACGCCGCGGCGCAGGCTTCGGTGGCGGAGCTCGTCGAAGCGGGCAGCCGCAATCTCGACGCGCTCGCCAATGTCGCCGCCGGCATCGGCGGCAATCTCGATATTTCGGTCTAGCCGCGGGTCACCGCAGAGGGCCGCGTTATTTCTTCAGCGCCGCCTGCACGAAGGCGAGCGCCTCCGGGCTCGCCCATTCCGCCGGCCCGGCGAGCGATGCGATCTCGCAGCCCTGCGGATCGACCAGCACCGTGGTCGGCATGCCGAAGGCGCGGCCGATCGCCTTGAGCTCCTGGAACACCGCCGCGCTGTGGTCGGCATAATAGGCGAGCTTGGCGATGCCGGCCTCCTTCAGCCACTGCTTCGGTTTCTCGGCGTCGCGGGTGTCGATGTTGATCGCCACCACCTCGAAATCCGCGCCGCCGAGCTTGGCTTCGAGCGCATCGAGCGCCGGCATCTCCTTGCGGCACGGCACGCACCAGGTCGCCCACAGGTTGACCAGCACGGTGCGGCCGCGCCAGTCGGCGAGGCTGCGGTCGCGGCCGTTGCCGTCGCGGAATGCCAGCACGGGCAGTTTCAGCGGCGTGTCGGCGGCTTTCACCGCGGCGATCTCGCCATGGATGAGCGGCGCGACGCGCTTGGCGAGCTCGGTCGCCGGCCGGCAGGCCGGGTCGCCATTGCGCGTCAGGGTGCCGATCCCGTATACCGCGGCGGCGCCGGCGATGATGGCGACGGTTGCGGCGGCTGCGATCAGCGCAAGGCGGCGGCGGGGCGGGCGTGGAGCGTGGCTGGCGGTCATACGGCTTGAAGTCTCACGATAAACAGGACGATGCGCGGTCGGGTCCCGGCAGGCATGAGCGGCAATTCCATGAGCAGCAATTCATTGAGCGGCAAATCATGAGCAGCAGGTCATGAGCAACAAGATGTGGGGCGGCCGCTTCTCCGCCGGTCCCGATGCGATCATGGAGGAGATCAACGTCTCCATCGATTTCGATCGGCATCTTTACCGCGAAGACATCGCCGCGTCCAAGGCCCATGCCGCGATGCTGGCGAAACAGGGCATCATCTCGCGGCAGGATGCCGCGGCGATCGCTCACGGTCTAGACACGATCCTGTCAGAGATCGAGGCGGGGAAATTCCGCTTCAAGCGCGCGCTCGAAGACATCCATATGAATGTCGAGAGCCGGCTCGCCGAGCTGATCGGCCCGGCGGCGGGGCGGTTGCACACCGCGCGCTCGCGCAACGACCAGGTCGCGACCGATTTCAAGCTGTGGGTGCGCGCCACCATCGACGCGCTCGACGCCGCGCTCGCCTCCTATCAGCGCGTGCTGGCGGAGAAGGCGCTGGCGCATGCCGGCACGGTGATGCCGGGCTTCACCCATCTGCAGACCGCGCAGCCGGTGACGTTCGGCCACCATCTGCTCGCCTATGTCGAGATGGCGGCGCGCGACCGCGGCCGCTTCGCCGATGCGCGGCGGCGGCTCAACGAGCTGCCGCTCGGCGCCGCGGCGCTCGCCGGCACCTCGTTTCCGCTCGACCGCGCCATGACCGCGAAGGCGCTCGGCTTCGACCGGCCCGCGGCCAACTCGCTCGACGCGGTGTCCGACCGCGACTTCGCGCTGGAGGCGCTGGCCGCCGCCGCGATCTGCGCCGTGCATCTGTCGCGCTTCGCCGAGGAGATCGTGATCTGGACGTCGCCGCTCACCGGCCTGGTCCGGCTGTCGGACAAGTTCACCACCGGCTCCTCGATCATGCCGCAGAAGCGCAATCCCGACGCCGCGGAGCTGGTGCGCGCCAAGACCGGCCGCATCGTCGGCGCGCTCGACGCCTTGCTGATGGTGATGAAGGGCCTGCCGCTCGCCTATGCCAAGGACATGCAGGAGGACAAGCAGGGCGTGATGGACGCGCTCGGCGCGCTGTCGCTGTGCATCGCGGCGATGGCCGGCATGGTGCGCGACCTCGAACCCGACGTGGAGAAGATGCGCGCGGCGGCCGGCGAGGGCTACGCCACCGCGACCGATCTCGCCGACTGGCTGGTGCGCACGCTGAAGATGCCGTTCCGCGAGGCGCACCATGTCACCGGCCGCATCGTCGCCCGCGCCGCGAAGGCGGGCGTTGCGCTCGCCGAGCTGCCGCTTCAGGCGATGCAGGAGATCGAGCCGCGAATCACCAAAGCGGCGCTGGCGGTGCTGACGGTGGAGCGCTCGGTCGCGAGCCGGGTCAGCTACGGCGGCACCGCGCCGAAGAACGTGCGCGCCCAGGCGCGCAAATGGCTGAAGAAGCTCGATGCCGGGCAGCGCTAGGCGCCTCGGCGCAATCTGCTATGGTGGCGCGGTTTCTGGGAGTTTCGGCGTGGCTGGTTCGCGGAATCTGAGGTTTCGATATGGGCTGGTGCTCGGCGCCGCGCTCGCGGCGCTGGCGCTCGCCGGCTGCGGCCGCAAGGGCCCGCTCGAGCTGCCGCCGTCCGCCGCGGCGGTGCCGCAGGAACGCCAGGCGCCAGGTCTGTCGCCGCTCGGCAGCGGCCCGCCGAGCGAACCGGCGAGCCAGCGCTCCGCGATCGGCGAGCCCGCCGGCATCGCCAGCGACGGCCGCGCCATCGCGCCGGTCGGCGAGAAGCGTCGCATCCCGCTCGACGTGCTGATCGACTGACCGACCGGGCGCGTCATGAATCATTTCCACTATCGGGACGGCGTGCTCAGCGCCGAGGCGGTGCCGCTCGACACGCTCGCCGCGGCGGTCGGCACGCCGTTCTACTGCTATTCCACCGCGACGCTGACGCGGCACTACCGCGTGTTCGCCGGCGCCTTCGCCGACGTGCCGGCGCTGGTGTGCTACGCGATGAAGGCCAATTCCAACCAGGCGGTGATCGCGACGCTGGCGCGGCTCGGCGCCGGCGCCGACGTGGTCTCCGGCGGCGAGCTCAAGCGCGCGCGCGCCGCCGGCATCCCGCCGGAGAAGATCATGTTCTCCGGCGTCGGCAAGACCGCCGACGAGCTCGCCGCCGCGGTCGAGGCCGGCATCCTCTGCGTCAATGTCGAATCCGAGCCGGAGCTCGAATTGCTGTCGCGCATCGCCGCCGCCAAGGGCCGCACCGCGCATGTCTCGGTGCGGGTCAATCCGGACGTCGATGCCAAGACCCACCACAAGATCGCGACCGGCAAGTCCGAGAACAAGTTCGGCATCCCGATCAGCCGCGCCCGCGCAGTCTACGCCCATGCCGCGACGCTGCCGGGACTCGAAGTCACCGGCGTCGACATGCATATCGGCAGCCAGATCACCGCGCTCGATCCGTTCGACAACGCCTTCGCGCTGCTCGCCGACTTCGTGCGCACGCTGCGCGCCGACGGCCATGCCATCGGCCACGTCGATCTCGGCGGCGGGCTCGGCATTCCCTATCACGATGACCGCGAGCCGCCGCCGCCGCCCGACGCCTATGCCGCGGTGGTCAAGCGCGCGACCCGCGATCTCGGCTGCACGCTGATCTTCGAGCCGGGCCGGCTCCTGGTCGGCAATGCCGGCATCCTGGTGACCCGCGTGCTGTTCGTGAAGCGCGGCGAGGCCAAGACCTTCGTCATCGTCGATGCGGCGATGAACGACCTGATCCGGCCGACTTTGTACGATGCCCACCACGAGATCCGGCCGGTGGCGGAGCCGCGGTCCGGCGCGCCGCGCATCCGCGCCGACGTCGTCGGGCCGGTCTGCGAAAGCGGCGATTTCCTGGCGCTCGACCGCGATTTGCCGGAACCACAGCCCGGCGATCTTCTTGCCGTAATGTCGGCGGGCGCTTATGGCGCGGTGCAGGCCGGGACCTACAATACCCGGCCGCTGGTTCCAGAAGTGCTGGTCAACGAGGCGGACTGGGCGGTGGTCCGGCCCCGCCTTGATGCCGACCAATTGATCGCCTTCGATCGGTTGCCGCCCTGGTTGCCGGGCCGCTGAGGCCGGAAAAGCCTCAACAGAACGTGTGTGGCGGCACGATCTTCGCGTGCTAGCGTGGGCGGGCAACGGAGCTGTTTTTGGACGGATTGGATCATCCGCGGCCGACCGGGCCGGCGCCGTCATCCCTGCTGACGCGGGCGCTGCGGCGCGCCCGTCTTGCCCTGTTCTGGGAACGGCTGTGGCCGGCGCTGGCGATGCTGGCAACCGCCGTCGGGCTGTTCCTCGTGGTCTCATGGGCGGGCCTGTGGCTGGTGCTGCCGCCGCTCGGCCGCGCCATCGGTCTCGTGCTGTTCGCGCTGCTCGTGCTGGCCGCGGCGCTGCCGCTCGTGCGGCTGCGGGTCCCGAGCGAAGCCGAGGGGCTGCGGCGGCTCGATCACATCACCGGGCTCGCGCACCGGCCCGCCACCGCGATGGCCGACACCATCGCCGGGACCGGCAGCGATCCGGTGTCGACGGCGCTGTGGCGCGCGCATCTCGAACGCATGATCCTGGCGGCGCGCGCGCTGCGCGCCGGCTGGCCGTCGCCCGGCCTCGCGCGCTTTGATCCGGCGGCGCTGCGCGCGCTGATCCTGCTGCTCGCGATCGTGACATTCTTCGCCGCCACCGGCGAGCGCGAGCGCCGCATCGCCGCGGCGTTCGACTGGCGCGGCGTGATGACGCCGGCGAATTTCCGCGTCGATGCCTGGGTGACGCCGCCGGCCTATACCGCGCGCGCGCCGGTGATGCTGCCCGGCCTGCGCCCCGGCGAGGCCGCGCGCGCTTCCCCGGTGGTCGCGGTGCCGGTGGGCTCGACGCTGGTGGTGCGCGCGAGCGGCGCCGTCGACGTCGAGATCGCGCGCAGCGGCGGGCTCGACCTGGTGCCGCCGGCCGAAGGCGCGAAGCCGCCGCCGGCGGGCACGCAGGAATTGCAGGTCGCGATCAAGGGCGACGGCAGCGCTACGCTGCGCGGCGCCGGCACCGATCTCACCTGGAGCTTCACCGCGATCCCCGATCGCGCGCCGACCATCAGCCTGACCAAGGACCCCGAGCCGCAGAGCCGCGGCGCGCTGCTCGTCGCCTACAAGGTCGAGGACGACTACGGCGTGGTCGAGGCCCGCGCCCGCTTCCGCCGCAAGGAGGCGCCGGGCGAGGCCCGGCCGCTGTTCGATGCGCCGGACTTCGCCCTGACGCTGCCGCAGGCGCGCACCCGCAACGGCGCGGCGCAGACCATCAAGGACCTGAGCGAGCATCCCTGGGCCGGCGGCGAGGTCGAGATGACGCTCGTCGCGCGTGACGAGGCCGGCAACGAGGGGACCAGCGAGCCGCGCGAATTCACGCTGCCGCAGCGCCTGTTCGTCAAGCCGATGGCGCGCGCGCTGGTGGAGCAGCGCCGCGTGCTGGCGCTCGATGCGCGGTCGAAGCCGCTGGTGCTGACCGCGCTCGAGGCGCTGACGATGGCGCCGGAACGGTTCGAGCCGGACAAGAACATCTATCTCGGCCTGCGCTCGCTGTTCTACGACCTCACCTACGCCAAGAGCGACGACGCGCTGCGCGACGTGGTGGCGCGGATGTGGGCGATGGCGGTCGCGATCGAGGACGGCAACGTCTCCGACGCCGAGCAGGCGCTGCGGCAGGCGCAGGAGGCGCTGCGCCAGGCGCTCGAGCGCGGCGCCAGCGACGAGGAGCTCAAGAAGCTGATGGATCAGCTTCGCGCCGCGCTCGACCGCTTCATGCAGGCGCTGGCCGAGGAGCTGCGCAAGAACCCGCAGCAGCTCGCGCGGCCGCTCGACCGCAATGCCCGCGTGATGACGCCGCAGGACCTTAAGAACATGCTCGACCGCATGGAAGAGATGGCGCGCTCCGGCAACCGCGACGCGGCGCGGCGCATGCTCGACCAGCTGCAGCAGATGCTGGAGAACCTGCAGACCGCGCGGCCCGGCCAGCAGATGGACGGCGATGGCGACGACGACATGATGTCGGCGCTCGACGAATTGCAGGACATGATCCGCAAGCAGCAGCAGTTGCGCGACCGCACCTTCCGCGAGGGCCAAGACCGCCGCCGCCAGCGCGGCCAGCGCGGTCAGCAGGGCGATCAGCAGATGGGGGCGCTGCAGCAGGATCAGAAGGCGCTGCGCGACCGCCTGCAGAAGCTCCTGGAGAGCCTGCGCCAGCGCGGAATGGGCCAGCCCGGCCAGGGCGACGACCAGCAGCAGGGCCAGGGACAGGGCCAGGATCAGGATCAAGGCGACGGGCAGGGCGCGGACCAGCTCGGCGATGCCGACGGCGCGATGGGCGACGCCCAGGGCCAGCTCGGCGACGGCGACACCGAAGGTGCGGTCGGCTCGCAGGGCCGCGCGCTCGAAGCCATGCGCAAGGGCGCGCAGGGGCTGGCGCAGCAGATGCAGCAGCAGGGCATGATGGGTCCGGGACCGAACGGACAGCCCGGCCGCGGCCAGGCGCGCGCGCAGCAGAACACCGATCCGCTCGGCCGCCCGCTGCGCGGGCGTGACTATGGCGATGATTCCACCGTGAAGGTGCCGGGCGAGGTCGACGTGCAGCGGGCGCGCCGCATCCTCGAAGAGCTGCGCAAGCGTTTCGGCGAAAGCTTCCGTCCGCAGCTCGAGCTCGACTATATCGAGCGCCTGCTCAAGGATTTCTGACCGGCGGCAACATGCCACACACGGCAGCGGCGGTGTGGGGAACATCGCCTGCGCCCCTGCGTTGTATTGGCTGCGGATGCACGGAGCCAGTCATGCAGCAGCGCTTTTTGATCGCGATGATGTCGGCGGTTCTGGCGGCGGGCGCGGGATCGGCGCTCGGGCAGGACAACACGCAAGGCAAGATTCAGGACCGCGCGCAGCAGACCGTGCGCGAAGGCGGCCAGCCGCCCGCCACGCAATCAGCCCCGGCTGAATCGCCGCAGGCCTCCGGCCACGACGCGCAGACCGGCAATCCGGAGACCAGTCCGACCACCCAGCCCGGCCCGAGCGGCACCGACGGCAAGGGACCGGACAACGCCTCGACGCCGCAGCATCCGATCCCGACCGAGCCCGATCAGAAATAGCGTGAGAGTCTTATCGGTTTAAGTTGGATCGGCTCTTGCTTCCGTTCGTCCCATGAAAGTGGGGACCACGCTTAAGCGTGGATTCCGCTTGCGCGGGAATGAGCGCAGGAGAGAGCGTGCTTCAATTCGAAGCGATCCCGCTCTCGCGCCGCCCATGCAGCGCGGCGGCTTCAGTTCCGGCCGCGCGCGGCGAGCGCGGCGCTGACCGCGTCGTGCAATTGCGCCAGCGTGAACGGCTTGGTGACGACGTCATAGATCAGCTGGTCGAGCCCGTGCGCACGCTCGCGCTGGTCGGCATAGCCGGTCATCAGCAGGATCGTGACATCGGGATGATCGCGCGCCGTGGCGAGCGCCAGCGCGATGCCGTCCATCACCGGCATCCGGATATCGGTGAGCAGCAGGTCGAACGCGCCGTTCTCGCGCGTCAACACGTCGAGCGCCTCGGCGCCGTCGCGCGCCGCCGCGGTGTCGTAGCCGTCCTCGTTCAGCGCGCGCTGCACGAAGCCGCGCACCGCCTCGTCGTCCTCCGCGATCAGGATGCGCGCCATGCCGTTCGACTCCAACGCTCCGGGTCCCGTGTCACTCGCTTGCGTCTCGCCGGCCGCGGCCGGTCGTTGATTATTGCAGGCCCAATTATTTCAGGCCCAATTATTTCAAGCCATTGGCGAGATCGCGCGGATTGAAGAACCGCACCATCACGTCGACGCCCTCGGCCGGCGGCGAGGCGAGGCGGCTGCGGAACGGCACCGTCTCGCCGGGACCGAGCACGCTGCGCGGCGGCTGCGCCGTCCAGGAATAGATTTCGGCGCCGGCGGCGTTGCGCACGGCGAAGCGCAGCCGCGGCACGTCGGCCGGCTTGCTGCTGCTGCTGACGATCTTGCCCTCGACCACCAGCACGGTCATGCCGTCGTTGGTCTCCTTGGAGACGGTGACGCCCTCGAACACCAGCCCGCGCACGTTCACCGGCAGGCCGATCGCCGAGAACAGCGAGGCGGTCTGCGGCACGTGCCGCACCAGGTCGTTGCGCCACAGCAGGATCGCGCCGGCGATCAGAGCGAGCGCGATCAGCAGCGCGGGGATCCGCATCGCCCGCTCGCGCTTGCGCCTGGCGAGCTGCCGCCGCGCATGCCGCGCGGCGAAATGCTCGATGTCCTCGTGGTCCGGCTCTGACGCCGCGATCGGCTCCGCCGGCGGCACGATCGGCGGCGCATCGCCGATCTCGGCCGGATACGTCGCCGCGCCGGGGGGATCGATCTGCGCGAGGTCGTCGGCGCTCATCGGCTCGATGATCGAGACCTGGTTCAGGGCCGCGGCGATGCGCGCGGCGTCCTGCTCGGACGGCGGTGCCGCGCCCGGCGGCGGAACCGGCGACAGGTTCGGCGCCTGCGGCAGCCGCTCGCCTGTCTCCGGCCGGCTGACCGCCGTCTGCTGCTGCTCCGCCTCCGCGATGACGTCATCGACATAGGCGCTGACCGCATGCTCGGATGGCGGCGCCGCGAACCATTGCGTCCTGCAGCGCACGCAGCGCACGGTGCGGCCGCGCGGGCCGAGCGCCGGCGCGGCAACCGTGTAGGAGGTGGCGCAGTTCGGGCAGACAATCAGCATCGGCGGTGTTGCTTGTGCTATCCCGTTCGTGCCCGCGCCGGTCCGCGCGGCCCAGGTTCCGCAATGTAGCCGGCGATCCCTTAACGGATCGGAAACCATGGCGAAGCCCGCGGCGGCGCCTTTGGAGGCGGGGCGATAATCCTGTAAAAACAGCGACAACGCTGCTTCGGGGGCGGCGGCGGTCGGGACGGTCCGCCGGGCAGCGCGGGCATGGTGCGGGGAGAGGGCGTGGTCCGATTCGAGAATGTGGGATTGCGCTACGGGCTCGGTCCGGAGGTCCTGCACGACCTGACGTTCCGGATCGAGCCGCATTCGTTCCAGTTCCTGACCGGGCCGTCGGGGGCCGGCAAGACCTCGCTGCTGCGGCTCCTGTTCCTGTCCCTGAAGCCGACGCGCGGCCTCATCACCCAGTTCGGCCATGACGTCGCCACGCTGTCGAAGGACGCCTTGTCGGCGCTGCGCCGCCGCATCGGCATCGTGTTCCAGGATTTCCGTCTGCTCGACCACATGACGACCTATGAAAATGTCGCGCTGCCGCTGCGGGTGATGGGCCGCGCCGAGGACAGCTATCGCGACGAGGTCACCGAGCTGCTGCACTGGGTCGGGCTCGGCGAGCGGATGTGGGCGCTGCCGCCGGTGCTGTCGGGCGGCGAGAAGCAGCGCGCCGCGATCGCGCGTGCGGTGATCGCGCGGCCGCAGCTCCTCCTGGCCGACGAGCCGACCGGCAATGTCGATCCCTCGCTGGCGCAGCGGCTGCTGCGGCTGTTCATCGAGCTCAACAAGTCCGGCACGTCGGTTGTGATCGCGACCCACGACATCGCGCTGATGGACCAGTTCGACGCGCGCCGCCTCGTGCTGCACGGCGGCCGGCTGCACATCTACGATTAGGCCGCGGCATGACCGATGACATCCGCGACGATCTTGCCGCGATCCCGCGCCGGACGGCGCCGCCGCGTTCGCCGATCGTGCCAAACGATGCGCTGACCGGCCGGGCGCTGATCGCGATCGTGGCGATCATGACGTTCCTGACCTCGCTGACCACCGGCGCGGTGATGCTGCTGCGCGCCTCCGCCGGCGAATGGCAGGCCGAGGTCGCGCGCGAGGTCACGATCCAGCTCCGGCCCGCGCCCGGCCGCGATCTCGACGCCGCCGTGGTCAAGGCCGCCGCGATCGCCCGCGACGCGCCCGGGGTCGCCAGCGTGCGGCCCTATACGCGCGAGGAATCGGCGCGGCTGCTCGAGCCGTGGCTCGGCAGCGGCCTGTCGCTCGACGAATTGCCGGTGCCGCGCATGATCGTGGTCAAGCTCGCGTCCGGCACGCAGCCCGATCTCGCGCAATTGCGCAAGACGCTGACCGAGCAGGTCGCAGGCGCCAGCCTCGACGACCATCGCGGCTGGATCGAGCGGATGCGGGCGATGGCGACGAGCGCGGTGGTTGCCGGCGCCGGCGTGCTGGTGCTGATGCTGGCGGCGACGGTGCTCGCGGTGATGTTCGCCACCCGGGCGGTGATGGCCGCGAACCGTCCGGTGATCGAGGTGCTGCACTTCATCGGCGCGCGCGACAACTACATCGCCGGGCATTTCCAGCGGCATTTCCTGGCGCTCGGCCTCAAGGGCGGCGCGCTCGGCGGCGGCGTGGCGATCCTCCTGTTCGCGGTGGCCGGGCTCATCGGCGGCATTTCACGCACCGCGGCCGGCGAGCAGATGTCGGCGCTGTTCGGCTCGTTCTCGATCGGCCTGTCCGGCTATGCCGCGCTCGCCGTGCAGATCGTGGTGATCGCGGCGGCCACCGCACTCGCGTCGCGGCACACCGTCAGCCGCACGCTCGACGCCGTCGATTGACATGCTGTCGCGCCTCGCCAGCTTCATCGGCTTCCTCACTATGGCGGTGCTCGGCTTCGGCGCCGGCCTGCTGATCGCCGGCTTCTTCTGGTTCGTCGACAACGTGCCGATGCAGGAGGCTACCGATATCGGCAAGGCCGACGGCATCGTCGTGCTCACCGGCGCGGCCTCGCGCATTCCCGACGCGATCCAGCTGCTCGCGGCCGGCCACGGCCGCCGCCTGCTGATCACCGGCGTGCACCGCGCCACCAGCGCCGGCGAGATCGCGCGGCTGACGCCGCTCTATCAGCAGGTGTTCGCCTGCTGCGTCGATCTCGACCGCTCCGCGCTCAACACGCTGGGCAATGCCACCGAGACGCGGCGCTGGGCCAATGAGCGCGGGTTCCGCTCGCTGATCGTGGTCACCTCGAACTGGCACATGCCGCGCGCCATGGCGGAGCTGGAGCATCAGCTTCCCGACATCACGCTGATCCCGTTCCCGGTGATCCCCGACAACAAGAACGGCCGCTGGTGGTCGAGCAAGACGACGCTGCGGCTGTTGTTGTCGGAATACCTCAAATATGCTTTTGCCGTGGTCCGGATGCGCCTCGACCCCGACCTGCCGTAACCGATTTCACCCCGCCGTCCGCACCGCCGCCGCATGATGCTCTGGCTCCGCTCCGTCGTCTTCAACATCGTCTTCTACGTGACGATGATCGTGATCTGCATCCTGGCGCTGCCGACGCTGCTGCTGCCGTACCGCGTCCTGATCGCGACGGCGCGGCTGTGGGCGCGGATCAATGTCGCGCTGCTGCGGGCGATCTGCGGCGTGCGCTACGAATTCCGCGGCACCGAGCGCATCCCCAAGGGCGCGCTGCTGGTCGCCTCGAAGCATCAGTCGATGTGGGAAACCTTCGCGCTGCTGCTGATCCTCGACGACCCGACCTACATCCTCAAGCGCGAGCTGATGTGGATCCCGCTGTTCGGCTGGTTCACCTGGAAGGCCGGCATGGTGGCGGTGAACCGCGGCAAGGGTGCGCGGGCGCTCGCCGCGATGATGACGCGCGCCCGGGCCGAGCTGGCGCGCGGCCGCCAGATCGTGATCTTCCCGGAAGGTACGCGCCGGCGGCCGGGAGCCGAGCCGAAATACAAATACGGCGTCGCGCATCTCTATCAGGCGCTCGAGGTGCCGTGCCTGCCGCTCGCCCTGAATTCCGGGCTGTTCTGGCCGCGCCGCTCGCTGCTGCGCTTTCCCGGCACCATCGTGGTCGAGGCGCTGCCGCCGATCCCGCCCAGCCTCGACCGCGACGCGTTCTTCGAGCGGCTGAAGCACGACACCGAGGCGGCGACCGCGCGGCTGGTGGAGGAGGGGCGGCGCGAGCAGCGCGGCCGGGCGCGCGGCGGCTGACCTCAGCCCTGCTGCTGCAAAAGCTCGACCAGCCGGTGCAGCTCGCCCTCGCGGTAGCCGAGCGCCTCCATCGACTGCACGGTGGCAATGACGTAATCGCGGTTCGCCCCGGAAATGCCGTGGCCCTGGACCACGTAGCGGAGCTGCTCGTCGAGCGACAGCCGCCCGGCATATTGCGCATGGCCGCGGTCGACGACGTAGCACAGCGCCGAGACGCGGCGCTGCGGCGTGTCCTCGATCCACATCGTCCGGTACATCTCGCGATAGATCATCGTCACCTGCTCGCGCTCGCGCAGATAGGCGATGACGGCGTCGCGGTCGGCGGCGGCGACGCGGTAGCCGATGCCGCGGCAGGCGCCGCCGCGGTCGAGCCCCAGCACCAGGCCGGGCTTCTCCGGCGTGCCGCGATGCACGAAGGAGTAGATGCACAGCGCGCGGTGCACGCCGGTCATGCGGGCATGGACGCGCTCGACGTGGGGGAAGCCCGGCCGCCACATCAGCGAGCCATAGGCGAACACCCAGAGGTCGCGCCCGGCGTCGTCGGCGGCAGGATCGGCGGACGATTTCATCGCGGCAGGGAATCGCTTACGGCAAAGGAAACCGGTGCCGCTCGCTAACAAAGCGGCGCAATCCGCGCAATATCGCGGAAATGCCGCAATCGGAGGGTCCTTAGGCATCATGCCGTCAAGCGCCACGCCCGATCCGCGCGACGTCGCCGGCGTTCCGCCGCCGCATCCGGCACCGCGCCGCGGCGCCGGGCGCTATGTCGTGCTGCTCGCGCTGGTGGTGCTCGCCGCGGCAGCGTGGAGCGGGCTGTGGCTCTATGCGGCGCGCACCACCGAGGACGCGATCGCGGGCTGGCGGGCGCGCGAGGCCGCGGCCGGCCGCATCCATGCCTGCGCCGACCAGACGCTCGGCGGCTTCCCGTTCCGCATCGAGATTTCCTGCACGGCCGCCGACAGCCGTTTCCAGAACCTGACGCCGCCGCTCCAGCTCACGGTCGACGGCGTCCATGTCGCGGCGCAGATTTACCAGCCGACGCTGCTGATCGCCGAATTTTCCGGCCCGCTGACGGCGAGCGAGACCGGTCGGCCGGCTTCGCTGAGCATCGCCTGGCAGCTTGCGCAGATGAGCCTGCGCGGCACCCCCGCGGCGCCGGAGCGCGTCTCGCTCGCGCTCGATCAGCCGGTCGTCAACGATCTCGCCGGCGGCACGGCGAGCCTGGTGTCGCGCGCCGACAGGATGGAGCTGCATGGCCGCATCGCCGAGGGCTCGGCGTTCGACAATCCGGTGATCGAGACCGTGCTGCGGCTTTCCGGCGCGTCGTTCCCCGGCTGGCACGCGCTCGCGGTGCCGGCGATCGACGCCGACGTCAGCGCCCGGCTGCGCGGGCTCAGGGATTTCGCCCCGAAGCCGTGGGCGGCGCGGTTTCGCGAGATCCAGGCCGCCGACGGCAGCATCGAGATCACCGAAGCGCGGGTGGCGCAGGGCGAGACCGTGGCCATCGGCAGCGGCACGCTGCAGCTCAATGCCGCCGGCCGGCTCGAGGGCGAGCTCCGCCTTACCGTTGCCGGGCTCGAACCGTTCCTGCGGACCATCGGCATCGAGCGCAGCGCGCCGGTCGACCGGCTCGCCGGCGCGCTCGACCGCTTCATGCCCGGCCTCGGCGCCGCGGCGCGCGCCCAGGCCGGCGCCGGCGTCATCGCCGGCCTCAATCTGATCGGCGAGCAGACCACGCTGGAAGGCCGCAAGGCCGTGGCGGTGCCGCTGCGGCTCACCGACGGCGCGATCTATCTCGGCCCGCTGCTGCTCGGCCACGCACCGGCGCTGTTCTGAAACTCGGAAGACCCCGGGACCGGATGCTAGTCGTTGTCCGCCGCGTAGGGCAGCGGCAGCCGCGACTGCGGCTGCGGCAGTTGCGGGTGGGGACGGCCGAAATCCGGCGCCGCCGAATCCTGCCCGATGGTGACGATGCCCTTGCGGATCGCCCGCGTGCGGGTGAAGTGCTCGAACAGCACGTCGCCGTCGCCGCGCCGGATCGCCCGCGTCAGCGTCGCGATGTCCTCGTTGAAGCGGCCGAGCATTTCCAGCACCGCGTCCTTGTTGGCGAGGAACACGTCGCGCCACATCGTCGGGTCGGAGGCGGCGATGCGGGTGAAGTCGCGGAAGCCGCCGGCGGAGAACTGCAGCACCTCGGATTCCGTCACCCGGCCGAGCTCGTTGGCGGTGCCGACGATGGTATAGGCGATCAGGTGCGGCAGATGGCTGGTGATCGCCAGCACCAGATCGTGGTGCTCTGCGCTCATGGTCTCGACATTGGCGCCGAGCGCGCGCCAGAACGCGGCGAGCTTCTCGACCGCGGCCGGGTCGGCGCCCTCGGGCGGCGTCAGGATGCACCAGCGGTTGACGAACAGCTCGGCGAAGCCGGCATCCGGGCCGGAATATTCGGTGCCGGCGACCGGATGCGCCGGGACGAAATGCACGGTGTCCGGCAGATGCGGCGCCATCTCCCGCACCACCGAGCCCTTGACCGAGCCGACATCGGAGACGATGGCGCCGGGAGCGAGATGCGGGCCGATCTCCTGCGCGACCGCGCCGCAGGCGCCGACCGGGATGCAGACGATCACCAGGTCCGCGCCCTCGACCGCGGCGGCGCTGGTCTCCACCACCTGGTCGGCGAGGCCGAGCTCGGCGACGCGCCGGCGCGTCTGCGGCGAGCGCGCGGTGGCGACGATCGAGCGCACCACGCCCTGGGCGCGCGCCGCGCGCGCGATCGAGGAGCCGATCAGCCCGACGCCGATCAGGGCGAGGCGGTTGAACAGCGGCTGCTGCAGCGGCGTCACGCGGCCCGCCCCAGGAATTCGCGCAGCGCCGTCACCACCAGCCGGTTCGCCTCCTCGCTGCCGACCGTCATGCGCAGCGCATTGGGCAGCCGGTAGGCGCCGACCTGGCGCAGGATCAGCCCGCGCCGCATCAGGAACGCATTGGCGTCGGCCGCGGTGCGGCCCGCGGCGTCCGGGAAGTGGATCAGCACGAAATTGGCGACGCTCGGCGTCACCGCGAGCCCGAGCTTGCCGATCTCGGCGGTGAGCCAGGCCCGCCACATGTCGTTGTGCGCGCGGGCCGTCTCCACATGCGCGGTGTCCTCCATCGCGGCGACGCCGGCGGCGATCGCCGGGGCGTTGACGTTGAACGGCCCGCGGATGCGGTTGATGGCGTCGACCACATGGGCGGGCCCGTACATCCAGCCGAGCCGCAGCGCGGCGAGGCCGTAGATCTTGGAGAAGGTCCGGCACATCACGGTGTTGTCGCTGGTGGCGACCAGCTCGATGCCGGATTCGTAGTCGTTGCGGTCGACATATTCGGCATAGGCGGCGTCGAGCACCAGCAGCGCCTGCGGCGGCAGTTCGCGGCGCAGCCGCCGGACCTCGTCGAACGGCACATAGGTGCCGGTCGGATTGTTCGGATTGGCGAGGAACACCACCTTGGTCCTCTTCGTCACCGCGCCGAGGATGGCATCGACATCGGCGGTGAAATTCTTCTCCGCCGCCACCACCGGCGTCGCGCCGGTGCCGCGTGTCGCGATCGGATAGACCAGGAAGCCGTGGGTGGTGTGGATCGCCTCGTCGCCGTCGGCGAGATAGGCGCGCGCGATCAGGTTGAGCAGGTCGTCGGAGCCGGCGCCGCAGACGATGCGCGCCGGATCGAGGCCGAAGCGCCGGCCGATCGCCTCGCGCAGCTCGCTCGCCGCGCCGTCGGGATAGTCCTCGAGATGCGCGCCGGCGGCCTGATAGGCGGCGACCGCCTTCGGGCTCGGCCCGAGCGGCGTCTCGTTGGAGGAGAGCTTGAACACCCTGGCGACGCCGGGCGCGCTGCTCTTGCCGGGAACATAGGGGGCAATGTCGAGCACGCCGGGGCGTGGCTGCGGGCGGGTGGCGGTCATGTCAGTCCTCGGATCGCCCAGCGGAGCGGGCGGCGATGTCATTTCGCGGCCACCGTATAGCGGGTCGCGTGGCTGCCGACGAGGGCCGCGGCGCGGATCGTGGCGCCGGCGCCGATCAGCGCCTGGCGGATGGCCTCGAAGCTGCCGCCGGCGGGGATCGAGATCAGCAGCGCGGCGCCGTCGAAGGCGCCGTCCGGCGCGGCGATGCAGGTGACGGCGCCCGGCAGCGCATTGGCGGTCTGCGGACCCCAGCCCGAGACATGCACGCTCCAGACCTCGACCTCCTTGACCATGGCATCGTCCGACACCCGCGACACCACGAACACCGGCAGGTCGGCGGGATGGTCGGCGCGCTCGACGAACGGCAGCCGGGCGATGATCTTCGGCGCGGCTTCCGGCTCCAGCGCGCTCCACCACGCACCGGCGCCGGCGACGAAGGCGGCCGGCACCAGACCGAGATCGCCGCGCGAGGCGGCGACCGCCGCGACCACGGCGGCGGCGCTCATATGCGGACGGAACGGCACCGTGAAGCCGAAATGGAAGCGCGCGCTGTCGCGCATCAGCGCGTCGCCCGCCGACAGGTCGGCATGCACCGCGAACGGCTGCTGCACATAGGTGAAGGTGGCGATGATGACGCGCCAGATGCTCTCCACGGTATCGAGCGGCAGGATGCCGTGATGCCGGCTCACCAGCCGGCGCATCATGTCGGCCTCGCGCGCGGGGCGGAACGCGGAGCCGGTCTCCTGGCTGCGCTTGACCGCGATCAGCCGGTCGATGATCTGTCCGCGCTCCATCAGCAGCTCGTGCATCGTCTGGTCGATGCGGTCGATCTCGGCGCGAAGATCGGCGAGCGACGGCGGAGCGGAGGCGGGGTTCGGCATGTTCGGAACCTTCAAGGCCGGATCGCGCCGACCGCGCGGCAGCGGCGTCGGTTGGCGCCCTCACGGCATGCAGCCGCTCCCTGATTAGAAAAGACGCCGCCCGAAAGCAAAGAAAACATCGGTCGCGGATGCAAGGCGGCCGCGCCGTCATTCTTGACGGCCGGTGGCGCCCGGCCTATGGTCCGGCCGAACTCGTGGTCATTTGGGCCGGCCGGCTTGCAGCCACGTTAAACAACTCGCTAAACAGGCCGGGGACGATGCGGATCCCGGCCGAACACATGTTCAGGCCGGGTTTTTTATGGCCCGATCCTGGTGAGGGAAGTGTCGAGGACACCGCGATCGCGATGGCGCATGTCGAATCCGTCAGTGACCGTCCGGCAACGGCGGACCGCGTGCGCGAAGCCGACGCGCCGCGCGATTCGCTGATCGCGCGCTTCGGCGCCGATACGCCGCTGGTGCTCGACGCCGGCATCACGCTGGCGCCGTTCCAGATCGCCTACAAGACCTATGGCGCGCTCAACGCCGCGCGCAGCAATGCCGTGCTGGTGTGTCATGCGCTGACCGGTGACCAGCACGTCGCCAGCCGCAATCCGGTGACCGGCAAGCCCGGCTGGTGGGAGACGCTGGTCGGGCCCGGCAAGCCGATCGACACCGACCGCTATTTCGTCATCTGCTCCAACGTGCTCGGCGGCTGTCTCGGCACCACCGGGCCGGCCTCGCTCAATCCGGCGACCGGCACGGCGTGGGGACTGGATTTTCCGGTCGTCACCATCCGCGACATGGTGCGGGCGCAGGCGATGCTGATCGACCATCTCGGCATCGACAGCCTGTTCGCGGTGATCGGCGGCTCGATGGGCGGCATGCAGGTGCTGCAATGGGCGGCGAGCTTTCCGCAGCGGGTGTTCGCGGCGATGCCGATCGCCTGCGCGACGCGGCATTCCGCGCAGAACATCGCCTTCCACGAGGTCGGCCGCCAGGCGATCATGGCCGATCCGGAGTGGCGCGGCGGCCGCTACATGCTGGAGGACACCAATCCGCGCCGCGGGCTCGCGGTCGCGCGCATGGGCGCGCACATCACCTATCTGTCGGACGCCGCGCTGCATCGCAAGTTCGGCCGCAAGTTTCAGGATCGCGCCAATCCGACCTTCTCGTTCGACGCGGACTTCGAGGTCGAGAGCTATCTGCGCCACCAGGGCTCGACCTTCGTCGAGCGCTTCGACGCCAATTCCTATCTCTACCTGACGCGGGCGATGGACTATTTCGACCTCGCGGCGGATTGCGGCGGCATTCTCGCCAATGCCTTCAAGGACACGCCGACGCGGTTCTGCGTGATCTCCTTCACCAGCGACTGGCTGTTCCCGACCTCGGATTCGCGCGCCATCGTCCATGCGCTCAATGCCGGCCGCGCCCGGGTGTCGTTCGCGGAGATCGTCAGCGACAAGGGTCACGACGCCTTCCTGCTCGACGAGCCGGAGCTGTTCGCGATCGTGCGCGGCTTCCTCAACGGCGCCGGCAAGGCGCGTGGATTGGCACGCGGATTGGCGCGCGGATTGGGAGGCTGACCATGCTGTCGCGGGTCGAAGGCGATCTCACCATGGCGGATGCCGCGCGCGGGCCGGGCGGCTCGCGCGTCGACCTTTTGGTGGTGGCCGACATGGTCGAGCCGGGCTCGCGCGTGCTCGACGTCGGCTGCGGCGACGGCGAGCTGCTGCGGCTGCTCACCGACAGCCGCGGCGTCGACGGCCGCGGCATCGAACTGTCGCGCGAGGGCGTCAACGAATGCGTTGCCAAGGGCCTCGCCGTGATCCAGGGCGACGCCGATACCGATCTCGCCGACTATCCGGACGATGCCTTCGACTATGTGGTGCTGTCGCAGACCCTGCAGGCAACGCGCAAGCCGCGCATCGTGCTCGAGCACATGCTGCGGATCGGCCGCCACGCCATCGTCTCGTTCCCGAATTTCGGCCACTGGAAGATCCGGCTGAAGCTCCTGGTCGAAGGCCAGATGCCGCAGACCGACAACCTGCCTTACGCCTGGTGGGATTCGCCGAACATCCATTTCTGCACCATCAAGGACTTCCGCGCACTGTGCCTGGTCACCGGCGCCAAGATGGTGAAGGCCGTGGCGCTCGACGCCTGGGGCCGGCCGCTGCGGCTCAACGCGCCGTGGTGGTTCTGGAATCTGTTCGGCGAGCAGGCGGTGTTCCTGCTGAGCCGCAAGGATTGATCCGGCCGCTTTGGACGGACGGCGCCGCGGGCCTGTGACCCTGCGGCGGCGGTCGGGGATTCAGTCGCGCGCGCCCGCATTCCCCGCATACGAGGTATAGACCGGCATAAGTTTAGTATTGTCTCCGTAGAACCCTGATCTCCAAGGTCTCTCACGCCGGCACATGGTTTGCCGTAAATATTAACGGCCGGATGCTGCATTGAATCCGCAGAATGACCTTGCCTCTATCACGATGTCGCCATGATTGATTGGCGTTAACGCTGCGGGAATACGGTCCTTCTTCACGGGGACCGCTTGGACAACTCTGCACGACGAGGGGACTTCCGACTGATGCCTTTGCTGACCAGGACTGCTGCTGTCGCCATCGGTTCGATGGCGCTGTATTCGGCAGCCTCCGCGCTGTTGATCACTCCGGCCGATGCCCGCCCGCGCCATCATCGCCACGCGCACCATCACCATCACGTGCGGCATCACCATGCCGTCGAGACCGCCGCGCCGCGGCAGCCCGCGATGGCCGTCAATTCCGCCGTCACCTTCAACAACGATGGCAAGCCGGTCTATGCCGGTCCGCCGATGATGGCGCCCATGACGACGCCCATGACGACGCCCATGACGGCAACCGCATCCATGGCGGAGCCTCGGGCGGCGATGGCGTCGGCCCGGCAGCGGCGCGCCCATGCGGCGCCGGCCGGCGCCGCTCCCGCGGGCTTCGGCTCGTCCGGCCTGGTCGCGACCGCGCGCAGCTATCTCGGCACCAATCCGACCGGACGGCGCAGCCTGTGGTGCGGCGCGTTCATGGACATGGTGCTGCGCAGGTCCGGCCATGCCGGCGGCGGCAATCTCGCCAAGGCCTATGCGCGCTACGGCACGCGGGTCGCGGGGCCGCAGGTCGGCGCCATCGCGGTGATGAGCCGCAAGGGCGGCGGCCATGTCGGCGTGGTGTCGGGCGTCGATGCCAACGGCAATCCGATCATCATTTCCGGCAACCACAACCGCACGGTGGCGGAGACGGTCTATCCGCGCAGCCGCGTCACCGCCTACGTCGTGCCGAACTGAGCGGCTCCGGCTTCATCCGACGCGACGACGCCCGGCCCGTGCCGGGCGTTTTCGTCTGCGCGGTTAATGCCGGCGCGGCCGCATAAACCATTTCATCCTGAATCGACGTCGCGGACATTTTCCGAAAATTGTCGTGGTACCCGGAAGCGCTGCGCGCCCATCGCGCGCGGCGCAACGGTGTTCGGGGCTGCCCATCATGTCCATTCGTCTCCGCGCGGTGCTTGCGCTCGGCTGCGTAAGCCTGACCGCGCTCAGCATTCCCGCGGTCAGCCGGCCCAATCCGCGCGGCACCGAGCCGGAGGTCCGCGTCGTCATTCCGCGCGCGCCGGCGGAGACGCCGCGCGCCGTCCGGCCGGAGCCCACGGTCGATAATCGAGGCCCGGCGCCGCGCGCGGCGCGGCCCGCCGCGGCTCCCGCGGCATCGTCGTCGTCGCAGCCGCTGTTCGGCTGGTCCAGGCTGGTCGCCGAGGCGCGCAAATATATCGGCACCAATCCGACCGACATGCAGCGGCGCTGGTGCGCGCGCTTCCTCAATCTGGTGCTCGCCAAGGTCGGCTATAACGTCACCGGCTCGGATGCCGCGCGCTCCTTCGTGTCCTACGGCGAGAAGATCGCGCAGCCCCGGGTCGGCGCCATCGCGGTGCTGACGCGCGGCCGCAACCGGAATCTCGGCCATGTCGGCGTCATCAGCGGCTTCGATGCGCGCGGCAATCCGATCATCATCTCCGGCAATCACGGCCGTCGCGTCGCGGAATCGGTTTATCCGCGCTCGCGCGTGATTGCCTATGTGATGCCGACCACCCACGGCCCGCGCCGGCCGGTGCTCGGCCGCCTGACGACGCCGTCCGCTACGATGATGGCGCGCCATGCGCCGGCGGCGCCGCGCGCGCCGGTGCAGCAGCTCGCGGCGCGCCGGGTGATGCCGGTCGCGGCCCGGCCGGCGCCGCCGCGCCGGCTCGGCGCCCACGACAAGCCGGCCTTCGTCGCCGCGCTGGAATCGCAGATCGGCAGGATGTTCGCGCAGACGCGCTGACGCGCCGGCCTACAGCAGCCGCGCGTCCTCGCCGACCGCGTCGCCCACCGCGATGTCGCCCGGCGCGACCACGTCGGCATAGATGCCGCACTCGATGTGGCCGACGGTCCGCCGCAGCACGCCCGGCACGTCGATGTCGGCGACGCCGGTTGCGGGATCGACCGTGGTCGCGGCGCAGCGCGTGATCCGCTTGTGCCCCTTCAGCCGCGCCGCGGGTCCGAGCGCGATCTCGCGCCCGATCAGATCGAATTCGTGCCAGGCCGGCCAGCCCGACACGTAGACATTGGCCCGGAACCGCAGCGGATCGACCGGCGCGCCGGCCGCCTTCGCGATCTCGGCGACCGAGGCCAGATTGATGATCGACACCACCTTGCGGGCGACGTCGGAGAAGCTGTGGTTCTCGCCGTGCAGCACCCGCGGCGGGCCGCGCAATTCGTCCGGCATGAAGGCTTCGAAGAACGCTTCGACGGCGCGGCGGCCTTCCGCGGTGCGCAGGTCGCCGCGCGCCGCCTCCCGGCCGTCCTGCGCGATCGCCAGCGTGTGGCTCGCGGCGTCGTAATGCGTGCGCAGCGCCGCCAGCCGCGCGTTCTTCATCAGCATCAGGAAACGGATCTTCGGGAAATAGGCCGGCGCCGCGGGATCGAAGCCGATCGGGCCGTTCTCGATCGCGTAGAGCCGGTCGGCCGGCAGCGTGCGGCCGACCTCGAGCCGGGTGCCCGCCAGCGCCTGCGCGGACAGGCCCTTCACCGGATATCGGTAGAGTCCCGTAATGGTCGCGGTCATCCCGCTCTGTTAATCCCTCGGCCCGGCAGGGGGAACCCCTTCCGTTTCGGCTGCTTTGTTCCCACATCCAGCGCGACGGGCCGCTTTGCGAGGGCTCGCCAGTCCGGCGCCATCATGGGCCGAAGGAGACGATGATGAACTTTGAGAAATACACCGACCGCGCCCGCGGTTTCATCCAGTCGGCGCAATCCTTGGCCCTGCGCGAGGGCCACCAGCAATTCACCCCCGAGCACCTGCTCAAGGTGCTGCTCGACGATCCGGAAGGGCTCGCCGCCGGCCTGATCGACCGGTCCGGCGGCAATTCCCGCCAGGCGCTGCAGGCGACCGAGGCGGCGCTCAAGAAAATCCCCAAGGTCAGCGGCAGCGCCGCCGGGCAGATTTACCTGGCGCCGGCGACCGCGCGCGTGTTCGACGCCGCCGAGAAGGCCGGCGAGAAGGCGGGCGACAGCTTCGTCACCGTCGAGCGGCTGCTGCTGGCGCTCGCCCTGGAGAAGGACAGCGAGGCCGGCAAGGCGCTCAAAACGGCCGGCGTCACGGCGCAGGGCCTCAACGCCGCGATCAACGCCCTGCGCCAGGGCCGCACCGCCGACAGCGCCTCGGCCGAGAACGCCTATGACGCGCTGAAGAAATACGCCCGCGACCTCACCCAGGCGGCCCGCGACGGCAAGCTCGACCCGGTGATCGGCCGCGACGAGGAGATCCGCCGCACCATCCAGGTGCTGTCGCGCCGCACCAAGAACAATCCGGTGCTGATCGGCGAGCCCGGCGTCGGCAAGACCGCGATCGTCGAGGGACTGGCGCTGCGCATCGTCAACGGCGACGTGCCCGAAAGCCTCAAGGACAAGAAGCTGCTCGCGCTCGACATGGGCGCGCTGATCGCCGGCGCCAAATATCGCGGCGAGTTCGAGGAGCGGCTGAAGGCCGTGCTCAACGAGGTCACCGCCGCGGCCGGCGGCATCGTGCTGTTCATCGACGAGATGCACACGCTGGTCGGAGCCGGCAAGGCCGACGGCGCGATGGACGCCTCCAACCTGCTCAAGCCGGCGCTGGCGCGCGGCGAACTGCACTGCATCGGCGCCACCACGCTCGACGAGTACAAGAAGCATGTCGAGAAGGACGCGGCGCTGGCGCGCCGGTTCCAGCCGGTATTCGTGTCGGAGCCGACGGTCGAGGACACCATCTCGATCCTGCGCGGCCTCAAGGAGAAATACGAGCTGCACCACGGCGTGCGCATCAACGATTCCGCGATCGTCGCCGCCGCGACGCTGTCGAACCGCTACATCACCGACCGCTTCCTGCCCGACAAGGCGATCGACCTGGTCGACGAGGCCGCGGCGCGGCTGAAGATGCAGGTCGACAGCAAGCCGGAGGAGCTCGATTCCATCGACCGCGAGATCGTGCGGCTGAAGATCGAGCAGGAGGCGCTGAAGAAGGAGACCGATCCCGGCTCCAGGGATCGCCTGAAGACGCTTGAAGGCGAATTGAAGTCGCTGGAGAAGCAGTCCGCCGACATGACCTCGCGCTGGAAGGCGGAGAAGGAGAAGCTCGGCGACGCGCAGAAGCTCAAAAGCGAGCTCGAGCAGCTTCGCACCGAGCTCGCCAACGCGCAGCGCCGCGGCGAATACCAGCGCGCCGGCGAGCTGGCCTATGGCCGCATCCCGGAGCTGGAGAAGAAGCTCGCCGCGATCGAGGCCAACGAGGCCAAAGGCGGCGAGAAGGGCGCGATGGTCGAGGAGGCGGTCTCCGCCGACCATATCGCGCAGGTGGTGTCGCGCTGGACCGGCGTGCCGGTCGAGAAGATGCTCGAAGGCGAGAAGGACAAGCTCCTGCGCATGGAGGAGGAGATCGGCAAGCGCGTGATCGGCCAGAAGGAGGCCGTGCAGGCGGTGTCGACCGCGGTGCGCCGCGCGCGCGCCGGCTTGCAGGATCCGAACCGGCCGATCGGCTCGTTCATGTTCCTCGGCCCCACCGGCGTCGGCAAGACCGAGCTGACCAAGGCGCTGGCCGAGTTCCTGTTCGACGACGAGCAGGCGCTGCTGCGCATCGACATGTCGGAATACATGGAGAAGCATTCGGTGGCGCGGCTCATCGGCGCGCCTCCGGGCTATGTCGGCTATGACGAAGGCGGCGCGCTGACCGAGGCGGTGCGCCGGCGGCCCTATCAGGTGATCCTGTTCGACGAGATCGAGAAGGCGCATCCGGACGTGTTCAACGTCCTGCTGCAGGTGCTCGACGACGGCCGGCTCACCGACGGGCAGGGCCGCACCGTCGACTTCCGCAACACGCTGATCGTGATGACGTCGAATCTCGGCGCCGACTTCCTCGTCAACCAGCCGGAAGGCGAGGACACCGACAAGGTGCGCGACCAGGTGATGGCGGTGGTGCGGGCGAGCTTCCGTCCGGAGTTCCTCAACCGCGTCGACGAGATCATCCTGTTCCACCGGCTGCAGAAGGGCGAGATCAGCCGCATCGTCGATATCCAGATGGAGCGGCTGCGCAAGCTGTTGGCCGATCGCAAGATCACCATCACGCTCGAGCCCTCGGCGCGCGACTGGCTCGCCGAGAAGGGCTGGGACCCGGCCTATGGCGCGCGCCCGCTCAAGCGCGTGATCCAGAAATACGTGCAGGACCCGCTCGCCGAGATGATCCTCGCCGGCACGGTGAAGGACGGCGAGGCGGTGACGCTGTCGGCGAGCAAGGACGGCCTGTCGTTCAACGGCAAACTTGCCAAAGCGGCATAATGTTTGGGTTCTCGAGTGGGGTTGGGCGACATCATAATGTTTTATGATGGCCGTTTTCCGCCCAATCTCCCTCCTGAACCGATTTACAAGAATGACAATGAGTATGATTTTGCTTGGCGAGGACCAGTTAACAATCTGAAGCCTCTCGATGTCATATTCACCTGTGAGGAGAGGTGGTCCCGGTTTGTGAGACAGCTGGCTAAGGTGGATTTGCCGATGAGAAGGATGATCCACTATGAGGACGCGGAGACGGTTTTCGTCTGAGTTCAAGGCCAAGGTGGCGCTTGAGGCGATCA
>Ga0180222_1000503_pt1 | contig 56047 bp, 57 predicted proteins | sample eDN5th37CKraftOP_FD_151336 | JGI IMG/M metagenome (GOLD analysis project Ga0180222, IMG submission 151336) | Enriched Organic Plus compost microbial communities from Emeryville, California, USA - eDNA 5th pass 37_C Kraft OP (version 2) (version 2) ...
TTCTTATTTTCGTAGAAGCGCCTCTCTCTGGCGGAAGGCATCGTGGATCGCAAGATAAATCTCTTTTCTCTTCAGGTCGCTATCCAGCGGCAGGCCGCGATTGAGGCCCGACTGCTCGGATGGAGGGGGCAGCCAGGAATAGCGGTCGGACAGGCCCCAGCAGGTGATGCTACCCACCGCGCGGTTGGCGACCGCCACGTCGAGCACGCGCCGCACCGCCTCCCCGCAGCGCCGGTCGCGCTCCTCGACCGGAATGGCGGTCTCTGCCTCCGCCACGTCCAGTTCGCTGATGCGGATCTGGAGGCCGCGCGCGCCCAGCTCGTTCAGGAAATCGGCGAAGATCCTCTCGTCGAACTCCCCCATCCGCGCCAGTTCCAGATGCAGCTGCAACCCGATGCCGTCGATGGGCGCGCCGGTGCGCCCCAGTTCGTCCAGCAGGCGAAGCAGCGCCTCGCGCTTGCGCTGGCAATCCGGGCGGTCATAGTCCAGCCCATATTCGTTGAGGAACAGGGGCGCCCCCGGCGCGAGCCGGCGGGCTTCGTCAAAGGCGCGGCGGATATAGTCCGGCCCGAAGGCGGCGAGGAAGGGGCTGGCGCGCAACCCGTCCGCCCGCCCGTTCGGTTCCAGCGGCTCGTTCACCACGTCCCAGCCGTCCGCGACCCCGGCATAGCGGGGGATGACCGACGCCATGAAGCCGCTCACCGCCCCCCAGTCGGGCCGGTCCGCCATCTGCTGCACCGCCCAGGGCGGAATGCTCTTGTGCCAGAGCAGCGCATGGCCGTGCAGACGCTTGCCGTTGCGCGCGGCGAAGCGGGCGAGCTGGTCGGCCGGGGTGAACTGGTTCGCGCCCGGTTCGGGATCGATGAAATCCCATTTCAGCTCGATCTCCGGCGTGATCGATCCGCATTCGTGGAGCACATGGGCACGAAAGCCGGGATCGGTCAGGATCTGCCGCGCCTGCACCGCCGCGCCGAAGAGCATATTCGCCCTGCCGCCGATATCCTGCAATCCCGGCGCAGGCAACGCCGCCCGCGCGGCCATCGGCGCCATGCCGAGCGCGATCAGGAAGGCGCGGCGGCCGATCGCCATCCCCGCGCCGCCGCCCGGCAGGACGACGGACGCGGCAGGCCGGTCAGAAGGCGAAGGGAATGCGCAGCGCCGTGCGGACATCGGGCGCATCCTCCGTCGCGCCTACCTCCACCGTCCAGTTGACCTGTATCGAGTCGCTGAACCGATGACTTGCCCCGAAGAGGAAACGGCCGATCTGCAACCCGCGCGACTTGGAGGAGAAGGTCCGGTCTGTCGGCGCGGTATTCTGCTCGTTCAGCCAACGCCCGATCGTCCGGGTCCCGAAGCTCCAGGTATGATTATAGCCGAAGTTCAGCGACGTCCGTTCGTTGAGCGCCAGACCAACACCTGCGGAAATGTTGATCTGGTTGCCGGGCTCAATCCTGTCCATCTGTACCGGCGGGATCATCGCATCCACGTCCTTGGCAAAGTTGAACGTATAGCCAAGGGTGCCGAACAGAACGGCGGGCTCGCTCGGCAATATGGCGGTGATGCTGGGCGTGACGCCCCAGAAGCCCGCACCGGTGGAAATCTGCTGGGCGGCCCCGAGGGAATTGCGCCGCACAGAGAAAGGATCACGGCCGGTGGGGATGATCGCCTGAAGATTGGCAATCAGGAACGGCACATTATGGCCCCCATTGTTGATCTGATAGCGCGCCGTGACCTCGACATCGCCAAGGCCGCTGCCGCGCACGGAATTGTCCACCGTCCGCGCCGCGTCGTCATTGGTGCTGCCCGGAATCGGCCCGGCGACGAGCTTGTCCGAGCGATAGATGAAGGGCACGCGCACGCCGATCTCGAAACGGTCGGTCAGGCCGTAGCGCAGGGAGCCGGAAGCGGTGAGGATATCCTGCCGGCTTTCGTTGATGTCGAACACGCCGACCAGCACCGATTCCAACACCTCCAGCCCCCGGAAGATGGTGCGATTGCGGTCCGCCCGCGTATAATCCAGCCCCAGTTCCGCGATCAGCTGGCCCTTGCGGGTGACGACGCTGCCTTGCTGGTCGAGCACCGCGACGGTCGGCGCGCGATCGGAATCGGCCGGTGGCTGGCCGACCTGGATCGGCGATCCCCCCGCGACGGAAGCCCCGCCCGCTCCGGGCGGAGGTGGCGGCGGCGGAGGCGCGGCCGAAGCCGCGGCGAGGCTGGACAGCCGCTGTTCCAGCAGGTCGAGCCGCTGCTTCTGCTCGGCGATCTGCCTGTTCTGCTCGGCCAGCAGCGCGCGCGCCTGCGCCAGTTCGTCACGCAGCGCGTTGACGTCGCTCGCGCTGCCCTGCACCGGTGCGGGCTGTTGCTGCGCATGGGCGGGCGCCGCCGACAGGACCATCCCCATGGCGATAAGGGAACTCCCCAGCCCTCCGAAGAGGGCGCCGTTCTTTTTCATGATTTATCCCCCCGATCCTCTCCATATCGCCGCATCCAGGCCAAGGGACTGAACGCGATAGCCGATCGATCCTATGCTATAGGGCTGAACATTGCCAATGGTCAGGTCGATCATCAGCCGGTTGTCGATCACCCGCCCGTCGCCGGTGTTGACGATGAAGGAGGAGATGCTGCGGCCGATCTCATGCTCTATCAGCAGTTGCGGCAATATGGCCGAGGCGCTGACATTCGGCGCCGTTCCCTGGGTGGAGACATAATCGGTGGACGCCGCCGCCTGCCCCACAGCAGTCTGGCTTCCCGGCCCGGCGGGCAAACCCCCACCGGACACGGCGACCTGCGTCGTCCCGCCCGCATCGGTGGAAACGGTGACCGAGCCGACCGTCACCTGCACGCCGGTATCGGGCGACGCCGTCACCCCGCTGGGGTTCGCGCTGCCGCTCGACACGTCCGCGACGCCGCCGCCGCCCGGCGTCGCACTGACGGAAACGCCCCCGACATCGACCGATACCCCCGCGCCCGGCGTTCCATTGACGGAAACGCCTCCGACATCGACCGATGCTCCGCCTCCGGGGGTGGCGGAGACGCCCGGCAGCGAGGACGACGGAACCGGAGCGGAGCTTTCCACCGCCGACCCGGCGGGTATGTCGCCCGGCACCGGCCCCCCCGTGCCGCCATCGGTCGCGTCCACGATCGGCACCGTGATGGAGGCGGTGACGGCTTCCGCCGTCTTTTCGGCCTGCGTGCCCACCGCCTGGGTGACGCTGGTGGTGATGGTGTCGCCCAGCACGCGCATTTCCGTCTGCAAAACGCGCGTGCCGTTGACCACCGTGCTGACGATGATGCCGAAGTCGATCGTCATGCCGTTGGGCAGGGTGAAGCCGCCGCGCGCCTGCGCCAGTTCGGCATCGTCGAGCGGGGCGGAATCGAAAAGGCTGTCCCCAGCCGTGGCTCGCACTCCGGCGGCGGCATAAAGCGCCAGCAGCGAAGTGGAAAGAAGGCGGATCCCGTACATGGCCTAAAGGTCCCCTAGCATGAGCATCGGAGCGGCGATGCGAGGCGTCTGGAGGTCCAGCGGACGCGACAGGCTGCTCCCTATCGGGGGACGGCCTATGCTGGTCCATTGCGCCAGACGATTGAAGGAGGACTGGCCGGTCTCGCGCGAGCTGGTGACGACGAAATAGAGGCCGTCCCAGATCTTGCCGAATTCCTTGCGCGAATAGCGGATCAGGCCGCGCGACGGGTCGCCGACCAGCACCTCCGTATCCGAAACGCCCTTGATGACGATGAAATGGCGATATCCCTTGGTGACGGTCAGCGCGATGCCGGGCACGCGCGTCTTCGCGATCTGGTCCAGCGTCACGCGGAAGCCCTGCGTTTCGAGGCCGTGAGCGCCCAGATAGCGCTTCATGTCGAGCAGCGAGAAACCGTTCTTGCGGATCGCCGCCTGATCGCCCTTTTCCCACATGCCGGTGAAGGTCATCTCCTCGTTGGCGGGGATGCCGTAATGATAATGGAGCAGGGTCGCGAGCGCGGCCGAACCGCAGCTGAAATCATATTGCTGGCGGATGACCGTGTAGAATTTGCGGTCGAGCATCGTGCCCATGTCGACCTGAAAGCCGCCGCCCGGCATGGTCGGGATGACGAAGCCGGTGTGCTGCTGCGCCGCTGCGGGTGCAGGCGCGATCGCCAGTCCGGACGGAACCATCAGCAGCATGGCGGCGGCAAGGCGCCGCAGATGCCGCCCTCTTCCGCGCGAAACCCCATGTGGCATGGGGCCGGGGCCGTCGAGGCGATCGGAGCGGATCATGGCGTGGGCGAAGCGTAGTTGATTTGCAGGTTGACGCTCATCGCCGCGTTGATCGAGCTGTTGTTGCCCGTGTTGAAGTTGATCATCGACACGCCGCTGACATTCTGGAACGCGGAGTCGGCCAGGCTGACCGTGCCGGTCACGCTGTTGTCGCCGACATGATTGTCGTTGACGATGGCGTTGTTGCTGGACGAGGCGTTGAGCCAGTTATTCTGTTCCCGGCCGGTGGTCGCGGCGAGATCGGCATCGGGCAGCGGGGCCATGCCGAAGAGCTGGTCGGCGTCGCCCGCCCCGGCCGGGGCTGGGGCCACAGCCACAGTGACAGGGTCATCCTGCGCAACGGCCGGCGTCAGGGCCGGCAGAACGAAGGCGACGGCGACAAGTGCGGAGCGTATCGGACGATGGCAGCCATGGCGGCCTGGGCTGAGGCTGTACCTGACCATGATGCTCCTCTCCTTCCTGATGTACTCGGGCCTGATTTATCTCTGGGCCTGATTTGCCTTGAGGTCGGAAACCGGCACGTTCTCCGTGGGGGGTTGGAGGAACGTGCCGGCATCCGTTACGCTTGGGAGCGCATCAGATCAGAAGTTCACGTCGCCCGTCGAAACCGACAGGGTGACGGCAGCATTTTGCGACGCTCCGACGCCGGTGTTCTGGTTCAGAGCCTGAATGCCGGCGAAGTTCTGGAAAGCAGCGCCGTTGTTGCTCAGGCTGTTGTCGACCGAAGCGCCGCCGCCGCCAGGTGCACCGTCATAGCCAACGGAAACACCGCTGACATAGCTGGCCAGCGTGCTGCTGGACACCAGCGCATTGTCGCCGAACCAGTTGGCGGTTTGTGCCTGCGCGGTGTTGCCGGACTGGGTAACCGCCAGCGTCACCGAGTTGTCGCTCAGATCGTTGTTCGAGTTGTTCGTCGAGTTGTTGCTCGAGTCATTGCCCGAATCGGCGATGCTGACGCCCAGGTTGGTCGAGTTGTCGTTGCCCGAGTCATTGACCGAGTTGTTCGAATTGTCGTTGTTCGAACCGTTGACCGAATTGTTCGAATTATCGGTGTTGCCCGAGTCGGCGACATCGATGCCAACATTCGTCGAGTTGTCATTGCCGCTGTCGGCGATGTTCGTCGAATTGTTCGAATTGTCGGTGTTGCCGCTGTCGGCGATATCCAGCCCGAGGTTCGTCGAATTGTCATTGCCGCTGTCGGCAATATTCGTCGAATTGTTCGAGTTGTCGGTGTTGGTCGAATTGTCGGTATTACCCGAATCGGCGATGTTGAGGCCGAGGTTCGTCGAATTGTCGTTGCCGGAGTCGGCGACATTCGTCGAGTTGTTCGAGTTGTCCGTATTCGTGGTGGTGTTGCCGCTGTCGGCGATATCCAGCCCGACATTCGTCGAATTGTCATTGCCGCTGTCAGCGATGGCGGTGTTCGTCGAATTGTTCGAATTGTCGGTGTTGGTCGTGGTGTTCCCCGAATCCGCGACGTCAATGCCGACATTGGTCGAATTGTCGTTGTTGGAGTCGTTGACCGAGCTGTTGTTCAGCGAATCCGCGACATCGATGCCCACATTGGTGGAGTTGTCGTTGTTGGAGTCGGCGATGTTGGTCGAGCTGTTGTTCAGCGAGTCCGCGACGTCCAAGCCCACATTGGTGGAGTTGTCGTTGCCGGAATCGGCCACGCTGGTGGTCGAATTGTCGTTGCCGGAATCGTTGACCGAGTTGTTGTTCAGCGAATCCGCGACATCCACGCCCACATTGGTGCTGGCGTCGGTATTGGTCGAATTATTGTTGCCGGAGTCGTTGACCGAATTGTCGTTCAGCGAATCCGCGACGTCGACGCCCACATTGGTGCTGGCGTCGTTGACGGCGGAGGAGCTGCCGTTGTTGGCAGCGGAGGAACCATTGTCGGCGCCTGTGGTGGTCTGCGCCATGACGGACGGTGCAGCGGCCAGAGCAAACGCAATTGCTGACGTGGCCAGAAGATTTTTCGTCTTCGTTTCCATTGATCTTACTCCGTTGGTCTACGGTCAGCAGACTGCTGCTGCCCCTCACATTCCGCATCACCGATACGGACGGGCAGAAAGTCTCCGAAGCGGGCCTCGCGCGCCATTGCCATGTGGATCAATTCGTCGTCCCGGACGGGGAATTTCCCTATCCCCAAATGGGGAAAATCCGCATCCTCGAAGGGAGGAAAGCGTGAAGCAAAATATAGGGATAACAATATTTTATAAGGGATATGAGGAAGACGAATAGGCGCGCACCACTGCGGCCGGGGCCGCCCTGCGCCCCTGTGCAAGGCGCCGCCCGGCCCGCGTCGCGAGTAGGGTGGCGCGCTTGTCTCAAATGCCGTTCGGGAAAGGGGCCGGATCGGGCCGGCACGATGGGGAGCAGGCGCCTCCCCGGCGGCGGCGGCAGGCGCCGCCATGGCTCGTCAATCGAGGACGGGGAGCGAGCCGTTCTGCATCAACTGGACCAGCTCGACCTGGCGGTGCGTGCCGGTCTTCTGGAAGATCAGCTTGAGATAGGTGCGCACCGTCTGCACCTTCAGTTGCAGCGCGCGGGCGGCCTCCTGAAGGTTGAGCCCCTTGAGAAGCTGGCAGATCAGGCGGGTTTCGACCGGCGTGAGGCTGAACAGCTCGGCGAGCGGATGGATATCCGGCTCCGCCTGCGCGCCGGGCTGGGTCACGATCACGCAGGCGCGCGGCCCCTCGGGGCCGTCCGACAGCTTCGATATGGTCAGCAGCAGCGGCTTGTTGCCCGGCCCGGTGATCGCGATGGTGCGGCGCACCTGCGCCTCGCGCGTTCCCAGGAACACCGCCCGCAACGTCACCTGAAGGCGGATCGCGTCATGGGATTCGCCGATGGTCAGGCGGTTGTCGACCGCACCGATCACGTCGGACTTGCCCAGCAGCTTGCGCGCGGCGGCGTTGGCCATATGGATATACTGGTCCACATCCAGGATCATCATGCCGAACGGGAACTGGTCGGCCAGATGGGCCGCCGTGTCGTCGCGCGGCGCATCGGCATTGTGCGATTGCAGCACGGCGTCCTGCACCGCCTCCTCGCGCATGATCCAGACCGTGTGGATCAGCTGGCGGATCTTCTCGATCGCCTCGTCCAGCTTCGCGCGGATGGAAGGGTGCCAGGCCCGCTGGCGCAGGAACAATATGCCGCGCCCGACACCCTCATCCCCCACGCCGCAGAGAATGTAATTATCCTCGCCCGGCAGCCAGAACGGCGCCTCGATATTCTCGGCCAGCCCCGGCACCGCATTGGCGCAATCGATCGATTTGCGGATTTCCGGCCAGGGCACCCGGCCGATATGAGCCAGGGGTAAGCCGATGCCGGATTGTTCGCTATAGGGGCAAAGCCAGGCCCCCAGCGCGACGTCCATCGTTCCCGCCTGCTCCAGCAGCCTCACCAAATGGGGATCACGATCGTAAAATGCGGGGTCGCGGTCGAATATCTCGACCGGCGAACGATGCAAAATCAGACGGGAAGCCCTCGACGCATGACGTGTCAACACGGATCCTCTCCCTGCTTATTTCGGATAGCATGATGGGTGCTTCTTTTCAGCTCCCAGCATCCGACCTATCGGCTTTTTGGACCCGTGAACTTGACCTTAATATCCCGTTAACGAGCTTGGCAAGAGGAAAGTGGCATCCGTTCCAACTTGAGACAATAATGGCCAAACAGCCGCAAATCCGCCCTTTGCCACGCAAAGGAAAATCGAGTTTCCATCTCGTGCTTTACCTTGATTCCCCAAGCTTTTCCGCCTTTTGCAAGGATAATTCGGGTATAGGGATCGGCCTGGTCAAGAAAATGTCATGAAGAAGCGGGATATCGCTTGCGTTCCGGTGAACGCAACGGAATTTCGAAAACGATCGATTCGTTTGACCTTTTTATCCAACGGGAATCGGGCGCCCCTCCCCGAATCGGGGTGCCGCGATTTCACGCCTGGCATGAGTCTCCCCGGCGGAATGTCCGCAACGGTCTCCGGGAACAGGATGCGGACGCCCACGCCGCTTGCCCATCCATGCGGCGATGCAGCACCCTGCAAGGCATGTCCGCGCGCTCATCCCGGACGGATCCGGGCAAGCAACGCGTTGAATGTTCGTGAAAACAGCAGGCGCCGCCGGTTCAGACGACCAGCTTGCTGCGCCGCAGCTCGGACAGGCTGGCTTCGGCCTTGTCCACGGGCTTGCGCGCGACCTTCACCCAGTCGATCAGTTCCGCCATGCCCTTTTCAAAGTCCTGCTGCGGCTCAATACCGAATTCCTGCTTCAACTTCGAAATATCGGCAAAGCAATGGCGGATGTCGCCGACGCGATATTGCTGCAATATTTCGGGTGCAAGGTTCTTCTGGAGAAGTCGCGCCAGCGTCCGCGCCATTTCATTGACGCTGATCGCCTTGCCGCTGCCGACATTATAGATGTCCCAGAGCCGCCGGTCGCTTTCCAGCACCGTGGCGAACGCATTGGCGACATCGCGCACATGCACGAAATCCCGCATCTGCTCGCCATCCTCGAAGATCAGCGGCGGCTGGTCGTTGAGCAGGCGGGAAATGAAGATCGCCGCGACGCCGGTATAGGGATTGCTCAGCGCCTGTCGCGATCCATAGGCGTTGAACAGGCGCAGCGCGACGGTCGGTATGTCCAGCGCCCGCCCCACGGCAAGGAACATCTCCTCATGATCGCGCTTGTTCACCGCGTAGATGGAGGCCGGTTGCAACAGCTTGCCCTCGCTGGTCGGCACGGGCGTGAGACGCCTGCCATCGCCTTCCAGTTCCCACGCCTTGTCCTGCAACTGCTCGCGGCTGCGCAGGCCCGGCGCGACATGATTGCCCCCGGCATCGACATATTCGCCCTCGCCGTAGATCGACATGGACGAGGCGACCGCGATCCGCTCCACCTGGTGCGATGCCTTAGACAGCACCTCCAGCATGATCGCCGCGGTCATCACATTGTTGCGGGTATAATCGACGATGTTGGTCATGCTCTGCCCGACGCCGACCGAGGCCGCCAGATGCGCGAGATGGGTGACGCCGTCGAGCGCGCGCTCGAACACGCCCTCGTCCAGCAGATCGCCCTTTATGCGCCGCGCCGCCGGGTTGAGATAGACGGGCCAGCCTTCCGCATCCATCTCCGCCTCGCCATGGACCTGCGGCAGCAGCGCGTCCAGCACCGTCACCTCGAATCCGCGTTCCAGCAGAAGGTCCACCAGATGGGACCCGATGAAGCCGGCCCCTCCCGTCACCAGAGCATGCTTGTTCGGCATGGGTTACCTCATAGTCTGATCTCTGGCGGCGCCTCGCCCCGCCGCCGCCGGGCATTCAGCGGAACTGGGCCCTTACCCGGTTCCTGCGGATGATCTCGTTATTGGCGTCGATCTTGTCGGTGCGGTCCCACACCAGCCCGCTGTCCTGCCGGTACATCCGCCAACCCTGCCAGAAGGGGATGATCCAGATGAACCAGAAGATGAACAGCGAGATCGGGTTGACGCGGATCAGATACCAGAGACGCGACAGCCGCCTGGGCAGGACCACGCGCGTCTTCCGCCAGGCCACGACATAGAACCACAGGATCATGATCGCCACGCACGCCACATTGAAGATGGAGAGGACGATCGACCATGTCGGCAGCGGGCTGGTGCCCTCCAGCCAGTTGACCAGCGCCCAGATGCCGACCGGAATGCCGACCGTGTTGAGCGTGAGCGACATGCAGGGCAGGAAGTTCATCCACGCCTTGATCCGCTCCATCCGGGTGAAGCCCATCTCCTTGAGCGGGATGTTGAGCGACTGGTAGAAGCCCGCGACCCAGCGCTTGCGCTGCTTGATGCCGTTGGCCAGCGTTTCGGGCACTTCCTCCACCAGCGGCTCGTCGATCAGGCCCAGCCGCTTGCCGTTCTTCCAGAAGCGCATGCCGACTTCCGGGTCCTCGATGGTGATCCACGGGTGGAAGCCGCCCAGTTCGTAGAGGTCGGACGCCTTGTAGAACAGCCCCTTGCCCAGCACCCAATAGGGATGCTTGCCGTTGGCGGTAAGATGGCCGTATTTGTTGGCATCCCACACGATATGGTCGAAGGCGAACCAGCTCGCGGGCAGGCTGTGCAGCAGGTTGCCCGCGATATTGGTCGATTGCAGCACGTCATAATGACGGATGCCCACCGCCGCCGCCTTGAAATGGTTGGGCAGCGGCGCGCTGTCCGCGTCGATATAGTTGACGAGGAAATCCTCCTGCCCCGCGCGCTGCCGGTGCAAGGTATAGAAGGCGTAGATGAGCTGCCGCGTCTTCTTGGGCGGCAGGTCCCGCACCCCGGCGCGCGCGCCATGATGATACCAATAGGCCCTGGGGTTGCTGTCCCACGCGTCCCAGACGGGCTGCCAGCTCGGATCGCTGGTCGGCGGCACCTCCATCACCTCCAGAAAGGCGAATTCGCCCTGCAATTTTCTGAGGCTGGCGATGGTTTCGGTATCGTTGGAATTGGGAATGGCGATGACGGAATAGCGGTCCGTGGGGTAATCGAGGCGGGTCAGCGAGTGGAAGGTCGTCCGCATCGTTTCTTCCAGCTCTCGCAGGACCGGATAGAAGAGGACGATATTCGGATATTCCTCCACGGGCACGCTGGATATCTCATCCATATCGACATGGTTGACCGGGCGCGTATAGAAATACAGGTCGACCAGGATCGATAAGGTGTACAAAATCTGGGTAACGAAGAATAATGTTACCAATATCCATGTGATGATACTCACGGCCCCGCCCCTTCCCAGAGAAGTGGTGATGAATTATTTCCGTTCCGCTTCGGCAATCCTTGTCCTCATGCGCAGTAACGCCCCAGCAGATGGCCTTTTTCCATCTGCAACCTGAAATAGTCGATGGTAGCCCGCAGGCCGGTGTCGAGATCGACCCTCGGCGACCAGCCGAGCAGTGTCCTCGCCCGCTCGATATCCGGCCGCCGCCGCCGCGGATCGTCGACCGGCAGCGGCCGGTGGACGATTTCCGAGCGGGTGCCGGTCATCTCGACCACGATCTCGGCCAGTTCCCTGACGGTGATCTCGGCCGGGTTGCCGAGGTTCATCGGCCCGTCCGCATCCTTCTGTGCCGCCATCAGCAGCAGGAAGCCGTCGATCAGGTCGTCGACATAGCAGAAGGAGCGGGTCTGGCTGCCATCGCCGTAGATGGTGATGTCCTCGCCCTTCAGCGCCTGCACGATGAAGTTGGAGACGACCCGCCCGTCATTGGGCAGCATGCGCGGCCCATAGGTGTTGAAGATGCGGACCATGCGCAGTCTTATGCCCTGCTGGCGGCAATAGTCGGTCATCAGCGTTTCGGCGAAGCGCTTGCCCTCGTCATAGCAGGAGCGCGGCCCCACCGGATTGACGTTGCCGTGATAGCTTTCGCGCTGCGGGTGGATTTCGGGGTCGCCGTAGATTTCGGACGTGGAGGTGTGGAATATCGCCGCCCCGTCCCGCGCCGCGCGATCGAGCACATGCAGCGCCCCCTGCGAGCAGACGCGCAGCGTCGCCACCGGATCTTCCTGATAATGCACCGGCGAGGCCGGGCAGGCCAGATTGTAGATCTGGTCGAAGCGCGGCAGATGGCGCGGCAGTGGCTGGGTCATGTCATGCTCGATGAACGTCAGCCGCCCGGTCTGCATATAGAGCGCCAGATTTTCCCGCCGGCCGGTGTGCAGATTGTCGAGGCAATAGACATGATTGCCCCTTTCCACGAGCCGCCCGGCCAGGTGGGAGCCGAGAAATCCGGCCCCGCCGGAAATCAGGATCGTCTGCCCGCTGTCGAAGAGCTTATCCATGGCGAACCTCCTTCACATCGAGGGTCGCCGGGCGATGGCAGGCGACGGAATGCGACGATGCCGGGCGTGCAGGCGCGGCGCACCTCCGCTTTCGCTTCGCAAGAGAGGATTTGCGGATGCTGCGCTGGCTGCGATCGTCCGCCCGCGGGATGCGGTGGCGGACGCCGCCGGAAATATTACCGGTGAATTGGCCAACGTGACGTGAGCCGATCATGGTCATATTCATGAAAAAGCCCTCTCTTATACATGGCGCATTTGCCGATTATTTTACAAACCGTGCTCCATCATCAGAATCTGTACCATAGCCCTATGAATGGCCCTCGCTGACGAAGAGCGTTCTTCCCGTAGATCGTGCCGGTGAAACCGGCCTGAAGCGACACCTGCTCGTTCACGTCGTAGACGCCGCTCAGATAGACGTCGCCATATCTGTAGGACCGGTTGAACTGCCGCCCCTTCCCGTCCGAAAAGGTGTTCAGCACCGTGGCCAGCAGCATGACTTTCGGCGCGACATGGCCGCCCAGCACGAAATCCGCGCGGAATTCATTGGGCGGGTCGCCGGAGCGGAACCGGTAGCCCGCCTCCGCCGAGACGAAGGCCGGTCCCATCATATAGGCGCCGCCGATCCGCAGATCATATTCGGCATTGGTATAGCCGGTCTGCGCGAACGGATCGGTGCGTTTCTTGCCGGGAATGCGGACCAGCCCCTGTGCGGAAACCACCCAGTTGTCGCCATAGGCGAGGCGATAGCGCGCGCCGATATCGGTGTAGCCGAGGCCGCTGGTGCTGTCCCCGCCCTTCACGTCGACATCGCGATAGCTGGGGGTCAGCAGGACCGTCAGATCGTCGGTCAGGCCATATTGGGCCTGCACATAGACCTGGTTCTGTTCATAGTCGGGAATGTCCGAGACATTGCCGCTATTGTCGAAGCCCCTGGAACTTTCGGTGTGAATGGCGCTGATGATGACGCGGCCCTGCCCCTTGGCCTCGACGAACGGGTCCGCATAGGCTGTCCCCATCCCCAAACCCGTCAACATCACCCCTGCGGCCAGTTTTTTTAACATCCTACGCTCCGTTCAAGAGAACCGAAACTCCGCGCAGCACAGACATGGGTCGCCAGTATAAAGTTAACAAAAAGCCGTTACTGATCGAATCATGTCTATGAGATTATTTTGTAACACAGCTTAAACATCAGAATAACCACATTTCGAAAATCGTATCAATTCGAGACGAAGTCTAGCAATAGTCCATCAGGGCATATTGTGCGTCGCCGCGGAACATATCCGCAGGTTTATAATGAAATCACCTTTTCGAACAATCAACCCTCCCCAAATGGGGATTTGGGCCTGTTAATCGCCTTTTTTGATATATTTTTAACCTTGAACTCAACGCATGTTAAACTTGTTTACCCTGAACGCGGCGCGAATAGCGCGCTGTATATTGCGCGAATAGTGCTCCGGAGCAGCAGGGAAGGCGCCCGACTCGCGAAAGGATGGCGCTGCGCGAAAGCCTTCCCACGGAAAATGCATCCTGTGGCGGGCAAAACCTGCGTGGGGATGGGGAAGCGGACGCCTCCGCCTCCGTTCGCCCTGAGTCCTTCGACAAGCTCAGCCCGAACGGATTTTGTTTGTGGCCGGAACCCGCCATTCGGCGAGCGGCTGGCCCCAAAACCCCTTGGCCACCAACGAAAAAGGGCCGGAGAACCGGCCCTTCCCTATCGATCGGTCCCGCCGGGGCGGAGACGCGCGAGTTTCAGTTCTTCACCGCCGCGCGGGCGTTCTGGCCGTCGCCTTCGGGCGCGGCGAGGATGTCGCGGGTGGTCGCACCCTTGTCCACGATGTTGGACGCGGGGTCGCCGACCGACGAGCGGATGCCCGGCGCCACATCCTCGCGCCCGGCCTGTTTCAGCGCCTCGGTTTCGGCGGCCGAGCGCGCGGACGGCCCGCCGAACATCGCCTCCATCGCCTGACGGCTGGAATCCGCCGTTGCCGTGGGCGCGGCGCCGGGCGCGGGCGGGACCAGCGCGAAATCGGGCGGGATGATGAGCGGAGCCTGCCGCGTCACGGCCATCTCGTCGGGCCGGTCGCGATTCATAATCCCCCGCGATCCGCAGGCCGACAATCCGGCGAGCGTTCCCAGAAGGCAGGTGGCAATCATCAACTTACGCATGTTCGTGACTCTCCGTCTTTGCGCCCTTTTCGCCCAGCAGCAGCGCCCGCGCAAGCAGGATCAGCACGCCCAGCGTAATAGCCGCATCGGCAAGGTTGAAAACGAGGAACGGCCGCCATTCGCCGAAATGCAGGTCCGCATAATCGACGACGAAGCCCAGCCGCACCCGATCGATGATGTTGCCGAACGCGCCGCCCAATATCGCCCCCAGCGCGATCACATCCTGCCGCGCCTTCTCGCGCCACATCCACACCGCGACGAAGGTGGCGATGGCCAGCGTCATGCCGACCAGCGCCCAGCGCATCGCATCGGTGCTGGCGTGGAAGAAGCCCATGGAAACGCCCCGGTTCTCCAGCCAGCGCAGCTTGAAGATCGGCACTATCTCCAGCCCGGCATCGCCGCGCGACTGCAATTGCAGCGGCACGGTGACGATATATTTGACGAGCTGGTCGAGCAGCAGCACGATAGCCGCGATGCTGACCCCCAGCACGCGATGCCGCCGGACGGGCGGCGCGGCCACCGGCTTTTCCGCGTCGCTCATGCAAGCATGTCCTCGCAGCGGCCGCACAGCGCGCCGTCCTGCTCCACTTCGGGCACATGCCGCCAGCAGCGGCCGCATTTATGATGCCCGGTCGGAGTGATGGCGATCGCCTCGCCCTGCTGCTTCACCTCGGAGACGATGCACAGCTCGGCCATGTCCACGCCGTCCGCCTGCGGCAGCGGCGGCATCACGACATCGGCCTCCAGGCTCGACCGCACGGTCTTTTCCCGGCGCAGCGGCTCGATCGCCTCGTTGACCTGATCGCGCGAGGCGCGCAGCGCCGCCCATTTCGCGCCCAGCGCCTCGTCCTTCCACGCCGCATCGACCTCCGGCCAGGTCAGCAGGTGCACGCTGTCCGCATTCGGGTAGCGGCTGGCCCACACTTCCTCGGCCGTGAACGGGATGATCGGGGCGGCATAGCGCACCATCGCATGGAACAGGATATCGAGCACGGTGCGATAGGCGCGGCGCTTGTCCGTCTGCCTGCCGGTCGCGGGATTGACGTCGCAATAGAGGCAATCCTTGCGGATATCGAAGAAGAAGGCCGAAAGGTCGATATTGGCGAAATCATTGAGCGCGCGGGCGTAGCGGCTGAATTCCAGCCAGCTGTCGCTGTCGCGCCGCTCGACCACCTCGCGCATCACCTCGTCCAGCTCGGCGAGGCGGTGGAGCATGTAGCGCTCCAGCTCCGGCATCTCGCCCGCCGGCACCTTCTCCTCCTCACTGAAGTCCGCGAGCGCGCCGAGCAGATAGCGGAAGGTGTTGCGCAGCTTGCGATAGGCGTCGGAGCTGCCCGCGAGCACCTCCTTGCCGATGCGGACGTCATCGAAATAATCGGTGCTGGCGACCCACATGCGCAATATGTCGGCGCCGCTCTCGCTCATGATCTTGAGCGGATCGACCACATTGCCGAGGCTCTTCGACATCTTGCGGCCCTGCCCGTCGAGCGCGAAGCCATGGGTCAGCACCGCACCATAGGGCGCACGGCCCCGCGTGCCGCAGCTTTCGAGCAGCGAGGACTGGAACCAGCCGCGATGCTGGTCCGACCCTTCGAGATAGAGGTCGGCGCGCACGCCCTGCCCATATTTCTGCTCGACGACGAAGCTGTGGGTGGAGCCGCTGTCGAACCACACGTCGAGAATGTCGTTGACGACCTCATAATCGGCCAGATCATAATCCGGGCCGAGCAGCGCCTGATGATCCGCGCCGAACCATGCGTCCGCGCCGCCTGCCTTGAACGCCTCGACGATGCGGGCGTTGACGGCGGGGTCGTTCAGATATTCGCCGCTCTGGCGGTGGACATAGAGCGCGATCGGCACGCCCCAGGCGCGCTGGCGCGAAATCACCCAGTCCGGGCGGCCCTCCACCATCGAGCGGATGCGGTTGGTCGAGCGGCGCGGCACCCAGCGGGTGTGGTCGATCGCGTCGAGCGCAGTTTCGCGCAGCGTCGCGCCATTGCCCTGCCGCGCGAGGATCGCCTCCTCCTCGGCGCAGCGCGGGGTGATGCCGTCGCTGATCGCGCGATCCATCGGGATGAACCATTGCGGCGTGCAGCGATAGATGATCCGCGCCTTGGAGCGCCAGCTGTGCGGATAGCTGTGGCGGAACTCACCCGCCGAAAGCAGCGCCCCCGCTTCGCGCAGATCGGTGAGGATCGGGCCTTCCGGGCCGTTGAACTTCGTGTTGATGACGCTGCCCTGCCCGCCGAGCCACGCCCAATCGTCGCGATAGCGGCCGTCATCGGTGACGGCGAACACCGGGTCGATGCCCAGCGCCTTGCAGGCGAGGAAATCCTCCTCACCATGATCCGGGGCCATATGGACGAGGCCGGTGCCCGCATCGGTGGTGACGTGATCGGCGGCGAGGAACGGGCGCGGTCTGGCGAAGAAGCCGCCGAGATGGTGCATCGGGTGCTGCGCGATGGCACCGGCGAGGTCTTTGCCAAACATCCAATCCGAGCGATCAGTTACCGTGATGCCGCTACGCGCTATGAACTGATCCGCAAGCTCTTCTGCAATCAAATAGGTACGGTCTGCTACCAACAAAACATATTTGATATGTTCGCCATAAGCGATCGCTTGATTGACTGGGATCGTCCACGGGGTTGTCGTCCAGATAACGGCGTAGGCACCGACGAGACCCAGCACCGGCGCTTCGACGATCTCGAACGCCAGATCGATCTGCGTCGAGACGACATCCTCATATTCGACTTCCGCCTCGGCCAGCGCGGTCTTTTCGACCGGCGACCACATCACCGGCTTGGCGCCGCGATAGAGCTGGCCCGTCTCCGCGAATTTCAGCAACTCGCCGACGATCGCGGCCTCCGCCTCGAACTTCATCGTCAGGTAAGGATCGTTCCAGTCGCCCATCACGCCGAGGCGCTTGAACTGCTCCTTCTGCACATCGACCCATTTGTCGGCATAGGCGCGGCATTGCGCGCGGAATTCCTGCGCGGGCACCTCGTCCTTGTTCAGCTTCTTCTTGCGGTATTCCTCCTCGATCTTCCATTCGATCGGCAGGCCGTGGCAATCCCAGCCGGGAACATAGGGCGCATCCTTGCCCAGCAGCGACTGCGAGCGGACGATGATGTCCTTCAGCACCTTGTTGAGCGCATGGCCCATGTGGATATCGCCGTTCGCATAAGGCGGGCCATCATGCAGGATGAAGCGTTCCCGCCCCGCGCGCGCCTGCCGCAACCGACCGTAAAGATCGTCCGCTTCCCACTTCGCGGCGATCGCCGGTTCCTTCTGGGCAAGCCCCGCCTTCATCGGGAAAGCGGTGACGGGGAGGAATACGGTATTCTTGTAATCGGGCGCGTCAGTCATAATCCGCTCAAGCACTCAACAGCCATCCGCCAAGAGCTTCGCCCGGCCCGCGCCTGCGATGGCGGATCGGCCCCCGCTCGGCACGAATGGGGCAATGGGAATATGGCGCTCTAGGCGACCAGAGGCGTCTCCGCAAGGATTTGCCGCGCATGCTCGCAATCCAGCGCGATCTGGTGCTGCAACGCCTCGAAGCCGTCGAACTTGCCCTCGCCGCGCAGCCAGGCGATCATCTGCACCTCGATGGTCTGGCCGTAGAGGTCGCCGGAAAAGTCGAAGAAATGCGGCTCCAGCACCTCGCGCGGCGGATCGATCATCGGGCGGATGCCGAGATTGGCCGCGCCGTCGACCACCCGCCCGCCGGGCAGCAGCCCGCGCACCGCGTAAACGCCATAGGCCGGGCGCAGATAGGGCCCCATGTCGATATTGGCGGTCGGGAAATTGAGCTTGCGCCCGAACTTGTCGCCATGCTGGACCACGCCCTGCACCGCGAAGGGGCGACTAAGCAGCCGGGTCGCCGTCGCGCAATCGCCGGATTTCAGCGCCTCGCGGATCAGGCTGGAGGAAACGATCTCGCCCTTGTCGCTGGTGACGGGCGCCACCGCCTCGTTGCGCAGGCCTGCGGCGGGGCCGAGTTCGGCCAGCGTCGCAACGGAACCGCTGCGCCCCCGGCCGAAGGTAAAGTCCTCGCCCGTGACCACCCCGGCCGCGCCCATATGCGTCACCAGCATGTCGATGAACTCCGCCGCGCTGTGGGAGGCAAGCTCATGGTCGAAATGGAACACCAGCATCGCATCGGCCCCGGCGGCGGCGAAGAGGCGCTGGCGCTGGTCGAGCGTGGTCAGGCGGAACGGCTCCGCATCGGGCTGGAACAGGCGCATCGGATGCGGGTCGAAGGTCGCGACGATCGCCGGGCGCCCTTCGTCCCGCGCCCATTGGATCGCCCGGCCCACCACCGCCTGATGGCCGCGATGGAAGCCGTCGAAATTGCCCATGGCGATGATCGCGCCGCGCAGCGACGGCGGCATCGCCTCGCGATTGTCGAGCCGGGGGATGGTCGCTGCGGCCTGCGTCATTTGCCGCCCCGCCGCCGGTAGGTGACGAAGCTGTAAGCCGGGCGCGATCCCTCGGCGGGGAAATCCTGCCGCGCGTCCTCCCGCCACTCCGTCGGGTCGGGCGCGGGGATCGTCACGTCGCCCTGCGCGTCCAGATGCACCTCGGTCAGCTCGATCCGGTCTGCGACCGGCAGGAACTGGTTGTAGATCTCGCCGCCGCCGATCACCGCGATATGGGGGGCGTTGGCGATGCGGATCGCCTCTTCCGGGCTGCCGACCGCCTCCGCCCCGTCCTCCTGCCAGCCGGCATCACGGGTCAGCACGATATGGCGACGTCCTTCAAGCAAGCCGGGCAGGCTGTCGAACGTCTTGCGCCCCATGATCATCGGGCTGCCCATGGTCAGCGCCTTGAACCGGCGCAGGTCGGACGGCAGGTGCCAGGGCAGCCGCCCGTCGCGGCCGATCACGCCATTGTCGGCGCGGGCGAGGATCAGGATGATTTCCGGGTGATTCATCGCCGCGCCCTTCCTTACAGCTCCAGCCGGGTAACATGGCCCATCTTGCGTCCGGCGCGCGCCTCGTGCTTGCCGTAGAGATGCAGATGATTGACGGGGTCCGCCAGCAGATCGCGCCACGCATGGGCGTCCGCGCCGATCAGGTTGCGCATCTCCACGCCCCGCGCGGCCAGGCCGGTATCGCCGAGCGGCAGGCCGCAGATCGCGCGGATATGGTTTTCGAACTGGCTGGTGATCGCGCCCTCGATGGTCCAGTGCCCGCTATTGTGGACGCGCGGCGCCATTTCGTTGAACACCGGCCCGGCAGCGCCCGCGAAGAATTCCAGCGTCAGCACGCCGACATAATCGAGCGCCTCGGCGACCTTGCGCGCCATCGCGCGGGCTTCCTCGACCTGCGCGGCGATGGCCGGACCGGCGGGCACGGTGGAGGTCGCCAATATGCCGTCGACATGGACATTGGCCGGGCTGTCCCAAAAGCGGACGTCGCCATCGCCCCCGCGCACGAGGATGACGGAGAATTCCTGGTCGAAGGTCACGAAGCCTTCGAGGATCGAGGGCACCTGCCCCACCGCATCCCATGCGGCGGCGGGGTCGGCTCCCTCGCCGATCCGCACCTGCCCCTTGCCGTCATAGCCGAAGCGGTTGGTCTTGAGGATCGACGGCGTGCCGATCTTCTCCAGCGCGGCGGTCAGATCCTCAAGGCTGTTCACGGCGGCGAAGGGCGCGGTGCGCCCGCCAAGGCCGGTCACATAGTGTTTTTCCCGCAGCCGGTCCTGAGCGATTCGCAGCGCATCGACCGGCGGGCGGACCACGCCATGCCCGGCCAGCGTCTCGATCGCACCGCTGTCGACATTCTCGAATTCATAGGTCAGCACGTCCACCGCATCGGCGAAGGCGCCGAGCGCGGCGGCGTCCTCATAGGCGCCCTGCGTCCAGAAGCTGCAACAATCGGCGGCGGGGCCGGTCGCTTCGGGCGCATAGACATGGGTGCGATAGCCCAGCTGCGCGGCCGCCACGCCCAGCATCCTGCCGAGCTGACCGCCGCCCAATATACCGATCACCGAACCGGGAGGCAGCACGCTCATTCGGGCTCCTGCGCGACATCGGCGGTCTGCTTCGCGCGCCAGGCGTCGAGCCGGGCGGCGAGCGCCTCGTCCGTGGTCGCCAGCATCGCGGCGGCGAGCAGCGCGGCGTTGACCGCCCCGGCGCGGCCGATGGCCAGCGTGCCGACCGGGATGCCGGCGGGCATCTGGACGATGGAAAGCAGGCTGTCCATGCCCTTGAGCGCCTTGGATTCGACCGGCACGCCCAGCACCGGCAGGCGCGTCATGCTCGCCGCCATGCCCGGCAGGTGCGCCGCGCCGCCCGCGCCCGCGATCACCACCTTGAGGCCGCGATCGACCGCGCCGGTCGCATAATCATAGAGCCGCTGGGGCGTGCGATGGGCGGAGACGACCTTGCATTCGTGCGGGATCTTCAGCGCCGCCAGCGTCGCGCTGACATGCTGCATGGTTTCCCAGTCCGACCGGCTGCCCATGATGACGCCGACCACCGCCCTGTCCTTTCCGACAGCGTCCGTCCGATCATCGTGCAGCGCCTTTTCCCCCGCCATTCTTCATCCTGTTCCAAAACCGGTTCGTTCCGGGCCTTAACCAGCGCAGGCCCATGGGGCAATGCCCAACATCGATTCGCGCTGCAATAGCCTCTTCCTTCGGCCCTTCTTCCGCCGCGAGCGCATGCGGCGCCGATGCCGCCGACTGTCCCCCGACAGGACAGAACGCCCCGCCGCGACGATGATGGGGACGGGATGCGGTGCTGACGGCGGCGGCGAAATCCGCTATAGGACGGGCTGCCCGTATGGATGGAAGGGGGACCCAGAAAGTGGTTGCACACAGCCCGCAAGCAGGGGACGCTGACGCTCAGTCCCGGCCCGCGCCCCTTCCTGCCTTCCATGCGGAAACCGTGATGGACGAGGATGAAAAGTCCCTCACCATCAAGGAGTTGCGGAACGAGATTTCCACACTGCGGCGGGAATTGCGGATGCTGCGCATCGCCAATGCGGAGCTGGAGCGGGTCGCCGTGCGCGACACCCTGACCCCGCTGTTCAACCGGCGCTATTTCCTGACCGCGCTCAGCGAGCGACTCGTGCGCGCACAGCGGTACAACACCAAGGCCGCGGTGCTGTTCATCGACGTGAACCGGATGAAATATATCAACGACCTGTTCGGCCACAGCGCGGGGGATTATGCGCTGATCCACATCGCGGGGATCGTGCAGGCGAACATCCGCGCCACCGACGTCGCCGCGCGCATCGGGGGCGACGAATTCGCGATCATCCTGGAGGAAGTGGCGGAGGACCAGGCCGCCGCCAAGGCACAGCAGCTGGCCGACGTGATGCACCGCACGCCCTGCCTGTTCGCGGGGGAAGCGCTGCCGGTATCGGCCGCAATCGGCCTGACCATGCTGCGTCCGCACGACACCGAGGATTCGCTGATAGAGCGCGCCGACGCCGACATGTACATCCGCAAGCGCGCCTGGCAGGCCGGGCAACAGGCCCAGCCCGCGCCGGCCGCCAAGCCTCTCCCCACGCCCCACGACATCGAAGCGGCCTGATCGCTCCGGCTTGTCCGGCAGGTGGCGAGCACAAGGAACCGTTCGGGCTGAGCCTGTCGAAGGGCTCTGGGCGCACGGAGGAGGGCTCCCACCAACCAGCCATTATTCCCGTCATGCCAGCGTAGGCTGGCATGACGGGAGGCAGTGCGCACCATGGCCTGCGACCCCAGCCTGCGCTGGAGCGGCGGTGGCGGGAAGCCCCAAAAGCGCCGTTGAAACCCTGCCTTACCGCTCGGACAGATAATAGCGGTCGGTCGCATTCAGCGCGTCGTCCAACTGGTAGACGATCGGCTGGCCGGTCGGTATTTCGAGGCCGGTGATCTCGTCGTCGGGAATGTTCGACAGATGCTTCACCAGCGCGCGCAGCGAGTTGCCGTGGGCGGAGATGACAACGCGCCTGCCCGCCTTCAGCTCCGGCGCGATGCGGCTTTCCCAATAGGGCAGCACGCGGGCGATGGTGTCCTTGAGGCTCTCCGTCGCCGGGATCGCGATTCCCGCATAGCGGCGGTCCTTGCTCAGGTCGAACTCGCCGCCCGGCTCCAGCGGCGGGGGCGGCACGTCGAAGCTGCGGCGCCAGATATGCACCTGTTCGTCGCCATGCCTGGCCGCCGTTTCCGCCTTGTTGAGGCCGGTCAGGCCGCCATAATGCCGCTCGTTGAGGCGCCAGTCCTTCTCGACCGGCAGCCACAGCCGCCCCATTTCCTCCAGCGCCAGATGCAGCGTCTTGATCGCGCGGGTCTGGACCGAGGTGAAGCAGCAGTCGAAATCGAGGCCCTTTTCCTTCATCAGGCGGCCCGCCGCGCGCGCTTCCTCCGCGCCCTTTTCGGTGACGTCCACATCCCACCAGCCGGTGAAACGGTTTTCGAGATTCCAGGCCGACTGGCCATGACGGATAAGAACGAGAACGGGCATCGCGGCTCCTTGTCCCTGTAGATGGTTGTCCCTGCGCAGATAGGATCGGCGTGAAGCCGCCCTCATAGCGCGATCTTGCCACAACGCAACTTGTGCGGGGTCGCCCGCGCGGCAATAACGTGGGGGATTTCAGAATCACGGATAGGGAGAAAGAGTGATGAGCATCGAACGCCACGTCGTCCTGCATGAAGGCCCCGGCGGCCCCTTCGAATCCATGGCCGTCTACGATCCGGCGGCGGGCACGCAGCCGGGCATGCTGCTCTTCCCCAATTTCCTGGGCACCAAGGAATGGGATTTCGCCAAGGCGGAGCAATTGGCGGCGATGGGCTTCAAGGTGCTGGTGGTCGATTATTACGGCCAGGGCAAGCGCGCGTCCGGCATGGGCGACCCGAAGGCGGGCGAATATCTCGCCGAACTGACCGCGGACCGCGCGGCGATGCGCGACCGGCTGCTCGACGCGCTGGCGGAGTTGCGCAAGCTGCCGGGCGTGGATGCGGCGCGCTGCGGCGCGATCGGTTTTTGCGCGGGCGGCAAATGCGTGCTCGACCTGGCGCGGGCGGGCGCGGATATCCTCGCGGGCGTCAGCTTTCACGGCGTCTATGACGCGCCGCCCTTCCCCAACAAGCCGATCACCGCGAAGCTGCTGGTCTGCCATGGCTGGAACGACCCGCTCTGCCCGCCCGACGCGACCGTCGCGCTGGCCAATGAACTGAACGAGAGCGGCGCCGACTGGCAACTGATCGCCTATGGCCACACCGGCCACGCCTTCACCGCCAACGACGTGCCGCTGAAGGATGACAAGAGCTTCGGTTTCCAGCCTTCGACCAACAACCGCAGCTGGAAGGCGATGCAGGCGCTGTTCGAGGAAGTGTTCGGTTGATTCCGGAAACCATGGCCCTGTCAGCAGGCGGGGCCATGGTGTGTTGAAGGACCGGTGAGATGGCAAGCGAAACAGGCCCGGAGGATATTCCCGCCCGGTTCGAGGCCGCCTGGAACGCCCACGACATGGAGGCGTTCGGGCGACTGTTCCACGCCGATGCCAGCTTCGTGAACCGGTTCGGTACCTATTGGCGCGGGGTTGACCGGATCGTCGCCGGTCATGCCCGCATCCATGCCTCGGTCTACAGCGATTCGACCCTCGCCAACGCCGCGCCCGATATCGATCGGATCGGCAAGGATGCCGCGATCCTCCACTTCTGGTCACGCCTCAGCGCGGGACAGGCTCACCCTGAGGGGCCGCATCAGGTCGATACGATAATCCTGGCGGTCGTGACCCGCCGCAAAGGAGAATGGCGCATACAGGCGCTGGAGAATGTCACGCTCGTCAATCCGATGACCGGGGCGCCGGTATTGCGGGACGCCCCGTTGCCATAGAAGCTCCAGCCTCAAATCTCGTCGATGATCTCCGCCAGCGCGGCGAGGCAGTCCTTGCCGAGCTGGGCCGAGCGCGCCGGGGACCAGCCATAGTCCTCGTCGGGCAGGTCGTCATGATCCTTGAACGGCATTTCCAGCGTCATCGCCACCGCGCCATAGCGCTCCGCCACCTGCGCGGTGGACATGGAAAGGTTCGCCCGGCCCGGCGGCGCGGCGGGATAGCCGATCCGCGTCTGGAAATCCGGCGTGCGCGCGGCCAGCAGGTTACGATAGCGGTTGTATAGGTCGAGCCGGTCCTGCCGCAGCGACGGTATTCCTTCGAACCCGGCGATGAACACCGCGGGGATCGCCTCGTCGCCATGCACGTCCATCGCGAAATCGACGCCGGTGCGGTCCATCTCCGCGCGTACCAGATAGACCTCCGGGCTGCGCTCCAGCGAGGGCGCGTGCCATTCGCGGTTGAGGTTCACGCCCACCGCATTGGTGCGCAGATGGCCGCGTCTGCTGCCGTCCGGGTTCATGTTCGGCACGATGTGGAAGGTCGCTTGTCCGCGCAGCAGCCGCGCGACGCTGTCCTCCGGATCACACAGCCGTTCCAGCGCGCCTTCCATCCACCATTCGGCCATCGTCTCGCCCGGATGCTGGCGCGCGTAGAGCCAGACCTGCTTTTCCCCCTCGCCCAGCGTCAGCAGGTCGAGCGGCTGACAGTCGAGCGTCAGCCCCAGTTCCTTCTGCGTCACGCCCGGCTGGCGCCCGGCCCATGCCACCATGTCATGATGGCGCTCCATCGAATAGGGCGCGAAATAGGCGACCCACAGCGCGTTGCCGTCCGGCTCCACGCGGATCGTCAGCCGGCCGTCGGCATAATCGGTATCGGCGAGCCACCAGTTCTCGCGATCCTCGCTCACCCGCGCCCTGTAGTTCGGCCAGCCGTCGGGATAGGCGGATCCGGCGCAATTGGTGAGGACGAGTTCCACCTGCCGCCCGGCGGCGCCCGCCACGCGGAAATGGAACCATTGATAGAAATCGCTGTCCTGATCCCTCAATATCTCCAGCTCCGCCCGCCAGACGGGCGCGGCGGTGTCGATGGAAAGGATGCGGATATTGCCCGCGTCGAAGGCGCTGCTGATCGATAGGGTCATTTGACGGTTATAGTCTCGCCCGACCGGCCCGGATAGTCCTTGAACAGCGCCGCCGCGAGCTTGCCGGCGGACAGCCCCGCCTGAGAGGCCGGGGTGCCGACCTTGGCGCTGGTCTCGGCGCGGCCTTCCCATACCGGCTGGCTGTCGGCCCGGCGGCGGATCTGCACCGACAGGCGGGTGACGACCACGTCCTTGGGCTTGCCGGACAGGTTGATGCCGATGCCGACGCCAAGGCCGCTGCCATAGCTGCCGGTCGCGCCGCCCACGCCGACGCTGACCGGCGAACGCCCCCCCGCGTCGAGCGGCGAGCGCACCTCCCGCTCGTAGGCGATCAGCGCGACATAATCGCTGGCGCGCAGCGTCTGGCGGCCCGCCTCGTCGGTGAAGCCGACACGCTGCAATTCCTGCGCGACGGCGCCCGCGAAGGTGCGATATTCGATGCTGTCGTCGCGCGGGCCCGGCTGCGGCTCCACGACGATGCCGCCGGTCCGGGGCACCGCCGCGCCCGGCGCGTGGAAGCGCGTGACCTCCACCGGCGGGATCGAGGCCGCGCAGCCGGAAAGGGCCAGCCCGCCCATCATCGCCATCACTGCAAGGCTGAGGTGCCGGGACATAGTTTCTTCTCCGCATTTGCCGAAAACCGGTCGCCGCGACCGCATTTTCCTTTCCTTGCCCATATTATCCCTGCACGGAAGATGAACAAGAGAGCATGAGGCCGGGCCCGCGCCGGAATATTTCGCCGCCGCGCCGCTCGCGCTTGACTTTGGGGCCCAAGCGCCATAGGGGCTGCGCTTCGAATTTCCGTACCACAGAATCATTATCGAAGGCTGCGTCATGAAGATCCGCAACTCGCTGAAGTCACTGAAGGACCGCCACCGGGACAACCGCGTGATCCGTCGTCGCGGTCGTACCTATGTCATCAACAAGACGAATCGCCGCTTCAAGGCGCGTCAGGGCTGATCGCCCCGCCAGCGGCGGCCTTGCGCCTGCCGGTTGGTGATTGATGCATGACGAAACCCGGTCGAAAGGCCGGGTTTTTCGTGTTTGCGAGAGGGAAGGCATCGCGGCGGGAAGCCGAGATTGGACCTCGCCCCTTATCTTCACCCCAGCGCAGGCTGGGGTCGCGGACCATGCGCGCACCGCCTCCTGAGATGCCAGCCTGCGCTGGCATGACGTGAGAGGGGTGGAAAACTGACATAGCCTCAACCGTCATGCTGAACTTGTTTCAGCATCCATCAAGCCCCACACTCCTCCGCTCAATCCGGTGAAATGGACCCTGAGCCGAAGGCCAGTGCAGCTAACCAAGTTCAGGGTGACGATGAAGGCAAAGGTCCGTTCTGGCCGAAATCCACCTCCCTCAATCATGCCCCTTCAGCTCATCGCCGCGCAGATGGGCGACGTGGATCACATTGGTCGACCCCGGCGTTCCGAACGGCACGCCCGCCAGCACGATGATCTTGTCGCCGCCCTCGGCCAGCTTGTGGCGCAGCGCCATGCGGCGGGCCTTGCCGACCATTTCCTCGAAGCTGCCGACATCCTTGGTGCGCACCGCATGCACGCCCCAGAACAGCCCCATGCGCCGCGCCGTTTCCGCGCGCGGGGTCAGCGCCAGGATCGGCGTGTGCGGCCGCTCGCGCGAGACGCGGCGCACCGTGCTGCCGCTCAGCGTGAAGCAGACGATCGCCCGCGCGCTCACCGTCCGGGTGATGCTGCCCGCCGCCTCGGCCAGCGCGTCGGCGGTGGTCGCGTCGGGCTTGGTCTGGGTGAAATGCAGCCGGTCGAGATAGCCCGGCCCGGTCTCGACGGTGCGGGCGATGCTGTCCATCATCGCCACCGCCTCGCGCGGGAAATCGCCCGCCGCCGTCTCGGCCGACAGCATGATCGCGTCCGCCCCGTCATAAACGGCGGTGGCGACGTCGGACACCTCGGCACGGGTCGGGGTCGGCGCCTTGATCATCGATTCGAGCATCTGGGTCGCGACCACCACCGGGCGCCCCATGCGCCGCGCCGCCGCGACAATCTGTTTCTGAAGAGGGGGCACCGCCTCGGGCGGCAGCTCGACGCCCAGATCGCCGCGCGCCACCATCACGCCGTCGGCCAGTTCCAGTATCTCGTCCAGCCGCTGGATCGCCGCCGGTTTCTCGATCTTGGCCATCAGCGCGCCATGGCCGCCCATCAGCCGCCGCGCCTCGGCCAGATCCTCCGGGCGCTGCACGAAGCTGAGCGCCACCCAGTCCACGCCCAGCTGCATGGCGAAGGACAGGTCGCGCCGGTCCTTGTCCGTCAGCGCGGCGAGCGGCAGCACGACGTCCGGCACGTTGACGCCCTTGCGGTTGGAAAGCGCCCCGCCCACCTCGACGACGGTTTCGATGCGGTTGTCGTCGACCTCCCGCACGCGCAGCACCAGCCGGCCGTCGTCCAGCAGCAGCCGGGTGCCGGCCTTCAGCGCCTCATAGATCTCGACATGGGGCAGGGTGACGCGGCTGGCGTCGCCGGGCGTGTCGTCGCGATCCAGCACGAAGCTCTGCCCCGCCTTCAGCGTCACCAGATTGTTGGCGAAGCTGCCGACGCGCAGCTTGGGCCCCTGAAGGTCGGCCAGGATCGTCATCGGCCGCCCATATTCCTTTTCCAGCGCGCGGATATGGGCGAGGTTGGCGGCATGGTCGTCATGCGTGCCGTGGCTCATGTTGAGGCGGAAAGCGTCGGCCCCCGCCAGATACAGCTCGCGGATCGTCGCCGGGTCGGAGCTTGCGGGACCGAGGGTAGAAAGAATGCGGACTTTCCGCGCACGAGGGGGAAGGCTTTTCAAGACAGCTCCTTTAACGATCCCTTCGGACGGCTTGCGCACCGCCGCTGTTTTCATCGACAGGATGAGGCGCTATCCCCGCTGCACGACAGGAATATGACGCAGGAACCCTAGCATGGAAGAACCGATAATCAATGACGCAGCGGCAGCCGCCGCCTTTCGCAGGCTAATCCGCCATCTGCGCCACCGCACCGACGCGCAGAATGTGGACCTGATGGGGCTGGCGGGCTTCTGCCGCAACTGCCTCGCCGACTGGGTGGCCGAGGCCGATGGGCGGATGAGCCGGGAAGAGGCGCGCCACGCCGTCTACGGCATGCCCTATGCGGAGTGGAAGGCGAAGCATCAGGGCGAGGCGACGCCCGAACAGCTCGCGCGGATGGAAGAAAGCATAGCCAGAAACCGCGCGAGCGATTAAGGACGTCGCCTTTCTTTCTGTCACCACGATTCAGCCTGGGGATTTATCACATGAGCGAAGGCAATGTCGCCGCCGAACAGCTGCGCCTTTTCATCGAGCGCATCGAGCGCCTGGAGGAAGAGAAAAAGGGGATCGCCGACGACATCAAGGATGTCTATCTTGAGGCGAAAGCGAACGGCTATGACGTGAAGACGATGCGCGCGATCGTGCGCCTGCGGAAGCTGGAAAGCCATGTCCGCCAGGAAGCCGAGGCGCTGCTGGAGACCTACAAGAACGCGCTCGGCATCGAATAGGCACGCGCGGGGCCGGGCGCCCGAAAGAGGAGAGCAATCATGGCGCAATCCCCCTGGGGATCTTCCGATTCGAACGGCAGCGGCGGCGGCGGCGAAATGATCGTCACCACCACGCCCGGCGTCGAAGGCCGCCCGGCCCGCCGCTATCACGGCATCGTCACCGGCGAAGTGATCGTCGGCGCCAATGTGTTCCGCGATCTCTTCGCGGGCATCCGCGACCTCGTCGGCGGCCGCGCGGGCGCCTATGAGGACGTGCTGCAACGCGCGCGCGAACAGGCGCTGGGCGAGATGCGCATGCGTGCGGTCGAGCTGGGCGCCAATGCGGTGATCGGCGTCGACCTCGATTATGAGGTGCTGGGGTCGAACGGATCGATGCTGATGGTGTCCGCGACGGGCACGGCGGTCACCCTCTGACCGGCGGCCTCGCCTTCCGGGCGCACGGCCCTCCCGACCTTGCGATCCCGCCCCGCGCCCGCTAGAGAGCGCGGCGATAATCCATTCACCTATAATGAGGGAGCGGCCCGTGGCAGGCCATAGCAAATTCAAGAACATCATGCACCGCAAGGGCGCGCAGGACAAGAAGCGCTCCGCCATGTTTTCGAAGCTGAGCCGCGAGATTACCGTGGCGGCGAAGATGGGCATGCCCGACCCGGACATGAACCCCCGCCTGCGGCTCGCGGTCAATGCCGCCAAGGCGCAGTCGATGCCGAAGGACAATATCCAGCGCGCGATCGACAAGGCGACGAAGGGCGAGGGCGAGAATTACGAGGAAGTCCGCTATGAGGGCTATGGCCCGCAGGGCGTGGCGATCATCGTCGAGGCGCTGACCGACAACCGCAACCGCACCGCCACCAATGTGCGCACCGCCTTCGCCAAGAATGGCGGCAATCTGGGCGCGTCCGGCGCGGTCAGCCACGGCTTCGACCGCATGGGCCTCATCACCTATCCGGCCGCCGCGGGCGATGCGGAGAAGATTTTCGAGGCCGCGCTCGAAGCCGGGGCCGAGGATGTCTCCTCGGACGAGGACGAGCACGAGATCTGGACGGCGATGGACGCGCTACACGAGGTCGCCAAGGCGCTGGAAGAGGTGCTGGGTCCGGCGGATTCGGCCAAGCTCGCCTGGCGGCCGCAGACGACGATAGAGGTGGACGAAGGCAGCGCCGGAACGCTGATGAAGCTGATCGACACGCTGGAGGATGACGACGACGTGCAGACCGTCTGGGGCAATTACGAAGTCTCCGACGAGGTGATGGCGAAGCTGGGATGAGCCCTGTGGCCCCACCTCGCTCCGGGGAGGGGCCGGCCATCCGCGCCTTCATCGGCGCGCCATGATCATCCTGGGCCTCGACCCCGGCCTCGGCACGACCGGCTGGGGCCTCATCTTCGCCGACGGCAACCGCCTCAGCCATATCGCCAACGGCCAGATCAGGACCGAAACCGCCGCCGCCCTGCCGGAGCGGCTGGTCGCGCTGGATGCGGCGCTGACCGACCTCATCCTTGAGCATCGCCCCACCGGCGCGGCGGTCGAGGAGGTGTTCGTCAACGCCAACCCGCAATCGACGCTGAAGCTGGGGCAGGCGCGCGGCGTCGTGCTGCTCAACGCGGCGCGGTCGGGCATGCAGGTCGGCGAATATGCGGCGCGGCTGGTCAAGAAATCGGTGGTCGGCGTCGGCAATGCCAGCAAGGATCAGGTCCACGCGATGGTCGCCCGCCTGCTGCCCGGCGCGAAGATCTCCGGCCCCGACGCCGCCGACGCCCTCGCCGTCGCCATCACCCACGCGCATATGCAGGCCAGTGCGAAGGCGCTGGGGCGGGTTAGGTTCTGACGCTCCCTTTCATCGTCATGCCAGCGCAGGCTGGCATCATTCCCGGTTACAGGGAACCAATTCCCCAGAGATGCCAGCCTGCGCCGGCATGACGGGAAATATATGATTGATTTGGGTGGTTATCTACCACTCTTCCTGCCGTTCGGGCTGAGCTTGTCGAAGCCCTGTCCTCTTTAAAGGAAGGGAAGTATAGCCGTTGGGCTTCGTACGCCCCTCACTTCCCCGCGAACATGAACGCAGCCGCGCCGATCAGGCAGGCGAAGGCGCCGGCGTGGCGCCAGCCCAGCGGCTCCTTCAGCACCAGCACCATGAACAGGCCGAACACCGCCAGCGCGATCACCTCCTGCGCGATCTTGAGCTGGCCGCCGGACCAGCCCTGCGCATAGCCGATCCGGTTGGCGGGCACGGCAAGACAATATTCGACGAAGGCGATGGCCCAGCTGATGAGGATCACCGTCATCAGCGGGCGCGCCATGCCCCCTTTCAGATGCCAGTACCAGGCGATCGTCATGAAGAAATTGGAAGCGATGAGCAGCAATATCGTCGGCATGTCCCCTGCCATATTGCGATCCGGCCGCGCCGCCAATCGCTTTCGCGCCTGCGCGCGCGGCGCATATTTTGCTTGGAAACGAAGGGTGAACATGGCTAAGGATCATCCCATGGTCCAGATCGCCCCCTTCCCTCCTCGCGGCATCCGATGATCGCGCATCTCAAAGGGCTGCTCGCCAGCACCGGCCTCGACCATGCGGTGGTCGACGTGGGGGGCGTGGGCTATCTGTTCGGCGCCTCGACGCGGACGCTGGCGGCGCTCGGCCCGGTGGGCGAAGCGGTGACGGTGCATACCGAGATGCTGGTGGCGGAGGATTTCATCCGCCTCGTCGGCTTCGCCAGCGCGGGCGAGCGGGACTGGTTCCGCCTGCTGACCGGCGTGCAGGGCGTGGGCGCGCGCGTGGCGCTCGCGATCTTGTCGGCGCTCGACGGGGCGGAATTGCACCGCGCCATCGCCACGCAGGACAAGGCGATGGTGGCACGCGCCAACGGCGTGGGCCCGAAACTGGCCGAGCGCATCGTGCGCGAGCTGAAGGACAAGACCGGCACCATCGCGGGCGGCACGGCCTTTGGAGGCGTTGGCGGCGCAGCGATCGCGGCGACGCCCGCGGGCGGCCTTGCCGCCGACGCGATCAGCGCGCTCGCCAGCCTCGGCTTCAAGCCCGCCGAAGCCTCTACGGCGGTGGCGGCGGCGGAAAGCGAGCTGGGCGACGGTGCCACCCTCGACGCGCTGGTCCGCCTTGCGCTGCGGAAGGCGGCGAAGTGATGCGCGAAATTCCATATTCTATGGACAAATTCGTGCATATTCCTATAATCCTGCCATGTCCCAACTCAATATCTCCATTCCCCCCGCGCTCAAGAGCTGGATCGACAACCGCGTCACCGAAGGGCGGTACAGCAGCGCCAGCGACTATATCCGCGATCTCGTCCGGCGGGATCAGGATGCGTCGAAAGAGGAAATCCAATGGCTGCGCGGCCTGATCGCCGAAGGGCTGGCGTCGGGAGCGGTCGATGACGAACCGGAAGCCGTCATCGAAACCCTCATCGCCAAAAGGCGGGCGCAGCGAAAACCGGCTTAGGCTGACGAAGGCGGCCAGTGAGGATCTGGCCGCAATCGACGCCTACGGCGTCGAACGGTTCGGAGAGGATGCCGCGGACGAATATATACGCGGTTTTCACGAGGCGTTCGCCCTGTTGCGCGCCCATCCGCTGGCAGGCGCGGAACGGGCCGAATTGGGGCGGGCCATCCGCTGTTTCGTCCACATGCGGCATCGGCTGTTCTATCGCGTGACGGGGAATGAGGTGCTGGTCATACGCATCGTCCATCATGCGCAGGATGCAAGGGCCGCATTCCGGAAGGCGGGAGCAGAATGAGGGATCGGGCAATGACAGGAACAGCCGGAAGCACGCACCGATGACCGACGCCGACCGCCTTATCACGCCCGCCCGCCGGGGCGAGGATATGGATGCCGCGCTGCGGCCGAAGAGCCTTGAGGAGTTCATCGGGCAGAAGGGCGCGCGCGATAATCTGCGCATCTTCATCGAGGCCGCGAAGGGACGCGGCGAGGCGCTCGACCATGTGCTGTTCTTCGGTCCGCCCGGCCTCGGCAAGACGACGCTGGCGCAGATCGTCGCGAAGGAAATGGGCGTGGGCTTTCGCGCCACTTCCGGCCCGGTCATCGCCAAGGCGGGCGACCTCGCCGCGCTCCTCACCAATCTGGATGAGGGCGACGTGCTGTTCGTCGACGAAATCCACCGCCTCAATCCGGCGGTCGAGGAAATCCTCTACCCCGCGATGGAGGACCGCGCGCTCGACATCATGATCGGCGAGGGCCCCTCGGCGCGCTCGGTGCGGATCGACCTGCCGCAATTCACGCTGGTCGGCGCGACGACGCGGCAGGGGCTGCTGACGACGCCGCTGCGCGACCGCTTCGGCATTCCGGTGCGGCTGCAATTCTATACGGTGGACGAGCTGACGCTGGTGGTGACGCGCGCCGCGCGCCTGCTCGGCCTTGTCATGAGCGAGGACGGCGCGATCGAGGTCGCCCGCCGCTCGCGCGGCACGCCCCGCATCGCCGGACGGCTGCTGCGCCGGGTGCGCGATTTCGCCGATGTCGCGGGCGCCGCGACCGTCGATGCACGCATCGCCGATGCCGCGCTCAACCGGCTGGAGGTCGATGCGCTCGGCCTCGACGCGATGGACCGGCGCTATCTGATGATGATCGCGGATATCTACAAGGGCGGCCCGGTCGGCGTCGAAACGCTGGCCGCCGGGCTTTCCGAACCGCGCGACACAATAGAAGAGGTGATCGAGCCCTATCTGATCCAGCTCGGCCTGATCGCCCGCACGGCGCGGGGCCGCTGCCTCAACGCGGGCGGGTGGAAGCATCTGGGCCTCAACCCGCCGCCCTCGGTGCAGGACGGGTTGTTCGATATCTGACGGGGCGGGCGGGCCTTTCCTTCGGGAAAGGTTCAAGTGAAAGCTGCCACTTCAACTCCGTTCGGGCTGGCTTGTCGAAGGGCTCAGGGCGAACGGTTCTTGATATCACCGTTTGTTTCAAGCCTGTCGCCCCAGCGCAGGCTGGGGCCGCAAGCCGTGTCGCGCGCCATCTCCACAGATGCCAGCCTGCGCTGCATGACGGAGAAGGTCAGGGTCGAAAGCGACGAAACCGGCTTTAGTGACGTCAAGACGCATTTGGGGCTTTGCCAACGACTCGCCGGTCGTCTAGACAAGGGCCGATGTCAGCGCCGCCGCCCCCATCCGACCTGCCAGCGCCTGCTTCCGGCCGTTTCGTCGGGGGCGTGCATCATTATCCCGTGCGCATCTTCTTCGAGGATACGGACGCGGGCGGCATCGTCTATCATGCCAATTATCTGCGCTATATGGAGCGCGCCCGGTCGGACATGCTGCGACTGATCGGCATCGACCAGCGCGGCGCGCTCGACGGCGGGGAGGGCGTCTATGCCGTCACCCGCCTCGCCATCGACTATCGCCTGCCCGCCAAGCTGGACGACGACCTGATCGTCACCAGCCGCGTCGCGCAGATTTCCGGCGCCACCGTCACTATGACGCAGGACATGGCGCGCGGCGCCGACCTGCTCACCCGCGCGGAGGTTCGCGTCGCCTTCCTGTCGCCCCAGGGCCGCCCCAAGCGGCAGCCCAAGCCCTGGGTCGCGCTGTTCACCCGCATTGCCCAAGGGGAAGATATCCACCCATGACCGTGCCCATCGTCGATCTGTCCGCCAACGCCGCGGCGACCCTTTCGCCCTATACCCTGTTCATGCAGGCCGATATCGTCGTCAAGGTCGTGATGGCGGGCCTGTTGCTCGCCAGCATCTGGACCTGGGCGATCATCATCGGCTTCGGCTTCTCATTGTCCGGCATCCGCCGCAAATGCCTGAAGTTCGAGCAGGAATTCTGGCGCACCGACGATATCGACCGCTTTTTCGAGAACCGGGGCAAGGAAAACCTGCCGAGCGCGCGCGTGCTCCAGGCCGGGATCACCGAATGGCGCCGCTCCACCAAGCAGAAGGTGGTGGACCGCGAGGGTGCACGCGACCGCATCTCCACCGCATTGTCGAGCGCCGTGGGCGGCGAGGTGGACCTGCTGTCCGACCGGCTCAACATATTGGCGACCGTCGGCGCGGTCGCGCCCTTCGTCGGCCTGTTCGGCACGGTCTGGGGCATCATGCGCAGCTTCACCGCGATCGCGGCGCAGCAGAACAGCAGCCTCGCCGTCGTCGCGCCCGGCATCGCCGAGGCGCTGTTCGCGACCGCCATCGGCCTGTTCGCGGCCATTCCGGCGGTGATCGCCTATAACCGCTTCAGCCACGCGATCAACAAGGTCGAATCCGGCCTCAACCGCTTCGCCGACACCTTCTACGCGACGCTGAGCCGGGAACTGGAGCACAGCTGATGGCGATGGGCCCCTCCCCCTCCGCCAAACGCGGCCGGCGGCGCCAGCCGATGGCGGACATCAACGTCACGCCGCTGGTCGACGTGATGCTGGTGCTGCTCATCATCTTCATGGTGACGGCGCCGCTGCTGATCACCGGCGTGCCGGTGAAGCTGCCCGAAAACCGCGCCAAGGCGCTGGATGCGGAGGAAAAGCCGACGATCATCTCGCTCGACGCGCAGGGGCATCTGTTCCTCAACGAGACGGAGGTGACGGAGGACGAGCTGCCCGAAAGGCTCGACACGCTGGCCGCCGCCCGCGCCGGGCTGGAAGCGCCGCAAATCTACCTGCGCGCGGACGAAGCGATCGATTATGGCCGCGTGTCGCGCGTGCTGGGCGAGCTGAACCGCGCGGGCCTCAACCGGGTCGCGCTGGTCAGCACGGCGGCGTCCGACGCGCCCTCCGTCAGCGGCGGTTCAGAATGAAGCCCCTAGGCTGAGGCGATGGAACGCGCGGATAAAATCGGTCTTGGCATCGCGAGCGCGGCCCATGTGCTGCTGTTCGCGGCGCTTTCCAGCAGTTGGGTGACGCCCAAGAAGATCACGCTCGACACCAAGCCGATCGAGGTGTCGATCGCCGATGCCGTTGCCCTGCAATCGATGGCGCCCAAGCTGTCGCCCGAACCGCCGCCGCCCACGCCCGGCGAGGTGGAGGGCCCGCCCGAACAGGCGGCGCCCGCCCCGGCCGAGAGCGTCGCCCAGCCTGAGCCGCAGCCCGCCCCGCCGCCGCCTCCGGCCCCGGCGCCGCGCCCCAGGCCGGTCGAGCAGCCCGCGCCCAAGCCGGTGCCCAAGCCCGTGCCGAAAAAGCCGGAACCGGCCAAGCCCAAGCCCGCGCCCAAGGCTCCGGCCAAGCCCGACACGAAGAAGCCCGAACCGGCCAAGGCGCCGGCCAAGCCCGCCGCCACGCCGAGCAGCGCGAAGACCGCCAGCACCGCGACCGCCGCCGACAAGGGACAGGCCGCCAGATCCAGCGGATCGAAGCTGAAGCTCGACACCAGCGACTGGATGAAATCCGCCAGCCGCAGCACCTCGCCCGCCAGCAAGCCGAGCGAGGGCGCGACCGCGGCGGCGCTCGGCCCGGCGCAGAAAAGCGCGCTCGACGCGGAAATCCGCCGCCAGTTGAAACCGCATTGGAAGGCGCCGACCGGCGCCGATGTGGAATCGCTGCGCACCATCGTCAATGTGAAGCTGGCGCGCGACGGATCGGTCGTCGGCGCGCCGGAAATCGTCGATACGCTGGGCGTCACCGCCAGCAACCGCACGCAGGTGCGCCTGCATCAGGAACAGGCGGTGAAGGCGATCCGCCTTGCCGCCCCCTTCAACCTGCCCGCGCAATTCTATTCCAGCTGGCAGTTCCTTCAGCTCACCTTCGACAAGAGGCTCTCGCAATGATCCGTTTCGCACCGCTCAAGACCCGGATGACGGCGCTGCTCGGCCTGCTGTTCGCCGCGTCCGTCCTCCCCATGGCCGCCCATGCGCAGCTGTCCGTCGACGTCACCGACGACAGCGGCTCCAACGCGCTCAGGATCGCCGTGCCGTCGCTGCCGACCAGCCAGGTCGTCACGACGCCCGCCGGGACCACGCAGGAACTGGGGCAGAAGATCGCGCAGGTCATTGCCGACGACCTCAAGGGCTCCGGCCTGTTCGCGCCGTCCGGCCCGTCCGGCATGCGCGCCGTCTCGATGGCGGAGGTCACCGCGCCCAATTTCGGCAGCTGGTCGGGCTATGAGGCGCTGGTGCACGGCTTCGTCCGCTCGGCGGGCGGCGACAACGACATCACCGTGGGCTGCTATCTCTACGATGTCGCGCTGCAATCGGAACTGACGCGGCAGGGCTATGTCGTTTCCCCGCGCGACTGGCGCCGCGCCGCGCATAAATGCGCCGACGCCATCTATGCGCGCCTGTCGGGCGAAAGCCCGTTCTTCGACAGCCGCATCGCCTATATCGCGGAGAGCGGCCCCAAGGATCGCCGCGTCAAGCGCCTCGCCATCATGGACAGCGACGGCGCCAACCACCGCTTCATCACCAACGGCCAGTCGATCGCGCTGACCCCGCGCTTCTCGCCCGATTACGGCTCCATCCTCTATGTCAGCTATATCGGCGACCGGGTGCGCATCTTCGTCTACGACATCGGCACCGGCAAGCAGCGGCTGGTCACCGAAAGCCGCAACACCACCTTCGCGCCGCGCTGGTCGCCCGATGGCCGCTGGATCCTCTTCTCGATGGCAGTCGCGGGCAACACCGATATCTATCGCGTTCCCGCCAGCGGAGGCACGCCGACGCGCCTCACCACTTCGCCGGGCATCGACGTGGGCGGCAGCTATTCGCCCGACGGCACGAAGATCGTGTTCGAAAGCGACCGGTCCGGCAGCCAGCAAATCTATGTGATGAACGCGGACGGATCGAACCAGCGGCGCATCAGCCATGGCGGCGGCCGCTATGCGACGCCGGAATGGAGCCCGCGCGGCGACCTCATCGCCTTCACCAAGATCGCGGGCAATTTCCACATCGCGGTGATGACGCCCAATGGCGACAATGAGCGCATCCTGACCAATGGCTGGCAGGACGAGGCGCCGACATGGTCGCCCAACGGCCGCGTGCTGCAATTCTTCCGCACCTCGCCCGGCCGCTCCGGCGCCAGCCAGATCTGGCAGGTCGACCTGACCGGGGTGAACGAGCGCCGCATCCCGACGCCGCTTTCCGGCTCCGACCCGGCCTGGGGCCCCTTGCTGCCCTGATCGGCTTCCTGCCGATACTGCTGCCGTCTTCTGCCGTCGCCCCGCTTTCGGTGCGACGGCACGTTGACAACGGGCGCATTTGTCATCAGCCTCGCATCTTACAGGAATAAGGAGAAATATCATGACCCCAGTCACGCGTTCCCTGATGATCGCCACCGCTTTGATCGCGCTCTCCGCCTGTTCCAAAAAGGCGCCTCAGGAACTTCCCCCCGCTCCTGTCGATACTTCGCGTCCGGCCGAACCGACCGGCCCGACCGGTCCGGTCAAAGGCAGCCAGGAGGATTTCATCGCCAGCATTTCTTCCGATCGCGTCTTCTTCGAGCTCGACGACTATGGGATCGACGCTCAGGATCAGGAAACCCTGCGCAGCCAGGCCCAGTGGCTGATGCAGAACCCCAATGTGCGCGTGACGATCGAGGGCCATTGCGACGAGCGCGGCACGCGCGAATATAACCTCGCGCTGGGCGAGCGCCGCGCCAACGCGGCGAAGAACTATCTCGCCACGCTGGGGATCGACCCGTCGCGGATCAGCACCATCAGCTATGGCAAGGAACGGCCGGTGGCCATGGGTTCGGACGAATCCGCCTGGGCGCAGAACCGCCGCGCGGTGACGGTGACCGTGCAGTAACCGCCCGGCCGGCACCCCGCCCAAGGGCGACGGCATTCGAAAAGGGCAAGGCGACAAGGGCAAGGGTTGCAACAAAATGCAACACTTGCCCTTTTGCCGTCATATACGGGCTGGCATCCCCCCGCCGTTCCGCTAGATAGAGGCCATGTGGCGTCTCTATCAATTTCCGCTCTGCCCCTTTTCCCGCAAAGTCCGCCTGCTCCTTGGGGAAAAGGGCGTCGCCTATGATCTCATCCGCGAATCTCCGTGGGAAGGACAGGACGCGTTCCTCGACCTCAACCCCGCCGGGCAGACGCCGGTCATGGTCGAGGAGGAGAAGGGCGTCGTCCTGATCGACAGTCAGGCGATCTGCGAATATTTCGAGGAAACGGTGGAGAAGCTGCCGCTCATCAACGGCAGCGCATCCGGCCGGGCGGAAGTGCGGCGGCTGACCGCCTGGGCGGACCAGATCTTCTATCGCGACGTCGTCTCCCCGTTGCTGGAGGAGCGGATGAAGAAGCGCCTCGTCCACCGCGCGCCGCCCGATGGCGGCCGCCTGCGCGAGGCGATGCGCAACGCCAATACCCATATGGATTATATGGACTATCTGCTCGACCACCGCAGCTGGCTGGCGGGCGGAACCATGAGCCTCGCCGATATTGCGGTCGCCGCGCAGCTTTCCGTCGCCGATTATCTGGGCGGCATCGACTGGGCCGGGCATGAGCCGGTCAAGCGCTGGTATTCCGCGCTCAAATCCCGCCCATCCTTCCGTCCGCTGCTGTCCGAGCGGATGGAAGTCATCATGCCCCCCGACTATTATGAAAAACCGGATTTCTAGGATCAGCCGTTCCAGACCACGTAGGATCGATCGACATTCAGTTCAGGCGGAGCCGAAAAGCGTGATATTCGAGCACCGGAGCGCAGCGGACCTGAAAGTCCGTGAGCACCGGAGCACAGAATAGCGCGATTTGCAGGCCCGCATGGGCTGAATGCCGACCGATCCTAGTCTTCGGTGATTGCGGCGGCCATATAGACCCTGTTGCGGCCATGCTCCTTGGCCAGATACAGCGCCCGGTCCGCGGCCTTCAGTGCGTCGCGCGGCGTGGGATAGTTGAACACGTCGGCCACCCCGCCGGAAAAGCTCACCTGCGCCATGCGCTCGCCGCTGTTGCGGTCGACCAGGTTGCGCGCGGCGAGGTCGGCCCTGGTCTGGTCCACGATCTCGCATGCCTCGCTGACGCTCTTGCCCCGGAACAGCAGCACGAATTCCTCGCCGCCGTGACGCGCGACATGGCATTTCTCGCTGGAAATGCGCGCGAAGAGCGACCCCACGAAGCGCAGCACGCGGTCGCCGGTGTCATGGCCGTGGGTGTCGTTGATATGCTTGAAATGGTCGATGTCGCAGAACGCCACGCTCAGCGCCTCGCCCTTCGCCGACGCCGCCTTCACCTCTTCCTTCAGGAACACCTCGAACGCGCGGCGGTTGGGCAGGCCGGTCAGATGATCCTGCTCGGCCGCCTTGCGCGCGCTTTCCAGACTCTGCTGCAAGGCATGGGTCTTTTTCTGGTTCTCGCGCATTTCCGCTTCGATCTGCCGGGTCTTGTCGACCATCGAGCGGGTGAGGTCCACCAGCGCGCTCACCAGTTGCTCGGGCGAATGATCGCTCTCGATCTCGCTGACCTGCGCCTGCAAGGCCTCGCCATAGGACGAAGCCGAAGTGCGGGATTCGGTGGCGAGGAGATGGAAGCGGTCGAGATTTTCCTCGACCGAGGTCAGCATCCGGCTCAGCCCGTCGACCGTCAACTCCTTCGAATGGCGTTCCGTGATGATCTTTTCGGCCAGCACGTTGGTGATCTGCCCGCGTTCCTTCAAAATGGCGCACACCGCCTTTTCGATCTCATGATCGTTGCCCGTCAGATAGTCCAGCGCGAGGCCGAAATTGACCGGCGTGATATCCAGATCATGGGCGAACAGGAAGGAACCGACATCCTCGTAGAGCTGGCGCCGCCGCTCGATTTCCCGGCTGGACCCGTTGCGGGATCCCTCGCGCGAGCTGGCTTCGACCGACAGGGACTGCATTTCGTCCGCCGACAATCCTTTGGCCCAATTGGCGATTCGCCTGGTGAAACCTATCTGCGCGTTCATCCCTGATGCCCGTTCAATATTAGCTGTGAGCATCAATACGGCAGAAGCGGTAAATAATTTCGTAGCACGCAACGCTTTTGGTGAAAAAGCCGTTCAGCCTCTTTCAGACGGTCTGCCCCACCAGCCAGTCGTGGAAGATGCGGACGGCGCGGTTCTGCAACGCGCGCGGGCGGCAGACGAAGAAATAGCGATAGGGGCTCTCGACATCCTGATCGAACAGCCGCGCCAGCCGCGCATCGTGCGAATAATCGTAATGGCTGGCGAGCATGACCGCGACGCCCAGCCCCTGCGCGGCGGCTTCCAGCATCAGCGGGCCCGAATCATAGGTATCGATCGCCATCGGCTGGATGTCGCCGCAGCCGACGCTTTCCTTCCAGTCGTCGAAAATGGTGGGCATGTCGCGATGGATCAGCAGCGTATGCCGCTTCAGGTCCTCCGGCCCGGTCACCGGGTTGCGCTCCAGCTGATCGCGGTTGCCGAAGAGATAGATATATTCGCGGCTCAACTCGTGCACGTAAAGGGCGGGGTCGACCTCCCGCGCCAGCACGATGGCCGCGTCCAGCCCCTCGCCCAGCCGCGCCACCGCATGGGGCGTGGTTTCGATATCGAGGTGCAGCGTGGGATAGGCCTGACGCAGCTCTCCCATCAGCGGCAGCAGCCGTTGCGATGCAAAAAGCGGCATCACCGCAAGGCGCAAACGCAGCTGGGTTCCGCCGTTCATCAGCTTTTCGACCGCGACGGACATTGCATCGAGCGCAGGCGCGATATCGTTGAGCAGGCCCAATCCGTCCGCGTTGATCTCCAGCGCCTGGTGCTTGCGCTCGAAAAGCGGACGGCCGACATAACGCTCCAGCGCCTGGATGCGCCTGCTGAGCGCAGGGGTCGAAAGCGCGAGTTCTTCCGCCGCGGCTTTCACGGAACCGAGCCGGGCGACCTGCACAAACGCCTCAAGCGCCGTAAGAGGGGGCAAACGCCGCATTCATCCTCATGCTTGCTACGGGTTGTTATGCGCTCCTCATGCCTCAATTGTCGGAGTACGACAACTGCCCCAGCACAGAAAATCGGTGGAAAGAAATGCGGAATTTCTGAATTGCAGTTTTTGCAATCGAGATCGCGACCTTCGCACTTGCACAAAATCATCCCGCAGCGCACATAGAAGAGGCCTTTCAGGCATCCTCTCCTAATAAACTTTCAAGGGTCAGCCTCGGCTGGCCCTTTTTTTGAGGTAGGGTATCCGCTCCCACTCCCGTTCGCCCTGAGTCCTTCGACAGGCTCAGCCCGACGGGCTCTTATGTCAGGCAATGATCGCAACCCTTCCCCACCAATCCGCTCGCACAGAACAACCGCTTTTTTCGCCCGCCGGCCAGGCAAACCGGCTTTTGGGCTTTCGCTCTCGCCGGACGCAGGATAGAGCCGCTTCCAGACCGGCCGCCGTCAGGGCCCTGGGCCGGTTCCTCGTTGCGAATGGGAATTGTTCATCTCGATGCACAGTATCGCGGACCATCTGAAATTCTTCCGCCAGTTCCTGCGATCCCCCAAGATGGTCGGCTCCGTCATCCCGACCTCGCAGATCGTGATCGATCATCTGCTGGCGGCGGTGGACTGGTCCGCGACCAGGGTGTTCGTCGAATATGGCCCCGGCATGGGCACCTTCACCCGCCCGATTCTCGACCGGCTCGGCCCCGACGCGCGGCTGATCGCGATCGATACCTGCCGCGATTTCATCGACCATCTGGGCGACGCCATCGCCGACCCCCGGCTGCGGCTGGTGCATGGCTCGGCCGCCGACATCGAAAGCATATTGGCCGAAGAAGCCGGCGGGCTCCCGGCCGATTATGTGATTTCCGGCCTGCCCTTCTCCACCCTGCCCCCCGGCGTCGGCGACGGCATCATGGCGGCGACGGAACGCGCGCTCGTACCCGGCGGCGCCTTCCTGATCTATCAATATTCGACATTCGTGCTGCCGCTGCTGCGCCGCTGCTTCACCAACATCCGCTACCGCCGGTTATGGCGCAACGTCCCGCCCTGCTTCGTCTTCGTCGCCCGCAAGGGGTGAGCGTCGCGCCTCATTCATAGAAGTTCAGCCGCCGCGTGACCTTGTAGTCGAGGATGCCGACGAGGAAATAGCTGATCCAGCGCTTCAGCAGGCGCAGCGGCGTCTGGCTCGCGCGGTGACGCACCGGGTCGACCTCCTCGCTCGCCTGCGCGCGCGCGTCGACGAAGGCGCGCATCCGGTCGGCCAGAGCGGCATCCTCTATCCTCAGCATGATCTCCAGATTGAGGAACAGGCTGCGCATGTCGAAATTGGCCGAGCCGATATAGACGATGTCGTCGACCACGATCAGCTTCATGTGCAGGCGGCAGGGCAGATATTCGTAGATCCGCGCGCCGCGCCGCAGCAGCGGACCGTAGAGCAGCCGCGCCGCCGAAACCGTCGCCGCATTGTCGGTGCGCGACGGCAGCACCAGCCGCACCCGCCCGCGCGAGGCGACGCGGCGCAGGCGCGCCAGCATGCCGTTGCCGGGCGAGAAATAGGCGGCAATCATATCGACCTGCCGCGCGCGCTCCAGATCGTCCCGCACCGTCTGCGCCCAGGGGCTGAGACGGCGCGCCGGACCGCCTACCAGCCAGCGCAAAGGCGCGCGCCGGTCCTTCCAGCCGCGCACCATCGCCCGCAGGCGACGGAAGCGCTGATGCGGCGAGGTCACCCAGCCCCAGAGCCACCGATACCAGCGCGCCAGCATCTGCGCCTCCGGCCCCTCGATCACCAGCCCCAGATCGTGCCAGCAATCCTCCTCCGGTATGCCGAAATAGGCGTCGGCGATGTTGAAGCCGCCGATCATCGCCCGTGCATCGTCGGCAATGGCCATTTTCTGATGGTTGCGAATGAGATAGCGCGTCGACCAGCTCGATCCGAACCAGCGCACCTGCCCGCCCATCCGCTCCAGCGGCGCGAAGAAACCGGAGGGCAGCGCGCCGCAGCCGAAGGCATCGACCATCAGCGTCACCTCGACCCCGCGCCGGGCCGCGCGCACCAGACGCGCCAGCACCAGACGCCCGCTCGCATCGGCGGCGAAGATATAATAATAGAGCTTGAGGCTTTCCCGCGCCCCGTCGATCAACGCGACCAGCATGTCGCGCAGGTCGGGGCCGCTGCCGCTGATCGTCAGGCGGTTGCCATCCAGTTCATGTTCCAGCCTGTCGCCGGAGGAGAGATCGTCTTTCGGCTGCGCGAGACTCATGACCCACCATGGCGCGCCGGAGCCGGGGATGCCATCGCTTTTTATCCGCCGCGCCGCCGGAAGGGCCGGAAATGAAGGGCGGTCATATTCCTTACAACATGAGCGTTGAAAGCGGGTTGGAGCGGAAAGCGGAAGTTCCGCTCTCCGTTCGGGCTGAGCTTGTCGAAGGGCTCAGTGCAAAAGGTTCTGTTATCGCAGCGACGCCCCACCAGAGCCGTGTTTGCAACGGATATAATCGCAAAAAAGGGCGGGTGCGCCCAGCGCCCCGCCCCCTTTTTCCATCGCTACGCGGCCTCAGTAACGATAACCCAGCGTCACGCCATAGGTGCGCGGCGGCAGCCAGGTGGCGCCGATGATACGGCCGGTCGAGATCGCGAAGGTCGAGCTGGCGCGCAGCGTATCGCGGATGTTCTTGATCCACAGCGATGCGGTCAGGTCGTCCTTGGCGGAGGTCCAGCGCAACGCGGCGTCGAACAGCGTATAGGCCTTCGCGCCTTCCTCCAGGCGGTTGAACTCCGTGAAATAGACGGTGCTCTTGCCCGACATGTCGCCCGCAAGGGTGACGGTGCCCGCCTGCTCGTCATCCACCAGATCGACCTCGGCATGGACGTTGTACGACCAGCGCGGCGAGTTGCGGGTGTAATTGCCCGCCAACTGGATGGAGCACGGCCCGTTGGCGTTGAGCGAGCCCGGCAGGCAGGGCGCGCCGAACGCGGTCGAATCCGGGTTGGTCACCGGATCGTAGGCGGGCTGGCCCGGCTGCGCGACGTTGCGCGGGTCGAGCGGATCGACCGTCACGAAATCCTTGTACTTGCTGTCGGTGTAGGACACGCCGCCCGACAGGCGGACGCGGTGCACCGGCCGCAGCATCCACTCGATCTCGACGCCCTTCGCCTCGGTCCGCGCGGCATTCTCGAAGATCGTCGTATAGCCGGTGGGGCCGCCGCCGACCGTCTTGTTGATCTGCAGATCCTTGAGCTTGTACCAATAGCCCGCGACGTTGAACGTCAGCTTGCGGTCCAGCATCTCCAGCTTCGCGCCGACCTCGTGATTCTTCATCTTTTCCGGCCGCACGATGGTGGAACTGCCCGCCGCATTCTCGCCCGACCCGGCCTTGAAGCCTTCGGAATAGGTATAATAGAGCAAGATGTTGCGGTCCGGCTGCCAGCTCAGGCCGATTTCCGGCGTGAAGTCCTTGAAGGTCTTCTGCCGGTAGGTGCCGCCCTGCGTATAGGGGGCGTCGGTGAAGGCCAGCACCGCGCCCGCCGCCGGATTGGCGTTGGCGGTCATCACGACCGACATGTTGGCGGTCGACACCTTCTCATGGCTGAACCGCCCGCCCAGCTTCAGCGTCAGGCCGGTGAGGCCCGCCGCCTTTTCGAGATCGAAGTTGAGCTGACCGAACGCCGCCCAGGCCTCGGTATTGAGGCGGGAGCGCAGGCAGACGCGGTTGGGCGCGACGCCGGTGGGGAAGTCGCAGAGATAATCCGCATAAGCGAGGCTGATCGAGCCGGGCGCCACGGCCACGCCGTCGATGGTCGTCGGGCGGGTGGCGAGGAAGGCGATGTTGCTCGCCATGCCCTCCGTGGAGCTCAGGCCGACCTGGTCGCGCGGGCGCTGATGCTCGCCGAAATAATAGAGGCCGACGACGCCGTTGACGATGTCGCTGTCATATTTGACCTGGAATTCGTTGCTCCACTGCTTCGCGTCGATGGTGCGCGTCTGCACGGTGGTGGGGTTCGGCAGCTGGTTCACCACCGCCGAGATATCCAGATCCTGGATCAGCTGGGTCTTGAAACGCCGGTAATTGGCGATGTTGGTGACGGAGAAGGCGTCGCTCAGTTCCCAGTTCAGCGTCGCCGTGTAGGACTGGCTCCTGGTATCGACCGACGGCGGCTCGTCGCTGCCGAGGTCGCGCGGCTTCGTCGCTATGCCCGCCGGGCCGAGCGTCGCCAGACGCGCCACGCCGGGGAAGGCCGGGCCGTAATAATGCACCGCCCCGCTATTGTCGTTCTGGCGGAAATATTCGGCGGCCAGCAGCAGGTCGGCGGTTTCGGAGAACAGGATCTGCGCCTGGCCGCGCACCATCTTGCGGTTGAGGTCGTCGACGTCCCAGCCGTTGAACGGATCGCGGCCATAGCCGTCGCGCAACTCGTTCTTGCCCGCGATGCGCACGCGCAGCCAGTCGGCGATCGGGCCGGAAATCGCCGCTTCCGCGGTGATCGCGTTATAATTGCCATAGCCCAGGCGCACATAGCCGGAGGTGTCGACGGTCGGCTTGGCGGTGATGATGTTGATCGAGCCGCCGACCGCGTTCCGCCCGTACAGGCTGCCCTGTGGCCCGCGCAGCACCTCGACCCGCTCGACATCGAACAGCGAGGTCAGCTGCGCTTCGGCGCGGGCGACATAGGCGCCGTCGACATGCAGGGCGACGCCGGTGCTGCTGCCGGTGGTGGAGGTGTTGGCGCCCACGCCCCGGATGAAGACCTTGGCCTGGTTGAAATCATTGCCGAAGGTGACGGAGGGGACCAGTTGCTGCATGTCCTGCAGATTGCTGATGCCCGCATTGGCGAGCGCGTCGGCGCTGACGGCGGAAACGGCGACGCTGACATCCTGCAACGACTGCTCGCGCTTCTGCGCGGTCACGATGATCTCGTTATAGCCATTTTCGGCGGCGCCATTATCCTGCGCGGCAGCCTGCTGCGCGATGACGATCGCAGCGGCGGATGCGGAAAAAATCGCACATTTCCTGAATGTACGCATGATGCCTCTCCCTGTTTGCATGGCCGGATGATGACCCTCCGGCCTGTCCGCTACTATAAACCGGCGGATCGGCCCATCCAGCAAAATGTCCACTCTGGATACAAATATTGTATTTTCGCCCGCCCCCTGCGGCAGTTTTGCAACAGGCTGCGAAACAGGGAAATATTGACTCGCCACCCCCCTGTTGGTAGACGGCGCTTTCGCTTTTTCATTTGTTCAGGAGGCCCGATGGCCCGCGTTACTGTCGAAGATTGCGTCGACAAGGTTACGAACCGTTTTGACCTCGTATTGCTGGCCGCCCAGCGCGCGCGCGAGATTTCCGGCGGCGCCGAGCTGACCGTCGATCGCGACCGGGACAAGAACCCCGTCGTCGCGCTGCGCGAGATCGCGGAAGAGACGGTTTCGCCGGACGACCTGCGCGAGGCCCTGATCGGCGACCTGCAGAAGGTCCGCATCGACGATGACGACATGCCCGACGAAATCGGCAGCATCGCCCAGTCGGCGGAAGCGCTTCGCCTGACGGCGGCGGCGCCCCCGCGCAACCAGAATATCGGCGGCGATTACGACGGATAACAGAAACGCCACCGGAATTTAGGGGGAGGAAGGAAAGCCCGGTCACCGCAAGAGTGGCCGGGTTTTTCTGTTCCGGCTGCTCCCGCGCCGCGCCGCCGGGCCGTGCGGCAGGAACAAATGCCACACCCAAACGCTTATTCTCCACCGAAATGAACGATGGAGAGGTCAAATGGGCAAGGGCATTTTACTCTGGCTGCTCGGCGTACCGATCCCGATCATCTTGCTCCTCTGGCTTTTCTTCCATTGAGGGGGCGACGGCCTTTCGGGGGATGTATCGCCTAATTTGGTAAGGTCCGGTTTGGGTGGGAAGCGGACATATCGTGCTGGAGTAGAAAGTTCACGCGGAGACGCGGAGGCGCGGAGAAGGACGTTCCGGGCCGCAGGCCCCATTTCATTATCCTTGCGTCGGTTGCCGGCGTGAATGACGAGGGAAAGCGCTTCGCGCTACTATCTCTCCGCGTCTCCGCGCCTCCGCGTGAAACCAATCTTCTACGTCCGCTCCCGGCCGAAAGCAGACGCCCAGCAACATGGCGGGAGAGGGAAGCATCCGCCCCTCCCCCGTCCGATCCTCAATCCGCGAACGGATCGGTGACCAAGATCGTGTCGTCCCGTTGGGGCGAGGTCGATACCAGCGTCACCGGGCATTCGATCAGTTCCTCGATGCGGCGGATATATTTGATCGCCTGCGCGGGCAGTTCGGCCCAGCTGCGCGCTCCGGCGGTGGTTTCCTGCCAGCCCTCGATCGTCTCGTAAACCGGTTCGACCCGCGCCTGATCCTGCGGGTGGGGCGGCAGATAGTCGTACTGCTTGCCATCCAGCGTGTAGCCGGTGCAGATCTTGATCTCTTCCAGCCCGTCGAGAATGTCGAGCTTGGTCAGCGCGATGCCGGTGATGCCGGACACCGCCGCCGACTGGCGCACCAGCACCGCGTCGAACCAGCCGCAGCGGCGCTTGCGCCCGGTGTTGACGCCGAATTCATGGCCGCGCGTGCCGAGATATTCGCCGATCTCATTATCCTGCTCGGTCGGGAACGGGCCGGAACCGACGCGCGTCGTATAGGCCTTGACGATGCCCAGCACGAAGCCCGCGCCCTTCGGCCCAAGCCCGGTGCCCGAAGAGGCGGTGCCCGCCACCGTGTTGGACGAGGTGACGAACGGATAGGTGCCGTGATCGACGTCGAGCAGCACGCCCTGCGCGCCTTCGAACAGGATGCGGTCGCCGCGCTTGCGCGCTTCGTTCAGCGTCACCCACACCGGCCTGGCGAAGGGCAGCACGAAATCGGCAATCTCGCGCAGGTCCGCCATCAGCTTCTCGCGGTCCACCGGCGGCTGGCCGAATCCGGCGCGCAACGCGTCATGATGGGCGCACAGGCGCTCGATCTGCGGACCGAGACCGTCGAGATGGGCGAGGTCGCAAATGCGTATCGCGCGGCGGCCGACCTTGTCCTCATAGGCCGGGCCGATGCCCCTGCGGGTGGTACCGATCTTGCCCGCGCCCGACGCATCCTCGCGCAGACCGTCGAGATCGCGGTGGATCGGCAGGATCAGCGGCGCGGTTTCCGCGACATGCAGCACATCGGGCGTGACCGCGACGCCCTGCTCCGCGATCTTCGTCACCTCGTCGCGGAAATGCCAGGGGTCGAACACCACGCCGTTGCCGATGACCGACAGCGTGCCGCGCACGACACCGCTGGGCAGCAGCGCCAGCTTGTAGGTCTTGTTGCCGATGACCAGCGTATGCCCGGCATTATGACCGCCCTGAAAGCGCACGACGCAGCTTGCGCGCTCCGCCAGCCAGTCAACAATCTTGCCCTTGCCTTCATCGCCCCATTGGGCGCCGATCACGGTAACATTCGCCACGGTATCATCCTTGCTGGAAAGTCCCTTGGCTCCATAGACTGTTTGGCGCGGCAGGCAAGGACCGCTTACCCTCCCGGCGGCGGCGCGCGCAAAACAGGGCGCGGCAGGTCAATAGGCGACCGGTCCCGCCACGTCGAGCCAATGGGTGCACCCCAAAGCGCGCCCGTCATCCGCCTCGTCGAGCGCGGCGACGGTACGCCAGCCCTGCCCGCGCAGGCCCTTGGCCTGATCGGCGTCATGCCCCGGCGGCAGGAAGAGGAAACGGGTGGCCTCGCGCCCGAAGCCGACGTCGATCAGCGGGTCGGGATAGAGCGAGAAGCCCATCGCCGGTTCCTCGCGGTCGTCCCCGTGCATGATCGCATAGCTGCCGCCCCGGCCGATCTCTCCGACGAAACCGGCGGCGAAGATCGAGAAGCCGAACCAGCTGTGATATTCGAAGCCATGGCGCTCGGTCGGGTCGAGCGTCAGCGTGATGTCCCAGTCTATCGGTTTGGCGATCGCGCGCAGCGCGGCGATGCGGCTCGCCAGCACGCCCTTGTCGCCGAGCGCCGCGTCGATCGCCTCCAGCCGCTCCATCGCCGCATGGAAAGGCCCGGTCGCCTCGATCAGCGGCAGATAGGCTGCCGCCTTTCCGCCCAGCGCGACGAGGCCGCCCGCATCCTTCGCATCCAGCCGCGCGCGCACCGGCGCGATCAGCTCCGCATCGAGCGGCAGCGGGCCGGCGGCGAGTTGGTCGACCAGATCGGGCAGGTTGAAATCGATGGTGATCCCCTCGACGCCCGCCGCCTGCAACGCCTCGATCGCCACGGTGACGACCTCGGTGGCGGCGGCGACGCTGTCCGTGCCGATCAGTTCGGCGCCGAGTTGCATCTCCTCCCGTTCGGGGCGCAGCTGGTCGGCGCGCAGCTTGAGCACCGGCCCGGCATAGCAGAGACGCAGCGGGCGGATCGCCTTGGCGAGGCGCGTCGCTGCGATTCGGCCGACCTGCGCGGTCATGTCCGGCCGCAGCGCCAGCGTGCGCTGCGACACCGGGTCGATCGCGCGCAGCAAATCCTCCGCCCCCGCCGATTGCAGCCGCGCGGTCAGCGTCTCCTCGAACTCCGCCAGCGGCGGCATCACCCGCGCATAGCCATGGGCGGCGACCGTATCGAGCACATCGCGCACCAGACGCGCGGACGCTTCGGCCTGCGGCGGCAGGCGGTCGGACAGGCCTTCGGGCAGCAGGCCCAGATTATGGGTGGCAGGCTTTGCGGTCATGGCGCCCCCTTTAGAGCATTTCCCGGAAATGTGGAGTGTCGGAAATAGCGTATACGCTATTTCTGGACTCCCGATACCAAAAGCGGCCCGGACTTCCTGAGAAGCCGGGCCGCCTTATGCCTTGCCGATCCGGTCGGATCAGAACTTCAGCGCCTTGGCGCGCTTCACGCCGGGCAGCTTGCTGATCGTGTCCAGCACCGGCTGCGGGATCGCGCTGTCGATGGTGAGCAGCAGGATCGCCTCCCCGCCCGCGCTGCGGCGGCCGAGGTGGAAGGTGCCGATGTTGAGCCCCGCCTCGCCCAGCGTGGTGCCGACGCGGCCGATGAAGCCCGGCGCGTCCTCGTTGACGATATAGAGCATGTCGCCCTCCAGCTCCGCCTCCAGGCTGATGCCGAAGATTTCGACCAGGCGCGGATTGGCGTTGCCGAACAGCGTGCCCGCAACCGAGCGGGTGCCCTCGCTGGTGTTGACGGTGATGCGCACCAGCGTCTGATAGGCGCCCTCCTGCGCATGGCGGACCTCGCGCACGTCAAGGCCGCGCTCCTTTGCGAGGTACGGCGCATTGACCATGTTCACCGTATCGGAATAGCGGCGCATGAAGCCTGCAAGCACCGCGCCGGTGATCGGCTTGATGTTGAGCTCGGCGGCCGCGCCCTCGACCTCGACGGCGATATTGTCGAGATCGTCCTGCGCCAGCTGGCCGACGAGGCTGCCCAGCTTTTCGGCCAGCGCCATATAAGGCTTCAGCTTCGGCGCTTCCTCGGCCGACAGGCTCGGCATGTTGAGCGCGTTGGTGACGCCGCCGGTCATCAGATAGTCGGACAGCTGTTCGGCCACCTGAAGCGCGACATTGACCTGCGCTTCCTTGGTCGATGCGCCCAGATGCGGGGTGCAGACGAGGTTCGGCGTGCCGAAGAGCGCATTTTCCTTCGCCGGCTCGACCGCGAACACGTCGAGCGCCGCGCCCGCGATATGGCCGCTCTCCAGCCCTTCCTTCAGCGCCGCCTCATCGATCAGGCCGCCGCGCGCGCAGTTGACGATGCGCACGCCCTTCTTCGTCTTGGCGAGGTTCTCGCGGCTGAGGATGTTGCGGGTCTGGTCGGTCAGCGGCGTGTGCAGCGTGATGAAATCCGCGCGGGCCAGCAGCGTGTCGAGATCGACCTTCTCCACGCCCATCTCGATCGCGCGTTCGGGCGTCAGGAACGGGTCGAAGGCGACGACCTTCATCTTGAGGCCGAGCGCGCGGCTGGCGACGATCGAGCCGATATTGCCCGCGCCGATCAGGCCGAGCGTCTTGCCGGTCAGCTCGACGCCCATGAAGCGGTTCTTCTCCCACTTGCCCGCCTGCGTCGAGGCATCGGCCTCGGGCAGCTGGCGCGCGACGGCGAACATCAGCGCGATCGCATGCTCGGCGGTGGTGATCGAGTTGCCGAACGGCGTGTTCATCACCACCACGCCCCTGGAACTGGCATAGGGGATGTCGACATTGTCGACGCCGATACCGGCGCGGCCGATGACCTTGAGATTGGTCGCGGCGTCGAGAATTTCCTTCGTCACCGTGGTCGAGCTGCGGATGGCGAGGCCGTCATAGTCGCCGATGATCTTGATGAGCTCTTCCGGCTTCAGGCCGGTGATCTCGTCCACTTCAACGCCACGGTCGCGGAAAATCTGCGCGGCCTGCGGGTCCATCTTGTCGGAAATAAGCACCTTGGGCATGAGATATGCTCCTGCATCGAGCGTGGCCCGGTCCGCCGGGCGCACGCGTTTCAATCCATTATCCTGTGAAGGCGAAGATCAGGCGGCAGCCTTGGCGGTCGCATAGGCCCAGTCGAGCCACGGGCCCAGCGCCTCGATATCGGCGGTGTCCACGGTCGCGCCGCACCAGATGCGCAGGCCCGCCGGGGCATCGCGATAGCCCGCGACGTCATAGGCGGCGTCTTCCTTCTCCAGCGCGCCGGCCATCTTCTTGATGAAGTCGGCGTCGGCGCCCTCGACCGTCAGGCAGACGGAGGTGGTGGAGCGGGTGGCCTCGTCGGGGGCGAGATGGCCGAGCCAGTCGCGATCCGCGACGATCTTCGCCAGAGCCGCCGCATTGGCGTTGGAACGCGCCTTCAGCCCTTCGAGGCCGCCGACCGACTTCGCCCATTCCAGCGCGAAGATCACGTCCTCGACCGCCAGCATCGACGGGGTGTTGATCGTCTCGCCCTTGAAGATGCCCTCGGACAGCTTGCCCTTCGAAACAAGGCGGAACACCTTGGGCAGCGGCCATGCGGGCGTGTGGCTTTCGAGGCGCTCGACGGCGCGCGGGCCGAGGATGATGACGCCATGGCCGCCCTCGCCGCCCAGCACCTTCTGCCAGGAGAAGGTGGTGATATCGAGCTTGTCCCACGGCATGTCATAGGCGAACACGGCCGAGGTCGCGTCGCAGAAGGACAGGCCTTCGCGGTCGTCGGCGATCCAGTCGCCATTGGGGACGCGCACGCCGGAGGTGGTGCCGTTCCAGGTGAAGAGCACGTCGTTCGACCAGTCGACCGCGTCCAGATCCGGCAGGCTGCCATAATCGGCGCGCAGGATCGTGGGGTCGAGCTTCAGCTGCTTGGCGGCATCGGTGACCCAACCTTCCCCGAAGCTTTCCCAGGCCAGCGTCGTGACCGGACGAGCGCCCAACATCGTCCACATGGCCATTTCGAACGCGCCGGTATCGGAACCGGGCACGATGCCGATGCGGTGCGTTTCGGGCACGTTCAGCACTTCGCGCATCAGGTCGATCGCAAGGCCCAGGCGGGTCTTGCCGATCTTGGCGCGGTGCGAGCGGCCGAGCGATTCGCTGGCGAGTTTGGAAGCTTCCCAGCCCGGCGGCTTCGCGCAGGGGCCGGAGGAAAAGAAAGGACGCGCAGGCTTCGCCTGCGGCTTGGTCACTTCAGTCATGTATTGCGTCTCCTTGCAGAGAGCACGCGCGGCGTTGGGACCGCGTGGCCCGGCGACGGCTCTAGCGACGCGGTCGGCAAAGTCAAATGAAAAGGGCCGCAGGATGAACGGTACGGCGCGGAAGAAGCCACAGGGGGATTTTATGCCCGCCCAGGACTCCGTTCGTCGCAAGTCCTTCAATCCGTTAACTTTTTATTAACCATCTTGAGATGCAATAGCTGCATGCTCGGGCAAAGGGAATCAGCGGCGCCAACGGGGACCAAGGCGGGGGGAATCGCCCTTGCCGGCCTTGCCGCGCTGATGCTGTCCGCCTGCGGAGGCGGCCTCGTCCCCGCGCACAAGGGCGCCCAGCGCGCCCCTGCCAAGACGCGCCCCGCCCCCTCGCCCAGCTATTCCGCCGACAGCGCCGAATATCGCCAGTGCCGGGTGAAGCTCGCCAGCCTCAACGCCCAATATACGCCGCTGCCCGACCGCAGCTATGGCGGCGGCTGCTCCTCCTATGGCGCAGTGAAGCTGCTCGACGTGGGCGTGCCGATCACCAATCTGGGCGCGATGACCTGCCCGCTGGCGGAACGCTTCACCGCCTGGGCGCGCTATGGCGTCGCCCCCGCCGCCCGCCTCATCCTGGGCAGCGAACTGGTGAAGATCGAGACGATGGGCACCTATAGCTGCCGCCCGATCGCGGGCACCGCCCGGCTTTCCGAACATGCGCACAGCAATGCGGTGGACGTGTCCGCCTTCCTGCTGGCCGACGGCCGCCGCATCTCGATAGAAGGCGACTGGAACGGATCGAAGGAGGTGCGCCAGTTCCTCCGGGTCATCCGCGAAAGCGCCTGCAAGCGGTTCCGCACCGTGCTCAGCCCGGATTACAACGCCGCCCATTACAACCATCTGCATTTCGACATGGGCGGCAAGGGCGTCTACTGCCGCTGAAAAGCGGAAAAGCCCCCTCTTTTCCAGCGCTTCCCATCCCCCTCTTTTGCTTTCGCCCGAAACCGGCCGGGCTTTGTCCGATTCAGATTGAACCGGACAGGGCCCGGATTCCTTGTTTTCCGCGTTTTTCGAGCCGTCAGATGTTCCATCTGACTTGAAAACGCTCTAGGGGCGGGCCCATGAGGAAAAAACGCAGCAAGATAGAAGAACGCATCTTTCGCCCCGCGCGGGAGGAAGCGCACGACGCCACCATCGCCGTCCAGATTCCGCAGACGCAGAGCGCCTCCTACCAACTCGCCTTTCAGGACACCGAGTTCCTGCTGCGCGAGGATTTGCGCCCGGTGCGGTTCCAGCTGGAGCTGATGAAGCCGGAGGTATTTCTGGACGAGGCGCAGATCGCCTCCACCTTCGTCTTTTACGGCTCGGCGCGCATCCCCTCGCCGGAAAAGGCGCAGGCGCTGATCGACGCCGCCCGCAACGAGCAGGATCTGCGCATCGCCAACAACCTCGCGGCCAAGGCGAAATATTATGACGAGGCGCGCAAGCTCGCGGGGATCGCCGCGCGCTTCCCGGCGGACATCAGCGGCAAGCAGAATTTCGTCGTCTGCTCCGGCGGCGGCCCCTCGATCATGGAGGCGGCCAATCGCGGCGCATCGGAAGTCGGCGCGCGGACCATCGGCCTCAATATCGTGCTGCCGCACGAGCAGGCGCCCAATGAATATGTGACGCCGGAGCTGTCGTTCCAGTTTCACTATTTCGCGCTGAGGAAGATGCATTTCCTGTTGCGCGCCCGCGCGCTGGCGGTGTTCCCCGGCGGCTTCGGCACGTTCGACGAGCTGTTCGAACTGCTGACGCTGGTGCAGACCGGCAAGATCCAGCCGATCCCGATCCTGCTCTACGGCCGCGATTTCTGGAACCGGGTGGTCGATTTCGACGCGCTGGTGGACGAAGGCGTGATCGCGCCGTCCGACCTCAACCTCATCACCTGGGTCGAAACCGCCGAGGAAGGCTGGGCGGCGGTCGAGGCGTTCTACGGCGCCCACACCGACTCCCTCGGCGGGTGACGGCGCAATAAAAAGAGGCCGCGGCGACGGGCCGCGACCTCCTCTCTTTCTATCGTCCGGCGATCAGAAGCCGAAAACGACGCCGATCGTGCCCTGATTGTTGATCAGATTGTCTTCGTAGTTGATCTGGCTGAACTCGGCGCGCAGCGACAGGCTGTCGGTCACGCGGGTTTCGAGGCCGGCACCATAGCGCACGCCGTCGAGCCAGAAGCTGTCGACATCGTCGCCGATCTTGGCGCGGGCATAGCCGACGCGGGCATAGAGGCCGGTCGAATCGTTGAGCTTGCCGCCCAGACGCGCGCTGACGCCCCAGCCCCACTTGGCATCGAGAACGTCCTGCAGGTCGGCGGAATGAACGTCGATATTGCCCTCGACGCCGACGAACATATTGGTGCTGACCGGAACGTCATAACCGGCAAAGCCCGACGCACCGACGCCGGAGAAGCCGAGGCCCTCGAAATCGCCGGAGGTCTGGAAGTTGTCCAGAGCCAGAGCGACACCGGCATAGCCGCCGTTGAAATCACGCGCGGAAGCAGGCGCAGCAACAACGACAGCCGCCGAAACGGCAGCGGCAAAAACAACAGATTTCATGTAATATTACCCTTTGAACATTTATACTATATGCTTGTCTTTTACATTATCCGGCGACCCGGAAGGGGCCGGATAAATGCTGCGATCGCATATTGCAAGGCGGCAAAGGGCAATATTTCTTTGGAATCCCGTTCGATTTCGCGAGCGCTCCCCGAAACCGGCATATACTGCACGCGCCGCGCCGCCCGCATGGCCCATGCCTCCGAAGCGGAGATGGGCCGCGCGGGCGGCGCGAAAAGCCGATGCGGTGGATCAGTGGGTGGCGGCCACGCCTTCGGCCGCCGGAGCGGCTGCGT
>Ga0180222_1000504_pt1 | contig 55983 bp, 48 predicted proteins | sample eDN5th37CKraftOP_FD_151336 | JGI IMG/M metagenome (GOLD analysis project Ga0180222, IMG submission 151336) | Enriched Organic Plus compost microbial communities from Emeryville, California, USA - eDNA 5th pass 37_C Kraft OP (version 2) (version 2) ...
GATCCACAGCACGCCGCCCGAGGTGGCCGAGGTGCCGCCGAACCGCGCGCCCTTTTCGATCACCAGAACATCGGCGTGGTTGTCCGCCGCGACCACGGCTGCGGTCAGCCCCCCCGCGCCGGAGCCGACGACCAGCACGTCGCACGCATGGTCCCAATGCGGTTGCGCCATATGTCCGATCCCCTCGCTCTGCTGTTCCGCGCCCTTCCTCGGACCGCGCGGCAACAGTAAACACCCGCGCACGAACCGCCCGCAACTGTCGTGCGGGACCGATCTTCCTTTCAAGACAGCGATGGCCGATCCGAAACATCGCCCCAGTCTATGCTTGGCGCGGCAGCGGACGCATGCTCGACTGATGGGGCAATAGACCCTGATGGAGGATGGCCCGCAGGACTATCGGTTCTGCGCGCGAGGACGGCTGGCTGCGGCCATCGCCGGTCGATCAAGTCGCAAGGAGAGGGTGGTGAGCTTGAAGCTTGTCTATGAGCCGCTGAAGATAAAAGGAGTCGAGATTCCGAACAGAATCTCGCGATCGGCTCACGGCACCAATCTTACCAACTATGGCGCGATCACCGATCGCCTGATCGACTATCATGTCGCTCGCGCGAAGGGCGGCGTCGGGCTGACGATCCTGGAGGCGGCGACCGTTCACCCCTCGTCGGTGCTCAGCCTCGCCAATCTCGATGACAGCGTCATCAACGGCTATCAGCGCCTGACCTCCGCGATCCGTCCCTACGGCATGAAGGTCTTCCAGCAGATCTGGCACGGCGGCCACATCTACCCCGTGCTCGACCAGTCGCCGCCCTGGGGCGTGTCGACGGTACCCAACCCCGCGACGGGCATCGTCCCCAATCCGATGGGGATCGCCGAGATCGAGGAGGTGATCGCCGCGTTCGTCGCGTCCGCGCGCCGCTGCCGCGAAGGAGGGATCGACGGGATCGAAATCCATGCTTCGCATGGCTATCTGATCATGCAGTTCCTCTCACCGCTGACCAACACCCGCACCGACCGGTACGGCGGATCGCTCGAGAACCGCATGCGCTTCCTGCGCGAGATCATGGAGGCTGTGCGCAAGGAGGTGGGTCCGGAGTATCCGGTGGGGATGCGGGTCAGCGCGAGCCTGGGCGAGGGCGGGCTCCGCGAGGACGAGCTCAACAAGGTCATCCGCACGCTGCGCGCCGACGACCATATCGACTTCCTCGACGTCAGCTACAGCGACTATTACAACTTCAAGTTCGTCGCCGCGATGGACCAGCCGATGGGCTATCAGCTCCCGTCGGCGACGCAGATCACCGCCGCGACGCTCGACATCCCGCGTTTCGTGATCGGCCGCTTCCGCACGCTCGACGAGGCCGAGCAGCTGTTGCGCGACGGGGTTGCCGACATCGTCCACATGAACCGCGCGCACATCGCCGATCCCGACATCGTGCGGAAGACGCGTGCGGGCAAACCCGAGGAAGTGCGCGCCTGTATCGCGTGCAACCAGGCCTGCTGGAACGGTGTCAATCTGGGCTACCCGATCGCGTGCACGATCAATCCGGCGGCGGGGATGGAGGGCTCGCTGTCCGAGGACCTGATCGTGCCCGCGCTCGAGCCCGCCAAGGTGCTCGTCATCGGTGGCGGACCCGCCGGGATGGAGGCGGCGCGTACGGCGCGGCTCAAGGGTCACCATGTTACGCTGGTGGAAGCCTCGCAGAACCTCGGCGGGCAGGTGGCGGTCGCGCGCAAGGCGCCGTTCCTGCACACGATCGGCGACATCGCCTACTGGCTCGAGCAAGAGATTTACCGGTTGGGTGTCGACGTCCGCACCGGCACCTATTGGGAGGCCGGCGAGATCCTTGCCGAGCAGCCGGACTATGTCGTCATCGCGACCGGCGCGCTGCCGCGCGATAACGGCGTCCAATATCGCTATCCCGGCCAGCCGGTCCCCGGTCACGAGCAGGGCCATGTCATCTCGGCGGTCGAACTGCTCACCAGCCCGGGCCGCGATCTCGGCCAAAGCGCCGTCGTGTTCGACGATGTCGGCCACTATGAGGCGATTGCAGCGGCCGAACATCTGCTCTCGAAAGGGCTGAACGTTACCTTCGTCACGCGCTACGAGGTCGTGGCGCCGCAGCTCGATTTCGTGACCAAGGTCGATCCCGCCTTCGTTCGCTTCGCCGCGACGGGCCGCTTCCAGCTCCTGATCCGCAGCCGCATCGAGGAGATCGGCGCCAGCGAGTGCCTTGTCCGCACGCTCTATCGGCCCGAGCCGCAGCGTGTGCCAGCTGATACGGTGGTCTTCATCACCGCCAAGGAGCCGTTGCGCGACGTCTACGACCGGTTGCGCGAGAACGGTTATGTGCTCGGCCGCAACATCGTCGTCGTCGGCGATGCCCGCGCGCCGCGCGATCTGCAGTTCGCCATCTCGGAGGGCCATCGGCTGGTCCGCGCGATGGTCTGACCTCGGCAGTCAAACATGGGCAGCCGGCGCGTCGGCGCCGCACGATACAAAACAGAGGAGGGGTTGATGATGCTTCACAAGGGGCTTCTGCTGGCGGGTGCAGGGCTGGTCGCGCTGGCCGGCGCCGCGCAGGCGCAGACCGGTCCGACCGACGTCAACGCGGACACGGCGACCGCCGCGGCGCAGTCGCAGGGGGTCGGGCCGAACTCCGCGGTTCCGTCGAGCGGCGTCGGCGCCGCGTCCGATCCGGGCCAGCTCGGCGACATCGTCGTCACCGCGCGCCGCCGCGAGGAGAATATCCAGACCGTGCCGGTGTCGGTCACCGCGCTCGGCGCCGAGGCGCTGGTCGCCAAGGGCGTGCAGCAGACGACCGACCTGCAGCGCATCGTTCCCGGCGTCATCTTCATCGGCGCGGGTTCCGACGCCAACACCTCGTTCGCGATCCGCGGGCAGGGCAAGGACGTGTCGGGGCCGGGGCTGCCCTCGGTGATCAGCTATTTCAACGAAGTGCCGCTGCCGTCCTGGGGATCGGTGCTGCCGGCGTTCGACGTGAGCTCGGTCCAGGTGCTGAAAGGTCCGCAGGGCACGCTGTTCGGGCGCAACACCACCGGCGGCGCGGTGCTCGTCTATTCGGCACCCGCCACCTACGATCTCGGCGGCTATGTCCAGGGTACCTATGGCCGCTACAACTGGCGCGGCGTGCAGGGCGCGGTCAACGTGCCGATCATCGACGAGCGCGTCTCGCTCCGCTTCGCGGGCGAGGTGATCAAGCGCCGCGGGTATGTCGAGGAGCAGCTCGTCGGTGACGACGCGAACGACCTCAACTCGCAAGCCTTCCGCATCACCTTGCGCGTCGATCTTTCCGACAGCATCAGCAACGTCACCGTCTACGATTACTTCCGCAAGAACACGAACGGCGACGGTTATGTCTCGGTCGGTGACGCCGGTGACCTCGCCTTCTACCGCAGCCCCGGTCTGGCGCCGTTCTACGACTGCGGCACGGTCAGCGCCTTCTGCCAGGACGTCGATGTCCTGAACGAGCGGCAGAAGCAGGCCGGCTATCACAAGAGCTTTTCGAACATCGAAGGACACGACAAGACCAAGCTCTGGGGCGTGTCGAACACGACGACCATCGACCTCGGCCCGGTGACGATCAAGAACATCTTCGGCTACCGCGACACCAAGGTCGACCAGCAGTTCAACACCGATGGCGTGCCGATCTTCCTGCTGGATACGCGCGGTTTCCGCTTTGATCGCCAGATCAGCAACGAGCTCCAGTTCAGCGGCACCGCGTTCGGCGACCGGCTCAACTGGCTGCTCGGCGGCTTCTACCTCGACGTCAAGCCGACCGGCCCGAGCGCGTTCGCGATCGACGCGTTCGACTTCCTCGGCGATCCCGACGCAAACCCCTTCGCCGGCATCTCGAACAACCTGTTCTCGGATCGCAGCAAGGCGGTGTTCGGCAACCTCACCTTCGCGGTGACCGACCAGCTCAAGCTCAACGCCGGCCTGCGCCGCACTTGGGACCGCGAGGGCGTCTGTGCCGCCTTCACCCAGCCGTTCTTCGGCGATCCGATCCAATCGGTCGAGGAATGCCGCGAAACCCCGGGTCACTATGAGAACAAGGCCAAGTTCGCGGCGTGGACCTACACGGTCGGCGCGGACTACCAGCTGAGCGACCAGATCTTCACCTATGTCACGGTCCGCCGCGGCTATCGCGCCGGCAACATCAACGCCCCTCGCCTCGCGGGGACGCTCGCGCCGTTCCAGTTCTTCGGCCCGCAGAAGGTCGACGACATCGAGATTGGCGCCAAGACGCAGTGGAACCTTGGCGATGTCCGCGGCCGCTTCAACATCGCCGCCTTCCGCGGCAAGTTCAAAGGGCTGCAGCGCTATATCGGCGGTATCCCCGCCAATACCGACGGCGACAATGATCCCTCCACCGATCCCACCAACACCGCGCTCGTGATCAACGCCGGCGAATCCAAGGTGCAGGGCGTCGAGATCGATGCGCTCGTCGCGCCCACGCGCAACTTCAGCCTGACCGGCAGCCTGTCCTATCTCGACGCCAAATATACCGATCTCCAGCTGCCGGAGATCTTCGCCGGGCTGGCGGGGACGTCGCCTTATGAACGCGCGCCGAAGTGGAGCTACACGGTCGCGGGGCGCTACGAGATCCCGTTCGAGGGCACCGACAGCAGCATGATCCTCAACCTCGATTACTACCATATCGGCTCGTATTATGTTCAGCTGGCGAAGGTGCCGAGCTACGGGCTGCTCAACGGCAGCATCGAGTTCACCAAGATCGGCGGCGTGCCGCTGTCCGCGACCTTGTTCATGACCAACATCACGAACAAGGTGTATCTGCGGAACAGCAACCTGATCGGGCCGCAGCCGGGCAATTTCAGCTTCGCGCCGGGCGAGCCACGCATGTATGGCATCCGCCTGAGGCATGAATTCTAGGAGAGGCGAATGGCGCGGGTAATTCGATACCACGAGACCGGCCCGGCGGAGGTCTTGCGGGTGGAGGAGGTTCCCCTGCCTCCGCCCGCGCCGGGCGAGGTGCAGATCCGCGTCGAGGCGGTCGGGCTGAACCGCGCCGACATGCTGGTCCGTGCCGGCGTCCATCCGATCAAGCCGACATTCCCCGCGCTGATCGGGATGGAGGCGGCGGGACGCGTCGCCGCGGTGGGGCAGGGGGTGAGCGGCTTCTCGGAAGGCGACGCCGTCAGCATCATTCCCGGCGTCACCGTCGGCTATGGCACCGCCGCCGAACTGCTCAACGTGCCCGCCGCCTTCGTCGAGCATAACCCGCCGGGGCTCGACATGGACGAGGTGGCGGGGCTGTGGATCGCCGCGCTGACCGCGATCGGCGGCATGATCCATGCGGGCGGGCTGCGGCCCGCGGATGTCGTGCTGCTGCCCGCCGCATCGAGCAGCGTCGGCATCGCCGCGATCCAGCTCGCGCGTTTCATGGGCGCGGTGCCGATCGCGATGACCCGCGGACGCGACAAGGCGGCGCGGCTGCGCGAGCTCGGCGCGCATGACGTGATCGTCAGCGACGAGGAGGACGTCGTCGCGCGGGTGCGCGAGATCACCGGCGGGTCGGGCATCCAGATGGTGTTCGATCCGATCGGCGGCCCCGGAACCGCGCGGCTGGCGGAAACGCTCGGCCGGCGCGGCATGTATCTCATCTACGGCTCGCTCAGCTTCGACGCGACGCCGTTCCCGGTCGGGCTCGCCTTCGCCAACGACCTGACGATGCGCACCTTCGCGCTCAATCCGGGGACCCAGGATCTCGAGTCCAGCAAGCGCATCGTCCGTGAGGCGGTGGCGCGCGGCGTGCTCCGCCCGGTGATCGCCGCGACCTATCCGCTCGAAGAGGCGCCCGCTGCCTATCGGCTGATGGAGTCGAACAGCCATATCGGCAAGATCGTGCTCCGACCTTGACGCGGAGCGCGGACAAGACGGTGCTCGTGGCCGGCGCGTCGGGCTTCGTCGGCACGGCGACGATCGAGCGGTTCGCGGGTGAGGGCGTGCGCGCGATCGGCCTGTCGCGGCGCCCGCCGGCCCGCACCGCGCCGGGCGTGACCTTCCTGCCCGCCGATCTGCGCGATCCCGCCGCGTGCGCGGCGCTCGCCCCGTCGCTCGGCGAGGTCACCCACTTGGTCTATGCGGCGGTCAACGAGACGCCGGGCGATCTGATCGCCGCCTGGACCGACCCGCACCATGCCGCGCGCAACGGCGCGATGTTCGACACGCTGCTCGACACGCTCGCCGAAGCGGCGCCCGCGCTGCGCCATGTCACGGTGATCCACGGCACCAAGGCCTACGCCACGCACCGTGCGGATCGCCACATCCCGGTGCCGCTGCGCGAGAGCCTGCCGCGCCCGGACAATGATGACTTCTATTTCCGCCAGGAGGACAGCCTCTGGCGCATGGCGGCCGAGCGCGGCTGGGGGTGGACGGTGCTGCGCGCACCGATCATCTGCGGCGGCGGACGGGGCAGCAACCTCAACAATCTGCTCGCGATCGCGGTGTTCGCCTCGCTGCGCCGCGACGCCGGGCTCGACCTCCCCTTTCCGGGCGCCTGGCCGAGCCTGGGCGTGACCGAGATGGTCGACGTCGAGCTGCTCGCCCGCGCGATCGCCTGGGCGGGCGAGGCGGAGGGCGCGCGCAACCAGATCTTCAACGTCGCCAATGGCGACGCCTTCGCCTGGGCCGATCTCTGGCCCGCCATCGCCGACGAGATGGGGCTTCCGCTCGGCGCGCCGCAGGCGATGTCGGTGCGCGCCTATGTCGATGGGGAGGTGGCGCGCTGGGGCGAATTGGTGCGCCGCCACGGGCTCACGGTCGACGAGCGGCTGGAGTTCCTGGGCGAATCTGCCTCGCTGCTCGACTTTGCCGTCAACAACACCAATCGCCCGATCCTGACGAGCACGATCAAGATCCGCCAGGCAGGCTTCGGCGATTGCATCGACACGACCGAAAGCATCATCGGCTGGCTGCGGCGCTGGCGCGCGGAACGGCTGATCCCGCCGCTGTGAGCATTTGGCAGCCGCACCTGTCTATCCTTCGGCAGGCCCGGCGCTGGCTATTGCCGATAGGATGAGCGGCAACCCAACGGAGAGAGAGAACACTGCATGCCGCACGCGCACCCGACGTCGACCGACGGGATCACCCCCGAATATCTCAACGGCCTCCTCGCCGAGGCGACGCCCGGCGCGGTCGTCGAGGCGGTCGAGATCGTTGATGCCAAGACCTATGGCGAGCAGATGGTGTCGACCGCGGGCCGGGTCGTCATCGAGGTGCGCTACGCCCCGCGGTCGCGGCAGGACCTGCCGACGCGCCTCGTCGTCAAGCTCACACGCGCGGTCGACAAGATCATGGCGCCCTTCTACGCCAACGAGGTCGCCTTCTACCGCCGCATCCGCCCCGAGCTCGAGCTGGAGGCGCCGCGCTGCTTCGGCGGCGATTTCGATCCTGAGACGACCTATTTCGGGCTGATCCTCGAAGACCTGACGACCCGTGGCGCGACCTTCCCGAACACGACGGTACGGACCGACACCGACGACGTGAAGGCGCTGCTCGATACGCTCGCGAAGCTGCACGCGCGCTTCTGGCAGTCGCCGCGCTTCACCACCGATCTCTCCTGGGTCGAGACGCATGTCAGCGGCGGCGTCGCCGTCATGATGAACGAAGTCGCACCGTTCCATATCGCCAGCGAGATCGAGAACGAGAATTTCAAGCGCGAGCTGGTGCAGCGCCTGCGCACCAACGCGCCCGAACTGCTCGCCGGCGTGCAGGCGGTCCAGCGGCACCAGTCGCGGCTGCCGCAGACGCTGCTCCACGGCGACACCCATCTCGGCAACACCTACCAGCTGCCGGGCAAGAAGGCCGGGCTGCTCGACTGGCAGCTGATGGTGCGCGGGCACCACATGCACGACGTGAACTACTTCATCACCACCGGGCTCTCGATTGAGGACCGCCGCAACCATGAGCGCGAGTTGCTGAGCTATTATCTTGAGCGCCTCGGCGCCGAGGGCGTCAGCGAGGTGCCGTCGTTCGAGGACAGCTGGACCGAATATCGGCGCACGCTGGTGTGGGGCGTCTACATCGGCTGGCTGACCACGCCGGTCGTCAACTATGGCTGGGAAATCAACGTCCTCAACCATCTCCGCCTGACGACGGCCTATGAAGACCATGAGACGGCGAAGCTGGTCGACGAGGTCCGCTGAACGCGCGCGGGCCCGCCGCCGATCGCGGCGGGCCTCGTTCTCGGCGTCAGGGGCGAGCGGTGGTGCCGCCGTCGATCGAGATCGCCTGCCCGGTGACGTAGGACGACCGCGGCGAGCACAGCCACGCGGCCAGCTCGGCGACTTCCTCGGGCGTGCCGATCCGGCCCATCGGCGCGTCGATGATCTCCGAGAAATCGACCCCCGATTGCGCCAGCGCGGCGATCGGCGGCGTGTCGATCACGCCCGGGCAGATCGCGTTGGCGCGGATCCCCTGGCGCGCATATTCGACCGCGACCGTCTTGGTGAGGTTGATCACCGCGGCCTTCGCGGCGCCGTAGCCGCCAAGCATCGGCGTGCCGTGCTTGCCCGAATTGGACGCGGTGTTGACGATCGTGCCGCCGCCGCGGCCGAGCATATGTTTGATCTCGGCCTGCATCGAATAGAAGCTGCTCGTCAGCGTGACGTCGAGCGTGCGGCGCCATACCGCGTCGGGGAGGCTGTCGACCGGCGACAGCGCATGTGCGATCCCGACATTGTTGAACGCGCAGTCGATCCCGCCGAGCTTGTCGGCCGCGGCGTCGACCATCGTCTGGACCTGCCCCGCATCGGACGCGTCGGCGGCGAGCGCGAAGGCGGTGCCGCCCGCATCCGCGATCGCTTTCGCGACCTCTTCCGCGGCCGCACCGTTGATGTCGGCGACCGCCACGCGCGCGCCATAGCGGGCGAACAGCAGCGCCGCCGCGCGGCCGATGCCGCTCCCGCCGCCCGTGATGAGCGCGCCCATATTGTTCAGCATGTCCTGATCCCCTCCGGCCTATTGGGCGGTTGACGTTGAGTGCAGCCAGCCACGGCGGGGCGGTATTGTCAACACTCCGCCAGTAATTAGAAAGTACAGACCGATCATGGCGAAGAAAATCTACGAAAACCCCGCTGCTGCGCTCGAGGGCGCGCTGTTCGACGGGATGACGATCATGTCGGGCGGTTTCGGCCTCAGCGGCAATCCCGAAAGCCTGATCCCGGTCATCCGCGATTCAGGCGTGAAGCGGCTTACCGTGATCTCGAACAATTGCGGCGCCGACGGGTTCGGGCTGTGGATGCTGCTCAATAACCGTCAGATCGCCAAGATGATCTCCTCCTATGTCGGGGAGAACAAGCTGTTCGAGCAGCTCTATCTCTCGGGCGAGCTCGACCTCGAACTCAACCCGCAGGGCACGCTCGCCGAGCGCATCCGCGCGGGCGGCGCCGGCATCCCCGCCTTCTACACGCGGACGGGCGTGGGCACCGTCGTCGCCGAGGGCAAGCCCGTCGAGGAATTCGACGGCGAACTCTACATCCGCGAGAGTTGGCTCCGCGCCGACCTGGCGATCGTCAAGGCGTGGCGCGCCGATCCGTCGGGCAACCTGATGTTCCGCAAGACCGCGCGCAACTTCAATCCCGTGATGGCGACGGCGGCGAAGCTGACCGTCGCCGAGGTCGAGGAGATCGTGCCGGCGGGCATGATGGACCCCGACTGCATCCACACGCCCGGCATCTATGTCGACCGCGTCGTCCTCAGCACGATCAACGAGAAGCGGATCGAGAAGCGCACGGTGCGCAGCCGCGCCGAAGCGGGTGCGGCCGCATGAGCGAGGCGTTCATCTGCGAGGCGGTGCGCACGCCGGTCGGCCGCTATGGCGGCGCGCTGTCGTCGATCCGCGCCGACGATCTCGCCGCGCTCCCGATCGCGGCGCTTGCCGCGCGGCTGCCGGGAACGGACTGGGCCGCGCTCGACGATGTCGTGCTCGGCTGCGCCAACCAGGCGGGCGAGGACAACCGCAACGTCGCGCGGATGGCCGCCTTGCTCGCGGGGCTGCCGGTCGATGTCGGCGGCGTCACCGTCAACCGGCTGTGCGGCTCGGGGCTCGAGGCGGTCGGCGCCGCCGCGCGCGCGATCCGCGCCGGCGACGCCGATTTCATGATAGCAGGCGGCGTCGAGAGCATGAGCCGCGCGCCGTTGGTGATGGGCAAGGCCGACACCGCCTTCTCGCGCACGCAGAAGATCGAGGACACCACGATCGGCTGGCGTTTCGTCAACCCGAAGATGCTTGCCGCGCACGGCGTCGACTCGATGCCGGAGACCGCGGAGAACATCGCCACCCAATGGGGGATTGGCCGCGAGGCGCAGGATGCGTTCGCGCTCGCCAGCCAGGAACGCGCGGCGCGCGCGCAGGCCGATGGCCGCTTCGCCGCCGAGATCGTCCCTGTCAGCGTCCCCGCCGGGCGCGGCGAGCAGCGGCTGGTCGATCGCGACGAGCATCCCCGCGCCACCAGCCTCGAGGCGCTCGCACGGCTCAAGCCGATCGTGCGCGGCGACGGGACGGTGACGGCGGGCAACGCCGCCGGAGTCAACGACGGCGCCGCCGCGATGGTGGTCGCGTCCGAGGCGGCGGCGCAGCGCCACGGGCTCACGCCGCGCGCGCGCATCCTGGGGCTGGCGAGCGCGGGCGTCGCGCCGCGGGTGATGGGGATCGGCCCGGTGCCCGCCGCGAACCGGCTGCTCGCGCGCGCCGGGCTCAGCCTCGATGCGCTCGACGTGATCGAGCTCAACGAGGCGTTCGCGGTGCAGGCGCTCGCCGTGCTCGGCGATCTCGGGCTCGACGCCACCGATCCGCGCGTCAACCGCAACGGCGGCGGGATCGCGCTCGGCCACCCGCTCGGCATGTCGGGCGCGCGCATCACGATGTCGGCGGTCGAGGAGCTGCACCGCACCTCGGGCCGCTACGCGCTCTTGATGATGTGCGTCGGTGTGGGGCAAGGGGTCGCGCTGCTGGTCGAGCGGGTGTGAGTGCCTGATCCAGGCCGTGCCCTCGATTGACCTGGATTGCCCGATGACCACACCGTCCCTCGCCCGATGTCGTGCCGAATGGTTCGCCGGACCCGGCGGCGCGCGCCGCGAGGTGCTCGCCGGCATGGTCGGCACCTTCGCGCTGATCCCCGAGGTCATCGCCTTCTCCTTCGTCGCGGGCGTCGATCCCGAGGTCGGGCTGTTCGCCTCGTTCGTGATCGGCATCGTCATCGCGTTCGCGGGCGGACGGCCGGCGATGATCTCGGGAGCGGCGGGTTCGGTCGCGCTGGTCGCCGCGGCGCTCGTCCACAGCCACGGGCTCCCCTATCTGCTCGCGGCGACATTGCTCGCGGGGCTGCTGCAGATCGTGTTCGGGCTGCTCAAGCTCGACGTGCTGATGCGCTTCGTCTCGCGTTCGGTGCGCACCGGCTTCGTCAACGCGCTCGCGATCCTGATCTTCTCGGCGCAGGTGCCGCAGATGCTGGGGGTGAGCTGGCACACATATGCGCTGATCGCCGCCGGGCTCGCGATCATCTATCTGGTGCCGCGGCTGACGCGTGCGATCCCGTCGCCGCTGATCTGCATCGTCGTGCTGACGCTGATCTGCGTCGCCTTTCCGATGCCGGTGCGCACGGTTGCCGATCTCGGGCGGTTGCCGGATTCGCTGCCCGGTTTCGCCTTTCCCGGCATCCCGCTCAACCTCGAGACGCTGCGCATCATCGCGCCCTACGCGCTGGCGATGGCCGCGGTAGGCCTGCTGGAATCGATGATGACCGCCAGCGTCGTCGACGATCTTACCGAGACGACGAGCTCAAAGGCGCGCGAATGCACCGGGCTCGGCCTCGCCAACGTCGCCGCGGGCATGTTCGGCGGCATCGCCGGCTGCGGCATGATCGGGCAGACCGTCGGCAATGTCCGCTATGGCGGGCGCGGGCGGCTGTCGACGCTTGTCGCCGGCGTGTTCCTGCTGATCGTGATGGTGCCGCTGCGGCCGTGGGTCGCGCAGGTCCCGGTGGCGGCGCTGGTCGCGATCATGATCATGGTGTCGATCAGCACCTTCTCGTGGCGCTCGCTCGGCGATCTCGCCCGCCATCCCAAGGTGTCGGGCGTCGTGATGCTGGCGACGGTCGCGGTCACCGTCGCCACCCATGATCTCTCCCTCGGGGTTGCGGTCGGCGTGATGCTCAGCGGGGTGTTCTTCGCGTTCAAGGTGACGCGCCTGATGGACGTTCAGGTCAGCTACGACGAAGCGACCGACACGCGCATCTACATCGCCTCGGGCCAGATCTTCTTCGCAAGCGCCGAGATCTTCGCCGACCGGTTCGACCTGCGCGACACCGCGAAGCACGTCCGCATCGATCTCACCCGCGCGCATCTCTGGGACATCACCGCCGTCGGCGCGCTCGAGGACGTCGTCGCCAAGATGCGGCGCCACGGCATAGCGGTCGAGCTCGTCGGCATGAACGAGGCGAGCGCCACGCTCGTCGATCGGCACGCCCCGCTGATCGCGGACACGGCGACGCGCTAGACCGGGCGGCCGCGCCGCGATGCGCGCCGTCAATCGCCCTTGAAGAAGGACTTGCTGAACGCCTCGACGGCGAGCACGCGGTCGCGCCGCACCTTCGTCTGGCGCTCGGACTCGGCTTCGGTTCCTTCGAGCGAGTAGACGTAGCACGGGCCGTCGGTCAGCCGGCGCAGCGTGTTGCGCACGACATCGCCGGCGGCAAACATGCCCGGGAACTCTATCGCGCCATGCGTTGCGCGCAGCATCGGCGTATCCATCACCGGCGCCGCGATCCCGATGACGTCGATGCCGGCGCCGCGCAGCTCGGACCAGAGCGATTCGGCGAGGTTGAGCACGAAGCCTTTGACGCCGGAATAGACCGCCACCCCGGGCTGCCCGCCCAGGCCCGCGCCCGAGCCCATCAGCACGATGCCGCCGCGGCCGCGCGCCTGCATCGCGCGGCCGAAATGCTGGCACGCCGCGATCGTGACGAGGATGTTGCGGGCGATAAGGTCGCGAACGGTCTGCATCGGCGTGTCGAGGAAGGTGGTGCCGCCCTGGCCGGCCCCGGCATTGGCGACATAGAAGCCGACCTCGATGTCCGACGCGGCCTCGATGATCCGCCGCGCCGCGTCCTCGGCGTTGAGATCGACCGACAGCGTGCGCGCCTCGACACCATGATCGCGGCGCAGCTCCTCGGCGAGCGCGTCGAGCGGCCCCTGACGCCGGGCGATCAGCAGCAGGTTGATCCCTGACCGCGCGATTTCGCGGGCGAACTCGGCACCGGTGCCTTCCGAGGCTCCGGCGACCACCGCCCAAGGGCCGTATTTGGTCTTGTCGAGCAGCGGTGCCGTCAGCGTTTCGGTCGTCATCCAGATTCTCCGTTGGCTCAATTGTCGCCGAACACGGCGTAGCTCGGATCGTCGCGGTCGCGGCGGCCCCAGGGCGCGACGATCTGCGGGCCGACGTCGCGGACATCGTCGAAATCCTGCACGTAGACGCGCGCGTCGATCGCCCACCGTCCGGCGCGCTTCGACCAGCGGTCGAGGTAGCGGCCGAACACGCTCGCCTGCCGGAGCGTGCCCTCCTGCTCGAAGCGGAGCGTCGCGTGGACATAGCATTCGCTGCGCGCGGTATCGCCGTCGAGCCGGATCAGCATGTTCGAGACGCGGTGCGCATGCGCGACCATGCCGCTGTGCTGCACGCACACCCAGTCAATGAATGCGCGTCCGGTGCCGGAGAACATCGGGCCATATTCGGCCGTGCCGCCCTCGTGCCATACGGCATAGCCGAGCGCATGGTCGATCCGGTCCATCGCGCGGGCATAGTTGCAGAGCTGGTCGGCGATCGCCTGCCGGTCGGCGGCGGCAGTAACGCTATCCATTTGGCACCCTCCATCGCGCGCCCTTGCTGGACTCCGTGCGACAGCGGACAGATGAAGGGGGCGGCAAGGCAATCGCCACCTGCCCTCAGGCAGGATAGCGCGGGTGGAGGGATGAATGGATCTTGGGCTGGCCGGGAAGCTCGTCGTCGTCACCGGCGCGACCGCCAATATCGGCCGCGCGATCGCGCTCGATTTTGCTGCCGAGGGGGCGAAGTTGCTCCTCGTCGGGCGCGATGTCGCGGCCGGCGCGCGGGTTGCCGAGGAGGCGCGGGCGCGCGGCGCGGGCGAGGTGCGCTTCCTCGCCGCCGACCTGCTCGATCCCGCGGCTCCCGAACGCATCGCCGAGGCCGCGACGGCGATCGGCCCGGTCGACGTGCTCGTCAACAATGTCGGCGGCAACACCGCCGCCGGCGTGTTCGCCGAGTCGGATCCGGCGCGCTGGCAGGGGGATATCGACATCACGCTGATGACGACGCTGCGCGTCACCCGCGCTATCCTGCCCGGCATGGTCGCGCGCAAGGCGGGGCGGATCGTCAACATCGGTTCGACCGCGGGAACGGTCGGCGATTACATGCTGCCGGTCTATTCCGCCGCGAAGGCCGCGGTGCACGGCTTCACCCGCGTGCTCGCCAAGGAGGTCGGCCAGCACGGCATCACCGTCAACTGCGTCGCGCCCTATGCCACCTTCTCCGACGATCCCGGCGCCTACAGCGAGGGCAGCCGCTTCCACCCCGAGCACGGCTTCTTCACCAAGGCGTTCGGCGCGGCCGACCCCGCGGAGGTCGCCAAGCTGCAGCGCAGCGGGCCGCTCGGCCGGACCGTCGCGCGGCCGGAGGAGGTTGCGTCGGCCGTGCTGTACCTGGCGTCTGCGCGGGCGAGCTTCGTCACCGGCCAGGTGCTCCATGTCGACGGCGGCACGCTCCTCTGAGGGCTCGGCTCAAGCGACCTTCGGCGTGATCTCTTCCGCCACCCAGCGGAGCCGGTCGAGATACGCCTCGTAGCTGTCGAGCGGCGGCAGCGGGATGATCGTCTCGGTCACGCCGAGCCCGCCCAGCCAGCCGCACAGATCGACCGTCGCCTGCACGTCCCAATTGCCGACCGTGTTCGCGGCGGCTGCGTTCTCGACATGACCGTCACCGAGTTTCATCGCTTCGATCGGGAAGAAGAGTTCGATCGGGCGGCCGTGATAGTCCGGCTGCGTGCGGATGAAGTCGAGCGATTCGGGGAACTTCTCCGGAGGGGTCAGGAATGGCGACCAGCCGTCGCCCCATTTGGCGATGCGCTTGAGCGGCGCGTGCGCGTCGCCGCCGAACCACAGGGGCAGGTTCTTGGGCTTGGGTTCATAGCCGACATCGCGGAACGAGACGTACTTGCCCTCGAATTCGGGATTGTCCTGCGTCCACAGCGCGATCATCGCCTGGACATATTCGTCACAGATCGCGCCGCGTTCGTGGAAGGGAACGCCCAGCAGGTCGAACTCCTCCTTGAGCCAGCCGACTCCGACGACGGCGGTGGCGCGCCCCCCGCTGATCCAGTCGAGCGTCGACCAGGCCTTCGCCTGCACGATCGCGTGCTGAAGGGGCAGGATGTTGATCGACGATGCGAGCCCCAGCCGTTCGGTCTCGCCGGCAAGGCCTGCGAGGAAGACGGTGCCGTGGTGCCAATAGGCGCCGCTCAATTCTAGATGTTCGGTGGGGATGATGAAGTGTTCGCCGAGCAGCGCCTTGTGAAAGCCAAGCTCGTCGGCGAGCCGCATCGCGCCCATGACCTGCTTCGGCCCGAGTGCGAGTTCCCAGGGCTGGCTGAGCACCGGTATTTCCAGCGTATGTGGAATGGCCACGTTAAGCTTCATGAAGTCCTCCCCGTTGGGCTGGATTGGGCTCGTCTCCACATCACTTGCGCGGCCCGGTAACAGCATGCGCATTGCGCCGCAGGATCTACCTGCCCGGAGGCAGGATCAGCACCCCCCTGCGTCAATTATCCTGGCGCCAGATAGAAAAGGCGGACGGAGCCGGCAGCGTAAGCGGGTGCTGAGCCGCAGGAGAGGACGTCAAGGATGCGCGAGGTCAAGTCGTTCTGCCGGTTCTGCATGCCGTTCTGCGGAACCCGGGTCACGCTTGATGAGCACGACCGCGTCGTCCAGGTCCGCGGCGATCGCGACGACCTGATGACCAGCGGCTATGCCTGCATCAAGGGCCTCGAGGCGGCGGCGGCGCTCAACGCCGAGGATCGGGTGCTGCGGCCGCTGAAGCGCCAGCCCGATGGTTCGTTCGCGCCGATCGCGTGGGAGACCGCGCTGGACGAGATCGCCGACACGATCCGGAAGATCGTCGCGCGGGACGGCGCCGAGGCGATCGGCGGCTTCCGCGGCAGCGGTGCGCTGCTCAACGCTTCGGCGACGAGCATGCTGCCCGCCTTCCTGGCCGCGATCGGATCGCACAAGCATTTCACCACTTACACGATCGACCAGTCGGCCAAGACGGTGACGGCGGGCCGCCTCGGCTTCTGGAACGCGCCCCGCCATCCGCTGCACGACAGCGACGTGCGGATGATGTTCGGCGCCAATCCGCTGGTCTCGCTGACGACCAGCTATTTTGACATGACCAACCCGACCAAGCGCATGAAGGAGGCGCGGGCGCGCGGCATGAAGCTGATCGTGATCGATCCGCGGCGTACCGAAACCGCCGCCTTCGCCGACATCCACCTCCAGCCCTATCCGGGCGAGGACCCGACGATCGCGGCGGGGCTGCTGCACATCATCCTCGCGGAGGGCTGGGAGGATGCCGCGTTCTGCGCCGACCATGTCGGCGACATGCCTGCGCTGCGCGCCGCGGTCGCGCCGTTCACGCCCGACTATGTCGCCGAGCGCGCGGGCGTCGATGCCGCCGATCTGCGCGCGGCGGCGCGGCTGTTCGCGGTGGAGTGCCGGCGCGGCGGGGCGATGGCCGGGACGGGGCCCAGCATGGCGCCGCATTCCAACCTGTCCGACCATCTCATCGAATGCCTCAACGTCGTCTGCGGCCGCTACCAGCGCGCGGGCGAGCGCGTCGTCAACCCGGGCGTGCTGCGCGCGCGCCAGCCGCAGCGGGCGCAGGTCGTGCCGGCGCAGCGCTGGTGGGACCATGGCTATAAAAGCCGGATCGGCGGCTACGGCATGCTCGGCGACGAGATGATGGGCGGCATCCTCGCCGACGAGATCTTGCAGCCCGGCGAGGGCCAGGTGCGCGGCTTCATCGTGCACGGGTCCAACCTCGCCAACATCCTTCCCGACCAGGCGAAGACCGTCCGCGCGCTCCGGTCGCTCGACCTGCTCGTCAACATCGATCCCTATATGAACGAGACCTCGCGGCTCGCGCACTACGTCCTCCCCACCAAGATGGGATATGAGCGCGCCGACCTGACGATGTTCCTGTACGAAAGCCTCTATGCCGAGCCCTATGCCCGCTACACGCCGGCGATAGCCGCGCCCCCCGTGGGCAGCGATCTGCTCGACGATTGGGAGATTTACTGGGGGCTGGCCGAGCGGCTCGGGCTCTCGCTGACCTATGACGGTGTCGCGCTGGACATGACGACGCGCCCGACCACCGACAGCCTGCTCGCGATCGTCGCCCGCCACGCGCCGGTGCCGTTCGAGACGCTCAAGCAGGCGGAGCTCGGCGGCATCTTCGCAGGCGAGGAGCAGCGCGTGCTGCCGGCGGAGGAGGGGCATGCGGGCCGCTTCTCGACCGCACCGGACGATATCGTCGCCGAGCTGAGGGCGGTGCTCGCGGAGCGCGACGTGCACGGTGCCTATCGCAGCAACGGTCAGCTCTTCACCCACCGGCTGACCTCGCGCCGGATCCGCGATGTCCAGAACTCCAGCTATCGCAACGTGCCCGCGATCCGCAGGCGGATGCCGTACAACTACGCCTATCTCCACCCGGACGAACTCGCCGCGCTCGGCGTAGCCGAGGGAGAGATGATCGAGATCGGCTCGGATGCGGGTGCGATCCCGGCGATGGTCGCGGCGGATGCCGGCGTGCGGCGCGGCGTCGTGCAGATGACGCATGGCTGGGGCAGTCTGCCCGGCGAGACCGACTATCGCCGCGATGGCGCGAATACCGGGCTGCTGATCAGCACCGACCGCGATCTTGAGCCGATCAATGCGATGCCGCGCATGTCGGCGGTTCCCGTCAATATCCGGCCCATGGCGCGCGCGGTCGCGGCGGAATAACCGCGCCTGAACGTCTGTTCGATTGCTTCCGCACCCTGTCGCCGCCCGACGTGCGGCAGGTGCCTTGCCTCCGCCGGCCGATGAGCGTCCGGTCAAACACAGTATAGGAGAGCGATGTGGATCTAGGGATTTCCGGCAAGGTTGCGCTCGTGACCGGCGGGTCGCACGGCATCGGCCGTGCGATTTCCGAGGAACTTGGCCGCAACGGCTGCCGCGTCGTCGTGGTGGCGCGCGGGCAGGAGCAGATCGACGAGACCGTCGCTGCGATCAAGGCGGAGGGTGGGGAAGCTGCGGGTGTTTCCGCCGATCTCACCAAGCTCGAAGATTACCCCCGCATGGTCGAGGAGGCGACGAAGCTGTTCGCCGCGCCGGACATCGCGATCTTCTCGCCGGTAGCGCCCCCCTCGGGCAAGTTCAGCAAGTATAGCGACGCCGACTTCCAGGAATCCTTCCACAACATCGTCACGAGCTTCGCCAATTTCGTGCGGGCCGTGACCCCGGCGATGAAGGAGCGCGGCTGGGGCCGCATCGTCACCGTCGGCTCGGGCCACGGTCGCCTGCCGGGCCGCGCCGCGACGCTCGGGTTCGATTATGCGCTGGCGAACACGCTGCGTCCCGCAGGCGTCGGTCTCAGCCGCAGCGTCGCCGACGAGCTCGCGCCCTTCGGGATCACGGTCAACACCGTGCCCCCCGGGTTCATCGACACCGGCGAGAATTACGAAGCCTTCTTCCGCATCTGCGCGCAGGAGCTCGGCCAGAGCTACGAGCAGTTCATGGAGGGGCTGATCAATCGCATCCCGATGAAGCGGTTCGGCACGGCCGACGAAGTCGCCTCCTTGTGCGCCTTCCTCTGCTCGGCGCGCGCCAGCTACATCACGGGCCAATATTGGCTCGTGGATGGCGGACGGATGGAAATCTACTACTGAGTTCTCTGCATCATCGTCACCGGATCATTTCTCATGCGTAGCCTGCACGCCGGCCTCCTCGCGCTGTTCGGCCTTGCCTTGGCTTGGCCGGGGCTCGCGCTCCTCATCGCGGGAGGGTCGCCCTGGTATGCGGCGGCGGCAGTCGTCAGCCTCGGCTGCGCCTGGCTGCTGTTCCGCCGGAACCGCGGCGCGGCGCCGGTCTACGCGCTGTTCCTGCTGATCAGCGTCGGCTGGGCACTGTGGGAATCCGGAGCGGACCCTTGGGCGCTGCTGCCGCGGCTCGGCATTCCGCTGCTGCTCGGCGTGCCCTTCCTGTTCGCGCTCAGCGCGCCGCGCCGCGTAAAGCACGGCGCGGCCGCGCTCGCGGCGCTGGCGGTCTGCGTGGTCGCGGGCGGGGTGGCGATCCGGTTCGTCGCGGTGCCTGCACGCGCCGCTGCAACCGCGGAAGCGAGTGTTGCGGGCGATGTGTCGGACGACTGGCTGAACTATGGCAACGATCCGGGCGGCACGCGCTTCTCGCCGCTCGCGCAGATCACCCCCGACAATGTCGAGCGCCTCGCCCCCGCCTGGAGGTACCGCACCGGGCACAGCGCGGGCGGGCGGCCGCTCGCCTTCCAGGTCACCCCGCTCGCCGTCGGCGGACGGCTGTTCCTGTGCAGCGGCGACAACGACGTGATCGCGCTGGACGGCGAGACCGGCCGCGAGATCTGGCGCCACCGCGCGGGGCTCGATCGGCGGATCGTGTTCGTCAGCGCCTGCCGCGGCGTCGCGTATCACAAAAGGGACGGCGCCTCGGGCCAGTGCGCCGCGCGCATCATCGCGCCGACGATGGACGCCCGGCTGCTCGCGCTCGACGCCGAGACGGGCAGGCCCTGCGGCGACTTCGGCAAGGGCGGGACGGTCGACCTGCGAGAGGGGCTCGGCCCGTACGAGCCCGGCTATTATTATGTCTCCTCGACGCCGACGGTGGTGGGGGACAGGGTCGTGCTCGGCGGGATGGTCCTCGACGGCCAGCATGTCGGCGAGCCGTCGGGCGTGGTCCGCGCGTTCGACGCGACGACAGGCAATTTGTCCTGGGCGTTCGACGTCGGCCGGCCCGACCGGAAGGGCGCCCCTCCGGCGGGCGAGCGCTACACGAGCGGGACGCCGAACAGCTGGGCGCCGATGAGCGTCGATCCCGCGCTCGGGCTGATCTACCTTCCGACGGGCAACGCCACGCCCGATTATTTCGGCGGGCAGCGCCGGCCGTTCGACGACCTCTATTCCTCCTCGGTGGTCGCGCTCGACATTGCCACCGGCACGGTGCGCTGGCGGTTCCAGACGACGCATCACGATCTGTGGGACTATGACGTGCCGGCGCAGCCGACGCTGGTCGATCTCGACGGCGTTCCCGCGCTCCTCCAGCCGACCAAGCGCGGCGAGATCTTCATGCTCGACCGCCGCACCGGCAAGCCGCTTGCGCCGGTCGAGGAGCGCCCCGTGCCGCGCAGCCACGTGCCCGGCGAGCGCGCGTCGCCGACGCAGCCCTTCTCGACCGGGCTGCCGAGCTTCGCCGGCCCTCGCTTGCGCGAGGCGGACATGTGGGGGCTGACGCCGATCGACCAGGCGTGGTGCCGGGCGGCGTTCCGCAAGGCTCGCTACGAAGGGCCGCTGACGCCGCCGGGGCTCGACCGGCCGAGCCTTGTCTATCCGGGCTATGGCGGCGGCATGAACTGGGGCGGCGTCGCGGTGGACGCGGCGCGCGGGCTGATGTTGGTCAACAGCAACCGCTTCGCGAACACCGTCCAGCTGCTCGCGCGCGACGAGGCGGACCGGCGCGGCATCAGGCCGCTCTCCGCGACGAGCGCCGGCAACGCCGCGGGCGCGGTCGCGCAGGCGGGACTACCGTACGCCGCCGAGGTCAAGCCACTGATGTCGCCGCTCGGCGTACCGTGCCAGCAGCCGCCCTGGGGGATGATCTCGGCGGTCGATCTGCGCAGCCGCAAGCTGCTGTGGAGCCAGCCGTTCGGCACCGGCGCCGACAGCGGCCCGCTGGGCATCGCGTCGCGGCTGCCGCTGCGGATCGGGGTGCCGAACACCGGCGGCGCGGTGCTCACCCGCTCGGGGCTCGCCTTCATCGGCGCGACGCAGGACCATTATCTGCGCGCGTTCGCGATCGGGAGCGGGCGCGAGCTCTGGCGCGCCCGGCTGCCCGCAGGCGGGCAGGCGACGCCGATGACCTTCCGCTCGCCCAAGAGCGGCCGCCAGTTCGTCGTGATCGCGGCGGGCGGCCATCCCGGGCTGACCCCGGGCGGGCTCGGCGATCATGTCGTCGCCTATGCGCTGCCGCGCGGCGAGCGCTGAAGCGGTTCAGCCTTTCCCGGTGGCCGCGGCGACGAGCTGGAACAGCCCGCCATAATAATATTGCAGCTTTTCCATCGAGAGGTTGCGGTAGGGCGTCATCGGCGCGAGCGAGTCGACCACGTCCCAATAAGGCTCGATCTGCTTGAGCACGTCCTCGACCGGGCCGCAGGCGCAGAAGGCGAGCACCATCTCGTCGGGGATGTTGTTCACCACCGACGAGACATCGCCATGCCCGCCGAGCGCGAGCTGGCAGGACCGCGCATAGTCGCCGAAGCCCTGCTTTTCGAAGAAGGGTTCGTACTGCTTGTAGCCCGAATAGGCGGCGACTGTCGGGCGCGCGTCTTCGATCGCCTGGCGCTTGTCGGGGTTGATCGCGATCCACGGCCAGGCGTTGATCTCGATATCCTCGCGCTTGCGTCCGTGCCTGGCGAGCGCGGCCTCGATCACCGGCTTCTGCGACCGGGTGTACTCCGCGTTCCACAGCGCGTGGACCATCAGGCCGTCGCCGATCTCGAGCGCGAGGTCGGTCATCTTTTCCTGGAGCGCCGCGATCCAGATCGGGATGCGCTCGCGCACCGGCGGCGCGGTGATCATCATCTCGGCGAAGTTCGCCTTGAAATAGGTGCCGTGATAGGGGTCGAGCCCCTTGTGGCCGTTGGCGATGACGTAGCGCACCACGTCGACGATCTCGCGCAGATGGCCGAGCGGCTTGGCCGGCGGCATGCCGTACATGTCCTCGGTGCACGAGGGGATGCTGCTGCCGAGCCCGAGCACGAAGCGGCCGCCGCTGATCCGGTCGAGGTCCATCGCGGCATAGGCGGTCTCGACCGGGCTGCGCGTGCCGGCAATGGCGATGCCGGTGCCGAGCTTGAGCGTCTCGGTGACCGTCGACGCCGCCGCGAGCGGGACGAACGGCGGGCCGTAGATTTGCAGCACGAACACGCCCTCGAAGCCGAGCGCCTCCATCTGCTGCGTGGTCTGCGTCAGCATCGCTCCGGGAAGCACCGGCATCGTTCCCCAATAGCGGCGCTGTCCTCCAACGGCGTTCGTGTTCGACATCCGGCGATCCTCTGCTGCTGTAATCCGATTGCGCGCGACGATGCCGCGGAACGACGGCGCGCGATCCTGACGAGGGTCAGGTCCCCAAAGAAAATGCGCCCCTTCCTTCGTCAGGGAAGAGGCGCATCTTCGGTATCTTACAAATGATCGGCGCAAATCAGAACTGGAACAGTTCCTTGCGCAGCCCGATGATGTCGCTGCAATCCGCGCTGACATTGTCGCGATAGTCGAAGTCGCCCGCGGCCTGGCGCCCGGCAAGCTCCATCATCTGGAGACGATAGCGCTGGCCCGCCTGGTCGAACTTCGAGTGAAGATCCTTGCGCGTCGTCGGCAGCATGTAGCGCGGGCTCTGCGGCGATGTCATCGAGCTGTCCTGCCGCGACACCTTGTAGCCGGCCTTCGGCATGATGTGGCGGAACATGAAGCCCGCGTTGGAGGTGTTCATCACCATCTCCATCCGCGTGCGGTCGCGCGTTTCGGGCGTGCACGGGTGGAACAGCGGCACGTCGTCGCCGGGGGTGAAGCGCCCGTAGGCGATCGCGCAGTGCGAGCGCAGATAGATGCGGATCACCTGGCGGACATTCTGTGTCGGCTGGCGGATGCCGCTGAAGAACTTCATGATCGGCGCGACCGACTTGTTGGTGCAGGTGCGCACCATCGTCACGGTCTCGCTGTCCCAATAGGTCTCGACCGTCTCGCTGTCCGACTTCTCGTCGCCGACGACGTCGGCGTGGAGGAAGTCAGCATGGGTGAGGTCGATCAGGTTCTCGAGGCTGACCGGGGCCGAGCAGTCGAACCGTACCGTCGCGGTCATGTAGCCCGGCAGGCCGCCATTCGGCGGCAGGAAGGGCAGGCTCGGCAGGTGCACCGGATCGGCGGCCTTGGGATTGCCGAACCACGCCCAGACGACGCCGTAATGCTCCATCATCGGATAGCGGCCGTTCGCATCCGAATAGGGGCTCTTCTCGCGCGTGCGCTGTTCGTTGGGGTGGAATTCGGAGCCGACGATGCGGCCGTCCTCGCGCCAGATGAAATAGGGCTGCGAATAGATTGCGCGGCGGAGCGGCTTCTTGCCGACATGCGGCGCATGCGCGATCGGGAACCAGGCGTCGCGCATGACGATGTCGTGCGGGACCCAGTTGTTGACGGCGTTGAGCGAGGGGCCGGAGGCGCGAGTGGGCGCGGTCGGCGTGCTGTCTGCCTCGAACTGACGGTCGGCAACTTCAAGCATCGTCTTCTCCTCGAGTTCAGGCGGCGGCGGCAACCGCGGGGGCCGAGTTCAACGCCTCACGCAACTTGCGGCCGTGGAGCGACACGGACGGCTTCAGAACGCGCAGGGCGGCCGCATCGATCACCTCCCGCACGGAAAAAGGTGTCCCGCGCGCGAGCCGCCTGGCGTGGCGACCCTTGAGGCTCTTGCCGAGCTCGGCCCGCCAGCGGACCTGCGTCACGCCGCGCGCGGCAGCCACCGGCGCCAACTGGACGGTGAGCAGCGTGTTGAACGCGTCGTCGCGCAGCGTGAGTTCGGTCTCGCCGGTCTCGGGCTGCGTCCGCGACAGCAGCGTGATCGGGAAATCGGAGATCGCGAATGACGGCCAGTGCAGCTTGCCCCACAGGCAGCTGCGCTCCATCATGAACACGCCGTTCTCCTCGCGCAGCTCGGACATCAGATAGGGCGTGAAATCGACACCCTTGATGGCAATCACGAGGCCCGGATCGTCGTAGAGCGCGTCCAGCCAGTGCGCCTGTTCGAGCGGAACATGCGCCGTGCCCGACAGCGGCATCGTGCGCTGCTGCGGGTCGGGCGGGATCGCCTTCGCGTCGAGCGAGACGCGGACGAAGCCGCCGCTTTCCTCGACCCCGAACGGGATCGCCTTGTAGACGGGCGGAAAGCGCTGCTCGTCCTTCATGTTCGGAATTTCTTTGAGCCGGCCGGTGTCGCCTTCATAGCTCCAGCCATGATAGCCGCACTGGATCCAGCCATTGTCGCGGATGCAGCCGAGCGAGAGCGGCGCGCGGCGGTGCGGGCAGCGATCCTCGAGCGCGCGGGCAATGCCCTGCTTGTCGCGCCACAGCACGATCGGCTGATCGCCGATGTCGACTGCCAGAGGCTTCTTGTCCGTCACTTCCTCGCTCAACGCGAGGCTCCACCACACCGGACCGGCACGACTCGTCATACGGCTAAAATCCTCTCTCAGGCGAAATTGACAGATGACAATTTATTCGTCAAGTCCGATCGCATGGAGAGCGCGCTGACCGCCCGACACGCCACGCCCGAGGCGCCGCACGCGACGACCCCGCGGCGGCGTGGCCGCCCGGCAGGGAACGGCGCGCAGGCCGTGTCGGAGGAGCGCGTGCTCGACGCGGCGTTCCGCGCTTTCGCGGAGCGCGGCTATGAGGGCACGACGCTGCGCGAGCTCGCCAAGGAGCTCGGGGTCAGCCACAATCTGCTCAACGTCCGCTTCGGCACCAAGGAGGATCTGTGGCGCCGGGCGGTCGACGCGCGGGTCGCGCGGATCGGGCCTCCGGTGTTCGCGGCGTTCGAAGCCCCCGGGCTCGAGGCGGAGGCGCGGCTGCGCGAGCTCGTCCTGCGCTTCTGCCGCTGGGCCGCCGCGAACGGCGAGTTCGTCGCGATGACCTATGTCGAGGGGCGCCGCGCGACCTGGCGCAACGACCACATCGTCGACGCCTATTTGCGGCCGTTCAAGGAGCGGCTCGACGGACTGCTCGCCGCGCTCGCGGCGAAGCGGCCGATCCACCCGATCTCGACGAGCGCGCTGATGGCGCTGCTGGTGCAGGGCGTCGGCTTCTATTTCGCGTCGTCGCCGATGCTCGAGCGGCTCGGCGTCGGGGAGGAGATCGCCCCCGATCATGCCGAGCGGCAGATCGAGATGTGCGCGGACTTCCTGCTGAAGGCGCTGATGCCGGACGCCGCATAGCGCGCGCCCGGCACCCGCCATCCTCCTACTTGATGTGGCGCAATACCCGCTTGGCGGCGATGCGGCCGGGGATGCCCGAGATGCCGCCGCCGGGATGCGCGCCCGCGCCGCCGATGTAGAGGCCGGGCACCGGGGGCTTGGGGCCGCCGAAGCCGGTCGCGGGCCGGTTGGTGCCCGAGCGGAGCGAGCCGAAATCGATGTGCGTGACGCAGCCGTTGGTCGCGTTGAGGCGCTTCTCGCGGTCGCGCGCGGTCTCGACGAACCGGCCGACTTCGGAGTCGAAGCCGTCATAATAGTCGGACATCTGCGCGATGATGTCCGCCATGGTGCGGTCCTTGATCTCCTGGCTCCACCCTTCGCGCGCGTCGACCGCCATGCCGGGAACGTAGATATAGGCGAGCGAGCCGCCCGGAGGCGCCTGCGTCGGATCGGAGTTCGACAGCGGCGTGACCGAGAGCGCGTGGCGCTTCGGGATGTCGCCGCGCCGCGCCGCCGCGAAGCTTTCGCGCACCTCCTCCGGCGTGCCGATATAGCCGACCGCCTTGTTCAGGTCGGCGCCGTCGTGCCGCAGGTCCTGGTGGCGCTTGAGCGTCAGTGGCTTGGACATTGCGATGTTGGCGAGGAAGGGCGCCGCGTTCGAGCGGTTTGCCGGCGCATGCTTGATCCGCTCGATCAGGCGCCGCTCGACCTTGCCCGGGGTCGTCATGTTGAAGGCGGTGCGCGGATCGCAGGTGGCGATCACCGCCTTGGCGCGGATGACGCGGCCATCCTCCAGCCGGACGCCGCGGGCGGCGCCGTCGTCGATGATGATCTCGGCGACGGGCGCGTTGAGCATCACCTTCGCGCCCGACGCCTCGATGCTGCGGTGGAGCGCGTCGGCGAACGCCTGGAGGCTGCCGATCGGCTTGCCGGTGCCGAGCCGGTGAAGCACGGCGAGGATCATATAGGCGGCGCCGTTGCCGTCGTCGTCGATCGGGCCGGCGCCGGCGGCGGTGTTGGTGAGCAGCGCGATGTTCGCCGGATGCTCGAACCATTCGCACGCGATCTGGTCCGACGTGCCGGCAGCCATGATCTGGAGCTCGTTCTTGAGCTTCACGTTGCGCACGGCGCTGCCGATCATCTTGGTGAGATTGCCGACGTCCGGCCGTCCCGGCTCCGCCTGCATGATCGGGAAGCCGATATCCATCAGCGCGTTCAGCAGCTCCAGGAACTTGAGGTAGTTCTTGCCGTCGTTACGGTTGAGCCGCGCCATGTCCTCGGCGGTGCGCTTGGCGTCGCGGAACAGGCAGACGCTGCTGCCGTCCGGGTGGAGATAGGCGTAGGTGGGATCCGGATCGACCCAGGTGAGCCCGTGCTTGACCAGCTCGAGATCCTCGATCAGCCCGGTGCCGCGGACGAACAGCAGCTCGACGGCACAGGGCGTCACGAGGTGCTGCGGCGCTTCGGGGATCATGTAGCCGGCGCTCGTCATCCCGCCGACCTTGCCGAGCCGCTCGACGACGATCACGCGCTTGCCGGCGCGGCTGAGATAGCCGGCGGCGGCCATGCCGTTATGTCCGGCGCCTACGACGACGACGTCTGCTTCCTCGTTCACAGCGATCCCCTCAATTCTCGCGCAGCTGCGATCGCGGGAGACCCGCGCGTCGCCGAAGCTGGCATGTCGTGGCGCGGGATCGTCGCCCGCTCGCCTCTATTCGGATAGGTGGCTTGGCGGTCGGGCCCCGCTTGGTGCATGGCTTCGAAGTGCCCGCGGGATAGGCACGATCAGGTGAAGGGCTTGGAATGGCGGTCAAGCTGGACGCGAAGACGGTGCACGATCGGCTGACGGAGTGGCTGATCCGCACGAAGCCCGAGTGGCGCGGCCTGACCGTGGCGCCGATGGACGTGCAGCTCGGTTCGGGCTTCTCGGCGGAGATCTTCTTCGTCGACGTGGCCTATGAGGACGAGGGCGGTGCGCAGCGCCGGACGCTCGTCGTGCGTCGCCAGCCGCAGACGTTCGAGGTCGTGTTCGACAGCGATCTCAGCCTGCAGGCCAACATGATGGCCGCGCTCGATGCGCGCGGCGACGTGCCGGTGCCCGCCTGGGTCGGCCTGGAAACCGACCCCGAACTGCTCGGCGCGCCGTTTCTCGTGATGGGCCGCGTCGAAGGCCGGGCGGCGACGCAGCGGCCGAACTATAATGTCGAGGGCTGGCTGACCGAGTTGAGCCCGCAGCAGCGCGGCGCGGCATTCGCCAACGCGCTGAAGGCGCTCGCCAAGGTCCATGCGATCGACTGGCGCGAAGGCTTCACCTTCCTCGACCGCCCCGATCGCGGCGCGCCGGGGCTGGACCAGTATCTCGGCTATCTTCGCGAATGGTATGCCTCGCTCAAGCGCGACCGGCAGATGCCGATCGTCGATACGGCGATGGCCTATGTCCTCGACAACAAGCCCGCCGACGCCGAGGTCTGCGTTCTGTGGGGAGATCCGACGCCGTCGAACACGATGTGGCGCCCGGACGGCAGCGTCGCCGCGCTGATCGACTGGGAGCTGGCGGCGCTCGGGCCGCCCGAGCTCGACCTCGCCTGGTGGCTCTATTTCGACGACCTGTTCAGCCGTCGCTTCGGGGTGACCCGGCTCGAGGGCTTGCCGACCAAGGACGAGACGATCGCGATCTATGAGCGCGCATCGGGGCGGACGCTGCGCCATATGGACTATTATGACGTGGTGGTGGCGCTGCGGATGGCGCTGGTCGCGGCCGGCGCGTTCGACCGGCAGGTGTCGATCGGCAACATCCCGCCCGAGAATACGTCGCTCGATAACAATCTGATGACGCTGTACCTCGCCGAGCGCCTCGGCCTGCCGCTGCCCGAACTCGGCGCGGACTTCCGCGCGTTCATGGCGAACCTGACGCCGGTCAAGGAGCCGGCGGAGTAAAACCGAAGCCTTCTCCCGCGCGCGGGAGAGGGTTTGCGGTGCTGTAGGATCAGTGGGCGCGGCTGTGCGCTGAATGAAGGCAATGCGACCGGCGCGTTCCCGCCACGGACACCCGGCGGGTCACGAGATATTCTATGGCTGGCACCGCGGCGTCGTCCCGCTGTTGTGGCGGCGGGCGCTCGGAACGGTGCGGACCGGGTAACGGCATTCTGTGCGAAGCTTCGGCTTGCCGGATGACTTCGCGCCGGTCGCTCCCCGCATACCCGAGGGCAGACGGGGATCCTTGTCGTTTGCGGCCTGGCCATGGCTGCGTCGAACGGCCGGATTTATAACCTAAATGGTTCGATATGTCAAGGTGACGCGAACGTAAGGTGGCCGCGTGAGCGGTCGCCTAAAGCTGGTTGCTGCCCGCGGCCGCAAACAGGCGTTCGAAATCGACCATGCTCGCCTGGTGCGCGGTGAAGCCGCCGTCGACCGGGATCATCGCGCCGTTGATGAACTTGGCCTCGTCGGACGCGAGGAAGGCGACGACATTGGCGATGTCGCGCGGGCCGCCGAATTCAGGGTTGAGGTGGTGCGACAGGAGGATGTCCTTGACCGCCTGCGGCGTCGTCGCGATCGCGGTGTCGGTCAGCACGAAGCCGATCGCGATCGCGTTCGAGCGGATGCCCTGCTTGCCATATTGGGTGGCGATGAAGCGGCTGAGGTTGATCAGCGCCGCCTTGGAGGCGCCGTAGGAGGTGAGCGTCGTCTCGCCGAGGAGGCCGAAGCCCGACGCGGAGTGAATGATCGATCCGCCGCCGCGCGCGATCATGTGCGGGATGGCGTGCTTGCACAGCAGCATCGGGCCGCGGGCGTTGACCGCCATTGCGAGGTCCCACGCGGCGGTGTCGAGCCGGACGACGTCGAGGTCCTTCGCGCGCTGTGCTTCGGACTGGATCGCGGCATTGTTGTGGACGATGTCGATGCCGCCATGCTCGCCGACGATGGTGCGGACCGCCTCGGCGATCGCGTCCTCGTTCGTCAGGTCGAAGCTGATCGCGCTCGCCTTGCCGCCTTCGGCGCGGATCGTCTCCGCGCTCCGCTCGGCGCCTTCGCCGTCGACGTCGGCGACGACGACGGTGGCGCCGCGCGCTGCCATCAGCCGCGCGACTTCGCGGCCGATGCTCTGTGCGGCACCGGTGACGATCGCGACCTTGCTCTCGAGCGGCATGTACATGAACGAATCTCCTTCTGCGCGCGTGCTCCGGCAAGCACTCGGTTGCGGCACCTATAGACCGGTAGGCGCGCGCGGTGGTGATGCGCAGGTAGCCAGCGCGACAAAGCGGATGAGGAGCAGGCGCGTGAATTCACTCGAAGGCAAGGTCGCGATCGTCACCGGTGCAGGCTCGGGCATCGGGCAGAGCATCGCGCAGATGATGGCGGCACGCGGCGCCAAGGTCGTGGTCGCGACCAGCCGCGAGGAGAGTGCCGCTGGAACGACGAAGCTGATCCGCGACGCGGGCGGAGAGGTCGCGGCGACCTGGGGCGACCTCGCCGATCTTGCGACCCCCGAGAAGGTCGTGGCTGCCGCGGTCGAGGCGTTCGGCAAGGTCGACGTGCTGGTCAACAACGCGGCGGTGACGGACGCCGCGACGCTCGCCAAGGACGCCAACATCGCCGACATGGACGGCCCGACCTGGGAGCGGGTGCTGCGCGTCAACACGATCGCGCCGGCGCTGCTGTGCAAGTTCGCGATCCCGCACATGATCGCGGCGGGCGGCGGATCGATCATCAACGTCGCCTCGGGTCGCGGCGTCCAGGGCGACCTCGGCCTTCCGGCCTATGGCGCGTCGAAGGCGGCGCTGATCAACCTCGCGCTCAACGTCGCCACCCAATATGGCAAGCAGGGCATCCGCGCGAATTCGATCGTGGTCGGCATGGTGCTGACGCCGCCGCTCGCCGCATCGCTCGCGCCCGAGATGGTAGAGCTGTTCACCAGCCACCATCTGACGCCCTACGTCGCCAATCCCGAGGACGTCGCCGAGCCGGTGGCGTTCCTGGCATCGGACGCGGCGCGGTTCATCACCGGCGCGACGCTCGGGGTCGACGGGGGCATGACCTCGCACGCCCCACCGTTCGCCGATGTGATGAAGATGTCCGCCGGCGCCGGGATGATCAAGCAGGACTGACCGCGCGGGCGGCGCGCGGCCGTCGGGCTTACAGATCGCGGCACGCCTCTTCGAAGTCGAGCCGCGGGTTGCGGGGGAAGAGCGCGTCCTTCTGCCCATAGCCGATGTTGCACAGGAAGTTGCTCTTCCAGCGGCCGTCGGGGAAGAACTCGGCGTCGGTGCCCGGGCGATCGAAGCCCGACATCGGCCCGCAGTCGAGCCCGAGCGCGCGCGCGGCCATGATGAAATAGGCGCCCTGCAGCGTCGAGCTGCGCATCGCCGTGTCAAGGATCAGCTCGTCCTTGCCCTCGAACGTCGCCTTCATGTCGCGCGAGGGGAAGAGCTTAGGCATGAATTCGTAGAAGCGGCTGTCCCACGCGACGATAACGGTGCAGGGGGCCTGCATCACCTTGTCGACATTGCCCGGGGAGAGCAGCGGCTTGAGCCGCGCCTTCGCCTCGGGCGAGCGGACGAACACGAAGCGCGCGGGATTGGTGTTGGCGGTCGTCGGGCCCCATTTGGCGAGCTCGTAGATCGCGCGCAGCGTCTCGACCGGGACGGGCCGGTCGGTCCAGGCATTGTGGCTGCGGCCCTCGCGGAACAGCCGGTCGAGCATCGCCTCCTCGGTGAACGGCGCGGTATCGGGCATTGGCATGTCTCCTGTCGGGTTGGCTCTCTTCACCTGTCGTTCCGCCGCGGCCGGCGTGTCACTATCGGAGGGCAGGAGGCGCGCACACTGGGCTGTAGGATCATTGTTGTCCTGAGGGCGCGCGGCTGGAGCACAGGCGGCGAACCAAGCGGAGAGGGTAAGATGTCGTCCACCGAAAACGCCGGCGCGGTCAGCAAGATTAGCGCCTGGCTCGAGAGAAATGTCGGCCCTGTCGTCGACATCGTCCAGCAGGAACGCTGGCGCCCAGCATGGTTCGCTACCGTGCAGACGGCCCATGGTCTGCTCAAGCTCTACGTCCGGTCCGATCGACCGGAGGGGCTGCCGACGCGCCCGTTGTCGCACGAATATGCCGTGCTGACGCTGCTGCAGCGCCAGGGCATTCCGGTTCCGCGGCTATATGGCTGGTGCGAGGATCCGGAAGCGATTGTGATGGCGGCGTCTGACGATCATCCCTTTCACGGTGGCGCCGACAGCGATCCGGAGCTTCACCGGATCGTCCAGGACTATGTCGCCATTCTCGCACGCATCCACCGGATTCCGCTCGCCGACGTCGCCGCCGCCGGGCTCGAAATCCCCACCTCGGCAGAGGATATCGCGCTGGCCTATTTCCGCCTCGCGGATCGTTCCTATCAGGCGGGCAAGGCCGGTCCGGAGCCGCTGATCGAGTTCCTGCGGGGCTGGGTGCTGCGCAACATTCCGCAGCATCGGTCATCGGCCGCGCTGCTCGTCGCCGATGCGCCGCAGTTCTTCCACGACGGGAGGGACGTCACGGCGATCTACGACCTCGAGATGGCGCATGTCGGCGATCCGATGATGGAGCTCGCCTCCATCCGCGTGCGCGACATCAACGAGCCAATCGGCGACATGCCGTCTCTGCTGCGCCGCTACGAGGCGGAGACCGGCGAGCCGATCGACTGGGCGGCGCTGGATTTCCATACGATCGTCTCCTTTCTCGCGGTGCCGATGATGGTGGGCGCAACGCTGCGCGCCGATCACCCGCAGCCGGCTTTCATCGAATATCTTTCGTGGATTCTTGCCTCCTCCAGGGCAGCGCTGGAAGCGCTGGCGGAGACGCTCGGCGTCGAGCTCGATCCCCCCGTCGAACTCACCGCGCGCAGGAGCCTGCACGCCGACGCGCTGGCCGATCTGGTCGCGGTGGCGCAGGCGCTGCCGCCACCGGCCGGGCTGCTGCGGGAGGCGCCGGTGCTGTCGCTCGCGCATTATGCCAGACGCGCGGACGAGATCGGCGGCGAGATCGAGCGTCTCGAGCGACAAGAGACGCAAGCCTTGCTGGGGCGCGACTTCGAGTCCGATCAGGCGGCGGAAGCGGCGCTGGAGGCGTTCGTGCGCGAGCGGGGAGCCCAGCATGAGGAGGCGTTGGTGCGGATGTTTCATCGCCGGGTGATGCGTCGGCTGCAGCTCATCCGCGACTATCCCGCGCCGATCGTGACACGCGGGCTGGGCGCGACGCGCGGCTTCGCGCCGGCATAGCGATAGAGAGAGTCCGCCTGGCGATAATCGCGGCAATTGCATCCGTGGCCACGGCGAAATAGCTCGGCCAGTATCGCTAACCGGCACCGCGACAGGCGGGCCGCAGGAAGAGAGGAGAGGTCATGAAGGTTGCGTGGATCGGACTCGGGCAGATGGGGCTCCCCACCGCCAAGAAGGTCGCCGCCGCCGGGCATCCCGTACGCGCGTTCGACGTCGCGCCGCCTGCCGCGGGGGACGCGGAGGGCCTGGTGCTCTGCGGATCGCCGCGCGAGGCGGCCGAAGATTGCGACTTGCTCTGCATCGCCGTTTTTTCCGACGCGCAGGTCGAGGAGGTGCTCACCGGGCCGGAGGGCGTGATCGGCGATCTCAAGAAGGGCGCGGTCGTCGCGATCTTCACCACCGGCAGCGTGGAATCGGTGCAGGCGATCGCGGCGGCGGCACCTGCAGGCGTCTCGGTGCTCGACACCTGCTTCAGCCGCAAGCAGTCGGAGATCGGCTCGGGCATGCTGACGCTGCTCGTCGGCGGCGACGCCGACGCGATCGAGCGCGGCCGGCCCGCGTTCGACGCGTTCGCGCACACCATCTTCCATATCGGGCCGAGCGGCGCGGGCCGTAAGATCAAGCTGGTGAACAACATCCTGTTTGCTGCGCACCTGCAGATCGCATCGGACGGGCTGCGGCTCGCCGAGGGGCTGGGGCTGGATCGCTCCGCTACCCTGGCTGCGTTGATGGAGTGCAGCGGCGCGAGCGACGTGATGCAGCATTTCAAGAACGAGAATGCGGACGCGATGCTCGAGATGATGCGGCGCTACATGGTGAAGGATGTCGGCGCCGCCGCCGATGCGGGCCGCGCGGCGGGAGTCGAACTCGGGGCGCTCGGCGCCGCCACCGCCACCTATCGGGAAGGCTGAGACTGACCATGGCGACCCAGGCTACGCAATACCCCCCGCACATCGATCCCGCGCAGGTGCGCCATGTCGAGCTGTTCGATCGCAAGATCGTCTACGACAATCCGTGGGAGACGATCATCGCGGAGATCCATCAGGGTCCCGCGGTCTTCTACGCGGACAACATCTCGTTCCGCCAGCCAGGCTGGGTCGTCCGGCGCGCCGCCGACATGCGCAAGATCTATGCGGACGCCGAGAACTTCCACAAGCGCGGCAACACCGGCTTCGCCAAGATGATCGGCGAAAGCTGGGACATCATCCCGACCGAACTCGATCCGCCGCGGCATACGGGCTTCCGCCAGGCGCTGAACCCGATCTTCTCACCGAGCAAGATGATGGAGCTGGACGGGATGGTGCGCGCGCGGGCGCGGCACTTCATCGAGAAGTTCAAGGACAAGGGCCATTGCGAGTTCGTGCAGGACTTCGCGGTCAATTTCCCGATCTCGATCTTCCTCGACCTGATCGGCCTGCCGCAGGATCGAAGCCCGGAGTTCCTCGACTGGGAGACCAAGATCCTGCACGGCAGCGACCAGGAGGCGCGCATCACCAGCGTGCGCGCGGTCAAGGACCTGCTGCTCGAGACGATCGAGGACCGCAAGAAGAACCCCGGCGACGATTTCATCAGCAAGACGCTTACGCTCGAGGTCGATGGCCGGAAGTGGACCGACGAAGAAGTCTTCGGCCACTCGTTCAACCTGTATATCGGCGGGCTCGACACGGTGACGTCGAACCTAAGCCTGCATTTCCATCATCTGGCGACCCATCCCGACGATCAGACGACGATGCGCAACAACAGCTTTGCGCAGAATGTCGTCGCGACCGAGGAACTGCTGCGCGCCTATGCGGCGGTGTCGACCAACCGCATCTGCTCGAAGCCCTATGAACTCGACGGGCAGACGATCATGCCGGGCGATTTCGTGATCATGTCCACCCCGCTCGCGGGACGCGACCCCGAAGCGTACGATGCGCCGAACGAGATCCGTCTCGACCGCAAGCCGACGCATGTCACGCTCGGCCACAGCATCCACCGCTGCCTCGGCCAGCATCTCGCCCGGCGCGAGCTGCAGACGGCGATCGAGGAATTCCTGAAGGCGATTCCGGATTTCCGCGTCGAGCCGGGTTACAAGGTGCCGTTCTTCCTCGGCAACGTCATGCACATTCCGGAGCTGCCGCTGACCTGGAGCTGAGGTGCGATGCAGCCCTCTCCCGCAAGCGGGAGAGGGTTTCCCAAGTTCGCCTATTTGCAGTCGATCAGGTAGCGGTCGTTGAACGCGGTATGATCTTCGTGCGCCTGGCGGAGCCTTTGCGCGTCGCCGCATGCGCGGCGGCCTTCGTCGGAGTTCGGCGAAGTGCGGCAGAGGAGCTCCACGCGCGTGTAGGTGCCGCCGACGTCGGGCGGCTCGACCATCGAGTTGCCGGTGTGGCTGTAGTAGAGGAACCGGCGGAAGCCGGTCATCGCGCCGGAGCGGTCGCGCCCGTTCACCTCGCCGCAGACGACGCCCTCATGGTTGATCCGCAGCCCGCGGAACTCCGCCGAGGCGGGATCCGCCAGCTCGGCAGCGGCGGCCTGCTTTGCGGCCTTCTCGGCGGAGTGGCAGCCGGCAAGCGCCGCGAGCGCCGCGAGCACGAGCAGAGGGCGGGTCATCATCGAGCCGGTCAGATTGCGAGCCCGCCTTCGACCGGAACGACCGACCCGGTCACATAGGAGCCCGCGCGCGAGGCGAGGTAGATCGCCGCGCCCGCGACGTCCTCCGGCGCGCCGACGCGGCGGCGGGGGACGGTGGTGACGATCATCTGCCGCATCTCTTCGGAGGTGATGACGGTCATGTCGGACTCGAAGAAGCCCGGCGCGATCGCGTTGACGGTGATGTTCTCCGGCGCCAGCCGCTTCGCCATCGACTTGGTGAGCCAGTGGATCGCGCCCTTCGACGCCTGATAGGCATAGACCTCGCGCGGGCCGATCTTGAGCGCGCCGACCGAGCCGATGTTGATCACGCTCGCCGGATGCGCCTCGCTGCCGCCCGCGCGCAGCAGCGGCAGGAACTTCTGCGCGGTGAAGAAGGGCGCCTTGAGGTTGAGGTCGATGACCTGGTCCCAGCCGTCCTCGGGATAGTCGTCGATCGGCGCGTCGGCGATCGTGCCGGCATTGTTGACGAGGATGTGGAGCGCCGTCTCACGGCTGCCGATCTCGGCGACCAGCGCCTCGATCCCGGCGACCGTGGACAGGTCGGCGGCCAGCCCGACGGCGGCGCCGCCGGTGCTCGCCGAGATTTCTTCCGCGGCGGCCTTCACCTTGGCCTCGGTGCGCGCGCAAATATAGACCTTGGCGCCGGCGGCGGCGAGGCCGGTGGCGATGTGCCGCCCGATCCCGCTGCTACCGCCGGTGACGACCGCGACGCGGCCCTTGACCGAAAACAGCCCTGCTACGTCCATCAATTGTCGCCCGTAATCTTGAGGATGAGATCGACCGTACCTTCGGGGTCGCCGACGAGCAGCGCGTGGTCGCCGGGATGCTCGTGGACGGGCCAGCCGAGCTCGCGGGCGCGATCGTGCATCATGCCCATGACGGTGTGCTTGGCGGCGATATAATCGACAGGGATGGTGATCGACTCGGCCCCGATCGGGATGACGCACGAGGTGGCGCGCATCGGCTGGTCGCTGAGATTGTCGAGCAGCCATTGCTCGCGCTCCGGCGCCATCATCGCCGGATGCTCCTTGGCGAGCTTGCGCTGCATCTCGTGCACGCCCGAGCCGATCGGCCCCTCGCCACGATCGAGCATCGCGTCGAGAGCGGCGAGTTCCTCCTCGCTGGCATAGCCCATCATCGCCGCGATCCGTTCGCCCGGCTTGGCGATGATGGCGTCGAGATAGATCACGCGCTTGACCCGACCGGCCGCGTCCGGGTCGGCGAGCACGCCGGGGACCACCGTTCCCGAATAGCTGTGCGCGACCACCACCGCGTCACGGATGTCGTTGAACTTGAGGACGTTGACGACGTCCTTGACGTGGGTGGCGTTGCCGACGTCGCGGCCGATCAGATGCTCGCGCTCGCCGAAGCCGGTATAGGTCGGCGTGTAGACGGTGTGGCCCTTGGCCTCGAGCAGCTCGCGGACATATTTCCACGTCCAGCCGCCCATGCCGCCGCCATGCAGGAGTACGAAGGTCGTCATGCGGCGGTCTCCGGCGCGGGTTCGAAGTTCTGGATGAACTCGGGGGGAGGGTTGGGGCCCCAGAGGAACATGCTGTCCTCCGGCGGATGGTCGCCCGCCTCCCACTCGGTGTCGTGCGGGATGAAGTCGATGTCCGCCGAATATTCGCTGTAGCTGCCCCAGGGATCGCGGACGTAGTAAAAGTAGTTCGCGCCGAGCACATGCTGGCCGAGACCCCAGCCTTGCTCGAAGCCCGCGCGCGCCATCGTCGTGCCGCCGAGGCCGACCTCGGTGACCGAACCGACGTCCCAGCTGTTGTGGTGCATGCCGCGGCGATCCGACATCACCAGCGCGAGCAGATGGTGGTCGCTGCCGTGGCAGCCGTGGAGGAAGGCGACGGCCGGGCCGCTCTTGTCCGAGAGGCGCAGGCCGAGCGTCTTCTCGTAATAGGCGATGCCGGCGGGCACGTCCGAGCAGAACAAGGCGAAATGCGAGAGGCGGCGCGGGTGGACCTTCGGCGCCTTCGAGTTCGGCACTGCGCCCGACTTGCCGGGCTCGGAACTGGTGAAGGTGAACTTGCTCTTCTCGTTCGGCGTCTTCTTCTCGCCGACGCGGACGTTGACCGGAAGGCCGTCGAAGCTCTCGAACCAGATGCCGTTCGATTCCGCGCCCGCCGGCGCGTCGATGAAGCGCACGCCGCAGCTCTCGAGATGCTTGCGGAACGCGTCCACCTCGTCCTCGAAGATCCCGAAGCTGAGATAGCGGAGCCGCTTGGCGCCCTCACCCTGCGTGATGACCGCCCAGCGATGGGGATTGTCCTTCGCGTAGAGCTCGATCGCGCCGTCCTTGTCGCGCACGTCGAGCCCGAACAGCGTGTAGAAGCGCCGCGCCTCGTCGAGGTCCGGCACCTGCAGCGCGAAATGATCGATGGAGTGGACGCCCAGCACGTTCGGGCGCCGTCCTCCCTTGCCGCTCACGTCCATCTCCATCCTCCTTCTATGCAGGCCGTTCAGGCCGCCTTGATCGGGTTCACGAGCAGGCCGACCTTCTCGATCTCGACCTCGACCGTGTCGCCGTCCTTCATGAACAGCGGGGGCTTGCGTGCAAGGCCGATGCCCGCGGGCGTGCCCATCACCAGCACGTCACCCGCTTCCAGCGTCATGAACGACGACAGGAGGGCGATCGTGTCGGCGACGTCGAACACCATGTCCGAGGTCGAGGCGCTCTGCACGACCTGCCCGTTGAGGCGCGTCTCGATCTTGAGCCCGGCGGCACCCGCCGGCAGCTCGTCGGGCGTGACCAGCCAGGGGCCGAACGCACCGGTGTCGTCGAAATTCTTGCCGGCGGTCCACTGCGGCGTCTTCATCTGATAGTCGCGGACCGAGCCGTCGTTGAACACCGAATAGGCGGCGACATGGTCGAGCGCGGCGTCCTTGGAGATGTCCTTGCCGCCCTTGCCGATGACGGCGACGAGCTCGCCCTCATAGTCGAGCTGCTCGGACACCGCCGGCTTGATGATCGGCGCGCCATGGCCGATCAGGCTCGAGTTGAAGCGCCCGAAGATCGTCGGGAATTCGGGGACCTGGAAGCCGCCCTCGGCCGCGTGATCCTTGTAGTTGAGGCCCAGGCAGATGATCTTGGGCGCGCGCACCAGCGGCGGCAGGAAGGTCAGCGATGCCTCGTCCACGGTCTCGCCCGCGGCAGCCGCGTCCGCCGCGCCGGTGAGGCCGGCCCCGGACGCGATCAGCGCGTCGAGATCGGTCGCGGCACCCCCGAAGACGGCCTTGACGCCGCTGTCCGTCTTGATCGCGACGCCGACCTGGCCGTTGCGGGAAACCTTTGCCAAACGCATGATCGAGAACTCCTTCTGAGATTGCTTAGCGCGACTGGCCGGTGCCGCCGCCGCTCGCGGGCATCAACATGTTGCTCATGTCGCCATCGACGAGCACGTCAATCCCGCTGACGTGACCGGCCCCCGGGCCGGCGAGGAACAGGATCATGTTCGCGACGTCCTCCGCCATGCCGAGCTTGCGCAGCGGAATGTTCGCCTCGCGCTGGTCGCGGCGCTGCGGATCCGAATAGCCCGCCGCGGTCATCGGCGTATAGGTGGGGCCGGGCGATACGGTGTTGCAGCGGATGCCGTCGGGGCCCCACTCGACGCTCATCTGGCGCACCAGCATCAGCAGCGCCGCCTTGCTCGACGAGTAGAAGCCGAGCGCAGGCGTCGGCTGCGTCGCCGACATCGACGCGGTCGCGATGAACGCGCCGCGGCTTTCCTTGAGATAGGGGTAGGCCGCCTTGGCGAGCAGCCAGGCCGCGCGCGTGTTGATCGCGTACATGCGGTCGAAGTCGGCGATCGTCAGCGTGGCGAGCGTGCCGCCGGCGATGATGCCGGCGTTGCTGACCACCGCGTCGATCCCGCCCATATGTGCGACCGCGGCTGCGACGATCCGCTCGCCGCAGTCGGGCTCGGAGAGGTCGACGACAGCGGCGGCGGCGCGTGGGCCGATCGCCTCGCGCACCGCCTCGAGATTGGCGGCGTCGCGGTCGACGAGCAGCATCTGATGCTCGCCCTCGAGCCCCTTGCCGGCTGCGAGCAGCTCGGCGCAGGCGCGGCCGATGCCGCTCGCCGCGCCGGTGATTACGAAACGCATATAAGCTTCCCCGTCACTCGCTCAGCCCCAATTCCGCCATCAGCTCCCGGCGGAGCTTGAACTTCTGGATCTTGGACGCCGACATCGGCCATTCTTCGATGAAGCGGATATGGCGCGGCACCTTGAAGGATGCCAGCCGCTCCTTGGCATAGGCGATGAGTTCCTCGGCGGTCGCTTCGGCCTCGCCGCTCGGCTCGACATAGGCGGCGGGAATCTCGGCGAGCCGATCGTCGGGAAGGCCGACGACCTGCGCCAGACGGACGGCAGGGTGACTCGCGAGCACGGCCTCGACCTCGGCCGCCGCGACATTCTCGCCGCCGACCTTGAGCATGTCCTTGAAGCGGCCGTGGAACATGAGATGGCCGTTTTCGTCGAGCGAACCGATGTCGCCGGTATGGTACCAGCCCTGCGCGTCGAGCGCGTCGGCGGTCTTCTCGGGATCCTTATAATAGCCGTCGAACAGGTTGTAGCCGCGGACATACACCTCGCCGCGCTCGCCGACCGGGCGGTCCTCGCCCGTCTCGACGTCGACGATCCGGACCTCGACGCCCGCGAGCGGATAGCCGAGCCGCCGGAAGCCCATTTCGGGGTCCATCTCGTAGCCGCCGGTGGTGACGATGCCGGTGGCTTCGGTCATCCCGAACGTGCCGACCTGGAGCATGTTCGGCGCCTTCTCGCGATAGGCCTGGCCGACGCGGTCGGGCATGAACGCGAAGCAGCTGTTTTGCAGCCGCACGCTGCTCATGTCGGTCCTGTCCCAGTCGGGATGCGCGATCATCGCCTGGTGGAAGGTGACGAAGGGGAGGAACATCATCGTCACCTTCTCCGCCGCGATCTGGCGGAGGCTCTCGCCCGGCTCGAAATGCGGCTGGCCGATGAAGGTGCCGCCGACATCCACCGCGCCCAGCATCGCGAGCATCGCGGCGACATGGAACAGCGGCAGCGGCGACCAGCTCCGCTCGTCCTCGGTGAAGCCCCAGCGGTTGCGCGCGAGGTTCGATGCCTCGCGGGTGACCGCCTCATGGCTGAGCAGGCACCCCTTGGGGTTGGCCGAGGTGCCCGAGGTGTAGAGGATCATCGCGGTGTCGCGGATGCGGACACCGAGCCGCCGGCGATGGAGCTGATCGTCGCTGACGCGGGACGCTGCCGCCTCGAACGCCGCCTGATCGACGAAGGCGGGGTTGGCGCTGCCGCCCAGCAGCACGATCCGCTTGAGCAGCGGCGCGTTCGCCAGCGTGAGCGCGGAGGGATCGGTCGCGGTGGCGAGATCGGGGAACGCCTCGCTGAGGCGGCGGATGAAGTCGACATGCTCGGTCTGCATGTCGTTGGTGACGATCGCGGTCAGGTCCGCATTTTCGGCGACATAGGCGACTTCCGGCGCCTTGTAGCGCGCGTTCATCAGCACCGATACGGCACCACACATCGCCGAGGCGAACAGCGTCTCGACGAACTCGATTCCCGACGGCAGCAGGATGCCGACATGGTCCCCCGGCTTCACGCCAAGCGCCATCAGCCCGCGCGCCTTCGCGAAGGCGGCCTGCACGACCTGATCGTAGCTCTTGCGCCCCTCGGGGAAGACCAGCGCTTCCTTCTCGGGAGCGCGGTCCCACGCCTTGAGCAGCATGTCGCCCAGCGTGGTCGCCGAAATCCTGATCGAGGCGTTGCTCTCGCCCGTTGTACCCACCGTGAGTCCGCTCCCCTTGTCGTCGGCTTGGCTGTCCTCTCGCAGTGGCAGGGTAGGCGTGCGCCTTCCAGTGGATAGGTGCAGACACGGATGACGCGGCGGCAGGCGGCACTATATAAGGGCGGTCAACAAACGCCTCTTGCGGGACGAATTCGATGGAAGCCTATCTCTACGATCATGTGCGCACGCCGCGCGGCAAGGGCCGCCCTGATGGGGCGCTTCACGAGATCACTTCGGTGCAGATGGTCACCCAGCTGCTGCAGGCGCTGCGCGACCGGAACAACCTCGATACTTCGCTGCTCGACGATGTGATCATCGGCATGGCGCAGCCGGTCGGCGAGCAGGGCGGCGTGCTCGCCCGCGCGGCGGTGCTCCAGGCGGGCTATGCCCAGACGGTGGCGGGGCAGCAGATCCATCGCTTCTGCGCGACCGGGCTCGACGCGGTCAGCCTGATCGCGGCGCAGGTCGCGGCCGGCATGATCCAGGCGGGCATTGGCGGCGGCGTGGAATCGATGAGCCGCACGGTGATGGGCTATGACAGCGGCGCGTGGACCTCGGACCCGTCGGTCGCCTATTCGAACTATTACGCCCCGCAGGGCATCGGCGCCGACCTGATCGCGACGCTCGACGGGTTCACGCGCGAAGACGTCGACAATTTCGCGGTCGAGAGCCAGAACCGCGCCGCGCAGGCATGGGCGGAGGGCCGCTTCAAGAACGCGATCGTGCCGATGCGCGACGTGCTCGGCGAGATCGTGCTCGACCATGACGAGCATATGCGCCCCGGCACCACGCTGGAGAGCCTTGCCAAGCTCAAGCCCGCGTTCGAGGGCTTCGGCAAGGCCGGTTTCGAGGCGGTTGCGCGCGAGCGTTACCCCGAGATCGAGGAACTGAGCTACGTCCATCACGGCGGCAACAGCTCGGGCATCGTCGACGGGTCGGGGATCGTGCTGATCGGCTCGAAGGCGTTCGGCGAGAAAGCCGGCCTCAAGCCACGCGGACGCATCCGCTCCTACGCGAACATCGGCTCCGAGCCGACCATCATGCTGACCGCACCGGCGGCGGTTTCGGAGAAGGCGCTCAAGGCGGGCGGCATGACCAAGGACGACATTGACCTCTGGGAGCTGAACGAGGCGTTCGCGAGCGTCGTCATGCGCTTCATGAACGTGATGGATATCCCGCACGACAAGATCAACGTGAACGGCGGCGCGATCGCGATGGGGCATCCGCTCGGCGCCACCGGCGCGATGCTGGTCGGAACCGTGCTCGACGAGCTCGAGCGCCGCGACCTCGAGACCGGGCTGATCACGCTGTGCGCCGCCAACGGCCTCGGCACCGCCGCCATCATCGAGCGCGTCTAAGCGCCTCACGCCAACAGCGGGAACATCATGCGACATCTGAAGATCGAAACGGCCGCGGACGGCTTTGCGACGCTCATCCTCGACAATGCCGACGAGTCGATGAACGTCGTCAACGACGCCTTCATCGCCGACATGGAGGAAGCCACCAAGGCGATCGCGGCGGACGAGAGCATCAAGGGTGTGATCGTCACCTCGGCCAAGAAGGCCTTCATGGCGGGCGCCGACCTCAAGCAGCTCGTCCAGGGCTTCGGCAAGCTCAGCAAGCAGGAGGCCTATGCCTTCTCGCAGCGCGCGACGCGCATGCACCGCGCGATGGAGCAGTCGGGCAAGCCGTGGGTGGCGGCGATCAACGGGCTCGCGCTCGGTGGCGGGTTCGAGCTCGCGCTCGCCTGCCACTATCGCGTGCTGGTGGATGATCCGAAGGCGCTGGTGGGGCTTCCCGAGGTCAATGTCGGGCTGCTGCCGGGCTCGGGCGGGACGGTGCGGCTTGCGCTGATCGCGGGGGTCAAGACCGCGCTCGACCTGCTGCTGTCGGGCCGCTCGGTCGCTCCGGCCGAGGCGCTCAAGCTCAAGATCGTCGATGAGGTGGCGCCGGCCGACCAGCTGATCGCCCGCGCGCGGGCGTGGCTCGCCACCGGGCCGAACCCGGTCAAGGCGTGGGACGTCAAGGGCTGGGTGCCGCCGCAGAAGAAGGGGATGACCGTCCCCGAGGACTCGGCCTTCTACATGATGGCGACGGGCAGCATCGCGCAGAAGGGCTACAACCTGCCTGCGCCGCGTGCGATCCTGTCGTCGGTGTTCGAGGGGATGCAGCTGCCGTTCGACAAGGCGCTTGCGGTCGAGGGCAAGTATTTCGCCAAGCTGCTGACCGATCCGGTGGCGCGCAACATCATCCGCACCAGCTTCATCTCGAAGCAGGCGGCCGAGAAGGGTGCGCGCCGCCCGGCGGGGGTGCCGAAGTTCGAGGTCAAGAAGGTCGGCGTGCTCGGCGCGGGCATGATGGGTGCGGGCATCGCCTATGTCGCGGCGAATGCCGGGATCGAGGTCGTGCTGATCGACCGCGACACCGCCACCGCCGAGAAGGGCAAGGCCTATTCGGCGAAGGTCTCGGGCAAGCTGCTCGAGAAGGGCAAGATCGCCCAGGATAAGGTCGACGCGCTGCTCGGCCGGATCACCGCGACCGACGATTTCGCCAAGCTCGAGGGCGTCGACCTGATCGTCGAGGCGGTGTTCGAGGACACCGCGATCAAGGCCGAGACCACGCGCAAGGCTGAGGCGGTGATCCCGGCGAGCGCGGTGTTCGCGTCGAACACCTCGACGCTGCCGATCAGCCAGCTCGCGCAGGCGAGCGCGCGGCCCGACCAGTTCATCGGGCTGCACTTCTTCTCGCCGGTCGACCGGATGGCGCTCGTCGAGGTGATCGTCGGCAAGCAGACCTCGAAGGAGACGCTGGCGCGCTCGCTCGATTTCGTCGCGCAGCTGCGCAAGACGCCGATCGTCGTCAACGACAGCCGCGGCTTCTACACCAGCCGCGTCTTCCAGATGCTGATCCACGAGGGTGCCGCGATGCTCGGCGAGGGCGTGCCGCCCGCGGTGATCGAGAATGCGGCGAAGGCGGTCGGCATGCCGGTCGGCCCGCTCGCGCTCCTGGACGAGCTGACGCTCGACCTGCCGCTCAAGATCGTCGACCAGGCGATCGCCGAGGAAGGCGACAAGTACACGCCGCCGGCAGGCACGGCGGTGATGCGCAAGATGAAGGACGAGATCGGCCGCCCGAGCCGCAAGGCCGGCGCGGGGTTCTACGACTATCCCGAAGGCGGCAAGAAACATCTGTGGAAGGGCCTGGCCGAGCATTTCCCGGTCAGCCATGACTATGACATCGAGGAGCTCAAGCGCCGCTTCCTCTACGCGCAGGCGATGGAGACCGCGCGCTGCCTCGAGGAGGGCGTGCTCGAGACGCCGCAGGACGCCGATCTCGGCGCGGTCTATGGCTGGGGCTTCCCGCTGTGGACGGGCGGCACGATCAGCTACATCGACACGGTCGGGATCGAACGCTTCGTCGCCGAGTCCGATCTGCTCGCGCAGAAATACGGACCGCGCTTCCTGCCGTCCGCGTGGCTGCGCGAGAAGGCGGCCAAGGGCGAAAGCTTCTACGCCGACACCCAGGCCGTTCCCGCCGAGGAGCTGGCCGCCGCATGAAGCGCATCACCTTCGAGCCCGAGCACGAGCAGTTTCGTGACAGCGTCGTCAAGTTCATGCAGGCCGAGGTCGGCCCGCATGCCGAGCGCTGGCGCGAGCAGGGCATGGTCGATCGCGAGGTCTATCTGAAGGCGGGGGCGCAGGGCCTGCTCTGCACCTGGGCCGACGAGAAATATGGCGGCGCCGGCATCGATGATTTCCGCTTCGAGCAGATCATCATCGAAGAGAATATGCGCCACGGCGACATCGGCTTCTACATCAACCTGCACAACGACCTGGTCGCGCCGTACATCGCCAAGCTCGGCAATGAGGAGCAGAAGGACCGGTGGATGCCGGGCATCGTCAGCGGCGAGAAGATCCTCGCCGTCGCGATGACCGAGCCGTCGACCGGTTCCGACCTCGCCGGAATGAAGACCCGCGCCGAGGACAAGGGCGACCATTGGCTGCTCAACGGCGCCAAGACCTATATCTCAAACGGCATCCTCGGCGACCTGATCGTCGTCGCCGCCCGTACCGATCCGAACAGCCGCCACGGCCTGGGGCTGTTCGTCGTCGAGCGCGGGATGGAAGGGTTCGAACGCGGCCGCAAGCTCGCGAAGATGGGCCTCAAGGCGCAGGACACCGCCGAGCTCTTCTTCAACGACGTCAAGGTCCCGAAGGAAAACCTTCTCGGCGAGGCGGGGCAGGGGTTCAAATATCTCGCACGCTTCCTCGCGCAGGAGCGGCTCGTCGCGGCGATCGGCTTCATGGCGACCGCGCAGACCGCGTTCGACATCACGCTCGACTACGTCAAGGAGCGCAAGGCGTTCGGCAAGCCGATCGGCGCATTTCAGAACACGCGCTTCAAGATGGCGACGATGCGCGCCGAGCTCGACATGGCGCAGACCTATGTCGACCAGTGCGTGCTGCTGCTCAACGCCGGCGAGCTGACCGCGGAGGATTCGTCCGCCGCGAAGCTGCTCACCAGCGAGCTCGAGGGCCGGGTGATGGACGAATGCGTCCAGCTCCACGGCGGCGCGGGCTATATGGAGGAATATCGGATCAGCCGGATGTACACCGACGCGCGGATCAGCCGGATTTTCGCGGGCACGTCGGAGATCATGCGCGAGATCATCGGCCGCGGGCTCGGGCTGGACGAACGCAAGCTGGCGTAGATCCGGCGCGTTCCCTGAAGTTGATGCCGCCGCCGACGCGGGGGCGGAAGCATATTGCGCGACGGCCGGTGCCGTCGCGCCATTGCGGGAGGGGAGGGCAGGATGAAGATCGGCGTCAGCGGAGCCAGCGGCCAGTTCGGCCGCGCGGCGATCGAGCAGCTCAAGCAGCGCGTAGCGGCAGGCGACATCGTCGCGATCTCGCGGACGCCCGACACGGCGGCCGGTGTCGAGGGACGCTTCGGCGACTATGACGATCCCGCGAGCCTCGCTTCGGCCTATGCGGGGATCGACCGGCTGCTGCTGATCCCCACCACCGATCTCACTCCCGGCGCGCGCGCCCGCCAGACCGTCGGCGCGGTCGAGGCGGCCGCGAAGGCGGGGGTCGGCCATATCGTGTACCTGTCGAGCGTCGGCGCCAGCGACGCGGCGGAGCCCGATGTCCGCGCCTCCTATTTCCAGACCGAACAGGCGCTGATGCGCTCGGGCGCGAAATGGTCGGTGCTGCGCATGGCTTATTATATCGAGTCCTTCATCCAAGAAGCGCAGCAGATGCTGCCGATGGCGATGCTCACCGGGCTCGCCGATACCCCGGTCAACTTCGTCTCGCGCGACGATCTCGCGGCGGCGGCGGCGGGGTTGCTCGCGACCGACGGGCATGAGGGCGCGATCTACCAGGGCACCGGTGCTGCGACCTTCACGGGCACGCAGCGGGCCGCAGCCGTGTCCGCGGCGGCGGGCACGCCGGTCAACTTCGTCGTGCTCACCGAGGAGCAGCTTGCCGGCGGGCTCGCGCAGGCGGGGCTTCCGGAGCCGGTCGTCAACACGGTCGTCAGCATCCAGCAAGGCTTTGCGCGCGGCGGCTTCGACATCGTGTCCGGCGACATAGCGCGCCTCTCCGGGCGTGCGCCGCGTCGCCTGGAAGACGCACTCGCGCAGGCGTTCGCCAAAAGCGGCTGACCGCGCCTGCGCGCGCAGACCTTCTGTACAAGGAACATGCCATGTCTCACCGCCATCTGGTCGATCCGGAACTGTTGCCCGTGCTGGAGGCGTTCCCGTCGATGGAGCTGACCGTCGCCGACCTGCCCGGATTTCGGGCGCAGATGGATGCGATGACGGCCACGATCCCGCAGCCGGCGCTCCCGGTCGCGGTGGACGAGGTCATGATTGCCGCGGCAGGCGCGCCCGACGTGCGCGCGCTGCTGTTCACGCCCGAGGCGCGCACCAGCCCCGCGCCGGCGATCCTCCACATCCACGGCGGCGCCTATATCATCGGCCGGCCGGAGATCAGCTCCGCGATATTGATGGAAACCGCCAACGCGCTCGGCTGCGTCATCCTCTCGGTGGACTACCGGCTCGCGCCCGAGACGCCGCACCCGGGCCCGATCGAGGATTGCTATGCCGCGCTCGGCTGGCTCCATATGAACGCGGTGCGGCTCGGCATCGATGCCGCGCGGATCGCGGTGATGGGCGAGAGCGCGGGCGGGGGGCTCTCCGCCGCGCTGGCGCTGCTCGCGCGCGACCGTGGAGAATATCCGATCGCGTTCCAGCTGCTCGACGCGCCGATGATGGACGACCGCACCTGCGCGCGACCACCGCATCCGGTGGCGGGCGAGTTCGTGTTCACGCCCAAGAGCAACAGCTTCGGCTGGCGCTGCCTGCTCGGGCAGGAGCCGGGCAGCGACGGTGTTTCGCCCTATGCGGCGGCGGCGCGGGCGGAGGACCTGTCGGGGCTGCCTCCCGCGTTCGTGGCAACCGGTGCGCTCGACCTGTTCCTCGAGGAGAACCTCGACTATGTGCGACGCCTCGCCCGCGCGGCGGTTCCGGTAGAGCTGCACGTCTATCCCGGCGCGCCGCACGGCTATGCGCTCGCGCATGAGGCGGCGATCACCAGGACGGCGACGCGCGACAAGCTGGACGCGCTCCGCCGCGCCTTCGCGCGCTGAACGATGCCGGTCCTCGATCTCGAGCGGCTGCGCGCCTATTCGGTGCCGGTCCAACGCGACAGCTACGATCCGCGCGACGCGATCCTCTACGCGCTCGGCACGGGTGCCGGCCTCTCGGAGACGGTCGACGAGATCGACTTCGTGTTCGAGCGGCGGATCAAGGTGCTGCCGACGATGGCGCTGGTGCTGGGGACGCCCGGCTTTTGGCTGATGGACCCGAATACCGGTCTGGACTGGCGGCGCGTGCTCCATGGCGAGCAGTCGCTGCGGCTGTATCGGCCGCTCGAGCCGGACGGCGTCCTGATCGGCGAGACGCGGATCGGCGATGTCGCCGACAAGGGACCGGGCAAGCCGGCGATGTTCCGCGCGCACCGGACGCTCAAGACGCCCTCCGGCGTGCTCGTGGCCGAACTCAGCGAGTTGTGGGTGGTGCGCGAGGCGGGCGGCTTCGGCGGTGAACGTACTTTGCCGGCGGAGCCCGTGCCGGTGATGCCCTCGCGCGCGCCGGATGCGACGCTGGACCTTCCCACCAGCCGCCAGCAGGCGATGCTGTACCGCTTGTCGGGCGATCGCAACCCGCTCCATGTCGAGCCGGAAACCGCGCGCATGGCCGGATTCGACAGGCCGATCCTGCACGGGCTGTCGACCATGGGGCTCGCCGGGCGCGCGATCGTCCACCTGTGCTGCGGCGGCGATCCTGCGCGCTTGTCCTTCCTGGCCGTTCGCTTTACCGCCCCCGTAATTCCGGGGGACATGATCCGCACGGAGATTTGGCGCGAAGGCGAAGAGGTGCTGTTCCGCGCCCTCGTCCCGGAGCGTGGGGAGGTGGTGATCGATGGCGGCAGGGCGATGATCGACGCCTTCGGCCGCGTGTAAGGGGACGTTCTTTGAAGGTTTTGCAGAATAAGGTTGCGCTGGTCTCCGGCTCGGGCCGCGGGATCGGCAGGGCGATTGCGCTGAAGCTTGCCCAGTCGGGCGCCAATGTCGTCGTCAACGATCTCGACGCCGAGGTCGCGGAGCAGACCGCGCGCGAGATCGAGGCGCTCGGTGCCCGCGCGGTCGTCTGCGTGGGCGACGTGACCGCGCCGGATTTCGGCGACCGCTTCGTTGCCGCCGCGGTGGACGCGTTCGGCACGATCGATATCATCATCAACAATGCCGGCTATGCCTGGGATGCCGTCGTCCAGAAGACGACCGACGAGCAGTGGATGGCGATGCTGGAGGTCCATCTCTCCGCGCCGTTCCGCATCCTGCGCGCCGCGCAGCCGGTGATCGCGGCCGCGGCGAAGGCCGAGATGGCCGACGGGAGCCGCGCCGTGCGCCGCACCGTTGTCAACATCTCCTCGGTCGCGGGGCTCGGGGGCAATCCCGGCCAGGCCGGATATGCGGCGGGCAAGATGGGCGTCGTCGGCCTGACCAAGACGCTGATGAAGGAGTGGGGCCGCTACAACGTCACTGTGAACGCGGTCGCGTTCGGCGCGATCATGACGCGCATGACCGCGGGCGAGGTGGGCAGCGCGACGATCAAGGTGAAGGACAAGGAAATCCGCGCGGGCGTCAGCCAGGAGATACTCGAAGCCATGGAAAAGGGCATCCCGCTCGGCCGGGCCGGCACCCCCGAGGAGGCGGCAGGGGCGGTCTATCTGCTCTGCCTGCCCGAGGCGGACTATATCAGCGGGCAGGTGATCGTCGCCGGCGGCGGCTGGTCGCTCTAGGCGCTGCGCTCACCGCGGGACCTCGCATCCTCCGTCATGCCGGACTTGATCCGGCATCCCGCGTTAGGCGACCGGCCATTGGGGCTTGCGGCCCCACATGCCCTGGAACACCGGCTTGAGTTCGTCGGTCGCGGCGCCGATGCCGATCCCGGTGCCGAAATTCATCCCGCGGCGGTGGTAGATGCGCCAGCCGTCGGGGGTGCGCCGCAGCCGATCCTGGTAGCCGCCGACCGCGACGAGATCGGCCTCGCCGAACGGGTCCGCGTCCGGCCGCGCGAACCAGTGCCAGCCGATGATCCGCGACAGCGCCACTGCCTCGTCGCCGCGCACCTCGACGAGGATGTTGGTGATGTTGTGCGATACGCCGGCCATCGTTTCGGTGAGGCCGCTGAGCGTATCGCGGATCGCGTCGTGCCCGACCACCGCGATGCCGCCCAGGGTGATGTCGGCGTCCTCGGCGAACACCTCGTCGGCGACGCGCGCGGGCTCGCCGCTGTCGATCAGGTGCGCATAGCGCTTGATGCAGTCCTCGATTGCGATCCGGTCGATCAGCGTACGCAGCTCGGGCTCCATATTCTCACCTCCATCAGCAATCGCGTGGGGTAGGCTATGTGCCTGGGTCAGGCGGTGGCGGCCGAGGCGGCCATGGCTTCCGCCACGATCAGGCCGTTGAAATATTCGCGCCAGAGGATCACGCGCTCGGCCTCGATCCGGACCACGAACACATAGCGGTTGCGGTAGGGGACCCCGTTCGCCAGCTCGGCGTCGCTCGTCGCTTCCATGATCATCGTGGACTGGTCGGGCGACCAGTAGAACTGGCTCGGCGTGAGGATCATCCGCTGGAAGTTGGCGCGCCCTTCGCGGAACATGGTCATAACCGCCTCGCGGCCGCCCACCTCGGCGGGCATCGCCGCGGGTGCGAAAGGAAGCTCGGCGCGAACGTCCGGGTGGAGGCAGCGCTCGATGGCCACCATGTCGCCCTCGTTGAAGCCTTCCAGCAGCCGCGCCACCAGCGCATGCGCGTCAGTCGAATCCATATGTCCCTCTCCGGTGCGGGCGCATGCGTGCCCGTCGCGGCGAAGGTCGGATGTCAGGTGCGGCGAAACGCCCGCCCGACGATAGGTCGCATGTAATCGCTCACAGCTTGGCGAAGCAGGCGCGGATCTCGCCGACGAACAATTGGGGCTGCTCGAACGCGGCGAAATGGCCGCCCTTGGGAAGCGCGTTCCAGTGGATCAGCCTGGGATAGCTGCGCTCGGCCCAGCGGCGCGACGGACGGAAGATTTCCTTCGGGAAACTGCTTACGCCAACCGGGACTTCCAGCCGCTGCGCCTTGAACGCGTTCGCGCTCTCCCAGTAGAGCCGGCCGGAAGAGGCGGCGCTGTTGGTCAGCCAGTAGAGGCTGATCGCGTCCAATATCTCGTCGCGGCTGAGCGCGTCTTCGGGTGCGCCGTCATTGTCGGTCCAGGCGTGGAACTTCTCGTAGATCCACGCCGCCTGCCCGACGGGAGAGTCGGCGAGTGCGTAGCCGATCGTCTGCGGCCGCGTGCCCTGCAGCTTGGCGTAGCCGGAGTCGTGCTCCTGGTAGAACTGCATGCTCGCGACCGCAGCCTGCTCGGCTTCGGTCAGGTCGGCGAAGTCTGAGGGCTCGGGGAAGACGAGCGGCATGTTGAGGTGGACGCCCGCGAGCTCCGGCGGAGCCGCCATGGCGAGCGCGGTGGTCACCGCGGCACCCCAGTCGCCGCCCTGCGCGACGAAGCGCGTGTAGCCGAGCCGGCGCATCAGCACGATCCAGGCGTCGGCGATCTTCTCGGCCCCCCAGCCTGTCGTGGCGGGCTGGTCCGAGAAGCCGTAGCCGGGCAGCGACGGAACGACGACGTGGAAGGCCTGCGCGCCCGGTGCGCCATGCCCGGCGGGATCGGTCAGCGGCCCGATCACCTTGAGGAACTCGATCACCGACCCGGGCCAGCCATGCGTCAGCACCAGCGGGAGCGCGTCCGGATCGGGGCTCCGGACGTGGAGGAAGTGGATGCCGAGGCCGTCGATCGCGGTGCGAAACTGCGGGAAGGCGTTGAGCGCGGCCTCGCAGCGGCGCCAGTCATAGCCGTCCCGCCAATAGTCGCAGAGCGCGCGGAGCCGGTCGATCGGAACGCCCTGGCTCCAGTCGTCCACCGTCTCGGCCGAGGGCCAGCGCGCTTCGGCGAGCCGCCGCCGCAGGTCGGTCAGCGCCGCTTCGGGAACGGCGACGGTGAAGGGGACGATCGCTTCCGACATGCGGTTCTCCTGTTGGTTCCGTCGAGCTTGGGTGGACGATCGGCTCAGCCGCAGCCGACGACGCCGCCGTCTACGGGGATCTGCGCGCCGGTGATATAGGCTGCGCCGCGGCCGCACAGGAACACGACGATCCCGGCGATGTCCTCGGGCCTGCCGAGCCGCTTGAGCGGGATGTGCGCAAGGAGCGCCGGGTCGACCTTTTCCTCGTCGCGGAAGTGCGCGGTCATTTTGGTCGGGAAGAAGCCGGGGATCACCGCGTTGACGGTGATGTTGCGCTCGGCGAGGTCGCCCGCGAGGTCGCGCGTGAGCATGTGGATCGCGGCCTTCGACGCGGCATAGCTGTAGGCCTTCAGCCGCTCGGTCTTCACGCCCGCGACCGAGCCGATGTTGATCACGCGCGCCGGATCGTCGGCGGTGCCGGCGGCGGCGAGCTCGGGCAGCAGCTCGCGCACCATCGTGAACGGGGTCTGGACGTTGACCGCCATCACGCCCGGCCACGCCTTGTCGGGGAAGCTGTCGATCTCCCCGCCCCAGGTCTTGCCCGCATTGTTGACGAGGATGTGGCACGCGCCGACCGCCTCGCGGTAGCGCCCGACCAGCTCCACCGCCGCCTCGGGCGTGGACAGGTCGGCGGGCAGCGGGATGCAGCGGCCGAGCGCGGCCATCTCCCCGGCCGCCTGCTGGCAGACATCCGCCTTGCGCGACGTGATCGCGACGGTCGCGCCCGCCTGCAGCAGGCCCTCGGCGATCATCCGGCCGAGGCCCTGCGCGCCGCCGGTGACGAGCGCCGACTTGCCGGTCAGGTCGAACAGGCTTCCGCTCACATCGTCACCACGATCTTCCCGAACTTGTGCCCGTCGCGCAGCGTGAGCAGCGCTTCCTTCGCCTGATCGAGCGGGAAGGTCTTCTCGATCACCGGCTTGATCTTATGCTTGTCGGCGAACGCGAGCATGTCGCGGAAGTCCTGCGGGTCGCCGACCTGGCTGCCGACGATGCTGGCGCTCTTGAGGAAGAGATCGGTCGCGTTGAACTTGATCTCGTTGCCCGCGGTCGAGCCGTAGATGACGATGCGCGCGCCCGGGTTGATCGCGCGGATATAGTTGGGCAGGCTCGGCGACGGCGCGCCGTCGAGGACGACGTCGACGCCGCCGGTGAACTTGCCGACCTTCTTGCGCCAGTCGGGATCGGTGAACAGCAGGCCGCCCTTGGCGCCCATCTGATAGGCGCGCTCGAGCACGTCCTCGCTCTCGCCGGTGACGTAGACCGTGCAGCCGAGCGCCACCGCGAAGGCGAGGCCGAAGGTCGCGACGCCGCCGCCAATGCCCGAGATGAGCAGCGTCTCGCCGGGCTGGAGCTTGCCCTTGAACATCAGCGCGCGCCACGAGGTCAGCGCGGTCAGCGGCATCGCGCCGGCTTCCTCGAAGCTCATGAACGCAGGCTTCGGCGCGAGATTGCCGACGGGCACGCAGACATATTCGGCGAGCGTGCCGGGGAAGGGCATGCCGAGCAGGCCGAAATCGGCCGCCGGCGCATGGCGGTTCGGGCCCCAGTTGCGCGCCGGGTAGAGCACGACTTCGTCCCCCACCTTCGCGTCGGTCACACCCTCGCCGACCATATCGATCACGCCCGCGCCGTCGCAGCCGAGGATCGCCGGCAGCGTCATGCCCGGATATTGCCCGTGGGTGATGAAGAGCTCGCGGTGATTGATCGAAGCTGCCTTGATCGCAACACGAACTTCGCCCGCCGACGGCGTCGGCGTCTCGACGTCCGCGACCCGCGTGCTCTCGGGCCCGTCGCCCGCCTCAAGGTACAGAGCCTTCATCGTCACCCCTTTCGTGGATCCCTCGTCGCCGGTCGCTCGCGCACCAGGGTCGTGCGGTCAACCCTGCCGGTGCGTGCTCCCGTGTAAACGGTGGCCTGTCATGCGATAGGAGCAATGATCGGTCCCGGCCGCCGTCGCGCCGTTTCCGTCCGGTCAGGCGGACCATGGACCGTGGTTGCAGACCTACCGGCGGATAGGATTGGGGGATTGCGCGGGCAGTTTTGGCGTGAAATAACCCCCCATCAAAAATCGAATCGCACGTAGAGGGCGACACAGGAGAGCCGTCCATGGGCCTGGTCCCGACCACGATCGTACCGCCGCGCAGCACGCAAGTTCTGGTTCAGCGACCGAGCCTCCAGACCCTTTCTGACGCCATCGGCGAGTCCCGGCTCACGACGATCTGCGCGCCCGCGGGCAGTGGCAAGACGACGGCAGCGCTCTTCTGGTACAGCCAGCTCACGGCCGCCGGCCGGCCGGGACTATGGCTCGCCGCGCGCGCGGGCATCCACGACCTGCCTTCGTTCCTGCTCGCGCTCAAGGCCGCCGGCGTCGCTGCCGGGCTGCCGTGGGACCATCTGTCGGCGGGGGGAGATCCGGCCGAGTGGCATGCGAGCCTTGCCGTCACGGGCGCGTCGAAACCGGTCTTGGTGGTCGACGACGCGCAGCTGCTTCCCGACGAGGCGCTGGACTTTCTGGGACAGGCGGTGGCGAGCGCCCGCGATGCGCTGACCACCGTCATCATCTGCCGCGGCGCGATACGGATCCCGGTCGCTCGAACCCGGGCGCTGGGCTTCCTCGTCGAGATCGGCGCGCCCGAACTGCGTTTCACCCGCGGCGAAGCGACCGAGCTGGTCACGCGGATCGTCGGTGGCCCTGTCGACGCCGAAGCGATGCAGCATATCCTCCACGATACGCATGGCTGGGCGTCGGGGCTCGTCATCGCGGCAAATATCTACCGGCGCGAGAAAAGTCAGGGCATTGGCTGGAAGCCGCTGGTCGACAGCCTTCACGCCGAATTCGCCGGCTATTTCTATGAGGAGGTGCTCTCGCTCCAGTCCGAGCCGGTGCGCAACTTCCTGGTCGACACGTCCATTCTGAAGGATCTGACGCCGTCCGCCTGTGCAGCCGTCACCTGCAACGAGGACGCACGGTCGATGCTCGACGACGTCTTCCGGGCCGGCCTCTTCCTGAATGCGATCGATCAGGAGCGGAGCTGCTACGCCTACCATCCGCTGTTCCGCCAGTCGGTCATCGGCCGCTTGCAGGACCGCGCGCCGGCGCGCGCGACCGAACTCCACCGGCGCGCAAGCCGCTATTACGCCTCGATCGGGGACCGGCTCAAGGCGCTCGATCACGCGCAGGCGAGCGGCGACCAGGAGTTCCTGGCCGACCAGCTGGACCTGATGGCGAACGCTCTCATCTACGAAGGCTATCTGTATCGCGTCGACGAGCTCGGCTCGGAGCTCCCATGGTCAGTGGTCTCAAGCCGTCCGATGCTGCTGCTGGCGCTGGCCTGGCGCAGGATCAGGCGGCTATCCTACTCGGCCGCAGAACGCTGCATCAATGCTGCTGCGGCGATCGCCGAGGCGCGGCCGGACGATCTGGAGCTGAGCTGCCAGCTGCGGCATCAACGGATCATGCTCGAGGCCGCCCGTGACAATATGGCTGCGGTGGAGGAGCAAGCCGAGGCGCTGCTGTTCGAGCTGGGGGACGAGCATCCCTATCTGAGCTGCACCCTGCTCGCCCAGCTGATGTCCGCGCGGCGCGAGCTTTACCACTTCCACGACATATTGAAGCTGGAGGCCGAGACCCGCCGGGCCCTGGGAAGGCCAGGCTCCGAATTCGCTGGCATTGCCCTGAAATCGACCGTGGCGCCGACGCTGGTCGCGCAGGGCAAGACCTCGTTCGCGCGCCGCCTGCTCGAAGAGTCGCTGTCGGCGGCGGAAAGCCGGGAGGGTCCTGGCTCGGGGCTGGCCGCGCTGCCCGCGTTGCCCCTTGCCGAGATCTTGTACGATGCTGGCGAATTCGAACGCGCCAGCGCGCTCGTGGATACGTATCTTCCCGCGGTGCGCCAATGGGGTTTCGCCGATCATCTGGCGTCCGGGTACCTCGTTCAGGCGCGTCTCACCTTCGCCCGCGGCGACACGGCACTCGCGCTCTCCGGCCTCGAGGAGGCGCATCTTGTTGCCATCGACTGCGGGCTGGACCGGCTGCGCGCGTTCGTCGTCGCGGAGCAGGTGCGGATCCTCGTCAAGAGCGGCCAGCTCGCCGAGGCCGAAGCGGCCCTGCGCGCAGGCGACATCCAGCTCGAGGACGAGCCGGTACCGACCCTCACGCCGTCGCGGCGGAACGAGAGCAGATGATGTCCCGAGAGGTGGTGTAGCTTATGCGATCGCCGTGCCTTCCGGACTGTGCCGGATCAGCTTGCCGCAGCGGGCAGGCTGATGAGCGGATCATCGCTCATTGCGGCGATTGTCTCAAGAG
>Ga0180222_1000505_pt1 | contig 55769 bp, 52 predicted proteins | sample eDN5th37CKraftOP_FD_151336 | JGI IMG/M metagenome (GOLD analysis project Ga0180222, IMG submission 151336) | Enriched Organic Plus compost microbial communities from Emeryville, California, USA - eDNA 5th pass 37_C Kraft OP (version 2) (version 2) ...
CGGCCGTGAAATAGAGCGGCACGCCCCGCTCGGCCGCTTCGCGCAGCTGGGCGTTGAGCGCGAGGTCCACGTCGGCGTCGAGCTCCAGCATGCCGCCGCGCAGCACCGGGTCGATGCGCACGACCTGGTTGCCGGCCGCGAGTGCCGGCGGCGCCGGCCAGCAGGCCAGGCACAGAGCCGTCAGCAGCGCGGTCAGGAAGCGGGCCGTCATGGGCGTACGAAAAATGGGCGACGCAGCATCCCGCTATTCTTGGCGATTCACGCCCGCTTGGCAAACAAGGCGTAGAAAAAGCCGTCGTGCTGCGCGGCCGGCGGGGCATCCCCCGCGCTGGGCAGCAACTGCCCGTCGGCGGGCAGGGCTTCGGCGTCCGGATGGCGCCGGGCGAAGGCCTCGGCCTGCTCGCGGCATTCGGCGGGAAAGATCGAGCAGGTGGCGTAGAGCATCCGCCCGCCCGGCGCCACCGTCGTCCAGAGCGCGTCGGCGATGCGCCGCTGCAGGGCCGCCGCGCGGGCGACATCGGCGCGCCGGCGCAGCCAGCGGATATCGGGGTGGCGCCGCACGATGCCCGAGGCCGTGCAGGGCACGTCGGCCAGCACCGCGTCGAACGGCCGGCCGTCCCACCAGGCCGCCGGGTCCGCGGCGTCGGCCGCCGCCAGGGCGACCCCGGGGCCGGTCAGCCCCAGCCGCTCCAGGTTCTGGCCCACTCGCGCCAGGCGGCCGGCATCGGCATCCAGCGCCAGCAGTTCGATATCGGCCGATTCCAGCAGGTGGGCGGTCTTGCCGCCCGGCGCCGCGCAGGCGTCGAGCACGCGCATGCCGTCGCGCACGTCCAGCAGCGGCGCGGCGCGCTGGGCGCCCGGGTCCTGCACCGACCACCAGCCTTCGGCGAAGCCGGGCAGCTGCGCCACCGGACGGGGAGCGTCCAGCACCAGCCCCCAGTCGAGCACCGGCGCGGCGCCGACGCCGGCCTGCGCCAGGGCCCGGACCACCTGCCCGCGGCCGGCGCGGCGGCGGTTGACCCGCAGGACCAGGGGGGCATGGGCGTTGCCGGCGGCCAGCAGCTCGCGCCAGCGCTCCGGGTAGGCGGCCTGCAGGGCCTGCACCCACCACTGCGGATGGTTCCAGCGGGCTTCAGGATCGTCGCGCAGGCCGTGCAACAGGGTGTCGCGCTCGCGGCCATAACGCCGCAACACTGCGTTGACCAGGTTCTTGTAAGGCGCCAGGGCCTTGCCGGCGGCGGCCGCCCGCACCGCCTGGTCGACCACCGTATGCGAGGCATAGCGCGGCCCCGCCGGCTGGCCGCCGGCTTCGGCCTCGAGCGCAGTGTCCAGCAGGCAAAGCGCCGTCAGCAGCAGCGCGTCGGCCGCCGGCGACGGCGCGCGCGCCACGAGTTGGCCACGCAAGGCGCGTGCCCGGCCCAGGCCGCGCATGGCGTGAAAGGCGATGGCCTGGACCGCGGGCCGCTCGGCGGCCGGCAGCCCTTCCAGGGCCTCGGTCAGCGAGCGCCCGGCCAGCACGTCGCGCACCGCCCGGGCGGCGCCGGCCAGCAGGCCGGCCAGGGGGGATGAAAAAGATTCTGACATTGCGTCATTTTAGGATCGGTATCGCGCGGCCCCCCGGGGTCATAATCAAGCCATGATCCCAACCGCTGCGCCTGCCGGCGCGGCGCAGCAGGAGACCGCATGACGCGCAGAACCAAAATCGCCTCGGCCGCCGCCGCAGCCGCCGTCCTGCTGATCGCCGGCGCCGTGGCGTTGCTGGCCGCCTTCGACTGGAACCGGGCCAAGCCCATGCTCAACGAGCGGGTGTCCGAAGCCCTGGGCCGGCCCTTCGCCATCGAGGGAGACCTGGACGTGTCCTGGGCGCGCGAGCCCGGCCAGCCCGGCTGGCGCGGCTGGGTACCCTGGCCGCGCGTCACCGCGCAGGACATCTGGGTGGGCAACCCCGGCTGGGCGCGCGCGCCGCGCTTCGCCACGCTGGAGCGTATCGTCTTTCGCCTGGCCCCGCTGCCGCTGCTGCGCAAGCGCATCGTCATCCCGCACATCCAGCTGGCCGGCCCGGCCGCCAACCTGGAGCGCCGGGCCGACGGCCAGGCCAACTGGGAGTTTTCGCTGCCCGCCGGAGACGACGCCGGCGCCGGGCCGGGCTGGCAGTTGCAGATAGACGAGATCGGCTTCGACCAGGGCCGGGTGCGCTTCGACGACGCCAGCCTGGACGCGCACGGGGACATCGTGGTCGACCCGCTGGGCAAGCCCGTGCCCTTCGCCGAGATCGCCGGCAGCCAGGCGGGCGATGCGCCGCAGGCCACGCCGGACTACGTGTTCGGCTGGAAGGTGGACGGCCGCTACCGCAAGCAGCCGGTCTCGGGCTCGGGACGGATCGGCGGGATGCTGGCGCTGCGCGGCGGCGGCCAGCCCTTCCCGCTGCAGGCCGACGTGCGCGTGGCGCAGACCCGCATCGCGCTGGCCGGCACGCTGACCGACCCGCTGGAGCTCGGCGCGCTGGACCTGCGGCTGCGGCTGTCGGGCAACAGCATGGGCGACCTGTATCCGCTGACCGGCGTAGCCCTGCCCGACACGCCGCCCTACTCCACCGACGGCCACCTCACCGCCGACCTGAACCGGCCCGGCGGCGCGGTCTTCGCGTACCGGGGGTTTACCGGCAAGGTAGGCGACAGCGACCTGCGCGGCGACCTGTCCTACGCGGCGACTTCGCCCCGGCCCAGGCTGACCGGCACGCTGTCGTCCAACCTGCTGCAACTGGCCGACCTGGGGCCGCTGGTCGGCGTGCAGCCCGAAGGCCAGGCCCCGGCCGCAGGCGGGCGCGTGCAGCCCGCCGACAAGGTGCTGCCGGTGGACACCTTCCGCACCGACCGCTGGCGGGCCATGGACGCGCAAGTGGAGTTTTCCGGCAAGCGCATCGTGCACGGCAAGGACCTGCCGCTGGAGAACATGCATACCCGAATCGCCCTGGAAGACGGGCTGCTGAAGCTGGATCCGCTGCGGTTCTCCATGGCCGGCGGGACGCTGGCCGCCCGCATCCGGCTCGACGGCGGCAAGACGCCCATGCGCGGCGAGGTGGATCTTGCTTCCCGCGGGCTCAAGCTCAAGCAATTGTTCCCCGGCTTCGAGCCCATGCGCACCAGCCTGGGCGAAATCAACGGCGACGCCCGGCTGGCCGGCACCGGCAATTCCGTGGCCGCCCTGCTCGGCAGCGCCGACGGCGAGCTCAAGCTGCTGGTCAACGACGGCGCCATCAGCCGCGCGCTGACCGAAATCGCCGGCCTGAACCTGGCCAACTACGTCGTCACAGAACTGTTCGGCGACGACGAGGTGAAGATCAATTGCGCCGCCGCCGATCTCGGCATAGAGAAAGGCGTGGCGAGCACCCGTCTGATGCTGTTCGACACCGAGAACGCGCTGGTCAACGTGGAAGGCACCGCCAGCTTCCGCGACGAAACCCTGGACCTGGACATCACGCCCCACAGCAAGGGCCTGCGCATCATCTCGCTGCGCTCGCCGCTGTACGTCAAGGGCACGTTCAAGAACCCCTCGGCCGGCGTGCAGCCCGGCGCGCTGATCGCGCGCGGGGCCGGCGCGGTGCTGTTGGGCGTGCTGGTCACGCCGGCCGCCAGCCTGCTGGCCCTGATCGCGCCCAGCGCGGGGCAGGAAAACGCCTGCGCCACGATGCTTGCGGAGATGCGCAAGGCGCCCGGCAAGGCGCCGCCGTCGGGCGGCAAGGCGCCGGCGGCCAGTCGCTGAGCGGACCCGGAGCGCCCCGCCCGCGCCCCTCCGGCGCGGTAAAATCGCGCTCTTTTCCCGGCCGCGCCCGCGGCCTCCGAGGCCCCCCATGTCTTCCCCCAAAGTCGGTTTTGTGAGCCTGGGCTGCCCCAAGGCCCTGGTCGATTCCGAACGCATCCTGACCCAGCTGCGCACCGACGGCTACCAGGTGGTGCCCGACTACGACGACGCCGACGTCGTGGTGGTCAATACCTGTGGCTTCATCGACAGCGCCAAGGCCGAGTCGCTGGACGCGATCGGCGAGGCCATCGCCGAGAACGGCCGCGTGATCGTGACCGGCTGCATGGGCGTGGAGGAATCGGCCATCCGCGCCGTGCACCCGTCCGTGCTGGCCGTGACCGGCCCCCAGCAATACGAGCAGGTGGTGCGCGCCGTGCGCGAGGCCGCGCCCCCGCCGCGCGAGCACGATCCCTACCTGGACCTCGTGCCCCCGCAAGGCATCAAGCTCACGCCACGGCACTACGCCTATCTGAAGATCTCGGAAGGCTGCAACCACCGCTGCAGCTTCTGTATCATCCCTTCGCTGCGCGGTGACCTGGCCAGCCGGCCGGTCGGCGACGTGCTGGGCGAAGCCGAGCGCCTGGTGCGCGCCGGCGTCAGGGAACTGCTGGTGATCTCGCAGGACACCAGCGCCTACGGCGTGGACCTGCGGCACCGCACCGGGTTCTGGAACGGGCGGCCGGTCAAGGCGCGCATGACCGAACTGTGCGCCGCGCTGTCCGAGCTGGGCGCCTGGGTGCGGCTGCACTACGTCTACCCGTATCCGCACGTGGACGAAGTGATTCCGCTCATGGCCGAAGGCCGCATCCTGCCCTACCTGGACATTCCCTTCCAGCACGCCAGCCCGCGCATCCTGAAGGCCATGAAGCGCCCGGCTTTCGAGGACCGCACGCTGGCGCGCATCCGGCGCTGGCGCGAGCATTGCCCGGACCTGGCGCTGCGCTCGACCTTCATCGTGGGCTTTCCCGGCGAGACCGAGGACGACTTCCGCTACCTGCTGGACTGGCTGTCCGAGGCGCAGCTGGACCGCGTGGGCTGTTTCCAGTATTCGCCGGTCGAGGGCGCGCCGGCCAACGCCCTGCCCGATGCCGTGCCCGACGAGGTCAAGCAGGAACGCTGGGAACGCTTCATGGCGCACCAGCAGGCGATCTCCGCGGCCCGCCTGCAGCGGCGGGTGGGTACCGAAATCGACGTGCTGATCGATACGGTGGACGAAGACGGCGACGCCGTGGGCCGCTCCAGCGCCGACGCGCCGGAGATCGACGGCTGCGTCTACGTGGCCGGCGAGGACCTGGCGCCGGGCGACCGGGTGCGCGTGCGCGTGACCGGGGCCGACGAATACGACCTCTGGGCCGACGCCGCCGGGCCGGCGGCGGACGATCGGCACTAAGGGGCCGCGGCCCCGTCGCCCTCCGGGAGGCGGCCGCGACCGGCTCTGCCCCGGTGGGGCCGGGAGCCTTCCCGCGCCCGCCGAGCGGTGGCGGCACGTCCGCCCGCGCCGGCGAATTTGCTTATAGTTATCGCTTTGCGCGCCGCCGGCCGGCCGCGCGCCGATACCTACTGCGGCGGATACATGGCACTGCGTAATCTCTGCGTCTATTGCGGCTCGAACCCGGGCCGCCAGGGCATCTACCTCGAAGCGGCGCGCGAACTGGGCCGCATCATGGCCGAGCGCGGCATCGGCTTGGTCTACGGCGGCGCCAGCGTCGGCGTCATGGGCGCGATCGCCGACGCGGTACTGGAAGCGGGCGGGCGCGCCGTGGGGGTGATCCCGGAATCGCTGGTGCGCAAGGAACTCGCCCACGGCGGGCTGACCGAACTGCACGTCACGGGCTCGATGCACGAGCGCAAGCGGCTGATGGCCGATCGGGCCGACGGCTTCCTGGCCCTGCCCGGCGGCGCCGGCACGCTGGAGGAAATCTTCGAGGTCTGGACCTGGGCGCAACTGGGCGACCACCGCAAGCCCTGCGGCCTCTACAACGTGGGGGGCTACTACGACGGCCTGGCGCAGTTCCTGGACCACGCCGCCGGCGAGCAGTTCCTCAAGCCCGAGCACCGCGCCATGCTGATCGTGGAAGACGATGCGCGGCGGCTGCTCGAGCGCTTCGCCGCCTACGAAGCGCCCACGGTCCCGAAATGGATCGGGCGCGGCGAAACCTGAACGCCGCGAGGCTCAAGGCCGCGGCGGCTGCCAGCCCCGCACGAAGGCGTCCGCCGGCTGGCGCTTGCCGCCGGCCTTCTGCAGCTCCAGCAGGCGCAGCACCCCGCGGCCGGTGGCCACGTCTATGCCCTGCGCGCCGACGGCCACGACGCTGCCCGGCGCGCACGCGGCCGGCGTATCCAGCGCCACGGCGCGCCACACTTTGACAGGGCCGTCCAGCCCCGGCAGGCGCAGCGTGGCTCCCGGCACCGGGTTGAAGGCGCGCACGCGCCGCGCCAGTGTTTCGGCAGGCTGGGCGCAATCCAGCGCGGCCTCGGCCTTGTCCAGCTTGGCCGCGTAGGTGGCGCCCTCTTCCGGCTGCGGGCGCGCCGGCAGCCCGCCCTGCGCCAGCGCGTCCAGGGCCCGCACGATGGCCTGCCCGCCCGCCCGTGCCAGCGCGTCGTGCAGCTCGCCGGCGGCCTGGTCGGGGCCGATGGGAACCTCGGCTTCCAGCAGGATGTCGCCGGTGTCCAGGCCCGCGTCCATCTGCATGATGGCCACGCCGGTGCGCGCGTCGCCGGCCTCGATCGCGCGCTGGATGGGCGCGGCGCCGCGCCAGCGCGGCAGCAGGCTGGCATGGATGTTCAGGCAGCCCAGGCGCGGCAGGTCGAGCACCCATTGCGGCAGGATCAGGCCGTAGGCGGCCACCACCATGGCGTCGGGCCGCAGGGCCTCCAGCGCCTGGCGCGCCTGCGCGGCGTCTTCCGGGTAGCGGCCGTCCAGGCGTAGGCTGCGCGGCTGCAGCACGGCGGCGCCGGCCGCCAGGGCCGCCTGCTTGACCGGCGAGGGCAGCAGCTTGAGCCCGCGCCCGGCCGGACGGTCGGGCTGGGTCAGGACGAGCGGAATATCGTGCCCCGCCGCGCGCAGGGCGTCGTAGGCGATACGGGCGAATTCGGGGGTACCGGCGAAGACCAGCCGCATGGCGCTCGCCGGCTCAGGCGCGGGCCGCTTCGCGCTCTTGCTTGCGCAGCCGGGTCCGGATGCGGTTCTGCTTGAGGGGCGAGAGATATTCGACGAAGACCTTGCCGTCGAGGTGGTCCAGCTCGTGCTGCACGCAGACGGCCAGCAGCCCGTCGGCGTCGAACTCGAACGGCTGGCCGTGCTCGTCCAGCGCGCGCACATGGATGCCGGCCGCGCGCTCGACCTCGTCGTAGATGCCGGGCACCGACAGGCAGCCTTCCTCGTAGGTCTGGACCTCTTCGCTGCGGGCGGTGATCTCGGGGTTGATCAGCACCAGCAGGTCGTCGTGGTCTTCGGAGACGTCGATGACCACCACGCGCTCGTGCACGTCCACCTGGGTGGCGGCCAGGCCCACCCCAGGCGCGTCGTACATGGTCTCGGCCATGTCGCGCACCAGCTGGCGGATGCGGTCGTCCACGACCGCCACCGGGCGCGCCTTGCGGTGCAGCCGCGGATCCGGGTAACGGAGGATGGGAAGCAATGCCATGGCCAGGTAAAAAAAGTCGGCGGGAAGGGGAGCTTCCCGGTTTTCAGGAACAATCGTAATGATAATTCATCAACGACTTGATTTCTAATAGTTTTCGGCTAATTCGCCCATATGCAGCGGCGCCGCGGCGGGCCTGCAGGCCGCGGACGTCAGGCTCCGGGCCTCGACGTATCGCGGGATGCCGCCCGGGCCCGGACATCCGCGCCACGCCCGGCGCCGCCGCGTCGCGATCCGTGTCACACTGCGCCACTATGCCCGCCCGCCACACCCCCGAAGCCCTCCGCGCCTGGCTGCGCCTGTCCCTGGAGCCCGGCCTGCGGCCGGCCGACGCGCTGGCCCTGCTGGCCGCCGCCGGCCTGCCCGAGCAGATCTACGACAGCGGGGCGGCGGCCCTGGCCCGCGTGGTGCCCCAGACGCTGGCGCGGCAGCTGGCCGCCGCACCGCCGGCCGACGTGTCTTCCCGCATCGACGCCGCCGTGGACTGGGCCGCCGTCCCCGGGCACGACGTGCTCACCCTGGCCGACCGCGACTACCCCGGCGCCCTGCTGAACCTCCCGGACCCGCCCCCGCTGCTCTACGTGCAGGGCGACCCCGCCGCGCTCTCGCGCCCGGCCATCGCCGTGGTCGGGGCGCGCAGCGCCACCGCGGGCGGCCTGGCCGACGCCCGGGCCTTCGCGCACCATCTGGCCGGGCAGGGCTGGTGCATCGTCAGCGGCCTGGCCCGCGGCATCGACGCCGCCGCCCACGAAGGCGCCCTGCAGGCCGGGCCGCAAGGCGGGGGCACCGTGGCCGTGCTGGGCACCGGCATAGACATCGTCTACCCCGCCGGCAACCGCCCGCTGGCCGAACGCATCGGCGGCCAGGGCGCGCTGGTGTCCGAGTTTGCGCTGGGCGCACCGCCCCTGCCCCACCAGTTCCCGCGGCGCAACCGCCTGGTGGCCGGGCTGGCGCGCGGCGTGCTGGTGGTCGAGGCCGCCCGCCAGAGCGGCTCGCTGTCCACCGCCCGCCTGGCCGCCGAGCAGGGGCGCGAGGTCTTCGCCATACCCGGCTCCATCCATTCGCCGCTGTCGCGCGGTTGCCATGCGCTGATCCGCCAGGGCGCCAAGCTGGTCGAAACCGCCCAGGACATTACCGACGAACTCGGCGCGCCCGACGGCGGACGGGCCGCCGTACCGGCTCCGGCCTCGCCGGGCCGCGGCCGGCCTCGCGCCGCGGCCCATCCGGTGCTGGACGCGCTGGGCTACGACCCCCTGCCCTTCGACACCCTGCAGGCGCGCTGCGGCCTGGATACCGCCGAGCTCCAGGCACAGCTGCTGCAGCTCGAACTGGAAGGGCGCATCGCGCGCCTGGACGGCGGCAGCTTCCAGCGCCTGCCGGAGCCCGCGCCCGGCGGCGACGCCCATATGCCCTAACATTGCGGAATCGCACCGCGGCAAACCCGCCGGCAGTCCGCAACAGGAACCCGACATGCCCCTGCCCACACGCGCCAAGATCGTGGAAGTCTCCCCGCGCGACGGCCTCCAGAACGAGAAGGCCCTGGTCGCCACCGACGTCAAGCTCGAGCTGGTCGAGCGGCTGGCCGCGGCCGGCCTGCCGAACGTGGAGGCGGCCTCCTTCGTCTCGCCCAAATGGGTGCCGCAGATGGCCGACGGTGCCGAGCTCATGCGGCGCCTGCGCCGGCGGCCCGATACGCTGTATTCCGCCCTGACGCCCAACATGAAGGGGCTGCAGGCCGCGCTCGAAGCCCGCGTCGACGAAGTCGTCATTTTCGGCGCGGCCAGCGAGGCGTTCTCGCAAAAGAACATCAACTGCTCCATCGCCGAATCCATCGCACGCTTCGAACCCGTGGCGCAGGCCGCCCGCGAAGCCGGCGTGCGCCTGCGGGGCAGCATCAGCTGCGCGCTGGGCTGCCCCTACCAGGGCGACGTCCCGGTGGCCGCGGTGGTCGACGTGGCGCGCCGCTACCTGGCGCTGGGCTGCGACGAGATCGACGTGGCCGACACCATAGGCGTGGGCACGCCCGGGCGGGTGCGCGCCGTCATGGAGGCCGTGGCGCAGGAAGCCGGCGTCGAGCGCATCTCGGGCCATTTCCACGACACCTACGGCCAGGCGCTGGCCAACATCCTGGCCGCGCTCCAGGCCGGCGTCTCCATCTTCCACGCCTCGGTCGCGGGCCTGGGCGGCTGCCCCTACGCCAGGGGCGCCACCGGCAACGTGGCCACGGAAGACGTGCTGTACATGCTGCGGGGCCTGGAGATCGACACCGGCGTGGATTTCGACGCGGTAGTCGACACGGGGCAATGGATCTCGCAGCACCTGGGGCGCCGGTCGGCCAGCCGCGCGGGCAATGCCGTGGCGGCCGGGCGCTGCGCCTGACGGGCGTACGGCGAAACTACCGGGGGGCTTCCGGCCAGTAGTAGCTGTCGCCGTAGGCCCGGGCACCGAAGATGGCGGTGCCGATGCGCACCTCGGTCGAGCCTTCCTCGACGGCGATCTCGAAGTCCCCGCTCATGCCCATGGACAGCCGCCCCAGGTCGAGGCCGCCGGCATGTTCGTCGCGGGCGCGGTCGCGCAGCGTGCGCAGCAGGCGGAAGCATGCGCGCACGCGCGCCGGGTCGTCGGTGTGCACGGCCAGCGTCATCAGCCCGCGCACGCGCAGGGTATCCATGCGCGCCAGCCCGCGCAGCAGGGCGGGCAGCTCGTCGGGCGGCGCCCCGTACTTGCTGGGCTCGTCGGACGTCTTCACCTGCACCAGCACGTCGATCGCGCGGCCCTCCTGCTGCAGCCGGCGATCCAGCGCCTGCGCCAGTTCCAGGCGGTCCAGCGATTGCACCTCGGCCGCCAGGCGGGCCACGTCGCGCGCCTTGTTGGTCTGCAGGTGGCCGATCATGACCCAGTCGATGCCGCGCCCGGCCAGGCCCGGCGATTCCGCCTTGCCGCGCAACTCCTGCACCTTGTTCTCGCCGAAGCGGCGCAGGCCCAGCTCCAGGGCCTCCAGGATGGCCGGCTCGCCGAAGGTCTTGCTCACCGGCAGCAGCGCCACCTGCGCCGGGTCGCGCCCCGCGCGCGCGCACGCCGCGGCGATGCGCGCGCGGATGCCGGCCACGCGGCCGGCCATGGAATCGTCGGAAATAGCGTTCATGCGGTCCTGCGGCCGGCGGAAAGCATCGTCGCCCGCCGGCGGTATCGATGAAGGAACCCGTAGTGTAGGCGGCTTCGTCCGGCGGCCGCCAGGGCATGGCGCCAGCGGCTTTCCCGCAGGGCGCCGTGTCCCCGCGCAACGGACGGCGTCCGGGCGCTTCCCGCGCCGCGGCGGGGGCGGGCCGGCATGCGCCGCCCTGGCGGCGGCGACGCCCGCTGCCGGCGGCGCGCCGGTCAGGCCGCGGCGGCCGCCCGGCCGCGGGCCCACTCGAGCGCGTCCTCCAGCCGGTCGTTGCCCCAGAACAGTTCGTCGCCCGCGAAGAAGGTCGGCGCGCCGAACACGCCGCGCTCGCGGGCATGGTCCACCTGTCGGCGCAGCGCCAGCTTGGCCTCTTCGCCGCCGGCCTGGACGATCAGGCCGGCGGGCAGGCCCAGGCTGTCCAGCACGGAAGCGATCGTGGCTTCGGTACGGATGTCGCGGTCGTGCTGGAAATTCTCGAAGAACACGGCCTTGCAGAACGCCGCGCCCCACGGCTCGTCCTGGCCCAGCAGGGCCACGCGCGCGGCCAGCACGGACGGGCGCGGAAACTCGGCCGGCTCCCGGAACGGCAGCCCGTACTTGTCAGCCAGGCGCGCCACGTCGCGCATCATGTAGGCCCCCTTGCGGGGGAACAGGCGGAACGGCGAATCTTCCCAGCCGTAATCGCGGAAGATGGGCCCGAGCAGGAAGGGACGCAGCGCGACGTCCACGCCGGCGGGCTCGGCCAGCGCATGGATGCGCGCCACGGCCAGGTAGCTGTAGGGGCTGGCGAAGTCGAACCACATTTCCAGACGAGGGCGGACCACGGCATTCATCGGCATCTCCCGGGGAAGCAGAAGGGGCCGGCCGCGGGCAGGCCCCGTCTTCCAAGCATAAACTAGCCGGCGGAGCGCGGGGCATCGCACGGGGATACCCCGGACGATCGCCATGGCGGGCCTCTGCTCCCGGGCCCGCCGCCCGGCTCGGCCCGCACGCCGGCGCAACGCGTCGACCCCAGGCGTGAGGCCCCCCGGCATGCGCGGCGGCGGGGGTCTCATGCATTTGAGGTAGCGATGCGCTATCTTCCGGAGATAGGCCCCGCTGGCGCGCGCGGGGCGGCAGGTTGGCGACTCACATGAATCACGAATGGCTGCGCCGGCGCATCGAGGCGGCGGTGCTGGATATTTCCATGTCGGCGGGCAACCCCGTGGCCGTCGACTACGAACGGCCCGCGGGCGACCCCGGCCTGTTCGGCCCGGACTCCCCGTGCTGGGAAGTCCATTCCGACTTCACCGCGATGTTCGCCGGCGGCGTGGCGGCGCTGCTGCTGCAGGCCCTGCATCCGCGCGTGCTTGCCGGCGTATGGGACCATTCCGATTTCCGGCGGGACATGCTGGGCCGCCTGCGGCGCACCGCGCAATTCATCGCCGGCACCACCTTCGGCCCGCGCGCCGACGCCGAAGCCCTGATCGCGCGCGTGCGCGGTATCCACGGCGCGGTCCGGGGCGCGACCGCGGAGGGACAGCCCTACTCCGCCGACGACCCCGAACTGCTGGCCTGGGTACACGTGGCGGAGGTCAGCTGTTTTTTGCGCGCCTACCTGCGCTACCGCGATCCGGCCTATCCGGCCGAACGGCAGGACGGTTACCTGCGCGACTACGCCCGCGTCGCCCGCGCCCTCGGCGCGGGCGACGTGCCGGACAGCCGCGCCGCGGCGGAAGACTTCCTGCTGGCCGGACGCGGGCAACTGCGCTACGACGCACGCACGCGCGAGATCGTCCGCCGCATCCGCCACGCGCCTGCGCCGGGGCTGCTGGCGCACGCCTGGTCGCGGCTGGTCATCCGCGCCGGCTTCGACCTGCTGCCGCCCTGGGCCTTGCACATGCTGGGCGAACGGCCGCTGTCCGGTCCCGCAAGGCGGGCGCTGGACGCCGCCGTGCACAGCGCCGCCCGGCCCCTGCGCTGGGCGGTGCGCAACGGGTCGGTGCACCGCGCACGGCGGCGCGTGGCAGCGGGTTCGGCGGGAGCCGGCGCCGCCTAGGCGGGCAGCCGCGCCCCGCCGGCGGGGAATGCGGAAGGACGCATCCCTAGCCGGCCGCCGGTCCCGTGGCCATCTCGCGGCAGGCCTGCGCGCAGCGGCGGCAGGCCTCGGCGCAACGCCGGCAATGCGCGGCATCGTGGCTGTCGCATTCCGCGGCGCAGGCTGCGCAAACGCCCGCGCACAGCGTGCAGATTTCTTCGGCCAGGGCGCTTTCGCGGCCCATCAGCGTCGCGGCCAGCCGGCAGACGGCGGCGCAATCCAGATCCAGCCGGATGCAGCCGGCGAACTGCCCGGCATCCTCTTCCGACAGGCATCCCGAAGCGCAGGCCTCGCAGGCCGTGGCGCAGGCCTGGCATTCTTCGATGCAACGGTGGTAGCGGCTTGCATTCATGGCATCTCCCGTAGGCAGCCCGCTGCGATCTCCCGACCGCCGCACATCGCGGGGCCGGGCGGACCGGACGGACTCCGGCGCGCCTTGCCAGCAAGCCGCGTGCCGGCGACTGCTGCCCAGGCCGGCCAGCCCGGCCCGACCGCCCTCGTGCCCCCCCAAGCCGCCCCGGCCGCCGCCCTGCCTATCGCACCGGCGCCGCTTGCGCCCCCACCTCCTTGCGCACCTTGGCCACCTCGGCCGCATCGACCGGGGCGGCCCGGTTGCCCCAGCTCGTGCGCACGAAGGTGACGACGTCGGCCACCTCCTGGTCGGTCAGCCGCCAGTCGAAGCCCGGCATGGCGAAGCGGGTGGGCGCCGCCTCGGTGCCGGGCATCCGCGCGCCCTTGAGCACGATATGGATGAGCGAGACGGGGTCGGCCGTGTTGACCGTCGAACTCAGGGCCAGCTGCGGGAAGGTTTCCTCGTAGCCCTTGCCGGTGCTGCGGTGGCAGCCCGCGCAACTGTCCAGGAAGGTCATGGCCCCGCGCCCGAGCTCGCCGCCGGTGCGCAGCGCCTGCGCCGCCGCCTCGTCGTAGGCCAGGGGCTGCGTGGCGGCGGGGTCGGCCGGCGCGAGCGTCTTGAGATAGGCGGCGATGGCGTTGAGGTCCGCGTCGCTCAGGTACTGCGTGCTGTCCTCCACCACCTGGGCCATGCCGCCGAAGGCGGCCGAATGCGCGTTGCGGCCGGTCTTCAGGAAGGCGACGATGTCCTGCCTGCTCCATGCCTGCAGGCCCGACGCGGCGTCGCCGCGCAGGCTCTTGGCCAGCCAGCCCTCCACCACGCCGCCGGACAGGAAATCCTTGCCGTCGGCATCGGCCAGGGCCTTCTCCTGCAGCGCGAAGCCGCGCGGCGTGTGGCAGGCGCTGCAATGGCCCAGCCCCTCGACCAGGTACTGCCCGCGCAGCAGCTCGGCCTGCGCGGCGTCGGCGGGAGCCGCCTGCCCGCCGGCGGGCGGCACCGGGTCGGGCGCGAAGATCCAGCGCCAGGCGGCCAGCGGCCATCGCATCGACAGGGGCCACGGGATGTCGGTGGGCTTGTTCTCCTGGCGTACCGGCTCGACGCCGTGCATGAAATAGGCGTAGAGCGCCTCGATGTCCTCGGGCGTGACCTTGGCGAAGGCGGGATACGGCATCGCCGGGTACAGGGTATGGCCCTCCTTGGCCACGCCTGCGCGCACGGCGCGGTCGAAATCTTCCAGGCTGTAGCCGCCGATGCCCGTGTCCTTGTCGGGCGTGATGTTGGTGGAATAGATGGTGCCCAGCGGCGAAGGCATGGCCAGGCCGCCGGCGAAGGGCTTGCCCCCCGGGGCCGTGTGGCAGGCGGCGCAATCGCCGGCGCGGGAGAGATATTCGCCCTGGCGGATGAGCTGGCCGTCGGGCGGCGCGGCGGAACCGTCGGCGGCACAGGCGGACGCGGCCAGCAGTCCCAGGCAAGCGGAAGCGAGTATGCGCGTGATCATCTTGCCTGCCTCCTCAAGCCTGGACCAGCGGGCCGGGCTGCTTCAGGTACTGCTCGCGGATGGCCTTTGCCGACCAGTACGCCAGCGCGCCCACCAGGCCGGTGGGGTTGTAGCCCATGTTCTGCGGGAAGGCGCTCGCGCCCATGACGAACACGTTGTGCACGTCCCAGCTCTGGAGATATCGGTTGACCACGCTTTCCGAAGGGTTGGTGCCCATGATGGCGCCGCCGTTCAGGTGCGTGCTCTGGTAGAGCCGGGTATCCCAGTGCGAACCCTTCTTGCGTATGCCCATGACGTACTGTTCGGGCTTCATGGCCTGCGCCACTTTCTCGACCTGCCGGCCGACGTAATCCAGCATGGCGAACTCGTTGTCGTGCCAGTCGAAGGTGATGCGCAGCAGCGGCAGGCCGTGCGCGTCCTTGTAGGTGGGATCCAGCGACAGGTAGGCGTCGCGGTAGGCCATGACCGAGCCGGAAATGCCGATGGACATCGAACGCTGGTAGGCGTCTATCATGCCCGCCTTCCAGCCCGACCCCCAGGCCGGCGCGCCCGGCGAGGGCGCCGCCTGCTTGATCGGCCGCCCGCCGGTGAAGCCGTGGCGCACCACCGCCCCGCCCACGAAGCCCAGCGGGCCGTGGTCGAACTGGTCGCCGTTCAGGTCGTCGAAGGCGACCAGCCCCGCGCCCGTGCCCGCGAAGGGATTGAGCTCGGTGCCCTTGGGCAGCATCACGCGCACCGAGCCGTTCATCTGGTAGGTGAAGTTCTTGCCCACCACCCCTTCTCCGGTGGCCGGGTCGTAGGGCTTGCCTATGCCCGAGAGCAGCAGCAGGCGCACGTTGTGGGTCTGGAAGGCGGTAACCATCACCATGTCGGCCGGCTGCTCGACCTCCCTGCCCTGCGCGTCGATATAGGTAACGCCCGTGGCGCGCTTGCCGGACGCGTCCAGGTTGATCTTGACCACGTAGGAATGGGGGCGCAGTTCGAAGTTCTTCTTGCGCAGCAGCACCGGCATGATGGTGGTCTGCGGCGAAGCCTTCGAGTACATGTAGCACCCGTAGTTCTCGCAGTACCCGCAGAAATTACAGGGGCCCAGGCGCACGCCGTAGGGGTTGGTGTACGGCCCCGACGCGTTGGAGGCCGGCGCCGGGAAGGGGTGGTAGCCCACCTCCAGCGCCGCCTTTTCGAACAGGTCCTGACTGTACGTCTTTTGCAGCGGCGGCAGGGGGTATTCGCCGCTGCGCGGGCCTTCGAGCGGGTTGCCGCCCGGGACGATGCGGCCGTCGATGTTGCCCGCCTTGCCCGAAGTGCCGCAGACGTCCTCGAACATGGCGTAGTGCGGCTCGAGCTCCGCATACGTGACGCCGTGGTCCTGGATGGTCATGTCTTCCGGGATGAACCCCTTGCCGTAGCGTTCCTCGTAGTGCGAGCGCATCTCGAGCTCTTCGGGCAGGTTGCGGTAGTGCATGCCGTTCCAGTGGAACCCCGCGCCGCCCACGCCGTCGCCCAGCAGGAAGGAGCCGTGCTGGCGGTACGGCACCGCCGTCTCGGCCAGGCTGTGGCGGACGGTCACCGTCTCGCGCGAGAGGTCCTGGAACAGCTTGCCCCGCACGGAATACGCCAGTTCGTCCAGCACCTTGGGATACGCGGCGGCGTCGGGCGTGTCGCGCATGGCGCCGCGCTCCAGTGCCAGCACGTGCAGGCCCGCCTCTGTCAGTTCCTGGCCCAGAATGGCCCCGGTCCAGCCGAAGCCGATCAGCACGACGTCGACCTTGTCTTTCCTGATCGCCATGGCCCTACCCCTTTTCGCCGGAAATGGAGACGGGTCCGTACGGGTACTTGACGTTGTACTGGCCGGACCAGTCGGCGAAGTCGCCGCGGGCGCCGGGAAACCCGATCATCTTCCAGCCGACCATGCCCCGGTTGCCGCCGTACTGCGGGTCGGACAGGAAGCCTTCCTTGGTATTGTTGAGCAGGAAGCTGAAGAAGGTCTTGGCCGGCACGGCGTCGAGCTCGATCTTGCCCGACTCCAGATCCTTGAGCACCTGTTCCCGCACGCCGCCGTCCAGCTCGGCGAACACCTTGCCGTGCTGCTGGCGGCACCAGGTATTACAGGAAGCGATGCCGTGCCGGTAGATATCGCGCGGGACCAGGCTGAGCTGGTGGCCATAGGTGGCATCGACCTCGGGATGGAACGGCCCCTGCATGTACCAGAGCTTGCCGTGCCCGTAGGCGTCCTGCATCTGGCGGTCGATGAACTCCGGCACACAGGCCGCGAGGGCGCCGGGCCCGTGCTCGTCAGCGGGAATCAGGTGGTCCACCGCCGCGTTGACGAAGGCCCATTCTTCTTCGGTGAAGTACTTGGGTTCGTAGGTCTCGCCGGCGGCGTCCGGATCCATGGCCGCCTGGGCGCCATGGGCCGCCGTGCCGCCCGCCAGGGTGGAGGCGGGCACCAGGGCCAAGGCTTGCAGGAAGCGCCTGCGGGGTCGCGCGTCTTCTGTCATGTGAGCTCCCATGATGACGGCATGCTGTCCCGCCGGCTTGCGCATGCGCGTCGGACCGATGCGCATCCGCGGGCGGAAAGCCACGCCCTGACGAAATGCTGAACCCCTCAGGCCGGGATCCAGCCTGAATCGATTATGCGCCTTTTGCCGTGGGAGGTGGAATCGAAAAGCAATGGGCGTCAGCCTGCTGTCAGGCTGGCGCCCATCGCCATGAAAAAGGACGGCCCGGCGGCCGTCCCGTTCACACCGCCGGAGGGCGCGCGGCGCGCCGCCGGTCCGGAAGAAGATGCCGCGCGACGCGGCGCTCAGTCCAGTCCCAGCATACCCCGCAGTTTGGAGAGGTCTTCGGCCAGGGTGTTGACGCGGGCCGCCAGCAGCTTGCGGTCTCGGTCGCTCAGCTTGTCGTAGGTCTGGAAACCCTGTTCGCCCTCGCGGTACTTGGCGAGCGTGTCGAAGACGGTCTTGAAGTTGGCGTCGGTCTTCTCGAGGAAGGCGGCGTCCTCGCGCTGGACCAGCGGGCGCAGCAACTCGACGATCTTGTAGGCGCCCTCGAAGTTGGCCTGGAAGTCCCACAGGTCGGTGTGGCTGTAGCGGTCTTCCTCTCCGGAAATCTTGGTGGCCGCCACTTCCTCCATCAGCACGGCGGCGCCGCCCACGACTTTCTCCGGGGGGAAGGTCAGCCCGGCCAGCCGCTGCTGCAGTTCGAGCACGTCGGCCATCAGCTTGTCGGCCACCGGCTTGACCGCGTCCGTGCTGCGTTCTTCCCAGAGCGCATATTCCAGGCGGTGGAAGCCGCCGAAGCCCGGGTCCTTCTCGGCCTTTTCATGGTCGTCGGCGCGCGAGTCGATGGCACTGTCCAGGTCGCTGAACAGCTCGGCCACCGGTTCGATGCGCTCGTAGCTCATGCGGGCCGAGGGAAACAGCGTCTTGGCCTTGTCGATGTCACCCGCCTTGACCGCGTCGGTGAAGGCGCGGGTATCGGCCACCAGCGTACGGATGTTCTCGGAAACGTACAGCTTGTATTCCGCCACCGGCCCCACCAGCTCGAGGGGCGAGACGGCGGCCTGCGCCGCGGCGCACAGCGCCAGCGAGCCGGCCAGCAAGGTCACTCGGGAAAGGCGACGCAGGGACATTTGCATGGATATGCTCCAAAGAAAGGACAGGAGAACGGAGGCTGCGCGAGCATGGGCGTCATGCGCGGGAAGTCGCCGCCATCAGCCCGCGGCCGAGCCAGTCCTGGGCGTCGCGCACACCGGGCAGCGTGAAGAAGAAGCCACCGCCCACCGGCTTGATGTATTCCTCCAGCGGCTCGCCGTCCAGGCGGCGCTGCACGGCGATGAAGCCCCGCTCCAGGTCCGCCTGGTAGCAGATGAACAGCAAGCCCATGTCGAGCTGGCCGGACTTCGTCACGCCGTTGGAATAGTTGAACGGGCGGCGCAGGATCAGGTTGGCGTCCGACGCCGGCGTGCGCGGGTTGGCCAGCCGTATGTGGGCATCCAGGGGCGTGCGCTTGCCTTCGGGGTCGCCGGCGTAGTCCGGGACGTCGTGCTCGCTGCTGCCCCGGTCCAGCGGCGCGCCGCTGGCCTTCTTGCGGCCGATGATCGCTTCCTGCTCCTGCAGCGGCGTGCGGTCCCAGCGCTCCACGAAGTTCCGGATGATGCGCACCGCCTGGTAGGTGCCGCCATGCGCCCAGCGCGGTTCGTCCGTGTCGTCGGCGCCGACCCATACGATACGGTCCATGGCGGCGGCGTCGCGCCCGTCCGGGTTGGCCGAACCGTCGCGAAAGCCCAGGAAGTTGCGGGCGCTCTCGGGCGGCGCGCCGGGTACTTCCGGGATGGGAGGCACCGAGCCTTCCTGCTTCCAGTGCAGCACCAGCAGGTCGGGCAAGGTCTTGATGATGTCGCGCAGCGCGTGGATGTTGGTATCGGGCGTGTTGGCGCAGAACTGGATGGACAGGTCGCCGTGGCACAGGCTGGCGTCGAGCGCGTCGTTCGGGTGCGCCTGCATGCGCTGCAGGCGCGCCGGCCTGGCTTGCGCCAGGCCGTAGCGGTCGTCGAACAGCGACGCGCCGACCGACACCGTGATGGTCAGCCCGTCGGGCGGCACCACGGGCCCGACGATGCCCGAATCCGCCGGCGGCAGGCGGGGGTCGAGTTCGGGCACGGGCCCGCCCTGCGTCAGGAAGGCGATGCGCTCGGTCAGCGTACGGAACATCCGCTCCAGGGCGGTGCGATCTTCGGCCAGCACGTAGAAGGAAGCGATCATCCCCGCCGACGGCCGGGGCGTGACGACGCCGGCCTGGTGCTCGCCCAGGAATGGCACGCGGTCCCGGGTATGCGCATTGTGCGGGGCGTTGGTGACCTGCCCGTCGGGCTGGGCCGATTGCGCCCTGGCCTCGCGCGGGGCGGCCTGCCAGGCGGCCAGCGCCGTGCCTAGCGCGGCCGCGCCGCCCAGGACCCGGCGGCGGCCGGGCAGCGCCGGGCATGGCCCGGCCGGTCTGCTGGATTCGTTGCTTGCCATAGGGATAATCTGCTCGAAGTGGCGCGCCCGGCTCAATCCAGGCCCAGCGCGGTATTGATCTTCTCGAAATCGCCGGCCAGCGACTGCACAGCCGCGGCCAGCGCCTCGCGCCGGCCGGCGTCGGACACGGCGCCGTCCCGGCCATCGTCCGCCAGCGCCTGCCCGGCCCGTTCGTAGTCCTGCTCGATGCGCTGCCGCAGGTCGGGCGCGGCCTTGGCCAGCAACGGGGACAGCAGCCGCGCGATGGTGCGGGTGCCTTCGAGCTGGCCCTGGATCTGGCTGCGCTCGGCTGCGGGGTCGCGGCCGGCGTCCGTGGCCACATGGCCGGCGACGCGCCGCAGCAGCCGCGCCGGCGCGGCCGACAGCCGCTCGGGCGTGATGTCCAGCGTGCGCAGGCGCTGCCGCAGCGCGTCGGCGTCCCCGGCCAGCCGGCTCGCGACCGGCTCGAGGCCGTCCAGGCTGCCGGCGCGCAGCAGCCCCTGCTCGATGCGGAAGAAGCCGCCGAAAGCCGGGTCGCCCTCGCGCCCTTCGAGATATTCCGGGCGCACGTTCAGCCGCGTGTCCAGGTCCGAGAACATTTCGGCCATGGGCTCCACGTGGCCGTAGGCCTCGTGCGCGGCCAGGTAGGCCGCGCGCGCCTGCGCCAGGTCGCCGCCGGCCACGGCACGGGCCAATGCGCCGGCGGCCTCATGGACATCGGCCGCCTGCAGCGTCACGTACACACGGTATTCGGCCAGAGGGCCGATGTAGTTGACCAGCGACGGCCGCGCGGCTTCGGCCTGCGAGGCCACGGACGGCGTGACGTGCAGCTTGCCGCGCGGGTTGCTGAGCAGGCCGCAGGTGATGTCGTAGTCGCCCGACTCGAGCTTGACCGTCATCGACTGCGAAAAGCCCGGCGCGATGTTCTCGCGTTCCTCGACCACCATGACGCCGTCGAGGATCTCCCACTCCAGCACGCGTTGCGATGCGTTGACGATGCGGAAGGTCGTGCGGCCCGCCGGCACCGTGATCTCGTTGGGTTCGCAGACCTTGTCGCGTATGGTCACCGTCAGCGCCCCGTCATCCGCCTTGCCGGCGGCCTGCCGGGCACCGGACGCCCACCAGAAGGCCGCCAGCCCTGCCGCCGCGAGCAGCACGGCGCCCGCCAGGGCGAGTCGCATCAGCGTGGAAGACGGCTTGGAATCGGAGACAGGCGGCATGTCGGAACCGGCAAGTGGAAAGAGGGGAATTCAGCGGGAGACCGCGGCGGCGGGCGACGCGGCCCCGGCGCGCGGGCGCAGGAAAAGAAACAGCGACACCACCAGGAAAACCAGGTAGACGGCGACCTCACCGACCACGGGCGCCGACTGGTAACCCAGCAGGCCGGAGAGCACCACGCCGGTCGGGCTGTCCATGGGCAGCACAGGGTCGATGTCGAAGACCACACGCTGGAAATGGTTCCATACGCCCGCCTCGTGCAGCTTGCGCAGCACGCCGGCCAGCAGCCCGGCGGCCACCAGCAGGATGAAAATGCCGGTCAGGCGGAAGAAGCGCCGCATGTTCAGCCGCACCCCGCCGGTGTAGATGCCCCAGCCCACCGCCACGGCGGCGGCGATGCCCAGCAGCGCGCCGGCCGGCGCTTCCCAGCCGCGGCTCTGCTGGAAGATGGCCAACAGGAAGAACACGGATTCGAGCCCTTCGCGCGCGACGGCGAGGAACACCACGCCGATCAGCGCCCAGGCGCGCCCGTGGCGGTGCGCCAGCGCATGGCTGACCGATTCCTGCAGATGGCCCTGCATGGAAGGCCCGGCCTTGCGCATCCAGAACACCATGGAGGTCAGCATGACCACCGCCACCAGACCCACGATGCCCTCGAACAGCTCCTGCTGCTTCTGGGGAAACTCCGCCACCGCCAGCTGCAGCCCGGCTCCGACGAACAACGAAAGCGCCACGGCCAGCAGCACGCCGATGGCCACGCCGGGCATCAGCGCGCCGCGGCCGGTATGCCTGAGATAGCTGGCGACGATGCCGACGATCAGCGCGGCTTCGATACCTTCGCGCAGCATGATCAGGAACGGGACGAGCATACGGGCGGACGGGCCTGAAATCGCAAATAAGAATGGTTAATTATACGAAGTTTCAAAACCGCCCATCGGCCGGAAACCCGCGCCAATACTGACAATTAGCTGAATACAAACCCCGCCGTCGATACCTTGCCGGCGGCGACGGATCGCCTGTAATCCGCCGCGGTGCCATGCGTCGGAATTGCCCCCCGGCCAGGAGAGGGCGCTAGGCAAGGCGCGTGCGCCGGCGTTGCGAACGAAGCCGCAGGGACTGCCATGCGGCGCCCAGCACGAAGACGGCGAGCCATGCCGCGAGCGCGCCGCGTACCACAGGCGAGTCGGGCCCCGTGGCCAGGGGATGGGCGACGGGCAGCCGCGTCAGCGTCTCGTTGATCCCGGGCACCCACAGCAGGAAGAAGCTGAAGGTGAACCCGAACTGGGAGAGATAGGGTTGCGCCCGCGACAGCATGGAAAACCGCGGCGCCAGCAACGCTCCGGCTATCGCGGACAGCGCGAGTATGCCCAGCGCATGCCCGGCGTTGAAGCCGCCGGTGCTCGACAAGCCGAAGGACGTGAACACCGACAGCAGCAGCCCGCCGAGGTAAACCCTGCCGGCGGTGGTCGCGCTGTCTATGCCGCCATAGCGCACGAAGCTGTACAGGCCCGAGACGGCCGGAACGACGCTGGCGAGGACGTGGACCGCTCCCCAGGAGGAAATCGGATGAGGCATGGCTAAAGCTCCTTGGAAAGGCCGGTACGGGCCGGGGTAACGAAGTCGCCGGCAACGGGGACGTTCCCGGCGGCAGGGGCCTATTCGGCCCGTCAATGAATCAACCGACTAGTTGGTTGATTTTTTATCCAAAAAAAACCCGGGCCGGCGGCACCGTCGCTGCGGCCTCAGGCCGCGGCAGCCAGGCGATCGGCGGCGGCCCGGGAGATCGACGCGAATACGGCCGGATCGCCGCAGGCCCGCGCGGTCAGCATCGCGCCGTGCACGGTGGACATGAAGGCCTGGGCTTCGACGCAAGCGTCCCCGCGCAGGTGGAATTGCCCTTTTTCCGCCCCCTGCTCGAGCACCGACGCGAGCCAGGCGGACAGCTCGCCGAAATAGGCGCGGACCTCGTCCGCCACGGCCTGGGGAATCATGGGCAATTCGGCCGCCAGCATGGCGCAGATGCAGATGGGCAGCGTGCCTTCGCGTATGCACGTCGCCCAGTATTCGGTGTAGGCCGTCAGCCGCGCCAGCGGATCCCGGACCTGCCGGTCGAGCGCGGCCATGCCCTCGCGGGCCTGCTCGCGGTGCCGCGCCACCACGGTCAGGACGAGGTCCGCCTTGCTGGGGAAATGGTGATGGATGCTGGCCTTGCCGATATGGACCCGTTCGGACACGTCGGCATAGCTGAACCCGTGATAGCCGCCGGCCGCGAGCAGGAGCCTGGCCTGATCGGCGATCTCGGTTGCCCGGGGGGAAAGTTCGACGCTCATGGGCGGCGTGCCCCGGCTTGCCGGAACGAGGGAGGAAAAAGAACCGCGGCGGACATGGCGCCAATCTCTCTAGCAAGTTTGCAACGAAGCCAATCTACTAGTTGGTTGGTTTCTTGTCAAGGCTGTTTGCCGCGAGGGCAGGAGGAAGACCACCGCCGATGCCCTCCCACGGGAAAAGCGGCGCCAGGCGCGGGGCGGACCCGACGGCCGGCGGACCACCCTGCCATGTGCCGCCGGGCCTCCTTTCCCCTACTCCACCGTCACGCTCTTGGCCAGATTCCGCGGCTTGTCCACGTCCGTCCCTCGCGCGCAGGCCGTGTGGTAGGCCAGCAGCTGCAGCGGCACGGTGTGCAGGATGGGCGAGAGCATGCCGTAGTGTTCCGGCATGCGGATGACATGCATGCCTTCGGCGTTGACGATGCGGCTCTCGGCGTCCGCGAACACGTACAGCTCGCCGCCGCGCGCGCGCACTTCCTGCATATTGGACTTGAGCTTTTCCAGCAGGGCGTCGCGCGGGGCGATGGTCACCACCGGCATCTGCTCGGTCACCAGCGCCAGTGGCCCGTGCTTGAGCTCGCCGGCGGGATAGGCTTCGGCGTGGATGTAGCTGATTTCCTTGAGCTTGAGCGCGCCTTCCAGCGCGATGGGATAGTGCATGCCGCGCCCCAGGAACAGCGCGTCTTCCTTGCCGGCGAAGCGGTCCGCCCAGGCCATGATCTGCGGCTCCAGCGCCAGCACCGAGCCGATGGCGGCCGGCAGGTGGCGCAGCGCCTTGAGATGCGCCGCCTCGGCCTCGTCGTCGAGCCGCCCGCGAGTCTGCGCCAGGGCCAGCGCCAGCATGAAGAGCGCCGTGAGCTGGGTGGTGAACGCCTTGGTCGAGGCCACGCCGATTTCCACGCCGGCGCGCGTGATATAGGCCAGGCGGCACTCGCGCACCATGGCGCTGGTGCTGACGTTGCAGATGGTCAGCGTCTGGTCCATGCCCTGCGCGCGCGCATGCTTGAGCGCGGCCAGGGTATCGGCCGTCTCGCCCGATTGGGAGATGGTCACCACCAGCGTGCGCGGGTCCGGCACGCTTTCGCGATAGCGGTATTCGCTGGCGATCTCCACCGCCACGGGGATCTTGGCCAGCGCCTCGATCCAGTACTTGGCCGTCAGGCCGGCGTAGTAGCTGGTGCCGCAGGCCAGGATCAGCAGCCTGTCGACCTCCTTGAAGATGCGGTGGGCGCCGTCTCCGAAGAGTTCGGGCGTGATGCTTTCGATGTCCTGCAGGGTGTCGCCCACCGCGCGCGGCTGCTCGAAGATTTCCTTCTGCATGTAGTGGCGGTAGGGGCCGAGCTCGGCCGCGCCGCTGTGCACCTGCACGGTATGCGCCTGGCGCTCGACGGGCCTGCCGTCGCGGCCGACGATCCACACGCGGTCCAGCTGCAGGTCGGCCACGTCGCCGTCTTCCAGGTAGATGATGCGGTCGGTGGTGCCGGCCAGCGCCAGCGCGTCGGAGGCCAGGAAATTCTCGTGTTCGCCCACGCCCACGACCAGGGGCGAGCCTTCGCGCGCGCCGACCACCCGATGCGGCTCGTCGCGGCAGAACACCGCGATGGCGTAGGCGCCCTGCAGCCTGCGCACCGCCTGCTGGACCGCGTCGAACAGGTCGCCCGCGTACAGATGGTTGACCAGGTGCGCGATGACCTCGGTGTCGGTCTGGCTTTCGAACACGTAGCCGGCGGCCTGCAGCTCGGCGCGCAGCTCGTCGTGGTTCTCGATGATGCCGTTGTGGACCAGCGCGATGCGCGGCTCTTCCCGCCCGTGGGCGGAAAAATGCGGGTGGGCGTTGTGGGTGGCCGGCACGCCGTGGGTCGCCCAGCGGGTGTGGGCGATGCCGGTCAGGCCGCCCAGCGCGTCCTCGGCCACCTGGGCCGCCAGTTCGGACACGCGCTGGGTGCTGCGGGTGCGGCGCAGCTTGCCGTCGGCGTAGACGGCCACGCCGCAGGAATCGTAGCCCCGATATTCCAGGCGCTTGAGCCCTTCGATCAGGACGGGGGTGATGTCGCGCTGCGCAACCGCGCCGACGATGCCACACATGGGGGTCTCCCGTAAATCCGGAACCGGCATTGTGCGCGGCCCTCCGGGAAATTTGATTTCTTTGTGGTAAATAATTTTTTCGAAAATTGCCGCAACCCGCCATCTAGCAATATAATTTCTATTATTTCAATTTTATGAATTTAAAATTCACGACTGGAGGCCGGCCATGGACCTCGACGAACTGGACCTGCGCATCCTGGACGTGCTGCAGCGGGACGCCGCCCTGACCAATCAGGAGCTGGCCGCCCGCGTGCATGCGTCTCCCCCCACCTGCCTGCGCCGGGTGCGGCGCCTGACCGAGGCCGGGGTGATCGAGCGCCAGGTGGCGCTGGTGCGGCCCGACGCGTTCGGCGCCTCGCTGACCGCCATCGTCGAGATCAGCCTGGACAACCAGGCCGCGGAAAGCCTGGACGCGTTCGAGCGGCGCATGCGGGACGAAGCCGCCGTGCTGCAATGCTACCGGGTGTCGCCCGGACCGGATTTCGTGCTGGTCGCCCAGGTGCCGGACATGCCGGCCTACCACGCGCTGGTGCACCGCGCCTTCACGGCGCAGGCCAACGTGCGCAACGTGCGTACCTTCTTCTCGGTACACCGCAGCAAGTTCGACACCCGGGTGGCGGCGCCGGAAAACCGCCTCAGCGGCCGCGGGCCGCAAGCAGCGCCCGGAACCCTTCCAGGTACCGCTCGCCCATGACGCCTATGTCGTGCTCGCGGCGCACGTAGTCGTAGGCGCGCTCGGTCATCTCGCGGCGCAGGTCGCCGTCCTCGAGCGCGCGCTGCATGCCGGCGGCCAGCGCGCGGAAGTCGCCCGCGGGGCACAGGATGCCACGGCCATCGGCCAGCGTTTCCTTCAGGCCGCCGGCGTCCGTGGAGACCACCGGCACCCGCCGCAGGAAGGCGTCGAAGACGCTGCTGCCCAGCGCCTCTTCCTTGGAGGCCATGACGAAGACGTCCATGGCGGGGTAGAAATCCTCGACGCCCGGCAGGAACCCGGCGAACAGATAGACCTGCCCCAGGCCCAGCCCGTCGACCAGGCGGCGCGCCTCGGCTTCTGCGTTGCCGCCGCCGCCCAGGTGGACGAAGACGAAGTCGCTGCGCAGCCGGGCCAGTTCGCCCACCGCGCGCACCAGGGTCTGCGGGTCCTTGTCGTCCACCAGCGCAGCCGAGGTGGCCAGCACCTTGCGGCCGGCCAGCCCGAAGCGCTGCACGAACTCCGCGGTGCGGGCCGGGTCCGTGGGGAGGTCCTCGATCGCGCTGCGGATGATGACCGGCCGCAGCCCCAGGCGCAGGGGCTCGGCCGCCGCCATGTGGCTGATGGCCACGAACATGTCGGCCTGCCGCCATTTGCGCCCGATGACGGCTTCCTTGCCCGTCGCCGGGAACGACGTGCGGCGGGAAAAAACCACGGGCCGGCGGTTGAAAGGCTTGGCCAACACCGCCCAGGTCAGGGTATTGGCCGTCTGCGCATGCACGATGTCGTAGGAGCGGCCGTGCCGGAGCAGGAAGGCCAGCTGGCCTGCCGGACTGCGGCGGGCATGCACCCGGAAGCCTTCGGCTGCCGCGCGCTCGGCCATGGGATAGCCCGCGCGCGCCAGCAGTTCCACTTCGTGCCCGGCCTGCCGGAAAGCCCGCATGCAATACAGGGTCTGCCGTTCGCCGCCGCGCCAGGTCCGCTCGAAATTGAGCTGCAGGATTTTCATGGCCGGCCTATGCCCTGGTAGACGAACCCCTGCCCGGCCACCTCCGCGGGATCGTAGAGGTTGCGTCCGTCGACGATCCAGGGCTCGGCCATGGCCTCGCGCATGCGGGTGAAATCGGGGGCGCGGAAGTCCCGCCATTCGGTGGCGATCAGCAGGCCGTGCGCGCCTTCCAGGGCTTCGTACATGCCTGCCGCGCAGCCGAAGCGCGGGTCCCCGGCCAGCATGCGCGCGGCCGGCTCCATGGCCGCCGGGTCCCAGGCGCGCACGCGCGCGCCGCGGCGCGTCAGCTCCGACACGATGGTCAGGCTGGGCGCCTCGCGCATGTCGTCGGTATTGGGCTTGAAGGCCAGCCCCCAGAGCGCGAAGGTGCGCCCTTCCAGGTTCTCGCCGCAGCGCGCCACCACTTTTTCCGGCAGGCGCAGCTTCTGCGCGCGGTTGGCGGCGTCCACCGCGGCCACCACGCGCAGCGGCACGCCTTGTTCCTGCGCCGTGCGGGCAAGGGCCTGCACGTCCTTGGGAAAACACGAGCCGCCGTAGCCGCAGCCCGGGTACAGGAAGTGGTAGCCGATGCGCGGGTCCGCACCCATGCCGCGCCGGACCTGCTCGACATCGGCGCCCAGGCGCTCGGCCAGGTTGGCGATCTCGTTCATGAACGACACGCGGGTCGCCAGCATGGCGTTGGCCGCGTACTTGGTCAGCTCGGCCGAACGCACGTCCATGGCCATGAAGCGGTCGTGCGTGCGCTGGAAAGGCTGGTACAAGCGCCGCATGACCTCCAGCGCGTAGGGGTCGTCGGCGCCCACCACCACGCGGTCGGGGCTCATGAAGTCGGCGATGGCCGCGCCTTCCTTGAGGAACTCCGGGTTGGACACCACGTGGAAGGGCAGCGACACGCCGCGCGCCTCGAGGGCTTCGGCCACCGCCTGGCGCACGCGGTCGGCCGTGCCGACGGGGACCGTGGATTTGTCCACCACGATGGTGCGGGCGCGCATGTGGCGGCCGATGGCGCGCGCGGCCGCCAGCACGTATTGCAGGTCGGCCGAGCCGTCTTCGCCGGCCGGCGTGCCGACCGCGATGAACTGCACCTCGCCGTGCTCGGCGGCCTGGCGCTCGTCGCAGGTAAAGCGCAGCCGGCCGTGGCCCGCGTTGCGCGCCACCATGTCCTGCAGCCCGGGCTCGTAGATGGGGATGCGCCCCTGCTCCAGAGCGGCGATCTTGGCCGGATCGATGTCCAGGCAGAGTACATCGTTGCCCATTTCCGCCAGGCAGGCGCCGGACACCAGCCCGACGTAGCCCGTGCCCACCATGGTGATTTTCATGCGGATATCTCTCAGTCCGTGCCGGACCGTCGGCACCCAGCCGTGATTGTAGTCAGGAGCGGGGCGCGGGGGCCCCGCTCAGCGCGGATCGGCCTTGATGCGCACCGCATTGACCGCCAGCGCCAGCAGCGCACAGGCCATGCCCAGGCTCAGCGCCAGCGCCGGACCATGGTGGGCGCTGAGCCCGAAGCCGATGGCCACCAGCGCGGTTCCGAAGGTCTGGCCGAACACCCGGGTCGTGGCCTGCAGGCCGCCGGCCGCGCCGCTGCGGCTGCGCGGGGCCGCCGAAAGCAGGGCCCGGTTGTTGGGCGTCTGGAAAAAGCCGAAACCTATGCCGGCCAACATCATGCCCGCCACGATCCAGCCGTTGGAAGCGGCAGCCGGCAGCAGCACCAGCCAGGCCAGCCCCGCCGCCATCGCGCCGGCGCCGATGGCGCTGAGCGAAGCCGCCGAATAGCGGTCGGACAGGCGGCCGGCCATGGGCGCCATCAGCGCGGCGCCTATGGGCCAGGCGCCCATCAGCAGCCCGGTGGCGATGTGGTCCCGCCCCAGCGTCTGCTGGAAATAGAAAGGCAGCGCCACGAACGAAGCCATCTGCGCGGCGAACGACCAGGCCGAGGCCATGACGGCGTAGGCCAGCGGCCGGATGCGCAGCAGGTCCACCGGCACCAGCGGCGCGGACTGCCGGCTGGCCCGCCGCACCAGCACCGCCCCGGCCGCCGCGGCCACCGCGATCATCCCCAGGGCGGGCAGGGTATCGGCCGCCAGATGGTCGATGCCGATGATGAAGAGCGCGAACACGACCATGCTCAGCGCGGCGCTGGCCCAGTCGAAGCGTCTTTCCACCGAAGGCACGTCGGGCAGCGCGCGCAGCCCGAACAGGGCCAGCAACCCCACCGGCAGGTTGACGGCGAAGATCCACTGCCACGACGCCACCGACAGGATGGCCGCGCCCAGCGTCGGCCCCAGCACGGACATCACCCCCACCGTCATGGCGTTGACACTGATGCCGCGCCCGAGCAGCGACAGCGGATAGATGTTGCGCACCAGCCCGCCGAACAGGCACATCAGCGCCGACGCGCCCAGCCCCTGCATGATGCGCGCCAGGGTCAACATGAGCAGCGAACCCGACAGCGCGCTGGCCAGCGAGGCGGCCATGAACACGGCGAGCCCGCCCGCGAACATCCGTTTGAAGCCGATGCGCTCGGCCAGGGCCGAGAACGGCAGCAGCGTGAGCACGATGCTCAGGTTGTAGGCGTTGACGATCCATACCGAGGCCGCCGGCGTGGTGCGCAGGTCCTGAGCGATGGAAGGCAGCGCGACGTTGGCGATGGTGGAATCCAGTACCGCCAGGCTCATGGCCACCAGCACGGTCATGGCGGCCCAGTAGCGGCGCGGTACCGGCAGGCCCTCGAACGTCGGTTTGGCCGACTGCGGATCCTGCGAAGCCATCGAATCTTGCGATGCCTGCGAGGCAGGCAAGGCCTGCGGGGCCGGAACGCCGCGCGCGGGCCGCGGCTCCCCCGCCCCCCCGCCCTGCCCGCCGCTCAAGACTTGCGGGCCGGCCGGCGCCAGCTCTCGACGGTCACCTGGGCTGGGCGCGACAAGGTCAGGCGCTCGGGCGGCGCGTCCTCGACCAGCGTGGTGCCGGCGCCCAGCGTGGCGCCCCGGCCCACCCGCACCGGCGCCACCAGCTGGCTGTCGGAGCCGATGAAGGCGTCGTCCTCGATCACGGTGCGGTGCTTGTTGACGCCGTCGTAGTTGCAGGTGATGGTGCCGGCGCCGATGTTCACGCGCCGGCCGACGTCGGCATCGCCGACATAGGCCAGGTGGTTGGCCTTGCTGTCTTCGTCCAGGCGGGTGTTCTTGATCTCGACGAAGTTGCCCACGTGCGCGCGCGCGCCCAGCTCGGCGCCGGGCCGCAGCCGCGCATACGGACCGACCTTCGCGTCGGCCCCGACCGTGGCCTGCTGCAGGTGGCTGAAGGCCTCCACCTGCGCGCCCTCGCCCAGCGCCGCGTCGCGCAGCACGCAATGCGGGCCGATGCGCACGCCGTCGGCCAGCGACACCTTGCCTTCGAACACGCAGCCGACGTCGATGAAGACATCGCGCCCGCATTGCAGGGTGCCGCGCAAGTCGAAGCGATCGGGGTCGGCCAGCGTGACGCCGGCCTCCAGCAGCCGGCGCGCCTGCTCGCGCTGCCAGACGCGCTCGAGCTCGGCCTGTTGCACCCGGCTGTTCACGCCCAGGGTTTCCCAGTGCGCGGACGGGTGGGCGGCAGACACCGGCACGCCGTCGGCCACCGCCAGACCGACGACGTCGGTCAGGTAGTACTCGCCCTGGGCGTTGTCGTTGCCGATGCGGCCCAGCCAGTCCTTGAGCGCCGCCGTGGGCGCGGCCAGGATGCCGGTGTTGACTTCGCGCACGGCGCGCTCGGCGTCCGAGGCGTCCTTGTGCTCGACGATGCGCCGGATGCGGCCTTCGGCGTCGCGCACGATGCGGCCATAGCCGGCAGGGTCGTCCAGTTCCTCGGTCAGGATCGCCAGGCCCCCGGCGCGGGCCTGCAGCAGGCGCCGCAGGGTATCGGGCTGGACCAGCGGCACGTCGCCGTACAGCACCAGCGTGGCGTCGTCCGCCCCCTCGCCGCCCAGAAGCTGCCCGGCAGCCTGCGCCACGGCGTGCCCGGTGCCGTGCTGCGGCTGCTGCAGGGCGAAATGCAGGTCGGGCTGGTCCTGGTAGGCCTGCCTGATGCGGTCGGCGCCGTGGCCGACCACCACGACGATGCGGGCCGGATCGAGTTGGCGGGCGCTGTCGAGCACATGGCCCAGCATGGATTTGCCTGCCAGCGTATGCAAGACCTTGGGCAGGCCGGACTGCATGCGCTTGCCCAGGCCCGCGGCGAGAATGACGATATTCAGCATGGAGATCCTACGAAACCGCCGGCCGGGCCGGCGCAATGGAAAAATCAATCGGGGCCGGCACGGCCGGATGACGGTCGCGGGGCGACACGTTTGCGCGGCGCGCGCTTGCGGGCGGGTGCGGCCGGGCGTCCCCCCGCCTGGCTGGCCGTGCCGGCGGCCGCGGACGGCCTCGACGCGGGCGCCTCGGCCTGCGGCATGGAAGCCGCCGTGGCCGCCGCCAACTGGCCGAACTGCTGCTGCAGCAGGTTCCACCAGGCCTGCGAGGCCGACTGCGACGCCTGGCTCCAGCCTGCCCCGCCCTCGCCGGCGCCCGCCTCACCGGCGGCGGATTCCGCCGGCTTCGGCGGCGCGGCCGGGGCCGCCGAAGCCGGCTTGAGCCCCAGCGCGATTTCCAGCGGCGAGGCCGCGCCGTCCTGGGCCTGGACGGCCCCGTCGGCGAAGGCCCGCAAGGTCGCGATGGTGGCCCGCTGCACTTCCAGCCCCTGGATGGTGCTCGAGAGCATGGAAAGGTTCATGCGCAGCCAGTTCTCGACGCTGCGCAGCTCGGCGATGCGGCGCTCCAGCTCGTCGGGGTGCGCGCCCGCCATCGGCACGGCCTGGGCCAGTCCTCCCGGGCCGGCCAGCGCGGCCCAGGCCTGGCGCATCATTTCCATGCTCGCCAGCAACGGATTGCCGGCCATGTCGGCGGACTGCCCCAGGCCGGGCAGGACGAAGGGATTGCTCTGCGGTGAAGTCATGCGGAATTCCTCGTGCCGTGCCGCCGGCGCGAGGCCGGCGGCCGCCCGGACGCTGCGGCTCAGTACAGCGGCACGGCGCGTCCGTTCTCGACCCTGACGGCATCGCCCGCGGCCAGCGCGAACGGCGCGTCGCTGCGGAAGGTACGCAGCGAGCCGTCGGCCATGCGCACGGACATTTCGTGGCGCGTCACGGTCTGTTGCCCTCGGATATTACGCTCGATTTCATGACCGGCCAAAGCGCCTCCCGCGGCGCCCAGCAGGGTCAGGGCCTCGCGGCCGTGGCCGCCGCCGAACTGGTTGCCGACCACGCCGCCCACCACGCCGCCGGCCACCGCCCCGATGATGTTGGGCCCGGACCGGCCCGCCGGCACCTGCAGCTGGCGCACGGACACGACCGTGCCGCATTCGGCGCAGGCGGCGGAAGCGGCAGGGGCGGCGGAGGCCCGGGGGGCGGATGAGACCGCCGCGGCGGCAGGCGCAGCCGCGGCAGCGGTCGGGCCTGCCCCGGCCGCCGGCGGCTCGCCGGCCGCCACGGCGGCCTCCGGGGCGGATTGGGCCCACGGCCGGGGCAGCAAGCCGGTCAGGGCGGCCACGCCGGTGGCGCACAGCACGATCACCGCCACCGCGGCGGCCGCGACCAGCGGGTGCAGCGGCCGCCGGGCGGCGCCCGGTTCGGCCGTGGAAACATCGGGAGTATTCATCATGGCAAGCACCTGCGTAACGTCGTGGCAGTGGTATACCACCCGCAGCAGGCTGCCGGCTGTTTCGAAAGTGACGGTTTGCAAGCGCCGGCCCGAACGGAAACCGCGGCATTCTGGGACAATGCGGGCATGGACGACCTCATCACCTTGCCGCAACTCGAACAGGCCATCAATTATTGGCGCAGCCGCTCGCCGTCGGTCGGCGAGGAATTGCGCCTGGGCCGCGAAGCCGCCGCCCTGGCCGTTCCCTACGCGCTGATGATCGTCTCCCGGCGGCGGGAAATCCCCCGCGCCGAACTCGACGCCGCGGCGGCGGCCGCCTGGGACGCCTACCTGGCGCGCGGCTGATCCGGGTTCGCGGCAGCCCGCAGCGCGAGCCCCGCTACAGCAGTTCGCGGATGTCGTGGGCCAGCGCGTCCGCGCCGGCCGTGTTGTTGGCCAGCACCCGCGCCTCGCCCTGCTTGTCCAGGAGATAGAAGGCCGCGCTGTGGTCCATGGTATAGCCGCCATCGGGATGCGGCACCTTGGCGTAATAGGCCTTGAACGAGCCTGCCGCCTGCCGGATCTGCTCCGGCGTGCCGGTCAGCCCCGCGAAGCGCGGGTCGAAGGCCTTGACGTACCGGCGCAGCACCGGCGGCGTGTCGCGCTCCGGGTCCACCGTGATCAGCACCACCTGGACGCGGTCGGCGTCGTCGCCCAGGGCCTGCATGACCTGGGCCAGCTCGGCCAGCGCGGTGGGGCAGACGTCGGGACACTGGGTGAAACCGAAGAACACCACCACCACCTTGCCGGCGTAGTCCCGGAGGGTGGCGGGCTTGCCGTCCTGGTCGGTCAGCGCCAGGCCCTGGCCCAGGTGCGTGCCGGTGATGTCGCTGCCCTGGAACGACGGCGCGCCCTTGCAGGCCGCCAGCAGGCAGGCCGCGGCCAGCACGGCCAGGAAGCGCGAAGCCTTGCGGGTCCAGGTCGGGAACATGGGCATGGCCTCCGGGCGCGTCAGATCTGTTGCAGCCAATGGTCGATCAGCAGCGCGCCGAACAACAGGGCCAGGTACAGGATGGAATAGCGGAACAGCCTGCGCGCCAGCTCGTCGCTGTAGGCGCGATACAGCCGCCAGGCCTGGTACACGAAGCCGCCGCCCAGAGCCAGCGCGGCCACCAGGTAGGGCAGGCCGCTCATGCGCATGGCATAGGGCAGCAGGGTCGTGGCAACCAGCGCGACGCTGTAGAGCAGGATATGCAGGCGGGTGAAGCGCTGGCCGTGGGTGACCGGCAGCATGGGCAGCCCGGCGTTGGCGTAGTCGTGGTTGCGGTACAGCGCCAGCGCCCAGAAATGCGGCGGCGTCCAGATGAAGATGATGAGCACCAGCACCCACGCCTCGGCCGGCACGCTGTCGGCCACGGCGGCCCAGCCCAGGGCCGGCGGCATGGCCCCCGAGAGCCCGCCGATGACGATGTTCTGCGGCGTGCGCGGCTTGAGGATGACGGTGTAGACGATGGCGTAGCCGACGAAGGTGGCGAAGGTCAGCCACATGGTCAGGGGGTTGACCCAGTGGTAGAGCACCAGCATGCCGGCCCCGCCCAGCAGGCCCGACAGCGCCAGGACCTGGGGCGCGGTGATGGACCCGCGGGCGGTGGGCCGCCGCGCGGTGCGCAGCATGCGGGCGTCGACCTCCTGTTCGATCAGGCAGTTGATGGCGAAAGCGGCCGCCGCCAGCAGCCAGATGCCCAGGGTGGCCGCCGCCACCCGGCCGGCATCGGGCAGCCCCGGCACGGCCAGGAACATGCCGATGACGGCGCAAAAGACGGCCAGCTGCGTGACTCTCGGCTTGGTCAGGACGAGATACTGGCGCAGCAGTCCGGGGCGGGAGGCGGCAAGCGTGCTCATGGCGGTTATTTTAAACGCCCTCGCCGGCTGCGGCCGGCGCGCCGCGGCCGGCCCGGGCCAGCCGCACCAGCAGCGTGACGCTGGCCAGCACCAGGCCGGCGGCTCCGCCGTTGTGCAGCACGGCGATCAGGAGCGGCCACTGGAAGAAAATGGTCGTCAGCCCCGTCGCCAGCTGCGCGGCCAGCAGGGCCAGCAGCAGGTTGCAGGGCCCGCGCAGGCCGGGCTCGGCGCGCATGCGCCAGGCCAGCACGCCCAGGTAGGCGAAGACCACGAAGGCGAAGTTGCGGTGCACCCAATGGATGGCGGTCAGGGCGCTCTGCGAGATCATTTCCCCGGACGGCAGCTGGCCCAGCCCGCGCACGATGGAATAGCCGCCGGCGAAATCCATCTCGGGCAGCCACTGGCCGTGGCAGGTGGGGAAATCCATGCAGGCCAGGGCCGCATAGTTCGTGCTGACCCAGCCGCCCAGGCCGATCTGCGCCAGCAGCAGCGCGGCGCCGATGGCCATGGGCAGGCGCCAGCGCGCGGCCGGCGCCGCGATCGGCGCGTGCGGGCGTTCGCGCGAGGCCAGCCAGGTCATGATGGCCAGCAGCAGCATGCCTCCCAGCAGGTGGCCGGTGACCACCGCCGGCATGAGCTGATGGGTGACCGTCCAGGCGCCGAAGGCGCCCTGCACGCAGACCGCCACCAGGGCGACCGCCGCCAGGCGGGGCGTATGCCCCAGCCGGTGCCGGTGGCGCCAGGCCAGGTACAGGATGGCGATGATCAGCATGCCCAGCAGCGAGCCGACGTAGCGGTGGATCATCTCGATCCAGGCCTTGGGCAGGCTGACCGGGCCATAGGGCATGGCCTGGGCGGCGTCCTCGATATGGCCCAGCGCCCCGATCGGCGTGACCTTGCCGTAGCAGCCCGGCCAGTCCGGGCAGCCCAGGCCGGAATCCGTCAGGCGCACGAAGGCGCCGAACATGATCAGGTCCAGCGTCAGGAACCAGGTAAAGAACACCAGCTTTCGGTAGCGGGTGCGAAGGCGGTCGGTCATGGCGTCAGCCGATGCGGGAGTTGTAGACCAGCTTGCCGACGTCCTTGCGCACCTTGATCGGATCGGCGTCCGGCGGGAACTGCATCATGAGGTTGCCCAGGGGGTCGATGACCCACATGGGAGCGGCCAGCGCCTGCTCCGGGCTGGCTGCGTCGGGCGCCAGGAAGCGCGCCAGCGCCCGCGGATCGGCGCGCACGATGATGGTGCCCTGGTAGGCCTCGATCACCTTGCCGGGCACGGGCGCATCGTCGGTCACGAACCACACGCGCGCCAGGCGCTCGACGTTCTTGCCCTGGCTGGCGTGGGTGTTGCGCAGGATGAACAGCTTACGGGCGCAGCTCTCGGGGCAGGCGGCGCCGTCGGCGGCGGCCAGCACCCAGCGCCCCTTGAGGCTGGAGAGGTCGAACGGCTGCCCGTCCAGGGTGGCCAGCGGCAGCGCGCGGGGGTCGGGAACGGGACGCTGCGGCTCGATCAGCGTGCCGTAGTTGCTGGCGCCCTGCGGCCGCCATTCGGGGTTGAAATACACCAGCACGGCGGCCACCACGGGCGCCAGGCTGACCAGCAGCACCGCCACCAGCGGCCGCAGCGAGCGGCGGGGGGCCGGACTGGAGGGAGGGCGGGAAATCGCGTCGGAACGGGCCAAGTCAGGATCCTTCAGGTTGTCATGCCCGGCGGCGGCGCCAGGCGCGCCACGCCACCACGAGCCAGGCGACGACGGCGATGCCGGTGAAACCGAACCATTGCATGGCGTATCCCATGTTCTGGTCCGAGTCGATGGAGGGCTGGGGCCATTCGCCCGCCAGCCCGGAGGCCGGGCCGGTCTGCTCCAGCACGGCGGGCAGCAGCTCCAGGCCCGTGGCGCGGGCGTAGTCCTGCAGGTCCAGGTTCTGCACTTCCGGCGGCGCGCCGCCGGCCGGCAGGCGCGCCGGCAGCTGCGCCACTTCCTTGCCGCCGAACGACCACAGTTCGAACAGACGCGGGACCCGCAGCGCGAGTTCCCCCTGCACGTCCTGCGGGCCGGCCGGCCTGGGGATTTCCGTGGCGGGCTGGCCGGGCAAGGGGCGGGGAACCCAGCCGCGCAGCACGAGCACGGCGGTGCGCGAGCCTTCCAGCAGCAGCGGCGTGGCCACCCACTGCCCTGGCCGGCCCTCCTGGTTGCGGTCGACCAGCACCGTGAGATCATGCAACCATGTCCCGCGCGCCCTCGCCGGCCGCCAGGCCTGCAGCTCGGCCGGAGGCGTGTCGGACGCCAGCGCGATGGGCGGGCGGGCCCGCCCGGCCTCGATCTGGGCCCGGACGGCGCGCCGCTCGTCGGCCCGGTGCAGCTGCCAGCGCCCCAGCGAAGCCAGCACGGCGGCGGCGGCGGCCAGCAGCAGCAGCGCGGCGATGGTGCGGGTGGGGGAATGCGGTTGAGCCATCTCTGCAATAATTCCGTTTTTTCCGGAGGCCGCCATGCGCGTCGTCGTCATACTGGCCTTCATCGGCATACTGGGCAGCCTGGTCTCGGCGCTCATATACCTCATGAAGGACAAGGGCACCACCAACCGTACCGTCCAGGCCCTGACGGTACGCATCGGCCTATCGGTCGCGCTTTTCCTGTTCGTGCTGTTCGCCCACCACATGGGGTGGATACAAAGCACCGGCCTGGAATGAGAAAGGCCGGCTGACGCGCCGCCCCGCGGTACGTCAGCCGGCCCCGCTCGGGGTGTCGGCGGCGGGGCCGGCGCCCGTCAGAACCAGTACACGAAGAGGTACAGGCCGAGCCAGACCACGTCCACGAAGTGCCAGTACCAGGCGGCGCCTTCGAAGCCGAAGTGATGGTCGGCGCGGAAGTGCCCCTTGATCAGGCGGAACAGGATGACCGTCAGCATGGTGGCGCCCATGATCACGTGAAAGCCGTGGAAGCCGGTCAGCATGTAGAACAGCGAACCGTAGGCGCCCGAATTGAAGCGCAGGTTCAGCTCGGTATAGGCATGGTGGTATTCGTAGGCCTGGCAGCCCACGAAGATGAAGCCCAGCAGCACCGTGGCGGCCAGCCAGAAGATGGTCTTGCCGCGATGGTCCTCGCGCAGCGCATGGTGCGCGATGGTGAGCGTCACGCCCGAAGTCAGCAGCAGCGCGGTATTGATCGTGGGCAGCCAGAAGGGGCCGACCGACTGGAAGTGCTCGACCACGCCGGCCGGGCCGAAGTTGGGCCAGGTGCCGCTGAAGCCGGGCCACAGCAGCAGCTTGTGGTCCAGGTCGCTGAGCCAGGGCGTGGTGACGCTGCGCACGTACCACAGCGATCCGAAGAATGCCGCGAAGAACATGACCTCGGAGAAAATGAACCAGCTCATGCTCCAGCGGTAGGACACGTCGATGCGCGCACTGTTCATCCCGCCCTCGGACTCGCCGATGGCATCGCCGAACCAGCCGAACAGTACGACGATCAGGGACACCAGGCCGACCAGCAGCACCCACTTGCCCGGGGATATCCCGTTGATCCAGGCGGCGGCGCCCAGCATGACCAGCAGCAGGCTCATGCTGGCCCGCACGGGGTGCGGCGAATCGGCGGGCACGTAATAGTAGGGTGCCTCTTTGCCTGAGATCGAGTGGCTTGCACTCATGGTGTTCTCCTGGGTACAGATGGTTGGATACGGTGAATCGGGTCAGGCCACGGCCAGGCGCACGACGGAGACCAGCACGAACACGAAAATCGCCGCCGCGAGCAGGCCGGCCACGATGACGTGCAGCGGGTTCAGCTTGCCGACGTCCTCCTGGTAGCCCGAGCCCTTGCGCACGCCGAACAGCGCCCAGGCGACGGCCTTGAGCGTCTGGAAGAAATTCAGCTTGCGGCGGGTGGGGTCCTGGAGGTTCTGGGTCATATGCACGATGCAGTCCGTCAGGGGGCGGGCGTCGAAGTCACGATGCGGAAGATCCCCCACGCGAACAGCAGCACCACGACGGCGGCGAGCACGAGGCCGGTGACGACGTTGCGGCGGCGCTGTTCGGGGGTCATTTCGCGTGGCCTGACTTACTTGACTTGGGGGGGCGTCTCGAACGTGTGGAAGGGCGCCGGCGACGGCACGGTCCATTCCAGCCCCTCGGCACCTTCCCACGGCTTGGCGGCGGCGGCTTCGCCCTTGCCGCGATAGCACTTGAGGATCACGTACAGGAAGAGCAACTGCGAGAGGCCGAACCAGAAGGCGCCGATGGTGGCGATCTGGTGGAAATCAGTGAACTGCGCCGCGTAGTCGGCATAGCGGCGGGGCATGCCGGCCAGGCCCAGGAAGTGCATGGGGAAGAAGGTGACGTTGAAGGACAGCATCGTCGACCAGAAGTGCAGCTTGCCCAGCTTTTCGTCGTACATGCGGCCGGTCCACTTCGGCACCCAGTAGTAGGCGCCGGCGAACAGGGCGAACAGCGAGCCGGCCACCAGCACGTAGTGGAAGTGCGCCACCACGTAGTAGGTGTCGTGGACCTGGATGTCGATGGGCGCCATGGACAGGATCAGGCCCGTGAAGCCGCCGATGGTGAACACGAAGATGAAGCCCACTGCGAACAGCATGGGGGTTTCGAAGGTCATGGAGCCGCGCCACATGGTCGCCACCCAGTTGAACACCTTCACGCCGGTGGGAATGGAGATCAGCATGGTCGCGTACATGAAGTACAGCTGGCCCGTCACCGGCATGCCGGTGGTGAACATGTGGTGGGCCCAGACGATGAACGACAGGATCGCGATCGAGGCGGTGGCATACACCATGGAGGCGTAGCCGAACAGGCGCTTGCGGGCAAAGGCCGGCACGATGGCCGACACGATGCCGAAGGCCGGCAGGATCATGATGTAGACCTCGGGATGACCGAAGAACCAGAACACGTGCTGGTAGAGCACCGGGTCGCCGCCGGCGGCGGCGTTGAAGAAGCCCGTGCCGAAGTGGCGGTCGGTGAGCACCATGGTGATGGCGGCGGCCAGCACCGGCATCACGGCGATCAGCAGGTAGGCGGTGATGAGCCAGGTCCAGCAGAACAGCGGCATCTTCATCAGCGTCATGCCGGGCGCGCGCATGTTCAGGATGGTCACGATGATGTTGATCGCGCCCATGATCGACGAGGCGCCCATGATGTGCACCGCGAAGATGGCCAGGTCCATGCCCGGCCCCATCTGCAGCGACAGCGGGGCGTACAGCGTCCAGCCGGCGGCGGTGGCGCCGCCCGGCACGAAGAAGGAGGTGGTCAGCAGCACCGCGGCGACCGGCAGCAGCCAGAAGCTGAAATTGTTCATCCGCGCGAACGCCATGTCCGACGCGCCGATCTGCAGGGGAATCATCCAGTTGGCGAAGCCCACGAAGGCCGGCATGATCGCGCCGAACACCATGATCAGGCCGTGCATGGTGGTGAACTGGTTGAACAGTTCCGGGCGGAAGAACTGCAGGCCGGGCTCGAAGAGCTCGGTACGCAGCAGCAGCGCCAGCGTCCCGCCTTCCAGGAGCATGACGAACGAGAAGATGAGGTACATCGTCCCGATATCTTTGTGGTTGGTGGCGAACAACCAGCGCCGCCAGCCGTGCGGCATGGCATGGCCGTGATCGTGGTCGTCGTGCACGTGGCCGTGGCCGTGGTCGACAGTGACGCTGCTCATGGTGACTCCTTCCTGCTGGACTGCGTCCCCGCCGGGCGGGGGCGACAGAAGTATCTTACTGAATGACGCTGACGGAAACCTTGGCTGCGCGCGGGATCAGCGGGCGGCCTTGACGTCGGCGGGTGCGACCGTCGGGTCTTCGCCCTTGCCCGCGTTGCCCCAGGCGTGGCGGGTGTAGGTGATGACGGCGGCGATCTCCACGTCGTTCAACACGGGCGCCCAGGCCTGCATGGCAGTGCCCGGCCGGCCCTTGAGCACGGTCTCGATTTGGGCGGCCTTGGGGCCCAGCACGGTCTTGTCCCCGTCGAGCGGAGGGAAGCTACCGGGAACGCCCTGGCCGTTGGCCTGGTGACAGGCCACGCAATTGGCACCGTACACCTTTTCGCCGCGCGCGACCAGTTCGGCCTCGGTCCATTCCTTGTCGGGGTCGTCGGCCGCGGCGGAGAGCTTCTTCTTCTGCTCGTCGACCCAGGCGGCGTAGTCCTGGTCGGAGACCACCTGGACGACGATGGGCATGAAGGCGTGGTCCTTGCCGCACAGCTCGGCGCACTGGCCGCGGTAGGTGCCGACCTTCTCGGCGCGGAACCAGGTGTCGCGCAGGAAGCCCGGGATGGCGTCCTGCTTGACGCCGAAGTCGGGAATCATCCAGGAGTGGATCACGTCGGCGGCCGTCAGGACGATGCGCACCTTCTTGCCCACGGGCACGACCAGCGGCTGGTCGACTTCCATGAGGTAGTACTCGCCCTTGGGCTCCTTGCCCTCGATCTGGGCGCGGGGCGTGGCCAGGTTGGACAGGAAGTTGACGCCGGCGGCCGGGCCGTCGACGTATTCGTAGCCCCACTTCCATTGGTAGCCGGTGACCTTGACGGTGAGGTCGGGGCTGGAAGTGTCCTTCATGGCGACCACGGCGCGCGTGGCGGGCAGCGCCATGGCGATCACGATGATGAAGGGGATGACGGTCCAGGCGACTTCGACGCCCACGTGCTCGTGGAAGGAAGCCGGCTTGGCGCCTCGCGACTTGCGGTGGGCCCAGATGGAGTAGAACATCACCCCGAAGACGCCGACGAAGATCACCAGACAGATGATCAGCATCATCCAGTGCAGCCACATGACGTCGCGGGAGATCTGCGTCACGCCTTCGTGCAGATTCAGCTGGTTCACCCTGGGGCCGCCGGGCATGTCCTGAAGCTGCGCACCCGCCACGCTGCAGAACAGCATCGCACAAGCGCCCAGTAACCCTCTCAACTTCTTCATGCTGACCTCGAAATACGGCGCGCATCGGGGCGCCCACCCGTACGCCGGCGCGCTGCCGGCGGCGATCGACGCGAACACGCTCAATTATTGGACGGCGAAAGCCGCGCGAACGGCCATGGCCGCCCCGCCGTTCCCGCACGGATCACAAAGAAACCGCAGGATTATAGCGGACCCGCAACCCGATGTATCGGAAACCCCTGGCCCGGCCTTGCGCGCGAGGCCGGAAAGCGGTCCGCGCTGCTCTACAATCGCGCCCATGTTTCACGTCCCCAAGCCCCCCGGGCACGCCGCCGAACTGCGCGCCCGGCTGCTGCAAGCCGCGCAGGATCCGCCCCACCCGGGCTCGCTGCCGCTGGCCATCGCCGGCCGGCGCTGCGGGTGGGCCTCGCCGGCGGCCTGCAAGGTACTGCAGGCCTGCGGCGAGGCCGCGCTGGACGCCCGCGGCGCGGCGCTGGGCACGGGCCGCCCGCCCGGCCCGCAGCTCGACGCCCTGCTGGCGCGCGTGGCCCGGGCCCTGAGCGAAGCCGGGTGCCTGCGCGGCTGGCGCGACGAGCTGCTGGACGTGCACGCCGAGGATGGCGCCCCGGTGGGCGCCATCGAGCGCGCCGCCATGCGGCCGCTGGGCCTGCCGACCTGCGCCGTGCACCTGAACGCCTGGAGCCCGGCGGGCGAGCTGTGGATTGCGCGCCGCGCGCTGGACAAGACCACCGACCCCGGCATGTGGGACACGCTGGCGGGTGGCCTGGCCGGCCGCGGCGAAAGCCCCGACCTCGCCCTGCTGCGCGAAAGCCACGAGGAAGCCGGCCTGGAGCCGGCGCAACTGGCCGGCCGCGGGCCGCTGCGCACCATCGCGCGCATCCGCCGGCAGATCCCGGACGGCTACCAGGTCGAGGACGTGCTGGTCAGCAGCTGCGTGCTCGACCCGCAGGCACGCCCCGCCAACCTGGACGGCGAGGTCATGGAAATCCGCCTGGCGCCGGCCGGCGAGGTGCTGGAGATGCTGGCCCGCGGCGAATTCACACACGAGGCGGCGCTGGTCATCGCCGACGACATGGCCGCCCGCGGGCTCTGAGGCCCACCGCTCAGGCGGCCGGCGCGGCGTCCCCGGGCTGCCGCGGGGCCTCTCCCTGCCCCGCGGCGCCGTCCTGCTGCAGCTTTTCCCAGGCCGCGACGGCGCGCATGCGCTGGCGGGCCACGGCCTCGATGCGCGCTCGCAGTTCCGGGTCGCGCCCCAGCAGGGCCTGGAAGTCGCGCCCGCCCAGCATTAGCAGCTTGCTGTATCCCAGCGAAGTGACCGTAGGCGCAAAGGCGCTGCGCGACATCAGCGCCAGTTCGCCGAAGAACTCGCCGCTGCCCAGCTCGACGTAGGTCTGGTCCGGCAAGTGGACTTTGACCGCCCCCGAGGCGACGAAGCACATGGCGTCGTTGTGGCGCCCGCGCACCAGGATGGGCTGGTCGGGCAGCGCCAGCCGCGGCTTGAGCAGCCGCGAAATGGCGGCCAGCGAAGCGGGGTTCAGCCCCTCGAACAGCGGCACCCGCTTGATGAGTTCGTCGGCGCTCAGCTCGATGTCCAGCGGCGGGTGGCGGTCGATATGCTCCCAGCGCGCCTTGAGCTGGCGGATCAGGTCGGCGTAGACCTCGCCGCTGATCAGGAATTGCTCGAGCATCTCGTGGTAGCGGGCGCGCTCGAGCTCGCGGGCCACCCGGCCCAGGTAGCTTTCCTGGAGCCACAGCGCGTAGGAAGGGTATTGCAGGCTCATGGCCTGCAGGGAACTTTCGATGAGATCCAGCCGGCGGCGGTGCACCTCGATGATCTGCGCCGTAGCCTCCGGCCCCAGCAGCGGCTGGATGTGCTCGCGGGCGAATACCAGCAGGCGCTGCGCCACCGAGCGCTTGCTCATCAGGTTCGAGAAGCGTTGCGCCAGCTCGTAGGCCAGCCAGGCCTGGAAGCCGAACAGGTCGTGCAGGCGCAGCGCGATGCGGAAATTGCGCGAATAGCGCAGGTCGGCGGCGATGGCCGCCTCGAAGCCCGCCCGCCCCCCGCTGCGCACGGCCTCGGCCAGCCGCTCGGCGCGCGCCAGCAGCCCTTCGGCATGGCGCCAGTCCACGATCTGCGCCTTGAGAATGCCGAAGAACATCTCCTCTTCGCGCGAGGCCATCATGGCCAGCCCCACCGCCACGCGCTCGTCTTCGTTCAGCTGGCTGATCTGCCCGTCGTGCACGCTGGCCAGGCTGGCGTCGAACACCGCGCTGATGCTGCGGCTGGCCTCGGGCGCGATGTGGTCGATTTCGGCGATCCTGGCCGTCTCGCCCTGCAGGTCTTCCAGGGCCACCACCAGCGCCTGGTTGCGGATGGTGCGCTCGACCGGGGAAAGCTGGTTGAGCTTGAGCAGCCGGATCAGCGGCCGTAGGCTGATCCCGTTGACGAACAGCGTCATCAGCACGAAGCCGGTGGTGGTCACCGCGATGAACTGCCGGGTCTCCGGCGCCACGCCGCCCTGCTCGGTGACGGCCAGCGCCAGGGCGAGCGACACGGCGCCGCGCAGCCCGCCCCACACCATCACCGCCTGGTACGACCGGCTCACCCCGCTGCCCAGGCGCAGCGGGCCCAGCAGGGGCAACAGGCCGAAGACCACCACCGCCCGCGCGGCCAGGGCCGCCACGAACACCGCCAGGATCAGCAGCCATTCCTGCGCGTCGACGTCGGCCATCAGGCGCGGCACCAACATGGCGGCGAACAGGAAGATCAGCGAATTGGCCCAGAAGCCGAATTGCTCCCAGGCGTTGGACAGGTGCTCGAAGGTCGTGGGCGACATGCGGGTACGTCCCGCCGACCCCACCACCAGCCCGGCGACCACCGTGGCCACCACGCCGGACACGCCCAGGTAATGCTCGGAAACGAAGAAGGTCAGGTAGGCCAGCGTCAGCGTCAGGGTGATTTCCGCCGTCGGCCAGCCCCGCAGCCAGGTGAACAGGCTGCAGGCCACCCTCCCCAGCACGTAGCCGGCCACGCCGCCGCCCAGGAACTGGACCAGGAAATCCTGCGCCACCCCGCCGACCGATACGTCGTCCTGCCCCGCCACCAGGGCCGCCAGGAGCACCGAATACAGGGCGATGGAGGCCGCGTCGTTGAATAGGCTCTCGCCCTCTACCAGAGTGGTCAGTCGCTTGGGAGCGCCCACTTCCCGGAAAATGCCCACCACCGCCACCGGATCGGTGGTGGCGACGATGGCTCCCAGCAGCAGGCAGGCGATCAGGCCGTAGGCGGAAACGGCCGACAGCGCGAAGCCCACGGCGATGGTGGAAACCACCACGGCCACGATGGCCATGGTCAGGATGGGCCCGCCGTCGTTCATCAGGCGGCGTACGTTCATGGACAGGGCCGCCTCGAACAGCAGCACCGGCAGGAACACCATGAGGAAGGTTTCGGACGAGATCTCGAACTTCTCGATCACGTCCAGGAAATCGGACACGACCCGCGGCGCCCAGTCGTGGACGTGGATCACGTAGCCCAGCACGCAGCCGACGATGGCCAACAGCACCGAATACGGCAGCTTGAGCCGGCCGGCCAGGGGCGGCATGAAGCACACCAGGGCCAGCAGACCCGCCAGCCCGAACACGAGCAACCCGATATCCATGGAAGAAACGCCGATCCGGTCCGGCACCGCGCCGGAATTCGCGTCAAGGATATCCCAGCTTGCGTGCCGGCAGCGCCGGCCCGGGAAAATTCATCCCCGGGCGGGCCCGGCGGCCGGCCTCAATACACCTGCGGGACGATCATGTCCTCGGGCACGGGGTGGCGGATATAGTCCGCATGGCGCACGCGCGCGGGCAGGATCACCTCCGGGCGCGCGACCTCCTCGTAGGGGAACTGTGCCAGCAGGTGGCTGATGCAGTTGAGCCGCGCCTGCTTCTTGTTGTCGGCGGGCACCACCCACCACCGCGCCTCGGGGATGTGCGTCTTTTCCAGCATGGCTTCCTTGACGCGGGTGTAGTCTTCCCAGCGGCGGCGCGACTCCAGGTCCATGGGCGAGAGCTTCCACTGCTTGAGCGGGTCGTGGATGCGTCCCAGGAAACGCAGGTGCTGCTCCTCGTCGGTGATGGAGAACCAGTACTTGATCAGCTTGATGCCCGAGCGCACCAGCATGCGCTCGAACTCGGGTACCGAGCGGACGAATTCCTCGTATTCCTCGTCGGTGCAGAAACCCATCACGCGCTCCACGCCGGCGCGGTTGTACCAGCTGCGGTCGAACAGCACGATCTCGCCGGCCGCGGGCAGGTGCGCCGAATAGCGCTGGAAATACCACTGCGTGCGCTCCCGATCGTTGGGCGCGGGCAGCGCCACCACGCGGCACACACGGGGATTCAGGCGCTGGGTGATGCGCTTGATCACGCCGCCCTTGCCGGCGGCGTCGCGCCCCTCGAAAATGATCACGGCCTTCTGCTTCGTCGCCGCCACCCAGTCCTGCAGCTTGACCAGCTCTCCCTGCAGCCGGAACAGTTCCTTGAAATACGCCACGCGCCGCGCATGGGTTTCTTTGCGCACCTCCCCGCCGGCGTCCCGCTCGGCCAGGTCGTGGGTGCGGTCCTCGATTTCCAGCTCCAGCTCTTCGTCCAGGCTGTCCAGCAGATCGTTCTCGATGCGACGCGCCAGGTCGTCCCGGTTTTCAAAATTCATGGCATGTCCCTTTCAGCGGCAGCCGGCAGCCCGGCGGATGCGGGCCGGGCTGCCGGTATTCGTGGAAATGATTCGCCGGCGCGAAAGCCGGCTCAGAACAGGTGCGCCAGCAGCCAGTACAGGCTGCCGGACAGCAGCATGGCGGCGGGCAGCGTCAGCACCCACGCCAGCGCCAGGTTGCGCAGCGTGGACATCTGCAGGCCCGAGCGGTTGGCGGCCATGGTGCCCGCCACGCCCGAGGACAGCACGTGCGTGGTGGAGACCGGCAGGCCGTACACGTCCGCCGCGCCGATGGTGGCCATGGCCACCAGTTCGGCCGACGCGCCCTGCGCATAGGTCAGGTGGGTCTTGCCGATCTTCTCGCCCACGGTGACCACGATGCGCTTCCAGCCCACCATGGTGCCCAGGCCCAGCGCGATGGCCACGGCCACCTTGACCCACACCGGGATGAACTTGGTGGCCCGGTCCAGTTCGCCCTTGAAGGCGTGAAGCTGCCTTTGCGTCTCCGGGGCCAGCGCTGGGGCGCCGCTTTTCTCGATGAGCCGGATGGCTTCGGAGGCCAGGTACATGTCGTTGCGCACGTTGGCCACGGAGGCGGCGGGCACCTTGGCGAGCGAGCCGTGCTCCTCGACCTGCAGGCCGATGCTTCCCACCAGGGTGGCCAGGGCGGGCACGACCTCGGGCGTGGCGCTGCGGGTGCGCAGGTACTCCGACATCACCTTGCGGGCGGCTTCGGTCGAGGCTGCCCGCTCCTGCGGCGCGAGGGAGGCCGGACCGCCGCGCAGCTGCGCCTGCGTGACCTGGGCCATGGCCAGGAACTGCGGCGTGTGGCTGTCGGGCACGGCGTGGTTCAGGGCGTAGGTCAACGGGACCGTGCCCACCAGGATCAGCATGATCAGGCCCATACCCTTCTGGCCGTCGTTCGAGCCGTGGGCGAAGGACACGCCGGTACACGTGAAGATGAGCAGCACGCGTATCCACCAGGGCGGCGGCGCGTCGCTCCTGGGCTCTTCGTAAAGTTCGCGCTTCTTGACGAGCGCCTTCATCGCCAGCAGCAGCAGGGCGGCGCACACGAAACCGACGATGGGCGAGAGCAGCAGCGCCTTGCCCACCGAGGCGGCCTGGCTCCAGTCCACCCCGCTGGTACCGTCGCGCCCGCGCATCATGGCGTTGGCGATGCCCACGCCGATGATCGAACCCACCAGCGTGTGCGACGACGAGGCCGGCAGCCCCAGCCACCAGGTGCCCAGGTTCCAGATGATGGCTGCGATCAGCAGCGCGAACACCATCGCGAAGCCCGCGCCGGACCCCACCTGCAGGATCAGTTCCACCGGCAGCAGCGAAATGATGCCGAAGGCCACCGCGCCGCTGGAGAACAGCACGCCCAGGAAATTGAACAGGCCGGACCAGACTACCGCCACGTTCGGCGGCAGGGAATGGGTATAGATCACTGTCGCCACGGCGTTGGCCGTGTCGTGGAAGCCGTTGACGAACTCGAAGCCCAGCGCGATCAGCAGCGCCACGCCGAGCAGGATGAAGGAAACGTAGGTGGTGGCGTCTATGCCGGCCGGGCCCATGTCGTTGGCCAGGCTCCAGGCCGTGTAGGCCAGCCCCATGGCCAGGAGGCCGACGAAGATCACCATGGTGGCGATGCCGGGCCGCTGGTCCAGCTTGGGGCGATGCGCCTGAAGGGGAATGCGGGAGCCTGTCGGGGCCGATACGGTCGCGGTATGGGAAGTCATGGAGTGAGGCACGCCTGCCGCGCCTGTCTTGTTATCGCAGGCGGCCATTTTTCCGAGCGGCCATGACAGGGGTATGACTTGCGCGGGAAACGGCATGGAACCCGCAGGGAGCGGGCCGGCGGCATGCCTTTATCGGCACGCCATTGCCGCGCCGATGCCGACGGCGGCGCCCTCGGGCCCGCCGCTAGGCCGGACGCGGTATGACCCCGCGCCGACGGCCTGCCGGAGGGTCAGTCCTGGCGGTCGGTAACCTCGACCAGGTGATAGCCGAACTGGGTTTTCACCGGGCCCTGCACCACGTTGACCGGCGCGCTGAAGACGACGGTGTCGAATTCCTTGACCATCTGGCCGGGGCCGAACGTGCCCAGGTTGCCGCCGTCGCGGCTCGAGGGGCAGCTGGAATTCTCGCGGGCCACCTGGGCGAAGTCGGCGCCGCCTTCGATGGCGGCCTTGAGCTCGTTGCACTTCGCTTCGGTGGAAACCAGGATATGGCGTGCGGTTGCCTGGGCCATGGGCGTACTCCTTTTTCGTGGGCAAAACCCCATATTGCCCCAGTCCCGGGTTTCAGTAAAACGCCGTGTCCGGCCAGTCGCCCGCGAAAACCCGGCGGCCGGCGGCCGCTTACCAGCGATACGCCGTCGTCAGCGTCACCAGCCGGCCGGGGCCGTAGGCGCACGAGCCCCACGACCAGCATTGCTGGAAATACGCCTTGTCGGTCAGGTTGCTGGCGTTGAGCGCGACGCGCCAGTGGCGGTTTTCCCAGGCCAGCATGGCATCCAGCAAAGTCACCGAAGGCGTGCGCGGCACGCCGGCGACGCCGCCGGATTCGTCCACGAAGCCGCTGGCATAGTGCACGCCCGCGCCGGCGGTGAAGCCGTCGATGCGGCCCAGCGAGAACCGGTAGGTGCCCCACAGGGCGGCCTGGCGCCTGGGCACGCCGGTCAGCTCCCTGTCGACGTTCAGGTAGGTGAAGCTGGCGTTGACATCCAGCTGCGGGGTAACCGCCCCCACCCACTCCAGTTCCAGGCCGGTATTGCGGGTCTTGCCGCGCTGCGAGACTTGCGTTTCGGAAATTTCCACCGTGCGGTTGACTTCGCGCAACTCGAACACGGCAGCCGACGCGCGCCAGTCCTGCGCGGGCGGCTCGTACTTGACGCCGGCTTCCCATTGCTTGCCGCGCAGCGGCCGCAGCCGCTGGCCGTAGCTGGTATTGGCCTGGGGCAGGAACGATTCGGCGTAGCTGACGTACGGCAGCAGCCCGGGCGCGATCTCGTACATCAGGCCGAAGCGCAGGGAATCGGCGCGGTCGTTGCGATCGTCGGCGCCGTCCTCCCAGTTCTTGGCTTCGTCGTGCCGCCAGCCCGCCAGCAGGATCCAGTCGCGCCAGCGCATCTCGTCCTGGATATAGACCCCCAGTTGCCTGATACCGCTGGTCGCCATCGGCTCGCGTGGCGGGGGCTCGTAGCCCGCCTGGTAGACGGGATTGTAGACGTCGATGGGGGCCAGGCCGGTGTAATCGTCTACCCCCGAGCCCGAATCCCGGTAGCGCAGGAAATCCACCCCGGCCAGCAATCGGTGCGCCACCGGTCCGGTCGAAAACCTGCCCGCCAGGTTCTGGTCCGCCGCCAGGATCTGCGTATGGTGCTTCCAGAAGTACGCCGCGCGGTCCAGCATGCGCCGGTCCGCGTCCAGGTAGGGCGCATACACGTCGAAGGCGCCGTAGTCGGTCTTGTTGTCCGTCCAGCGCGTGCTTTGCCGGAACGTCCACCGGTCGTTCAGGTCGTGCCGGAACGACCAGCCCGCCTGCAGGCTGTCGGCGTCGAACCGGTCGAGGCCGGGCTGGCCCACGAAGGTGTGGCGCGAGATGCGCCCGTTGGGATTCGGCAGGATCGTGCCCTCCCAGGGCAGGGTGCTGCCGGAATCGCCGTTGGCCCGGTCTTTCTGCCACTTCAGCCGCAGGGTCAGCTCGGTGGCGGCGCTGGGCCGCCAGGTCAGGGACGGGGCGACCAGCTGGCGGTCGTCCCGGCCGTGGTCGATCTGCGTGCCGCTCTCGCGGCCCAGGGCCACCAGCCGGTACAGCCAGGTGCCGTCTTCCGTCAACGGGCCGGTCAGGTCCGCCTGCAGCTGGCGCGCGTCGTGGTTGCCCACCTGCATGGCGATCTCGCGATGCGCCTCGGCCTGGGGCAGCTTGCTGACGTTGTTGATCAGCCCGCCCGTACCGCCCTGACCGTAAAGCATGGACGCAGGCCCGCGCAGCACTTCCATGCGCTCCATGAGGTAAGGCTCGACGCGCGGCGTGCTGGTCCAGAAGTTCACTCGGTCTTTCAGGCCGTCCACGAAGATGTCCTCGATTTCCACGCCGCGCGCCTGGGCCGTGTCCATGCGCGAACTGGCCCCGTAGATCGACGTGCGCACGCCCGCGCTGTAGGTCAACGCCTGGTCCAGCGTGTTGGAAGCGGTGTCGCGGATCTGGCCGGCGGTCACCACCGAGATCGACTGCGGCGTTTCCACGATGGGCGTGTCGGTTTTGGTGGCGGTGGCGCTGCGCTGCGCCGCGTAGCCCGCCACCGGGCCGGCGGCGGATTCGGCTTGGCCCGTGACGGTCACCGCCGACAGCTCGGTGACGCCGGCGGACGGCAGCGGTTTCAGCACGTAGCGCCGGTTCGCGTCCGGCACGGCCTGCAGGCCGGTGCCGGCCAGCACGCGGTCCAGCCCCTGCGCCACGGTGTAGACGCCCTGCAGACCCGGGCTGGTCTTCCCGTCGGCCAGTTCGATCGGACCCGCCAGGTAGATGCCGGCCTCGCTGGCGAACCGCGTCAGCACCGTCCGCAGGGGGCCGGCGGGGATGTCGTAGCCGTGCCGCGCGGCCGTGGCGGGTGCCTGGGCCTGAACTTGGGCCTGAACTTGGGCCTGAACTTGGGCCGGAACTTGGGCCGGAACTTGGGCCTGAACTTGGGCCGGAACCGGAGCCCGGATCGGAGCCTGTGCCTGGGCTGGCCCGGGCGCCGCACCGGCCTGGCCGGACACCGTCCAGGCGCCGGCCGCGACGGCGACGGACGCCGCCGCCCGCATCCATGCCGCGACGGGCTGCGGTGCCCGCCCCGCCGGACGGGAGGGCATGCGGCCGGAAGCGAGGGTTGGCGCGGGCTGCCCGGCCAGGGCCCGGGACAAGGCATGTGACGAGCGCCGGTACATGGCGGTTCCTTTCTGCGATGACGGTGGACGGCAGGCCTGCCGTTCGTGCGCGCGCATGGCGCGCCATCCGGCGTTGCGGCCCTCTCTATTTCCTTAATCAATCGAGAAGGCGAAAAGCGGAACCGTTTTCCTGGAAATTACCGGGATGGCGCCTGCGGCGCGCCGGCGGCGACCGATATCCACCATGGCCAGGGCCGGCTCACCTGCAGCGAGGCGGCACGCGCCAGCATGGCCAGGGCGCCGTCCACGTCGCGCAGGGGGAACGTGCCGAACACGCGCCGTTGCGCGACCTCGGGCGCCAGGCTGATGTGCGCCGCCTCGTAGCGGCCCAGTTCCTCGACGACATCGGCCACCGAAAGGTCCCAGGCGATCAGCTCGCCGCGGCTCCACGCCTCGCGCGCCGCGTCGGCGGGCGCGCCAGCCGCGATGCGGCCGGCATCGAACCGGGTCTGCCGGCCGGCCGGAATGACGCGGACCGCGCCGGTATCCGCGGTGCGTATCTCGACCGCGCCCTCGTATACCGCCAGAAAGGTGCCGGCCGGCTCGCGGCGGACGGTGAAGCGGGTGCCCAGCGCGCGCATCCGGCCCTGCGGCGTGTCGACGACGAAGGATCGCGCGTCGCCGTGGGCTGTCGACACCAGGATCTCGCCGGCCGCCAGGGTCAGCCTGCGCAAGTCGGCCCGCATGTCGGCATCGAGCGCACTGGCGGTGTTCAGCCAGACCTGCGACCCGTCGGCCAGCGTGAACCGGCGTATGTCCCCCCTGCCGGTACGGTAGTCGGCCGTCCAGGCGGCGATGGCGCCGGCCACGGGCGACCCGGACCGGGCCGTCCAGCCCAGCGCGCCGGCGCCCGCCAGCGCGCCGATGCCGGCCAGCACCCGGCGGCGCGTGCGCGCACGTGCATGCACGGCACAGACCTTGGCGGCCATCTGCCGCGGATCGGGCGCCCCCCGCAACGGCGCCAGCACGCGCTGGCTGACCGATTCCACGAATTCCCAGGCCTGCCGGTGGTGCGGGTGTGCGGCCAGCCAGGCCTGCCACCGCGCCCGGTCGGCCGCGCTGGCTTCGCCCGAAATCAGCAGTGCATACCACTGCGCCGCGCGCTCCATGACAGCATGCGGGGGCCGGGCCTGGCCGCCAGGCAGGGCGGGAACCCCGGGGTCAGCGGACATGGGTCGCCGGCCGGCTCACGGCGGCGGCGCCTGCCGCAACGCGGCCGCCGCCTGCACGGCCTGGGCCTGCATGCAGCGCAGCATGGCCTGGGCCACATACTTGCGCACCATGCGCGACGACACGCCCAGCTCGCTCGCCACGTCCGCCGCGGTCATGCCGCACACGGCCGACATCAGGAACGCCTGCGCCGCCTTGCCGGGCAGGCTGTGCAGCAGCCGGGCGATTTCCTGCAGGGCCTCGAGCACGATGGCCTGGCGCTCCGCCGACGGCGCATACCCCGGGGGCTGAGCGGCCAGCGTATCCAGCCAGGCTTGTTCGATTTCGCGGCGGCGCCACAGGTTGACGCACATGCCCTGCGCCATGGCGCGCAGGTACGCCCGGGCTTCGAGCGGGCTGCCGAAGCCGCGCGATGCCGGTTTCAGGATCAGGCGCAGGAACGCTTCGTGTGCCAGGTCCGCCGCGTCGGCGGCGTTGCCCAGGCGCCGCTGCAGCCAGGCCCTCAGCCAGGCGTGATGATCCGCGTACAGCGTATCGATCGACGGCGAAGAAGGCGAAAGGGAAGGCGCGGCGGTCACGGGGGGAACTCTCTGGGGAGTTTTCAGCAGGGAGGATCCCAGAATGGTAATGGAAATGGTTCTTGTTTTGAAGCGCTCGCGCCTCGGGCCGGAGTTCCGCCGCCCGGCGAGCCGGACCGGTAGGCGGGACTTGCGCCCGCAGGAGTGCGTCCATGCTGGGCACACCATAAAAAACGGGGCACCCGAAGGTGCCCCGCGCAAGCATCCGCCTCTAGGGGAGGGGAAAGAGGAGAAGCCGAGACGGATGGCAAGACAGCCGACGGTCGGCGTAGCGCCGATGCCTGCGGTCTATGCGGATTAGTCCGTCCGGCGGCGGCGAAGTTTCCGGCCGCCGCGCAACCGCCTCAAAAAGTTTGTATCAATCCCTTAGAGCCGCGTCCAAGAAGCTGCGCAGCCCGGCGGCCCGGGCAGGCGCCGCCCCGCCGGGCGCGCCGCGCTCAGGCCGACAGCGCCGCGCGCATCTTCTTGAGCGCGGCCGCCTCGATCTGCCGGATGCGCTCGGCCGACACGCCGAACTCCCCGGCCAGTTCGTGCAGCGTGCTGCCGCCGTCGTCCTGCAGCCAGCGGGCCTCGACGATGCGCCGCGAGCGCGGGTCCAGGCCGGCCAGCGCCTGCGCCAGGCCCTCGCCCTGCAGGGCGTCCCGGTCCCGGCGCTCCAGCACGCGGGTGGGCTCCTGCTGCCCTTCGTCGGACAGGTAGGCGATGGGGGCATAGCTGTCCTCGTCGTCGTCGCGCGACTCCAGGGCCAGCTCGCGCCCGGACAGGCGGACTTCCATCTCGCTGACGTCCTCGGGACGCACGTTCAGCGCCTGTGCGATGTCGCGCACCTGGGCGGAGTCCAGCGTCTGGCCGTCCGGCCGCATGCTGCGCAGGTTGAAGAACAGCTTGCGCTGAGCCTTGGTGGTGGCCACCTTGACCAGGCGCCAGTTGCGCACGATGAACTCGTGGATCTCGGCCTTGATCCAGTGCACGGCGAAGGAAACCAGCCGGACCCCGCGCTCGGGGTCGAAGCGCTTGACCGCCTTCATGAGCCCGACGTTGCCTTCCTGGATGAGGTCGGCGTGCGGCAGACCGTAGCCGAGGTACTGGCGCGCGACGGCGACCACCAGCCGCAGGTGCGACAGGATGAGCTCGCGGGCCGCGTCGAGGTCTTCCTCGTCGCGCAGGCGGCGGGCCAGCGCCGTCTCGCGCTCGGCGCTCAGGACAGGCAGCCGGTTGACGGCGGAAATGTAGGCGTCGATCGTGCCCAGCGCGCCCGGGTTGGAAATGGCCAGGGCCAGATTGTTGCCGGTGAGCGCCAGGGAATTGCCGGTTTGTTTCATTTTGGGTCGCTCCTGGAAACGGTCGGATTGCGACGATGTTTCCATGTTAGCACTCGAAATGGGAGAGTGCTAATTCGACGGAATCGCGGCGTCCGAGTTCCCTTGGACGCGGCTTCCGCCACAGGCAAGCGCCGTGCCGGACGGAAGGCCCGGGGCAGCCGCGGCCCGGCAACATCCCGGCGGCCCGCCATCCCGGCACGCCGCCCCTGCCGGCGGACCCGCTCCCCTGCCGTCCTCGCGCCCCCTACGCCCCGGGCGCCGCGCCGGCCGGCAGGGCGCCCAGTTGCCCGGCGTGGAAATCCAGGTGGTCCGCGACGAAGGTGGAAATGAAGTAATACCCGTGGTCGTAGCCCTCGTGGCGGCGCAGGGTCAAGGGCTGCCCGGCCTGCCGGCAGGCCGCCGCGAAGGCGTCGGGAAACAGCTGGGTTTCCAGGAAAGCGTCGGCCAGGCCTTGGTCGACCAGGATGCCGCCGGGAAACGGCCGCCGGGCGGCCTGCATCAGCTCGGTGGCGTCGTACCGCGCCCAGGCGGCCCGGTCCGGCCCCAGGTAGGCCTCGAAGGCCTTGCGGCCCCAGGGGCACTGCCCCGGCGCGGCCACAGGGGCGAAGGCCGATACCGAGCGGAAGCGTTCCGGGTTGCGCAGGGCCAGCACCAGCGCGCCGTGTCCGCCCATGGAATGCCCGAAGATCCCGGCCCGGGCCGCGTCGCCGGGCAGCTCGCCGGTCGCGAGGCCGAACAGCTCGTCCACGACGTAGCTGTACATGCGGTAGTGGCGGCTCCAGGGTTCCCGGGTGGCGTCCAGGTAGAAGCCCGCGCCCGTGCCGAAATCCCAGTCGTCGTCCTCGCCCGGCAGGCCCGCGCCGCGCGGGCTGGTGTCCGGGGCCACCAGCATCAGGCCGTGGCGCGCGGCCAGGCGCTGCGCGCCCGCCTTGATCATGAAGGTTTCTTCGGTGCAGGTCAGGCCGGCCAGGTAGAACAGCACCGGCACCCTTGCCTGCTCCGCCTGCGGCGGGAGATAGACCGAGAACTTCATGGGCAGTCCCACGGCGGCCGAGTCGTGGCGGTAGAAGCGCTGCCGGCCGTCGAAACAGCGGTGCTCGGAGATCAGCTCCAGCGCCATGTCAGTACACCACGACGGACCGGATGGACTCGCCGCGCTTCATGAGATCGAAGCCCTCGTTGATGCGCTCCAGGGGCAGCGTATGGGTAATCAGGTCGTCGATGTTGAGCTTGCCTTCCATGTACCAGTCGACGATCTTCGGCACGTCGGTGCGGCCGCGCGCGCCCCCGAAGGCCGAGCCCTTCCACTGCCGGCCGGTGACCAGTTGGAAGGGCCGGGTGGCGATTTCCTCTCCGGCGGCGGCCACGCCGATGATGACCGACTGGCCCCAGCCCTTGTGGCAACATTCCAGCGCCTGGCGCATGACCTTGACGTTGCCGATGCATTCGAAGGAATAGTCCGCGCCGCCGTCGGTCAGCTGCACGATGTGGTCGACCACGTCGCCGACCTCGGAAGGGTTGACGAAATGCGTCATGCCGAACTTGCGCGCCAGCGCCTCGCGCGCGGGGTTCAGGTCGACGCCGATGATCTTGTCCGCGCCCACCATGCGGGCGCCCTGGATCACGTTCAGGCCGATGCCGCCCAGGCCGAAGACCACCACGTTGGCGCCGGCCTCGACCTTGGCGGTGTAGACCACCGCGCCCACGCCGGTCGTCACGCCGCAGCCGATATAGCAGACCTTG
>Ga0180222_1000506_pt1 | contig 55758 bp, 51 predicted proteins | sample eDN5th37CKraftOP_FD_151336 | JGI IMG/M metagenome (GOLD analysis project Ga0180222, IMG submission 151336) | Enriched Organic Plus compost microbial communities from Emeryville, California, USA - eDNA 5th pass 37_C Kraft OP (version 2) (version 2) ...
CGGTCAAGCGGGAACACACCGTTGAGGAACGTGTCCCACTGCTGGATGGTCAGCGTCCGACCCTGACCGTCGACCAGGCTGAGCTCGTTGTCCAGACCCGCGTGAGAGGTGCCACTGCTCACGAACAATGAGGCGAACGCTCCTGCAATCGACAGGACCAGCGCCATCAGCACCCGACTGATTACTTTCATGTTCTCCCTAGCTATGTCGACGGTCGGTCTTCCGACTGACCGTGTCTTTTAACTGGTCGTGCCTGGTCCTACCGGGACACCACACAGACTCACGAGCCCCATGTGAGGCGAATGAGAAACCCCACATGATGCTCTTATGTTTTGCTCATCCTCGCAGGAGGAACATAACGGTCGCGGTGCTACCCGGCAACGCGAACATCGTCGAGCCTGCGCGATGCGTTACCGGACATGCGGATTTGCTGAGAAACGGTGACCGCGGGATGTCACAGCCCGATCACAGGTAGATAACGGCACTTACCGTACTTCGCCGCATGGAACGGTCGGTAACTCCACAACGAAACGTCGCACCGCCGGGGACGGTGCGACGTGCTCTTTGAAATCGTCAAAAATGGTGTGGCGGACGGTTTTCCCGCAACCAGCGATCGCGCTCGGCCTCGTCCTCGGGTGACGGATCGTCGCGCTCGCCCGGCGCAATCCGGGGTAACGCCTCGCCGAAGACATCCTTAGCTGACCTTCGCGGACGGGGTGTCTGGTCAGGCATCAACCCATCCTGCTGTGATCAAGATCACCCCCGGAGCCATCGACCGACCTCCCCACGTCAGATGTCGAGGCTCGAGAGCTGTCCGATGATCTGCGCGGCGAGCGGGCCCAGCGTGGCCATGCCGTCGCGCACCGCGGCGCGGGATCCGGCGAGGTTCACCACCAGCGTGCTGCCCGAGATCCCGGCCAGCCCGCGCGACACCCCGGCGTCGACGCTGCCGGCCGCCAGGCCGGAGGCGCGCAGCGCCTCGGAGATGCCGAGCAGCTCCCGGTCCAGGATGTCGCGGGTGGCCTCGGGTGTGACGTCGCGCGGGGTGACCCCGGTGCCGCCGACCGACACCACCAGATCCACCCCGCCGATGACGGCGGTGTTCAGCGCGTTGCGGATCTCCACCTCGTCGGAGGACACCACGACGACACCGTCGACGACGAAACCCGCCTCCTCCAACAGCTCGGTGACCAGCGGACCGCTGTGGTCCTCCTCCCCGTGCGCGGTGCGGTCGTCCACGACGACCACCAGTGCCCGGCCGACCATCTCCCCTGGCTGTTCCATGACTGCCACCGTATATGCGGGGCGCGCCGTCGGCGTGCTCACTGCTGCGCCTTTCCGAGAGTCACGTCCACGGTCTGCGGCCTGCCGGAGGGATCGACGAAGGTCAGCGTGATCTTGTCGCCGGGGGCCTTGGACCGCACCGCGGCGACGAGCGCGTCGGCGCTGCCGATCACCCGGTCGTCGACCTTGGTGATCACGACCCCGCTGGGCAGCCCGGCCGCCGCGGCCGCACCACCCTCGGTGACCTCGACGATCCGGGCGCCGTCGATCGACGCGTCGTTGCCGACCTGGACGCCGAGCGAGGCGTGCGCGGCGCTGCCGTTCTGGATCAGCTCGTCGGCGATCCGCTTGGCCTGGTCCACCGGAATCGCGAAGCCCAGGCCGATCGAACCGCCCTGCGCCGCCGGGCCGGCGTCGGCGCCCAGCGTCGCGATCGCGGAGTTGATGCCGATCAGCTCGCCGTTCATGTTGACCAGCGCACCACCGGAGTTGCCCGGGTTGATCGCGGCGTCGGTCTGGATGGCGTCGAGCACCGTGTTCTGGTTGCGCGCGTCGCCGCCCGCCGCGACGGGCCGGTTCAGCGCGCTGATGATGCCGGTGGTGACCGTGCCCTCGAGCCCGAGCGGTGAGCCGATGGCCACCACGTCCTGGCCGACCCGCAGCTGCGCCGACGAACCGATGGTGATCGGGGTCAGATCGGAGACCCCCTGGGCGCGCACCACGGCGATGTCGCTGCTGGGATCGGTGCCGACGACGGTGAACGGCGCGGTGCGGCCGTCGAAGAACGTCACCTTGGTCTGCGACGCGTCGCCTCCGGGCCCCTCGGCCGCGGCGGACACCACGTGGTTGTTGGTCAGGATGAGCCCGTCCGAGGACAGGATCACCCCGGAGCCCTCCTCGGAGGCCCGGCCCATCTTGGTCTCGAGCTTGACGACGCTGGGCACCACCTTGGCCGCGACCTGCTCGACGCTGCCCGCGGGCAGGCTGGCGGCCGGCACGCTGGGCGCCGCACCGCTGATCGAGGTCGTCGCCGACGGACCGTTGTCGGCCACCATCATCGCCACCCCGCCGCCGATGCCTGCCGACACCATCGCGATGGCCAGCGCACCGACGGTCAAAGCGCCTGCGCGCGAACGCCTTTGCAGCGGCTGCGGCGGTACCGGCTGCTGCGGAGCGCCGCGGTACGGGTCATACGCCGACCGGAACGGCGCCGACGCGGGCTGCTGCTGGGTGGTCTGTTGGGTGGCGTACCGCCAGTCGTAGGACTGCTGGTAGGGGCCGGGGCGCTGTGCGCCGCCCGGGTAGCCGGGGGTTGCCTGCGAGGGACCGACGGGCCGGCGGCCGGACGGGGGCGGCGGCGTGTACCTCGGGTGGTTCGTCATGTAAGTCGGGCTCTTTCTTCGTCACTAGGTCCGATATCTGCACAACGTTGGACGCAGGATCCACAGTGCCCAGTCGGGCTGAGAATCCACTTAGAAACCGTTCGGGACACGCCCAGACTCTCGTCGCAGACATCTTCCCCCGACCACACCGCCGGTGCGGGTCACCGCGCCGCGGGTGTGTCGGTGCCCGGCTGGCCCGGCAGCACCACGTGCATCGACGTGCCCGGCGGCTGCCCGCCCGGCACCGTGTCCTCGATCCGCAGTGTGCCGCCGTGCCGCAGCACCACCTGTTTGACGATGGCCAGCCCCAGCCCGGAGCCGGGCATGGACCGCGCTGTCGTCGACCGGTAGAACCGCTCGAACACCAGGCCCCGCTCCTGCGGTGGGATCCCGGGACCGAGATCGGAGACCACCAGCTCGGCGTGTGACGGCCCGACCTGGGTCAGCCGCACCGAGACCCGCCCGCCGGGCGGGCTCCACTTGGCGGCGTTGTCGAGCAGGTTGAGCACCGCCCGCGACAGGCCGGCGTTGTCGCCGTGGATGACCCACGGGATGACCGCGACGTCGAACTCGATGTCGTTGCGGCGGCGCCGAACCCGTTCCAGGGAGCGGTCGACGACCTCGGCGAGGTCGACGGGCTCGTGCACGACGACGCCGGCGTCGTCGCGGGTGAGGTCGACGAGATCGCCCACCAGAGTGGACAATTCCTCGATCTGGGCGATGACGTCAGCGCGCAGTTCGGCCATCTCCTGCTCGGGCAGCCGCGGCGCGCCTGGCGCCATCGACGCCATCAGCAGTTCGACGTTGGTGCGCAGCGAGGTCAGCGGGGTGCGCAGCTCGTGGCCGGCATCGGCGACCAGCCGTGCCTGCCGTTCCCGCGACTCGGCCAGCGCGCGCAGCATCGTGTTGAACGCCTCGGTGAGGCGGGCCAGTTCGTCGCTGCCGAACACCGGGATCGGCCGCAGGTCGTCGGTGCGGGCCACCCGCTCGGTCGCCTCGGTGAGCCGGGCCACCGGCCGCAGCCCGGCGCGGGCCACCGCACCGCCGGCCATCGCGGCGACCACCACCCCGACCCCGCCGACGATGAGCAGCACCGTGCCCAGCCGGCCGAGCAGGTCGGCCGTCGGCTTCATGCTCTTCGAGATCAGCAGCGAGCTGTCGTTGGGCAGGTGCATGGCCAGCACCCGCTGCTGGTTGGCGGTGCGCAGCGACATGATCAGTTCACCGCGCAGCACCGCCTTCTCCGGTTCGCCCAGCGGCAGCGCCTGACCCTCCTGGTTGGCCGTGAAGATGGCCCGGCCCGGGATCACCAGCATCGCGTTGACGTCGGAGTACGCGGTGCCCTCGATCGCCTTGCCCGGGTCGGCCTCCAGGGAGCCGCTCTCGATCAGCAGCCGGGCCCGGCTGCGCAGCTGGTCGTCGACGTCGTCGTAGAGCGCCCGCGAGACCACCGCCCACACCGCGACGGCCATCAGCACGACGACCATCGCGACCATCGACATCGCCAGCAGCATCACCCGCCAGCGCAGCGAGATGGAGCGGGGTCGAGACTGGGCGTGCGGCGGATTCGGTTGTGGCACAGCCCCGTAGCCGGGCTCGGTCATCACGGGGGCGTTTCGCGCAACACGTAACCCACACCGCGCACGGTGTGGATCAGTCGCGGCTCCCCGCCGGCCTCGGTCTTGCGGCGCAGGTATCCGACGTAGACCTCCAGCGCGTTGCCCGACGTCGGGAAGTCGAAGCCCCACACCTCCTCGAGGATGCGGCTGCGGGTCAGCACCCGGCGCGGGTTGGCGATGAGCATCTCCAGCAGCGCGAACTCGGTGCGGGTCAGGCTGATCTGGCGGTCCCCGCGGGTGACCTCGCGGGTGACGGGATCCAGTGTGAGGTCGGAGAAGGTCAGCGCCGCCGACTCGCTGTTCTCGTCGATGGTGGTGCGGCGCAACAGCGCCCGCATCCGCGCCAGCAGTTCCTCCAGCGCGAACGGTTTGGGCAGGTAGTCGTCGGCGCCGGCGTCCAGCCCGGCGACCCGTTCGGAGACCGAGTCGCGGGCGGTGAGCACCAGGATCGGCAGGTCGTCGCCGGTGCTGCGCAGCTGACGGCACACCTCCAGGCCGTCCAGCCGCGGCATCATCACGTCGAGCACCACGGCGTCGGGTCGGTTGTTGGCGATCAGCTCCAGCGCTTCGACCCCGTCCTGAGCCAGCTCGACGGAGTACCCGTTGAAGGAGAGGGAACGGCGCAGCGACTCGCGCACCGCGCGATCGTCGTCAACGACAAGAATGCGCACGGCCACAGTGTCGGCCCCTTATCTGAGAGTGACCTGAGAGGCGCGGTCGAGCTGCGGTGTCGACGCCGCGGTCAGCGGCGGTCGAGGTTGATCAGCCCCAGGCGGGCGGCCTTGAGCAGCCGCCGCGGCACCTTGTGCTGCTGACCCGCGACGTTGACGGTGACCAGACCGGTGGCCTCGGCCTTCCACTGCGCACGCCGGCTACGGGTGTTCGCGCGCGACATCCTGCGCTTGGGCACAGCCATGATCGAGTTCTCCTCTTTGCGGGTAAGTCTGCAACCGGCGGACCGGCGGCCTGGCATCACCGCGCGCAGCACACAGCGCCGGTAAGTGCCCTTCAGGATAGCCAACGACCTGTGCGGCCTCCAAAACGCACAGGATCCGTCTTCCGAAAACGTGACGCGGACCGCATTCCGGTACGTAACCTACCGGTTGGTCGGGAGCGGTCGGAGCGAGGAAGGGAGGCCGCGGGTGACCGGTGCTACCGGAGGTGTGGTCCGCATCGGCAACTGCTCCGGGTTCTACGGGGACCGGCTGGCGGCGATGCGCGAGATGCTCACCGGCGGCGACCTGGACTACCTGACCGGCGACTACCTCGCCGAGCTGACCATGCTGATCCTGGCCCGCGACCGCGCCAAGTCACCCGAGCGCGGCTACGCCCGCACCTTCCTCACCCAGCTCGAGGAGTGCCTCGGCCTGGCCGTCGACAAGGGTGTGCGCATCGTCACCAACGCCGGCGGGCTCAACCCGGCGGGCCTGGCCGACGCGGTGCGTGCCCTGGCCGACCGGCTGGGACTGCGGGTGCGGGTCGCCCACGTGGAGGGTGACGACCTGGTCGGGCGGGCCGAGGAGCTCGGGTTCGGCGGCGCCCTGGCGGCCAACGCCTACCTGGGCGCGTGGGGCATCGTCGACTGCCTGCGCGCGGGCGCCGACGTCGTGGTGACCGGCCGGGTCACCGACGCCTCGGTGACGGTCGGGCCGGCCGCCGCACACTTCGGCTGGGACCGCACCGACTACGACGCGCTGGCCGGTGCGGTGGCCGCCGGCCACGTCATCGAATGCGGCGCGCAGGCCACCGGCGGCAACTACGCCTTCTTCACCGAGCTGGCCGATCTGCGCCATCCCGGGTTCCCGCTGGCCGAGATCCACCCCGACGGGTCGTCGGTGATCACCAAGCATCCGGGCACCGGCGGCGCCGTGACCGTCGGCACCGTCACCGCGCAGCTGCTCTACGAGATCGGCGGAGCGCGCTACCCCAACCCCGACGTCACGCTGCGCGTCGACACCGTCGAGCTGACCGACGACGGCCCCGACCGGGTGCGGATCATCGGGGTGAGGGGCGAGCCACCGCCGCCGTCGCTGAAGGTCTCGGTCAACCGCATCGGCGGGTTCCGCAACGAGATGACGCTGGTGCTCACCGGCCTGGACATCGAGGCCAAGGCCGCGCTGGTCCGTGACCAGCTGGAGAGCCACCTGACGGTCAGGCCCGCCGAGATGGAGTGGACGCTGGCGCGCACCGACCACCCCGACGCCGACACCGAGGAGACCGCCAGCGCGCTGCTGCACTGCGTGGTCCGCGACCCCGACCCGGACAAGGTGGGTCGCCAGTTCTCCTCGGCCGCAGTCGAACTCGCACTGGCCAGCTACCCCGGTTTCCACGCCACCAGCCCGCCCGGCTCCGGTCAGGTCTACGGCGTGTTCGAACCCGCCTACGTGCCCGCCGACGCGGTACCGCACGTCGCCGTGCACCCGGACGGCACCCGGGTCGAAATTGCCCCGCCCGCAGACGTTCTCGAGCCCGGGCTGGTGCCGCAGGCCGGGCTGCCCGAACCGCTGCCCGCCGGTGAGACCGTGCGCGCACCGCTCGGCCGTATCGCGGGCGCCCGCAGCGGCGACAAGGGCGGCAGCGCCAACGTCGGGGTGTGGGTGCGCACCGACGAGCAGTGGCGCTGGCTCGCCCACTACCTGACCGCCGAGCGCCTGCGCGACCTGCTGCCCGAGGCCGCCGAGCTGCCGGTGACACGGCATCTGCTGCCCAACCTGCGGGCGGTGAACTTTGTCATAGACGGCATCCTCGGGCTGGGCGTCGCCTATCACGCCCGGTTCGACCCGCAGGCCAAGGGGCTGGGCGAATGGCTGCGCAGCCGTACCGTCGACATTCCGAAAGGCTTGCTGGCGTGAACATCTGGACCACCCCGGAACGGCAGCAGTTACGCGCCACGGTGCGGGCGTTCGTCGAACGCGAGGTGCTCCCGCACGCCGACGAGTGGGAGCGCACCGGGGAGCTGCCCCGCGCCCTGCACCGTGCGGCCGCCGACGCCGGGCTGCTGGGCGTCGCGTTCCCGGAGTCGGTCGGCGGGGGCGGCGGCGACAGCGCCGACGCGGTGACCATCTGCGAGGAACTGCACTACGCCGGGGCGCCGGGCGGGGTGTACGCGTCGCTGTTCACCTGCGAGATCGCGGTGCCGCACATGGTCGCCTCCGGCGACGAGCACCTGATCGACACCTATGTGCGGCCGACGCTGCGCGGCGAGAAGATCGGCAGCCTCGCCATCACCGAACCCGGCGGCGGCTCCGACGTCGGGCATCTGTGCACCCGCGCCGTCAAAGACGGGGACGACTTCATCGTCAACGGCGCCAAGACCTACATCACCTCCGGGGTGCGCGCCGACTACGTCGTCACCGCGGTGCGCACCGGCGGACCGGGCGCAGCGGGGGTCTCGCTGCTCGTCGTCGACAAGGGCACACCCGGATTCGAGGTGACCCGCAGGCTGGACAAGATGGGCTGGCGGTCCTCGGACACCGCCGAACTGTCCTACACCGACGTGCGGGTGCCGGCACGTAACCTCGTCGGCGCCGAGAACAGCGGTTTCGCGCAGATCGCCGCGGCGTTCGTCGCCGAGCGCGTGGGCCTGGCCGCCCAGGCCTACGCCAGCGCACAGCGCTGCCTCGACCTCACCGTCGAATGGTGCCGTAACCGCCAGACTTTCGGCAGGCCGCTGATCTCGCGCCAACAGGTGCAGAACACGCTGGCCGAGATGGCCCGCCGCATCGACGTGGCGCGGGTGTACACCCGGCACGTGGTGCAACGGCAACTCGCAGGCGAGACGAACCTGATCGCCGAGGTGTGTTTCGCCAAGAACACCGCGGTTCAGGCGGGCGAATGGGTGGCCCATCAGGCGGTGCAACTGTTCGGCGGGCTGGGCTACATGACCGAATCCGAGGTGGAACGCCAGTACCGGGATATGCGGATCCTCGGAATCGGCGGCGGCACAACCGAAATACTGACCTCACTGGCAGCCAAGACGCTGGGATTCCAATCATGACGACACTGCGATCGACCCTGGACCCGAAGTCGCCCGCGTACGCCGAGGCGGCCGAGGCGATGGCGGCGAAACTGGCTGAGCTGGACGCCGAACACGCCAAGGCACTGGCCGGCGGCGGTGAGAAGTACGTGGCCCGTCACCACGCGCGCGGCAAGCTGACCGCCCGCGAGCGCATCGAGCTCCTGCTGGACCCGGACTCGCCGTTTCTGGAGCTGAGCCCGCTGGCGGCGTGGGGCAGCGAGTTCACCGTCGGCGCCAGCGTGGTGACCGGGATCGGCGCGGTCGAGGGTGTCGAGTGCATGCTGGTGGCCAACGATCCGACGGTCAAGGGCGGCACCAGCAACCCGTGGACGCTGAAGAAGGTGTTGCGCGCCAACCAGATCGCGCTGGAGAACCGGTTACCGGTGATCTCGCTGGTGGAGTCCGGCGGCGCCGATCTGCCCACACAGAAGGAGATCTTCATCCCCGGCGGGCGGATGTTCCGCGATCTGACCCGGCTGTCGGCGGCGGGTATCCCCACCATCGCGCTGGTGTTCGGCAACTCCACCGCGGGCGGCGCGTACATCCCCGGCATGTCCGACCACGTGGTGATGATCAAGGAACGCTCGAAGGTGTTCCTGGCCGGGCCGCCGCTGGTGAAGATGGCCACCGGCGAGGAGTCCGACGACGAGGCCCTCGGCGGCGCCGAGATGCACGCCCGCACTTCGGGTCTGGCCGACTACTTCGCCGTCGACGAGCACGACGCGATCCGCATCGGGCGGCGCATCGTGGCCCGGCTGAACTGGCGCAAGCGGGGCCCGGCACCGGGACCGGTGCGCGAACCGCTGTTCGACGCCGAGGAACTGCTCGGCGTCGTCCCACCCGATCTGCGGGTCCCGTTCGACCCGCGTGAGGTGATCGCCCGTGTCGTCGACGGTTCGGAGTTCGACGAGTTCAAACCGCTGTACGGGTCGTCGCTGGTGACCGGCTGGGCCACGCTGCACGGCTACCCGGTCGGCATCCTGGCCAACGCCCGCGGTGTGCTGTTCAGCGAGGAGTCGCAGAAGGCCGCCCAGTTCATCCAGCTGGCCAACCGCGCCGACACGCCACTGCTGTTCCTGCACAACACGACCGGGTACATGGTCGGCCGCCGGTACGAGGAGGGCGGCATGGTCAAGCACGGCTCGATGATGATCAACGCCGTCTCGAACTCGACGGTTCCGCACATCTCGCTGCTGATCGGCGCCTCCTACGGTGCCGGGCACTACGGAATGTGCGGGCGCGCCTACGATCCGCGGTTCCTGTTCGCCTGGCCCAGCGCCAAGTCCGCGGTGATGGGCGGCGCCCAGCTGGCCGGGGTGCTGTCGATCGTCAGCAGGGCCGCCGCCGAGGCCCGCGGGCAGGCCTTCGACGAGGAGGCCGACACCGCGCTGCGGGCGGCCGTGGAGGCGCAGATCGAGGCGGAGTCGCTGCCGATGTTCCTGTCCGGGCGGCTCTACGACGACGGCGTCATCGACCCCCGCGACACCCGCACCGTCCTCGGAATGTGCTTGTCCGCCATCGCGAACGGCCCGATTGAGGGGACGTCGAACTTCGGCGTCTTCCGGATGTGAGGCAGCAGATGATCAGCACACTTCTGGTGGCCAACCGTGGGGAGATCGCCCGCCGGATCTTCAGCACCTGCCGCCGCCTCGGCATCGGCACCGTCGCCGTCTACACCGATCCCGACGCCGACTCGCCGCACGTGGCCGAGGCCGACGCCGCGGTGCGACTGGACGGCACCCGCGGCTATCTCGACACCGCCCAGCTGATCGCCGCTGCGCGGACCGCAGGCGCCGACGCCGTCCATCCCGGTTACGGATTCCTCTCGGAGAACCCAGATTTCGCGGCGGCGGTGATCGACGCGGGGCTGACGTGGGTGGGTCCGCCGGTGGCGGCGGTGGCCGCCATGGGCTCCAAGATCGAGGCCAAGAAACTCATGGCCGCGGCGGGGGTGCCGGTGCTCGACGAGCTCGACCCGGCCGGCGTGACCGAGGCACAGCTGCCGGTGCTGATCAAGGCGTCGGCGGGCGGCGGTGGGCGCGGCATGCGGGTGGTCGACGAACTGTCCCAACTGCCTGCGCAGGTGGAGGCGGCCCGGCGGGAGGCGCAGTCGGCGTTCGGCGACCCGACCGTGTTCTGCGAGCGCTACCTCGCCGCCGGCCACCACGTCGAGGTGCAGGTGCTCGCCGACGGGCACGGCACCGTCTGGGCCGTCGGCGAACGCGAATGCTCGATCCAGCGCCGCCACCAGAAGATCATCGAGGAGGCACCCTCCCCACTCGTCGAGCGCATCCCGGGCATGCGCGAGCGGCTGTTCGCCGCGGCCCGCCAGGCCGCCACCGCGATCGGCTACACCGGCGCGGGCACCGTGGAGTTCATGGCCGACGCGTCCGGCGACTTCTTCTTCCTGGAGATGAACACCCGGCTGCAGGTGGAGCACCCGGTGACCGAACAGACCACCGGGCTCGACCTGGTCGAACTGCAGCTGCTGATCGCCGACGGCGGCCGCCTCGACCCTGAACCCCCTGCGCCGCAGGGCTGTTCGATCGAGGCGCGGCTCTACGCGGAGGATCCGGCACGGGGGTGGCAGCCGCAGCCCGGCACCGTGCACCGCTTCGAGGTCCCGCCGACGGTGCGGGTGGACTCGGGGGTGGTGGACGGTTCACAGGTCTCGGTCTTCTACGACCCGATGATCGCGAAGGTCATCTCGACCGCGCCGACCCGGCGCCGCGCGGCGGCCGTGCTCGCCGACGCCCTGGCCCGGGCCCGCCTGCACGGCGTGCGCACCAACCGCGACCTGCTGATCAACGTGTTGCGTCATCCCGCGTTTCTCGACGGCGCCACCGACACCGCGTTCTTCGACACCCACGGGCTGTCCGGCCTGGCCGCTGCCCTGGCCGGCCCGGACGCCGTCACGCTGTCCGCGGTGGCGGCCGCACTCGCCGACGCCGCGCAGAATCGCCGCGACGCAACGGTGTTCGCGGCCGTACCGAGCGGGTGGCGCAACGTCGCCTCCGGTTATCAGGTCAAGCGGTACACCGCCGACGACGGCACCGAGCACACGGTGCGCTACCGGTTCGGCCGCACCGGAGTGCAGTTGCCCGACCACGAGACCGTCGCCCTGCGCTCGGCGCGGCCCGAGAGGGTGGTGCTGACGGTGGCCGGGGTGGACCGCGGGTTCGACGTCGCCCGCTACACCAACGACGGGCAGGAGGAGATCTTCGTCGACTCCCCACTCGGCCCGGTGCATCTGAGCGCGGTGCCCCGCTTCCCCGACCCGACCACCGCCGTCGCCGCCGGATCGCTGCTGGCCCCGATGCCGGGTTCGGTGCTGCGGGTCGGCGCCAACGTCGGCGACACCGTCCGGGCCGGGCAGCCGCTGCTGTGGCTGGAGGCGATGAAGATGGAGCACACCGTCACCGCCCCGGCCGACGGGGTGCTCACCGAACTCAACGTCGAACCCGGCCAGCAGGTCGACGTCGGCACGATCCTCGCCCGGGTCGAAGCGGAGCCCCCGGAGAAAGGAGAGCGATGACTGGTTTCATCGAGACCGCCGAACAGCGGGCACTGCGCCAGGCGGTCGCCGCGATGGCCGCCAACTACGGCCAGGACTACTACCTGGACAAGGCGCGCGCCGGCCAGCACACCGACGAATTGTGGTCGGAGGCCGGGAAACTCGGCTTCATCGGGGTGAACCTGCCCGAGGAGTACGGCGGCGGCGGTGCGGGCATGTACGAACTGTCGCTGGTGCTCGAGGAGTTGGCGGCCGCGGGCTGCCCGCTGCTGATGATGGTGGTCTCACCGGCCATCAACGGCACGATCATCTCCCGGTTCGGCACCGAGGAGCAGAAGCGGCGCTGGCTGCCCGGGATCGCCGACGGCTCGATCACGATGGCGTTCGCGATCACCGAACCCGACGCCGGATCAAACAGCCATCGCATCACCACCACCGCGCGCCGCGACGGCAGCGACTGGATCCTGTCCGGGCAGAAGGTGTTCATCTCCGGGATCGACCAGGCGCAGGCGGTGCTGGTGGTCGGCCGCACAGAAGACCACAGAACCGGGAACCTCAAGCCGGCGCTGTTCATCGTGCCGACCGACACCAAGGGCCTGTCCTGGACCAGGATCGAGATGGAACTGTGCATGCCGGAGAGCCAGTTCCAGGTGTTCCTCGACGAGGTGCGGCTGCCCGCCGACGCGCTGGTCGGTTCCGAGGACGCCGCGATCGCGCAGCTGTTCGCCGGGCTCAACCCGGAGCGGATCATGGGTGCGGCCAGCGCCGTGGGCATGGGCCGTTTCGCGATCGCCAAGGCGGTCGACTATGTCAAGACGCGCCAGGTCTGGAAGACGCCGATCGGCGCGCACCAGGGTTTGTCACACCCGTTGGCGCAGAACCACATCGAGATCGAGTTGGCGAAGCTGATGATGCAGAAGGCGGCCACGCTGTACGACGCGGGAGACGACGCCGGCGCCGCGGAGGCGGCGAACATGGCCAAGTACGCCGCGGGTGAGGCGTCGGTGCGGGCGGTGGACCAGGCGGTGCAGTCGCTCGGCGGCAACGGGTTGACCCGGGAGTACGGGATCGCCGCCGCGGTCACCGCGTCCAAGCTCGCCCGCATCGCCCCGGTGAGCCGGGAGATGATCCTCAACTTCGTGGCGCAGACGTCGCTCGGCCTGCCCCGCTCGTACTGAACGGACACCCACCGATGGACGAACTCGTCAGATACGCGGTCGAGGGCCCGGTCGCCCGCCTCACCCTCGACTCCCCGCACAACCGCAACGCGCTGTCGACGGCGCTGGTGGAACAGTTGCATCAGCGGTTCACCGAGGCCGCGGGGAACCCCGCGGTGCGGGTCGTCGTGCTCGGCCACACCGGCTCGACGTTCTGCGCGGGCGCCGACCTGGCCGAGGCCGCCGGCCGGGACCCGGGTGAACTCGCCGTCGACCGGGCGCGGGAGATGACGCGGTTGCTGCGCCGCATCCTGGAGTTGCCGCTGCCGGTGATCGGCGCGATCGACGGGCACGTGCGGGCCGGTGGCCTGGGGCTGGTCGGCGCGTGCGACATCGTGGTCGCCGGCCCGACGAGCACGTTCGCCCTCACCGAGGCCCGGATCGGGGTGGCGCCGTCGATCATTTCGCTGACCCTGCTGCCGAAGATGACCGCGCGGGCCGCGGGCCGTTACTTCGTCACCGGTGAGAGGTTCGGCGCCGCCGAGGCCGCCGCGTGCGGGCTGATCACGCTGGCCGCCGACGATGTCGCGGCCGCCGTCGCCGAGTTGGCCGCCGCGATCGGTGCGGGCTCCCCGCAGGGTCTGGCGACGTCGAAGGCGTTAACCACCGCGCCGATTCTGGAGAGGTTCGACCGCCACGCCGAGAGCCTGACCCGGCAGTCCGCCGAGCTGTTCGTCTCCGAGGAAGCCCGCGAAGGGATGCTGGCCTTCTTAGAGAAACGCCCGCCCCGATGGCGCGCCTGAACCGTCGAAAAGTTTGCTGCGAGAGATCCTGGACACCCGCGACGGCCCCACTCGACCTCCGTCGCCACCCCGCCCGATCCGCTCCGGACCGGCTCCTCCCTCGGCGTATCTAGACCCGGAGCCACACCGTCGGCCTGCACATAAGCGACCCGACCGTCGGGTGCGTCACATTATTACATTTACGTTAATAAAGTCACGTTTTCAACTGCCGGACGCCCGCGATTCTGCGTTAAGCTGATTGCATAGAAGGCGACGATCGTTCGCTGAATTTACAAAGGATCAATGATGAAGCGTGCTCTGCTTGCAGGCGTCGCCGGCGTCGTCGGGGCGCTCGGTGCAACCGGACTGACCCTCGCTGCGCCCGCCTCGGCCGAGGCCGACTGCTCGCCGGCGATCACCTGCGTGGTGCGGGACCAGATCGGGACGTTCGTGGGTTCCATCGACCCCGTCGCGAACCTCGGGACGTTCGCCGCCTCCGTCGACCCGGTCGCAAACCTCGGGACGTTCGCGGACTCCGTCAACCCGGCCAACCAGCTCGATATCTTCATCAACGGCCGGATGGACAGCAAACGCAATCGCAGCGGGCTGGGCATCAAGGATCAGCTGAACACGTTCAAGAACAGCGTCGGCAGCTTCCTGAGCGGCCCGCGGCTGCCCTGAACCCGGATTCGGCTGCGGGGCGCGGACAGCGCCCCGCGATTGCCGATGCTTTGGTCAGCTAGCGGCTTCGCTCAGCACCCCAATGGCACAGTTTGGACAAGCATCTTGCATGTGCCGGGGTAAGTCGTAGGCTCGTAGTCGATGAGCACTCCAGCGTCGCGGAACGGTTCGACACGAGCGGCCGACACCGATCGAATTCAGGTGGCGCAGCTGCTCACTGACGCCGCCGCGCAGGGCCGGCTCCAGCTCGACGAGTACGAGCAGCGGTTGACCAAGGCGTATGCGGCCCAGACCTACGAGGAACTCGAGAAGCTGTCGGCCGATCTGCCCGGTGCCATCACCCGCAGCCGCAGCGGCGGCACTCTGCATCCGGCGCCCAAGACAGTGCTGCTGGCGATCATGAGCGGCTTCGAGCGCCGTGGCCGCTGGAACGTGCCGAAGCGGATGACGACGTTCGCGCTGTTCGGCGGCGGCGTGATCGACCTGCGCTACGCCGACTTCACCTCGCCGGAGGTGGACATCCGCGCGTACTCGATCTTCGGTGGCCAGACGATCCTGGTGCCGCCGGAGGTCAACGTCGACCTGCGCGGCATCGGCGTGATGGGCACCTTCGACCAGGCGGTGCAGGGCGAGGGGGTGCCGGGGGCGCCGCTGGTGCGCATCCGCGGTTTCTCGCTGGGCGGCAGCGTCGGCGTCAAACGCAAGAAGCGCAAGCCCAGCTAGCCCCTCTTGTCTAGCCCCGTTATCTAGTCCTGCGGCGGCGCGACCGCAGGTAGTCGCCGACCACCGCGGCACCCAGCCCGTCGAGGTCGGGCTCGACCACCCGTCCCTCCACCCGCCGGGCCACCTGGTCGATGAACCGGGCCAGGCCGGGATCGTTGCCCAGCCGGAAGATCGTGATCTGCGCGCCCAGCGCGGCCACCTCGTCGAGGCCCTTGACGGTGCGCGCGATGGTGCGCGGGTGCGGCGGATAGTCGAAGAACACCGCCGGCGGCTGAGCCGCCGAATCGGATCGCGCACCACCCTCGTCGGCCGGGTAGTGCTCCAGGTGCGCGGTCGGCTCCCCGTCGGTGACGATCAGGACCACCGGCTGCGCGTTGGGGTGACGACGCAGGTGCCGCGCCGCCAGGGCGAGCGCATGGTGCAGATTGGTACCCTGTTCGTAGACGCCCTCCAGCCCGGTCAGCTCGGCCGCGGTGACCGTGCGGGCGTAGCGGCCGAACGCGATGATCTGCAACGCATCCGACCGAAACCGGGTGCTGATGAGATGGTTGAGCGCCAGCGCCGTGCGCTTCATCGGCAGCCAGCGGCCCTCCATCACCATCGAGAACGAGGTGTCCACCAGCAGCGCCACCGCGGCCTGGGTGCGGGTCTCGGTCTCGGAGATCTCGACGTCCTCGACGCTGAACCGGATCGGCCGCTCGGCCACCCCGGTGCCGGCCTGCCGCAGCACCGCGTTGGTCAGGGTACGGGTGACATTCCACGGTTCGGTGTCGCCGAACGCCCACGGCCGGGTGGCGCCGGTCAGCTCGCCTGCCGCCCCCGCGCGCCGGGTGTCACGCTCCCCGTGTCGTCCCGAGAGTTGTTGTGCCACATCACGTAACGCGGTCTGGCCGAGTTGCCGCATGGCCTTGGGCGACAGCCGCCACTGGCCGTCGGAGCCGCGGTCGAGGAAACCCTGGTCCATCAGCGCGCGTTCCAACTCGGCCAGGGTGCGCGCGTCGACGGCGGCGTCGTCGCCGAGCTGGCGGGCCAGCATGTCGAGGTCGACGTCCTCCATCGTCGCCCCGGCGTAGCTCTGCGACAGCGCCTCGGCGAGCTGCTCGAGCTCGGCGATGTCGGCCAGCGCCTGCGCGCCCTCCCCCATACCGAGCGGGTCGTCGCCGGAGAACCGTTCCGAGCCGGTCCAGTCCTCCCCCGGCCGTGCCGCCTGCAGGTGCGCGTCCAGCCGGTTCAGCGCGTTCATCAGCGACGGGGACCCGAATGCCTGCTGCGCCAACGCATCCAGCTCCGCGCGCTGCTCGGCCGACAGGCTGTTGCGGAACCGCTGCGCGGCGGCGGCCCGCTTGGCCAGCGAGTCGAGCAGCTCCTCGACGTTGCGCGGGTTCTCCGGGAAGAACTCGCCGTGCTTGGCCATGAAGTTTTGAAAGTCTTCTGGGGAATCCTGTCCTCTTGAATGTTTGTCCAGCAGGTCGTTGAGGTCGTCGAGCATGTCGTTGACGCGCTGACGGTCCTCATCGGTGGCGTTCTCCAGCGCCTGCTTCATCCCGGCGAACCGCTGGTCGAGCAGTTCGCGGCCGAGCAGATCCTTGATCTGCTCGTACTTCTGCCGCGCCTCCGCCGAGCGCCAGTCGTAGTCGGAGAGCTCCTGGACGGCCTTGGCGGGCGAGGTGGGCAGCGACTCGATGCGCATCTCGTTGAAGCGGGCGTCGTCGTCGAGCGCGCGGGCGAGTTCCTTGCGCTCGGCCAGCACGGCCTCGTCGAGCAGCTTCTTGATCTCGGCGAGGGTGCCGTCGAGATTGTTGCGCTGCAACAGTTCCCGACGCCGCCGGTTGGCCTCGGCGGCGAGCTGGTCGGCGCCGCGCATGTTCTTGGTGCCGCGCCGCAGCAGCTCCTGCAGGGCGCGCCGCGGCGAGCTGCCCTCCATGACGTCCTGGCCGATCTGCTCGAGCGCCTCGCGCAGATCGATCGGCGGTGCCAGCGGGTCGGGCCCGCCGGTGTAGCGCGAGTACCGCGAGGACCGCCCGCCCGGCCTAGCCATAGACGGTTTCGCCGCCTTCGGAGGACACCTTGTCGATGCGTTTGGCCAGATACAGCGCCTCCAGCGCCAGCTCCACCGCCGCGGCGCGCTGCCCGTCGGTCGTCGCCTGCAGCCGCTGCTGGATCTCGGCGATCGCGGGCACCTCCGGCACCGCGGCCAGCACGTCGCGCGCCGAGATCCGCTCACCGGTGGTCACCGCCGAACCGTTCTCGATCGCCACCACCAGCGGCCCGACGTCGATGCCGCCGAGCAACCGCTGCGCGGTGTCGGCGGTGGCGCGGCGCAGCAGGTGCTCCAGCACGGCCTGCTCGCGGCCCTCCTCGCCGGTCTCGAACTCGAGCTTGCCGCGCAGCACGTCGACGACGGTGCCCAGGTCCACCACGCGGGCCACCGGGTCCTCCTCACCGAGGATGGTCGAACGGTGCCGGGCCGCGGCGGCGACGGTCTCGGCGGCGGCGATCGCGAACCGCGCCGACACACCCGAACGCTGGTCGATCGAGCGGGACTCGCGCAGATAGCGGGTGAACCGGGCCAGCACGTGCAGCAGGTACTCGGGCACCTCGGCGGCCAGGTGCGCCTCCTGCTTGATGACCGCGACCTCTGCCTCCAGCTCGTACGGGTAGTGGGTGCGGATCTCCGCGCCGAACCGGTCCTTGAGCGGGGTGATGATCCGGCCGCGGTTGGTGTAGTCCTCGGGGTTGGCGCTGGCGACGACGAACACGTCCAGCGGCAGCCGCAGCGTGTAGCCGCGCACCTGGATGTCGCGCTCCTCCATCACGTTGAGCATCGCGACCTGGATGCGCTCGGCGAGGTCGGGCAGCTCGTTGATGGCGACGATGCCGCGGTGCGCCCGCGGGATCAGGCCGTAGGCGATGGTCTCCGGGTCGCCGAGGCTGCGACCCTCGGCCACCTTGACCGGGTCGATGTCGCCGACCAGGTCGGCGACGCTGGTGTCGGGGGTGGCCAGCTTCTCGGTGTAGCGCTCGCTGCGGTGTTTCCAGGCCACCGGCAGGTCGTCGCCGGAGTCGGCGGCGCGACGAATCGACTCGGGGGTGATCGGGCTGTAGGGATGCTCGCCGAGCTCGGAGCCGGCGATCACCGGGGTCCACTCGTCGAGCAGGTTGACCAGCGCGCGCAGCAACCGCGTCTTGCCCTGGCCGCGCTCACCGAGCAGCACCACGTCGTGCCCGGCGATCAGCGCACGCTCGAGCTGCGGGAGCACGGTGTTCTCGAACCCGAAGATGCCGGGCCACGGGTCAACGCCCTGGGCCAGCGCGGCGAGCAGGTTCTCCCGGATTTCCTCCTTGACGCCGCGCTCACGGTGGCCGGACGCCTTCAACTCGCCGACGGTGCGAGGTAGATCTTGCGGTTGGGTCACCACTCCAAGTTACGCAACTGCGCCGACGTGTGGCGGCCGAGTGTGGGCTTAATGCACGCCTGAGGCGCCGAACGCGTGCGGGTAACCCACGTTCGGCGCGGAGAGGTCAGTGCGCGAAGTGGCGGGCGCCGGTGAGGTACAGCGTGATGCCCGCCTTGGCGGCGGCCGCCGTGACCTCCTCGTCGCGCACCGATCCGCCCGGATGCACGACGGCCTTCACCCCGGCCTCGATGAGCACCTCCAGCCCGTCGGGGAACGGGAAGAACGCATCGGAGGCGGCGACGGCGCCGCGCACCCGGTCACCGGCGCGCTGCACGGCCAGCCGGGCGGCGTCGACGCGGTTGACCTGGCCCATGCCGACGCCGACGGTGGCGCCGTCGGCGGCCACCACGATCGCGTTGGACTTCACCGCGCGGCAGGCCCGCCACGCGAACTTCAGGTCCGCCAGCGTCGCCGGGTCGGCGGGTTCGCCGGTGGCCAGCGTCCAGTTGGCCGGGTCGTCGCCGGGGGCGGTGAACTCGTCGCGCTGCTGCACCAGCAGGCCGCCGCTGACCTGGCGGAACTCGGTGCCGCCGACCGCGGGCTCGGAGGCCACCAGCACCCGGATGTTCTTCTTGCGGCTCAGCACCTCCACCGCGCCGGGCTCGTAGGCCGGCGCGACGATCACCTCGGTGAAGATGTCGGCGACGGTCTCGGCCATCTCCACGCTGACGGTGGTGTTCGCCGCGATCACCCCGCCGAACGCCGACAGCGGGTCGCAGGCGTGGGCCTTGCGGTGCGCGTCGGCCACCGAGGTCGACGAGATCGCGATGCCGCACGGGTTGGCGTGCTTGATGATCGCCACGCAGATGTCCTCGTGGTCGAACGCGGCCCGCCAGGCGGCGTCGGCGTCGGTGTAGTTGTTGTAGGACATCTCCTTGCCGTGCAGCTGCTCGGCCTGCGCCAGGCCCGGCCACTCGGCGTCGTTGCGGTACAGCGCGGCCTGCTGGTGCGGGTTCTCGCCGTAGCGCAGCACGGCGGTGCGCTTCCAGGTGGCGCCCACCCACTGCGGCAGCGCCGCGGGCGCGTCCTCCTCGGGCGCCAGCGTCGATCCCATCCAGGTGGCGACGGCCACGTCGTACTCGGCGGTGTGCCGGAACGCCAGCGACGCCAGCCGCTTGCGCTCCTCGAGCGTGAACCCGCCGGAGCGCACCGCGGCGAGCACCCCGTCGTAACCCAGCGGGTCGACGACGACGGCGACGGTGGCGTGGTTCTTGGCGGCGGCGCGCACCATGGCCGGGCCGCCGATGTCGATCTGCTCGACGCACTCGTCCTCGCTGGCCCCGGAGGCGACGGTCTCGCTGAACGGGTAGAGGTTCACCACCAGCAGGTCGAACGGCGCGATGTCGTGGGCCTGCAGCGCCTTGACGTGCGCGGGGTTGCGGGAGTCGGCGAGCAGGCCGCCGTGGATGCGCGGGTGCAGCGTCTTGACCCGGCCGTCGAGGATCTCCGGGAAGCCGGTGACGAACTCCACCGGGGTGACCGGGATGCCTTTGTCGGCAATGGTTTTCGCGGTCGACCCGGTCGAGACGATCTCGACGCCGGCGTCGTGCAGGCCGCGGGCCAGCTCGATCAGGTTGGTCTTGTCATACACGCTGATCAGGGCGCGCTGGATTGACCGTTTCGCACTCATCCTATGGTCGCCTTTCGTCCGCTCCAGGTCACGCCGCGGGTCGCCACCGCGGCCAGTACGTCGACCAACAGTCGCCGCTCGACGACCTTGATCCGCTCGTGCAGGGCGGCCTCGTCGTCATCGTCGAGCACCGGCACCGCCTCCTGGGCCAGCAGCGGCCCGGTGTCGGTTCCGGCGTCCACCAGGTGCACGCTGCACCCGGTCACCTTCACGCCGTAGGCCAGGGCGTCCGGCACCGCGTGGGCGCCCGGGAATGCGGGCAGCAGCGCCGGGTGGGTGTTGATGATCCGGCCCAGGTATCGGGAAAGGAAGTGCGGGCCAAGGATCTTCATGAATCCGGCGGAGACGATCAGGTCCGGCTCGTAGGCGGCGGTGGCCTCGGTCAGCGCGGCGTCCCAGGCGTCGCGGTCCGGGTAGTCCCGCAGCCGCACGGTGTAGGACGGCACACCCGCGGCGGCCGCGATCTCGACGGCCGGGCAGTCCCGGTCGACCCCGACGGCGACGATGGTCGCCGGGTAGTCGCCGCCGGTGGCCTCCAGCAGCGAACGCAGCAGCGAACCCGTGCCGGAGGCCAGCACCACGACCCGTGCCGGCACCTTCGGCGGGACACGGAGAGGTTGCTGCACGCCTGGCAGCCTAGTGGGTGCCGGGCGGGCGGTCGTCGTCCGCCATGAAGTGATCCTCGGGATCGTCCAGCGGATCCGGCTCCGGCGTGACGAGCGTCTCAGCCTCGGGTTCGGCCCCAGGCTCGGGCTCGGGTTCTGGCTCTGGTTCTGGCTCTGGCCCCGGGTCGGCCTCCGGGGCGACCTCTGGGGCGACGACGACGGGTTCGGGCGCGGTGTCCGGTTCCGGTTCCGGTTCGGGTTCGCGGACCGGCTTGGGTTTGCGCGGTCCGCGGGTGATGCCCCCGGCCATCGCGACGGTCAGCGCGCCGATCCCGGCGAACCACAGGAACACCGCAGGCCCGAAGGTGGCCTGGTCGACACCGACGTCGCCGAAGTTGCCGAGCCGCCCGCCGCCGGCGTGGCCGAGCACCGCCATCGTCACCGCGGCCAGCGCGGCAGCCGTCACGGTCTTGGCCATCGCCGGCCCGACCGGCAGCGGCCGTCGCGCACACTGCTGGCCCACCGCCACCGCGGAGGCCGCCCCGATGATGAGCAGCGCCACCCACACCGGGCCCAGCGGCGGCGTCGGCGCGGCGGCCAGCACCGGCACCGCCGGGATGTCGCCGCCGAACACGGTGAACGCGCTGAACGCGGCGGTGCCGACGTGGGCACTGGAGCCGACCGCGACGGCGGCCGCGCCGACCAGCACGTTGGGGATGTACAGCATCGACAGCAGGGTGAGGCTGAACTGGCCGAACACCGAGTCGGTGATGCCGTAGAGGTCGTTCATCGTCGCCCAGTGCAGGACCATCGACCCGGCGGTCACCACCCCGGACAGGCCGATCAGCGCCAGCACACCGGCGACCGCGGCGCGCACCGCGTCGGGCAGCCAGCCGGGCAGCCGGGCGGCGGCCACCACCCGCGGGCCGACGCGGGAGCCGACACCGATCACGGCGCCGACCGCGTGCACGGCCAGCACCGCGCCGAACGCGGGCAGCGCGTGCGGGGTCTGCAGCTGGGTGAGCACCGAGGCGGCGTCGTGGATGACGGCCAGCGAGAGCGCGGCGACCAGCAGCGGGCCGCCCACCGCGGACGCCATCACCCACCGGATCACGAACCAGGACCCCTGCGGGGACGTCGCCGCCGCAGTCGTGCGCGCGGTGCCCCACACCATCGCCAGCGTCGGCAGCAGCGGCATCACCCCGAGTTCGGCACCGCCGATCGACACCGGCACCAGGTGCACGCCCAGCCACATGCTGGCGATGGCACCGGCGGCGCCGGTCATGTCGCTGTTGACGATCAGCAGCTGCAGCAGCACGACGGCCGCGATGACGACCAGCGCCACCAGCGACGGCCCGAACGCCACCCGGAGCAGCTCACGCGCCTGGCGTGCGCCGACTGGCCGTTGATCCACTGGTTGGGCCGCTCCTCGCAGACGCTCGCGCACACGTCCGTCCCGCATTGCGCGGCTCAGACTAGGACGCGGCTCAGACTATGTCGCGGCACAGACTATGACGAAGACTGCCCCGACTGCGAGGAAGACGAGCCCTGTGCCGGAACCTGCGTCGTCGGCGCCGAGCTCGAGGGCGACGAGCCTGACGGGGCTGAACCCGGTGCCGAACCCGAGGGCGGCTGGCCGTAGGCCGGGAAGCCGGTCGGCGGGGTGGGCGGTCCGGACTGCTGACCCTGCTGGCCGGGCTGCCCCTGCTGACCGGGCTGGGCGCCCTGCTGCTGCGGCGCGAAACCGCCGGTCGCCGGGCCGCCCGGGTAGCCGCCGTAGCCGTAGCCGGGCCGCTGCTGCGGACCGGGCACCTGGTGCTGGCCGGGGCCCTGCGGCTGGCCGTAGTACGGGCCGGGAGCGCCGTACTGCGGGCCGTAGGGCTGCTGCTCGTAGCGGGGCCGGGACGCCGGCGGCGTGATGACGCCGGACTCGAACAGCAGCGCCGCCACCGCGCAGATCGCCTGGAACAGCGAGAACGCGATGATCAGGTAGAGCCCGATGTCGATGGCCGCGCCGGTGGGCTTGTTGATCACCTCGGCGATGACGAACAGGAACGCCCCGACCGCCAGCACGGTGTACACGGCGGTCGAGATGGTCTGCCGCGGCAGCAGGCTGGCGCCGGCGAGCAGACCCGCCAGCAGCGACGTCAGCACCGCCAGCACCAGCCCGAACGAGCTGCCGCTGATGCTGCCGAGCCCCGGGAAGTCCGACGCCTCGAGCGTGAACAGCGGGAAGAAACTCGACAGGTACACGGCGATGCCGAGTGCCGCCACCACCGCCGCCAGGTACAGCGGCAGCCTGACCGGGGCGTCGCCGGCCGGTTGCGGGCTCTGCGCGGCGAACGGGTTCGTCTGCGCCTGCTGTGCGGACGGGTACCCGGGACTACCGGATGGTCCTGAGGGGTAGTTCCCCGAGGGATAGGTCATGGCCTCTCCTGTGCTTGGGCGGGCTTCGAAAACCCACGCTAGCGCACGTCCGCTCAGGCCGAGACCAGCACGGGCTCGCCGACCGAACCCTGTTCGGACTCCTCGATTTCGCGGACCAGGGGCAGCACGTTGGCGCCGAAGTACTCGATCTCCTCCTGGAAGTGCAGGAAGCCGCCGAGGATCAGATCGACGCCGCGTTTGCGGTAGGCCGCGATACGTTCGGCGATCTGTTCGGGCGTGCCGATCAGCTGGGTGCGGAAGCCGTCGTTGTACTGGACCAGATCCTCGAACGTGGAATCGGCCCACATGCCCTTCTTGTCGTGGGTGGAGTTGCCGGCCTGCTGGACGGCGTCGCGGAACCCCTCCACCGCGGGGCGGTTGGCCTTCTCGATGATCTCCCGCAGCACGTCGCGCGCTTCTTTTTCGGTGTCGCGGGCGATGATGAACCCGTTGAGGCCGAACTTGACCTTGCGGCCGACGGTGCGGGCGTGGTCGCGCACGTCGACGATCTGCTCGGTGACCCCGTCGAAGTCCTTGCCGTTGGAGAAGTACCAGTCGGCGTACAGACCGCCGTTGCGGCGCGCCGCGGTGGAGTTGCCGCCCTGGAACAGCTCGGGGTGCGGACGGTCCGGGGTGCGGATCGGCTTGGGCTTCAGCGTGAAGTCGTGGATGCGGTAGAAGTCGCCGCGGAAGTCGACGTCGTCCTCGGTCCAGATCTTGCGCAGGACCTGCAGGAACTCCGCGCTGCGGCGGTAGCGCTCGTCGTGCTCGAGCCACGGCTCGCCGAGGTGGATGAACTCGTCCTTGAACCAGCCGCTGACCACGTTGACCGCGAAGCGCCCGTTGGACAGGTGGTCGACGGTGGCGCCCAGCTTGGCCAGCACGCCCGGCTGCCACAGCCCCGGATGCACCGCGGCGATCACCTTCAGCCGCTGGGTGGCCAGCAACAGCGCCAGGCTGAAGCTGGTCGACTCGTGCTGGTACTCGGCGCCGTAGCTGGCCTCGTAGCGCACCTGGCTCAGCGCGTACTCGAAGCCGTTGTTCTCGGCGGTCTGCGCGAGCTTGACGTTGTAGTCGTAGCCCCAGTCGGTGCGTTGCTCGATGTCGCTGGTGACCAGGCCGCCGCTGACGTTGGGCACCCAGTAGGCGAACTTGATGTGGTCGGCTATGCGTTCGGTGGTCATGGTGTGCCATCACAGCGGGCACCCGGCCGGAGGTCATCGGTATGAATCGTGGTGAAGGAAAGTCATCCTTGCCCGCCAGACTGAAACACGTTCTAATTTCCGCATGGATTACGGGCTCGTTCTGTTCACCAGTGACCGCGGCATCACCCCGGCGGCGGCCGCCAAGCTCGCCGACGACCACGGGTTCTCCACGTTCTACGTGCCCGAGCACACCCACATCCCGGTCAAGCGGCAGGCCGCGCACCCCACCACCGGTGACGAGACACTGCCCGACGACCGCTACATGCGCACGCTGGATCCGTGGGTCAGCCTCGGCACCGCGGCGGCGGTGACGTCGCGGGTGCGGTTGTCAACGGCGGTGGCGCTGCCCGTCGAGCACGACCCGATCTCGCTGGCCAAGCAGATCGCGACACTGGACCACCTGTCCGGCGGCCGGGTGCAGCTCGGGGTGGGCTTCGGCTGGAACACCGACGAGCTCGAGGACCACAAGGTGCCGCCGGGCCGCAGGCGCACCATGCTGCGCGAGTACCTGGAGGCGATGCGCGCGCTGTGGACGCAGGAGGAGGCGTCCTACGACGGCGAGTTCGTCAGCTTCGGCCCGAGCTGGGCGTGGCCCAAGCCGGTGCAGCCGCACATCCCGGTGCTGGTCGGCGCCGCCGGTAACGAGAAGAACTTCAAGTGGATCGCGCGGTCGGCCGACGGCTGGATCACCACGCCGCGGGACTTCGTCATCGACGAACCGGTCAAGCTGCTGCAGGACATCTGGGCCTCGGCAGGCCGCGAGGGCGCCCCGAAGATCGTGGCGCTGGACTTCAAGCCCGATCCCGAGAAGCTGGCCCACTGGGCCGAAATCGGGGTCACCGAGGTGCTTTTCGGGCTGCCGGACAAGTCGGCCGACGAGGTCGCGGCGTACGTGGAGCGGCTGGCGGGCAAGCTCAGCGCGCTGGCCTGATCACGCCAGCGCGGCCTGGTTGACCTTGCCGTCGGTACGGAGGGTGATCGCCGCGCCCAGCGGGTCCCCCTCGGTCATCAGCGTGAGCAGCTCGTCGTCGGTGGTGATCGCCATGAACCGCGACCCGTCGGCGTCGAGCCTGCCGATGATGATGCCGGTCCGCGTCGGCCAGTCGTAGCGCACCGTGTAGGTCTCGATGACGCCGGTGCCCCCCTGCGGGTATTCGGTGACGGGCACGGTGGGCAGCGCGGCGATCTCGGCGTCGAGTTGTGCGCTGCGGTCGGTGCGCCACTCGACGGGTGTGGTGGAGTAGATGCCGACCGAGTACTTGCTCATGGTGCCACCGTTGGCCCCGACGAAGCCGAATTGCCCTGGGCGGTCCCGTAATTGGGTTACGGTCTCGGCGATCGCGTGCAGCGAGTAGCTGTTGCCTGGACCGCCGAAGTAGGGCAGACCGCCGGTGACGGTGAGGCCGCGCGGATCGTCGGCGGTCAGGCCTAGTTCCTCGCACACCACGAACACCGGGAACGGGAAGCAGCTGTAGAGGTCGAAGGTGGCGACGTCGTCGACGCCGATTCCAGCCACCCGCAACGCTTCTCGCGCGGCATGGGCCGCCGCGGGGCTGACACTGAGGTCGGCGCGCGCCAGCAGATCCTGCTCGGTCAGGTCGGCGTGGCCGTGCAGGTACACCCAGTTGCCTTCAGGCACACCGAGTTCGCGGGCGGCGGCCACGGAGGTGATGATGACGGCGGCGCCCTGGTTGACCTGGTCGCGGGCCACCAGCAGCCGCGGGTAGGGGTCGCAGATCATCCGGTTGTCGTCGGTGACCGTGATGATCTCCTCGACGGAGCGCTCCACCGGTGACGACGAATACGGGTTCTTCGCAGCGACTTTCGACATCGGGGCGAACAACTCAGCCATCTGGCGGCGGTAGTCGGCGACGCTGAGGCCGAGCCGGGCGCGGCGGGCGTTGTCGAGCAGGCCGTACTGCACCGTCGCGCCGATGAGGCCGTGGTTGACGGTGTATCCGCTGAAGTACTTCTCGATCTGCGAGCCGCGGTCCTCGAGTTGACCCTCGACGTGTTCGGTGAAGTCGGGTTTGTCCTCCCGGTCGGCGTAGTAGCGCGCCGTCGAACCCGGTTCGGAGCCGATGATCATCGCGACGTCGATCTCGCCCGCGACGATCGCGTTGCCGGCCTCGGTGACCAGTTTCTGCGGACCCTGCCCGCCGACGGGTTCGAGGACGACGCGTGCCGGGTCGCCGCCGACGCGGCGCATCACCGACCGCGGATAGTTGTTCGACCTGCCCAGCGTCGCGGGCATCGGCCCGGAGATCTCGAACTGGCGCAGCGCGTAGACGGTCTGGATCGCGGCGGCGACGGCGGCCGGGTCGGCACCGGTGTCGGCCAGCGCGGCGCGCACGCCCTCGGTGGCCAGCTCGACGGCGGACATGCCGCGGTAGTCGGGATCGCCGATGCGCTCGGTGAACTGCCCGACGCCCACGATCACCGGGGTCCGGGGATCGACCATTACAGACCTCCTGGAAAGTGTTAATTCGTGAGGCTAACCGAATGCCCCCGGATACAGAAACTGCGGCCAGATCGCCGGTGGGCGATCTGGCCGCAGTCTTCGAAAAACCCCTACAGGCTCTGCAGGATCTCGCGAGCCAGGCGTGCGGTCTCCGACGGCGTCTTGCCGACCTTCACACCGGCGGCCTCCAGGGCCTCCTTCTTGGCCTGCGCGGTGCCCGACGACCCGGACACGATCGCGCCGGCGTGGCCCATCGTCTTGCCCTCGGGGGCGGTGAAGCCCGCGACGTAGCCGACGACCGGCTTGGTGACGTTGGCCTTGATGTAGTCGGCCGCGCGCTCCTCGGCGTCGCCACCGATCTCGCCGATCATCACGATGACCTTGGTCTCCGGGTCCTTCTCGAACGCCTCGATGGCGTCGATGTGGGTGGTGCCGATGACCGGGTCGCCGCCGATGCCGATGGCGGTCGAGAAGCCGAAGTCACGCAGCTCGTACATCATCTGGTAGGTCAGCGTGCCGGACTTCGACACCAGGCCGATCGGGCCCTTGCCGGTGATGTTGGCCGGGGTGATGCCGACCAGCGACTCACCCGGGGTGATGATGCCGGGGCAGTTGGGGCCGATGATCCGGGTCTTCTGCCCCTTCTCGACGTTGTAGGCCCACGCGTACGCGGTGTCCTGCACCGGGATGCCCTCGGTGATGACCACCAGCAGCGGGATCTCGGCGTCGATGGCCTCGATGATGGCGTCCTTGGCGAAGGCCGGCGGCACGAACGCGATCGACACGTCCGCACCGGTCTTCTCGATGGCCTCCTTGACGGTGCCGAACACCGGCAGCTCGACGTCGTTGCCGTCCTTGTCCTTATGCGCGACGGTGGTGCCCGCCTTGCGCGCGTTCACGCCGCCGACGACCTGGGTGCCGGCCTTGAGCATCAGCGCGGTGTGCTTGGTGCCCTCACCACCGGTGATGCCCTGGACGATGACCTTGGAGTCCTTGTTCAGAAAGATCGACATAGCTGTGTATTTCCTCCAGGTCCGCTACTTGTTGGCCAGCTCGGCGGCCTTGTCGGCACCGGCGTCCATGGTCTCGGCCTGGATCACCAGCGGGTGGTTGGCCTCGGCGAGAATCCGGCGACCCTCCTCGACGTTGTTGCCGTCGAGCCGGACCACCAGCGGCTTGTTCGCCTCGTCGCCGAGGATCTGCAGCGCCTTGACGATGCCGTTGGCCACCGCGTCGCACGCGGTGATGCCGCCGAACACGTTGACGAACACGCTCTTGACCTGGCTGTCGCCCAGGATGACGTCCAGACCCGCGGCCATCACCTCGGCCGACGCGCCGCCGCCGATGTCGAGGAAGTTGGCCGGCTTCACGCCGCCGTGCTTCTCACCGGCGTAGGCGACCACGTCCAGCGTCGACATGACCAGGCCGGCGCCGTTACCGATGATGCCGACCTGACCGTCGAGCTTGACGTAGTTGAGGTCGTGCTCCTTGGCCTTGAGCTCCAGCGGATCGGTGGCGTCGCGGTCCTCGAACTCGGCGTGCTCCGGATGCCGGAAGTCGGCGTTGCCGTCCAGGGTGACCTTGCCGTCCAGCGCCAGGATCTGGTCGTCCGGGGTGCGCACCAGCGGGTTGACCTCGACCAGCGTGGCGTCCTCCTTGACGAAGACCTCCCACAGCTTGGCGATGGTCACCGCCGCCGAGTCGAGCACCTCCTCGGGCAGGTGGCCCTTCTTGGCGATCTCGCGGGCGAACGCGACGTCGACACCCTTGGTGGCGTCGACGGGCACCTTGGCCAGCCGGTCGGGCTTGGTCGCGGCGACCTCCTCGATCTCCATGCCGCCCTCGACCGAGCACATGGCCAGGTAGGTGCGGTTGGCGCGATCGAGCAGGAAGGAGATGTAGTACTCCTCCGCGATGTCGCTGGCCTCGGAGACCAGCAGCTTCTTGACGATGTGGCCCTTGATGTCGAGGCCGAGGATGTTCTGCGCGTGGGTGAACGCGTCGTCGGGCGTGGCCGCGTACTTGACGCCGCCGGCCTTACCGCGGCCGCCCGTCTTCACCTGCGCCTTGACCATCACCGGCTTGCCGATCTCCTCGGCGATCGCCTTGGCGTCCTCGGCGGTGTCGGTGACCCGACCGGGGGTGGTGGGCACGTTGTGCTTGGCGAAGAGCTCTTTCGCCTGATATTCGAAGAGATCCATTAGCTCACTGTCTTCTAGCGCGTTGACTGCGGAAGTTGTGTTGGCCGGAGGCTCGGGGGAACTTTATCCACATGGGTGCGACGCGCAGAAACCGCCTACCGCTCATGTGGTAGATCTCACCGCCCGCCGCTCGTGATACAGATCACATTCTGACCCGGAATATGCTCACGGCTTGAGGCTTCATTGGGATTTGGTTAACGTGCCTCTGGTCTAGATCACGTTTAGATCACGAACTGACACGAACGTAAGGACTCTTCAGGTTGACTACGCACCGGTCGTCGAGAACTCCTAGCGGAGCGACGATTCGGCAAATAGTCGATCGCGTCACTGAAGATCCCATTCTCGAAGATCCCGTGGTTGATCCGACAGAGGTCACCGACATCATCCCGTTCAACGAGTTCGGCGGCCTGTTCGACGACGTCGACCTCCGGCAGAACACCGCGTTCGATCGCGACCTGCAGGTGATCCACGCACCCGAGCTCGACGATCTCAACGACGACACCCACGATCACACCCCGCTGCCGCTGGCGGTACCGGCGGAGTTCGCCGACGAGCGCCGGCAGCGTCGCGCGCACGCCTACCGCGACAGCCACACCGACACCAGCGACGGCCTGGACGCCACCGATGTGATCCGCATCGGCAAACCGGGTCAGCACCGTAAGCAGGAAGTGCCGCTGAAAGGCCGCCTGATGGTCGCCGCGATGGCCGTCGGCGCCACCGCCGCCGGTGCCTACACGATGACCAACGCCGCCGACAACGGCTCGACGAAGACGGTGCTGGCCGCCGACCGCGCGACCATCGCCGATCCGGAGGGCCACTCCGACGGCGTGCAGATCGTCACGGTCACCCCGGCCGCGGCCAGCGCCGCGGTGCACACCGAGGAGATCCAGAAGGCCGCCGCGTTCGCCCAGGAGCGCGCCGAGCGCGAGGCCCGGCTGCAGCGGCCGATGTTCGTGATGCCCACCAAGGGCGTGTTCACCTCCGGCTTCGGCTACCGCTGGGGTGTGCTGCACGGCGGTATCGACATCGCCAACTCGATCGGCACCCCGGTGCTCGCCGCCTCCGACGGCGTCGTGATCGCCGCCGGCCCGTACGCCGGCTACGGCAACCACGTCAAGATTCGCCACGCCGACGGCACCGTGACGCTCTACGGCCACCTGAGCTCCTGGCAGGTCGAGGTCGGCCAGCGGGTGTGGGCGGGCGACCAGATCGCCAAGATGGGCAACACCGGCAACTCGACCGGCCCGCACCTGCACTTCGAGGTGCTGCTCAACGGCACCGACCGGGTCGACCCGACCGGTTGGCTGGCCAAACGGGGACTCACGCCCGGCAATTAGGCTGGCCGGGTGGCCAGCGACGAGCAGCTTCCCGATCCGCCGACGCGGATCATCCGTCGCCACCCCACCGGATCCCTCCCCCAGGCGCGCGCTGAGACGCGCACCGGGTACATCCCGCGCGCCCGTCCGGCGCCCGTGGGGCCGCCGCGACCGCCCAGCCCGCGGCCGGCGATGGCGGCCGCCGTGGCGGCGATCCTGACCGGCTGGGCGACGGCCGTCATCGCCACCGACCTGATCGCCGGGTGGTGGCGCACCGATGAGTTGTTCTGCGTCGCGATCGGCTTCCTCACCGCGATCTCCGCGGCGGCGCTGATCGCCGGGCTGATCGGGCTGCTGCTGCGCAGGCGGGTGAGCCGGCTGCTGATCGTCGTCGGCGCCGTGGTGGCGCTGCTGATCTTCTCCAGCCTGTTCGTCGCGGGTGCGCGGCTGTCCCCGGTGGTCTACGCGATCCCGGTGCTGCCGGTCGTCACGGTGGTGCTGGCGGCGCTGCCCGGCACCGGCCGCTGGGAACGCTCCGGCTGATCAGAGTTTGGTGATGGGCGCGTGGTTGTGCATCAGCTTGACCCGCCCCGCGCTGCCGAAGTCGATGAGCGACATCGCGGTGTCGCCGCTGCCGCTGACCTCCTCAACACGTCCGAGCCCGTACTTGTCGTGGCTGACCCGGTCTCCCGGCTCGAGCACGATCAGCGGCCGCTTGCCGGCGGCGGAGCGCATCGGTGACGGCCGCGGGGTGCCGAAGCGCCCGGCGCCGCTCACCGGGGCGGACAGCCCCGACGGCGCCGGGTCGGTGCGCCGCCATTCGATGAGGTGCTGCGGAATCTCCTTGAGGAACCGCGATTCCGGGTTCAGCATCGGCTGTCCCCACGACGAGCGGACCTTCGCGCGGGTGAGGAACAGCCGCTGCCGGGCGCGGGTGATGCCGACGTAGGCCAGTCGCCGCTCCTCGGACAGCTCGGCGGGATCGCCCAGCGCCCGCATGTGCGGGAACATTCCGTCCTCCCAGCCGGTGACGAACACGACCGGGAACTCCAGGCCCTTGGCGGTGTGCAGCGTCATCAGCGTGACCACACCGGCGCCGTGCTCGGGCAACTCGTCGGCGTCGGCGACCAGCGACACCCGCTCCAGGAACTGCGCCAGCACGCTGGTGTCCGGGATGTCCTCGTCGGCCTGTTCCTCGTCGGCGAGCGCCTGCGCGTTGGCCAGGTCGGTGCTGAATTCGTGTGCGACGCTGACGAGTTCGTTGAGGTTGTCCAACCGCGCGAGATCCTGCGGGTCGCTGGAGGATTCGAGTTCACGGCGGTATCCGGTGCGTTCGAGCACCGCCTCGACGAGTTCGCCGAGTTCCTCGTCGAGCTTGCCGCGCAGTTCGTCGAGCATGTTCACGAAGCTCGCGATCGCCTTCTCCGAGCGGGTGTTCAGCATCGGCACCCTGCCCTCGGCGGCGGCCGCCAGCGCCTCGTTGAAGCTGCACCCGGTGTTCTCGGCGTAGACGGCCACGCACGCCTCGGCGCGGTCACCGATGCCGCGGCGCGGGGTGTTGAGGATGCGGCGCATGCTGACCGAGTCGTTCGGGTTGTCCAGCACCCGCAGGTAGGCGACGATGTCGCGGATCTCGCGGCGTTCGTAGAACCGCACTCCGCCAACGACTTTGTAGGGAATGCCGGCGCGGATAAACACCTCTTCGAGTGCGCGGGAGGAGTTGTTGGTGCGGTAGAACACCGCGAAGTCGTTGTACGAGTAGCCCTGGTCGGCCAGCCTGTCGATCTCGCTGGCGACGAAGCGCGCCTCGTCGTGTTCGTTGTCGGCGACGTAGCCGACGATCAGTTCGCCGTCGCCCTCGTCGGTCCACAACCGCTTCTCCCGCCTGCCCGGGTTGCGGGAGATCACCGCGTTGGCGGCGTTGAGGATGTTCTGCGTCGAGCGGTAGTTCTGTTCGAGCAGAATCGTTGTAGCGTTGGGGAAGTCGCGTTCGAAGTCCTCGATGTTGCGGATGGTCGCGCCGCGGAACGCGTAGATCGACTGGTCGGCGTCACCGACCACGCACAGTTCGGACGGCTCGAGGCCGTCGACCGTCTCGGCGCCCACCAGCTCGCGCACCAGCACGTACTGCGCGTGGTTGGTGTCCTGGTACTCGTCGACCAGGATGTGCCGGAAGCGCCTGCGGTAGTACTGGGCGATCTGCGGAAACGCCTGCAGCACACCGACCGTCTCACCGATCAGGTCGTCGAAGTCCAGGGCGTTGGCCGCGCGCAGCCGGCGCTGGTACTCGCCGTAGACCTCGGCGATGATCGCGGGCAGCTCCTCCCCCGCCTCGGCCGCCTCGGCCGCCGCCTGCTCGGGGCCGACCAGCTCGTTCTTGTGGTTGGAGATGCCGTTGGCCAGCAGCCGCGGCGAGTACCGCTTGGTGTCCAGGCCCATGTCCTTGCCGATCATCATCAGCAGGCGGCGCGAGTCGTCGGCGTCGTAGATGGAGAAGTTCGAGTTCAGGCCCTTGATCAGGGAGGCCTGATTGCGCAGGATCCGCACGCACGTGGAGTGGAACGTCGACACCCACATGCTGCGGGCGCGCGGGCCGACCAGCTGCACCACCCGCTCGCGCATCTCGGCGGCGGCCTTGTTGGTGAACGTGATGGCCAGCACCTGCCCGACACCGACGTCGCGGGCCGCCAGCAGGTAGGCGATCCGGCGGGTGAGCACGGCGGTCTTGCCCGACCCGGCGCCGGCGACGATGAGCAGCGGGCTGCCCTGGTGCAGGACGGCCTGGCGCTGCTGGGGGTTGAGTCCGTCGAGCAGCTGGTCGGTGTCGGCGGTCCCGGTGTCAGCGGCCGGCGTGAAGAGAGTCATATCGTTACCAAACCTACCGCCGGGCGGTGACACCTTTGCGCCGACGCAGCCATTGGTGGCACACTTTCTGTGTGCTTGACAAGCGGCGATTTTTCTACGGGTACCGGTCCGCGGTGCCCGTGGTCTAGCTGCTTTCGAGAGCCCCGCGGTCCGCGTCCGGATCCGGGGCTCGTCTCTTGTGTGAGGCCGGAACGGATGCGACCGCAAACCTCCACACAACGAGAGTGAGAAACGCCATGACGACCGAAACTGAGACCTTGCCCGACATCGACGAGCTGCGCCAGGAGATCGACCGCCTGGATGCCGAGATCCTGGCCGCCGTCAAGCGGCGTACCGAGGTGTCCAAACTCATCGGAAAGGCCCGGATGGCCTCCGGTGGCACCCGGCTGGTGCACAGCCGCGAGATGAAGGTCATCGAGCGCTACAGCGAGCTCGGCCCGGAGGGCAAGGACCTCGCGATGCTGCTGCTGCGCCTCGGCCGCGGCCGGCTCGGCCACTAGCGCAGCGCGTCCACCAGCCACGGCGTCAGCCACTCGACGGCCTCCGGCGTGGGGTGCACCCCGTCGGCGCGCATCGTGATGCCGTCGACCTTGTTCGTGTAGCTGCCGTTGGGCCCGAGCTTGCGGTTGAGGTCAAGCACCTTGACGTTGGGCCGGTACTTCACGACGCTGCGCAGCAGCGCGTTCCAGTCGTCGGTGCGCTTCGGCTGGTCCTCGGGGTAGAGGCTGCCGTCCGGTTTCTCCGCGCGCCGGGTGTAGGGCTCGGTGGTGACGACGACGCGGGCGCCGGTCGAGGACAGGATGTCCAGCGCCCGGTTGAGCTCCTCGCGCAGGTAGGCGTCGTAGGCGGGCTCGCCGATGTGGCTCCAGCGGCCCTCGTTCATCCGATCGACCTTCTCCCAGCGGCCGATCATCAGCAGCACCACGTCGGGCCGGTCGTGGTTGATGCGCTGCGCCCACCGCCGCGGCCAGGTGTCGCATTCGGGTTTCTGGTTCAGCGTCTGCCCGACGTAGCGGTACGGCCCGCCGCGGGCGATGCCGCAGCCGATCGTGGTGTGGTTGGAGAACTCCAGGCCGGGTGTCTCCGGCAGGTAGCGCAGCAGCGTCCAGGCCACCGAGTCGCCGAACACCGCGACCGTGCGCACGTTCGGGTCACGCGGTACGGCGCGTTTGACCTCGACGGGCCGCTCGGGTGCGACGAGCTCCTCCGGGGCGATCAGGGCGGCGTTGTCGATGCGCGCCTGCTCGGGTTCGGGCTGGGTGGGTACGACGGGCAGCACCGTCATCGTGATCACCGCGGCGGTGGCGGCGGTCGCCCCGGCCAGTGGCAGCATCGGCACGATCACCGGCCGCCAGCGCCGGATCGGCTGTTCGAGCAGCCACCACGACAGCCCCGCCACCGCGAGCGTCGCCGCGCAGCGCGCCGCGAACAGCGCCCACCCGGACCAGCCGGTGCGTTCCCCGTTGATCACCAGGAAGATCGGCCAGTGCCACAGGTAGACGCCGTAGGAGATGGCGCCCAGCGCGACCAGCGGCCGCCACGCCAGGATCCGGGCGAGGGGCCCGTCCTGGTCCAGCGCGACCGCACCGATCACCAGGACCGCGGCGACGGCGACGATGATCAGCAGGCCGGACCGGAAGTCGGCGACGCTGCCGGTGGCGCGGTGCGCGGCGATGCCGAGCACCACCGCGCCGACGACGGACAGGACGCGGGCCACCCCGCGCAGCCACCGGGTCCGGATGACGGGGCCGCCGAGGGTGACGGTGGTCCAGTCGTGCACCAGCAGCGCGGCCGCCGCGGCGCCGATCAGCAGCGCCTGCGCGCGGGTGTCGGTGCCGAAGTAGACGCGGTTGAGGGTGGCGTCGTCGACGAAGTGGATCGCCGCCCACGCCGACGCCAGCGCGCCGGCGCTGGCCAACCCGAACACCGCCCAGCGCAGCCGGAACCGGTCGCGGCGGCAGAACAGCCACGCCAGCCCGATCAGCAGGATCGGCCACAGCAGATAGAACTGTTCCTCCACACCCAGCGACCAGGTGTGCTGCAGCGGTGACGGCGGCGCGCCCTGCGCGAAGTAGTCGGTGTGCTGCGCGACGAACGCCCAGTTGGCCACCCAGAAGAACGCGGCCACGGCCTCGTCGCGCAGGTTGGCGATCGACTCCGCGGCGAACAGTCCGCGCGCGGCGACCACCGCGAGCACCATCACCAGCAACGCGGGCAGCAGGCGGCGGAAGCGTCGGATCCAGAAGTCGCGCAGCGCGATTCGCCCGGTCAGCGCGTGCTCGTCGAGCAGCAGCGAGGTGATCAGGAAGCCGCTGAGCACGAAGAACACGTCGACCCCGAGGAACCCGCCGGACACGCCGGGGATGCCGCCGTGGTCGGCGAGCACCAACGCCACGGCCACAGCCCGGATTCCGTCCAGGGCGGGGATTTCGCCGCGACGCCGCTTCCGCGAGGTGCGAGTGAGGTGGCGGTCAGCGGGCGCGACGGAGCGACGCGCATTCACTCCGGAAATCTTGCCCGGCGAGCCAGATTTGGGGCGGCAGGCGCGGCGGCGTGTCCGCTAGTTGGTCAGCGCGATGTATTTCACGTCGAGGTACTCCTCGATGCCCTCGAACCCGCCTTCGCGGCCGAACCCGGATTCCTTGACCCCGCCGAACGGTGCGGCCGGGTCGGAGATGACGCCGCGGTTGATGCCGACCATGCCGGACTGGATCTTCTCGGCCACCCGCAGCGCCCGGTCCAGCGACCGGGTGTAGACGTAGGCGGCCAGCCCGTATTCGGTGTCGTTGGCGGCGGCGATGCCCTCCTCCTCGGTGTCGAACCCGGTGATGGGTGCGACGGGACCGAACACCTCCTCCTTGAGGATGCGGGCGTCGGCGGGCACGTCGGTGAGCACGGTGGCCGGGTAGAAGTTGCCGGGGCCGCCGGGGGCGACGCCGCCGACCGCGACGGTCGCGCCGCGGGAGACCGCGTCGGAGACGAGCTCGGTGACGGTGGCGACCTGCTTGGCGTTGATCAGCGGGCCGAGCGTGACCGATTCGTCGAGGCCGTTGCCGATGGTGAACTCGCTCATCCGCTTGACGAACTTCTCGGTGAACTCCTCGCGCACCGAGTTGGCGATATGCAGCCGGTTGGCGGCGGTGCAGGCCTCGCCGCCGTTGCGCATCTTGGCCAGGATCGCGCCGTCGACCGCGGCGTCGACGTCGGCGTCGTCGAACACGATGAACGGGGCGTTGCCGCCGAGCTCCATCGAGGTGCGCAGCAGTTTGTCGGCGGACTGCTTGACCAGGGCCTTGCCGACGCCGGTGGAGCCGGTGAAGGTGAGCTTGCGCAGCCGTCCGTCGTCGATGAGCGCGGCGGTGACGTCACCGGCGTGGGTGGTCGGGAGCACCGACAGCACGCCCTTGGGCAGGCCGGCCTCGTCCATCAGCTTGGCCAGCAGCAGCATCGTCAGCGGGGTCTCCTGGGCCGGTTTGACGATCATCGTGCAGCCGGCGGCGAACGCGGGCCCGATCTTGCGGGTGCCCATCGCCAGCGGGAAGTTCCACGGGGTGATGGCGTAGCAGGGGCCGACGGGCTGCTTGGTGACCAGGATGCGGCCGGTGCCCGCCGGCGCCGGGGTGTAGCGGCCGTGGATGCGCACGGCCTCCTCGGCGAACCAGCGGAAGAACTCGGCGCCGTACTTGACCTCGCCCTTGCTCTCGGCCAGCACCTTGCCCATCTCGAGCGTCATCAGGGTGGCGATGTCGTCGGCGTGGGCGGTGATGTTCTCGAACACCGCGCGCAGGATCTCGCCGCGCTCCCGGGCCGGGGTGGCGGCCCACTCGGCCTGCACCGCGCACGCGGCGTCGAGGGCCGCGACCGCGTCCTCGGCGGTGGCGTTGGCCACCGAGGCGAGCACCTTGTCGTCGGAGGGGTCCAGCACGTCGAAGGTCGCCGAACCGTCCTTGATGGGCTGGCGTTCCTCACCGCCGATCCACAGACCCTTGGGCACAGACGACAGCAGCTTCGCGGTATCCATGCTTCTCTCATACACCCTTGGGTCCGCTCGCCGCATTAAGGTCGCTTTTATGGGTAGCGATATCTCCACGACACCGGCCTGGCAGGCGCTCAAGCGGCATCACGCGGAGATCGGTTCCAAGCATCTGCGCGAGATCTTCGCCGAGGATCCGGCGCGTGGAACCGAGTTGGCCGCCACCGTCGGCGATCTCTATATCGACTACAGCAAGCACCGGGTGACCAGGGAGACGTTGGGCTTGCTGGTGGAGCTGGCGCGGGCGGCCGGGCTCGAGGAGCGCCGCGACGCGATGTTCTCCGGCGAGCACATCAACACCTCCGAGGACCGCGCGGTGCTGCACACGGCGCTGCGGCTGCCGCGCGACGCGTCGCTGGTGGTGGACGGGCAGGATGTCGTCGCCGATGTGCACGAGGTGCTCGACCGGATGGGCGACTTCACCGACCGGCTGCGCAGCGGCGAGTGGACCGGTGCGACGGGTGAGCGGATCGAGACCGTCGTCAACATCGGGATCGGCGGGTCGGACCTGGGGCCGGCGATGGTGACGCAGGCGCTGCGCCACTACGCGGACGCGGGGATCTCGGCGCGGTTCGTGTCGAATGTGGATCCTGCCGACCTGGTCGCCAAGCTGGACGGATTGAACCCGGCGACAACTCTTTTCATCGTGGCGTCGAAGACGTTCTCGACGCTGGAGACGCTGACGAACGCGGTGGCCGCGCGGCGGTGGCTGACCTCCGCGCTGGGCGATGCCGCGGTGTCGCAGCATTTCGTGGCGGTGTCGACGAACCGCAAGCTGGTCGACGACTTCGGCATCAACACCGACAACATGTTCGGCTTCTGGGACTGGGTGGGCGGCCGCTACTCGGTGGACAGCGCGATCGGGCTGAGCGTGATGGCGGTGATCGGCCGGGAGCGGTTCGCCGAGTTCCTGTCCGGGTTCCACACCGTCGACGAGCACTTCCGCACGGCACCGCTGGAGTCCAATGTGCCGGCGCTGCTGGGCCTGATCGGGCTCTGGTACAACGAGTTCTTCGGCGCGGAAACCCGTGCGGTGCTGCCGTATTCGAATGATCTGGCGAGGTTCGCCGCGTATCTGCAGCAGCTGACGATGGAGTCGAACGGCAAGTCGGTGCGCGCCGACGGGTCACCGGTGACGACGAGCACCGGCGAGATCTTCTGGGGCGAGCCGGGAACCAACGGCCAGCACGCGTTCTACCAGTTGCTGCACCAGGGCACGCGGCTGGTGCCCGCCGACTTCATCGGGTTCTCCCAGCCGACCGACGATCTGCCGACCGGCGACGGCACCGGCAGCATGCACGACCTGCTGATGAGCAACTTCTTCGCCCAGACGCAGGTGCTGGCGTTCGGTAAGACGGCCGAGGAGATCGCCGCGGAGGGCACCCCGCCGGAGGTGGTGCCGCACAAGGTGATGCCGGGCAACCGGCCGACGACGTCGATCCTGGCGACGAAGTTGACGCCGTCGGTGCTGGGGCAGTTGATCGCGCTGTACGAGCACCAGGTGTTCACCGAGGGTGTGATCTGGGGTATCGACTCGTTCGACCAGTGGGGTGTGGAGCTCGGCAAGACTCAGGCCAAGGCGTTGCTGCCGGTGATCACCGGGGAGGGTTCGCCCGCGCCGCAGTCGGATTCGTCGACGGACGCGCTGGTGCGCCGGTACCGCAGCGAGCGCGGCCGCCCCGCCTGACGTCTCGCAGAAGAGTCAGGCTTCGGGATCCGGGCGGATCCAGCCGAGGATCATCGCGGGCAGGCAGGCGCCGATCATCAGGACGGCCAGCACCATCAGCCCGCCGGCGTAGGCGATGTCGAGGGCGCTGCGGGCGTCGACGTCGCGCGTCCTGGTCGACATGAGGATCAGGTAGAAGATCGGCACCATCATCAGGTACTGCGTGACGGTGAGGCCGATCGAGCGTGCGCTGTTGCGCTGCTGGATCTCGTATTCGTCGAGGACGGATTCGGGGGCGTCGCCGTGTCGCCCGGAGACGATCTGCAACATGACGAACGTCGGGGTAAAGAGCAGCGTTGCCGGCAGCCAGCCCAGGGCGGCCTCGCGAAATCCGAAGGCGCACAGCGCACTGACGATCACCATGAGCGCGAGCGAGAAGGCCACGATGCCGACGAGGACGCGGCGCCGGCGCTGTGTGCGCCAGCTCGGCAGCGAATGCGCGTAGGTGCGTTCGCGTTTGAGGAAGCGCCGGGTCCGGTAGTCCTGGTAGCGGTCGATGAGCGTGCGGTCAGCTTGCCGGGTGGATGACATCGCTGTCTCCTCCTTGCGGTTGGGTGCTCTTGCGGTAGAGCTCGGTGGACAGCGGGGTGAACTCCGTGCGGGAGAACACGGCCTCGACGGGGAGACCGAAGACGTCGCAGATGCGCAGCGCCAGGTCGAGGCTCGGGTAGTGGTCCCCCCGCTCCAGTGCGCCCACGGTCTGTGGGTTGACGTCGATCAGCGCCGCGAGTTCGGCCCGCGACATCCGCCGCTCCGCCCTTAGCACGGCGATGCGGTTGTAGATCGGGAGCGACTTGCCCCTTCTCACCGGACTCACCTAACCCAGCGTTAGGAAAACCCAACGATTTGTCAAGGAGTTCTGGCGATTCTTTATATAAAGCGCGTTGGGGTGTCGTGGTGTCAGCCAGCGTCGCGGTCGTTGTCGCCGGGTGGGTTGCAACAGTCGTCCCCGTCCCCGTCACCGTCACCGCTTGCATCGCTGTCGGTGTGTTCGTCGGGGATGAGGTAGCGCTCCGGATGGTGGTAGTTGTTCACCCGCGCCTGCCCGGTATCCAACTGCGGCGGCGGTAACCACTCGGTGCGGCCATCCTTGCGTTTACGGGTCCGATACCCGCCGGGTCCGACGATCCGATTGTCCGGCCCACACGCCAACGTCAGATCGGTGATATCGGTCTGCCCGTCAGCGGCCCAGTCAGCGACCGCGTGATGAACCTGCGTGTAATACGCCGGCACAGTGCAACCCGGTTTGGTGCAGCCACGCTCCATCGCAAACAACATCAACCGCTGCGACGTACTCGCACACCGTCTGGCCCGGCCCAGGTACAGCGGTTCGTTGGTGTGCTTATCGAACACCGCCAGATACGGGTGCGCCTGAGCGGCCATCGCGATCAACTCCCCCATCGGCAGCACCGTCCCACCCGCACTGACCGCCACCCCCGCCCCAGCGGTCAGATCCTGCAACGTCGCGGTAACCACCACCGTGGCCGGAAACCCGTTGACCACCCCACGCGGACGCAACGCCAACAAATCACGCAGCATCGCCAGCACCGCATCATGACGACGCTGCCCCGCACTGCGGGTATCCACCACCTCAACCGACGGTTCGGGTTCCGGCTCAGGCTCGGGGTCGAGGTCCAGCTCGGGGGCGGGGTCCAGCTCGGGGGCAGGTTCAGGATCAGCGGGCTGCTGTGCCCGATCAGGGCCCGGGGCCGGGATCGACTCCACGGCGTCGGGCTGGTTGGCGTGCAACCGGTCATAGATCGCCAGCCCGGCCTCCAGAAACACCCGCATCCGGGCACTGATCACCCCACTGATCGTGCTGGTGCCATCACTGCGCTGCCGACCCAACCGCAACCAGCACTTCTGCTCAACCGGCTCGCTGAACTCCCCATCCTGATCCAGATACTGACCCAACCGCTCAGCAGCCTTACCCAACTGACTGGGATTCAAGGTCGCACCCAGTTCGGCAAGCTGCTTCTCAGCCTCCTCACGCACATCGAACGGCACCGAACGCGGACACTGATGATCGAAAAACCGGTGCAACACCGCGACATGACCCGCACCCAACACCCCACGAGCCACCAACGCCGCGGCACGCTGCCACACCGGCGCCAACACCTCACCAGTGATCGCCGCCCGCTCCACCAACACCGCGGCATCCTTGACCCGCCGCCGCGCCTCACCCGGCGAAACCCGCAACAACGTCACCAACGTCTTAGCAACAGTGGGCTCCCCCAACTCCACCACCGGCACCCGCCCCAACTGCGCCACCAACCGATGCCCCACCATCGCCGACGCGCGCGTGAACTGCTCCCACTCCGCGGTCAGCTGCAGAAGCTCATTCGTACTCAGACCGTCAAGGGGTTCAGTGGCCAGCGCGGCGGACTGCTCAGCCATCCCCGCCACCACATCGCTCAAACGTTCGAACCCCACGCTTTCACGCTAGAGGCCACCACCGACAAAAAACCCCGCCATGTGACTACCGAAACCAAAGTGGCAGAAGAAATTTCTGAGGCGAGCTACGCCAGCAGTGACGCGCTCAACGTCTCGGTCATCCACCGCTGATATCGCTGCGGCGTCCACTTCCGGTCCACGACGAGCAGCCGGTACACCTCCGGTGACATCAGCGTGTAGATGATGTCGACGGCGTCGCGCTGACGCAGGTCGGACCGCAGCGCGCCGCGCCGCGCCAGGGCCCGCGCCAGCTGCCCCTGACCGGACCGTCGCTGCTGGTTCAACTCCTCGAGCAGCGCGGCCGCGTCGGGATCCGAGCTGGCCGCGCCGACCAGAATCCGGTACACCGGTGCGCTGCGCGCGTTGATGTCCGCCGCGGTCGCGACGAAGCCGGCCACCTGCCCCCGCGGATCGGCGTCGGCGACCGCAGCCTGCACCTGCGGCCGGTCGGACACGGCGACGGGTTCGTCGTCACCCGCGATCGACACGTCGAGAATCGCCTTGAGAATCCCCCGCTTCGAGGAGAACAGCCGGTACACGGTCGCCGGCGGCACATCCGAGGCGGCGCTGATGGCCTCGATCGTCGTCGCGCCGTAGCCCCGCTCCAGAAACAGCGTGCGCGCGGCATCGATGACCGCAGCGCGGGCCAGCCGGGTCCGCGCCTGACTGGGCCTTGCCGAACTCACGCCGCGAGTCTATAACTCTCAAATTGAGAGTTATACTCTCAATTCGCCAATCGGAGGAAACCATGACACACATCGAATCCGTAACCCTCGAGACGCCCGAACCCGAAACCCTGGCGGCCTTCACCCGGGCCGTCGCCCCGGACCTGCCGATCCGTGTCCGCACCGGCGACGCGCCGACCAGCGGTTTCCGCGGGTTCACGCTGTCACTGGTGGTGCCGCAACCGTCCGACGTCGACGCGGTCATCGACACAGCGCTTCACGCCGGAGGGACACCGGTTCAGCCCCCCAGGAAGTCGCTGTGGGGTTACGGTGGCAGCGTGAGCGGACCCGACGGCTCGATCTGGACGGTGGCGTCCTCAGGCAAGAAAGACAGGCAGTTCGTCCTGCAGATCGGTGTGTCCGACGTCGCGGCCAGCAAAGCCTTCTATGTCGACCGCGGCCTTCCGGTCGCGAAGAGCTTCGGCCGCAAGTACGTTCAGTTCGCCAACGGCGACAGCCCGATCACCCTCGCGCTGCTCAAGCGACGCGCCCTGGCCAAGAACGCCAGGGTCTCCCCTGACGGCGACGGCGCCCACCGCATCGTCATCAACAGTCCGGCAGGGGATTTCACCGATCCGGACGGTTTCGTCTGGGCGGCCACCTGATGACGGACACGCCGAAGCTGCTGTCCGGCGGCAACCCCCAGATCCCGAAGGGCGAGGGCGACGGACCGGTGCAGGCCTACATCGCCGCGATGCCGGGCTGGAAGCGTGACGTCGGCCGCCGTCTCGACAGGCTCATCGTCGAGACGGTGCCCGACGTGTTCAAGGCCGTGAAGTGGAACCAGCCGTTCTACGGCAGCCCGGACCACGTGTGGTTCACCTCGTTTCGGTGCTTCACCCGCTACGTGCAGGTGACCTTCTTCGACGGGGTGGACCTCGATCCGGTGCCCCCGAAGGCCTCCAAGCACCCCCGGGTGCGGTACTTCGAGATCCGCGAGGACGACGACCTCGACGAGGACCTGATGCGCTCCTGGATCGACCAGGCCAGCCGACTGCCCGGGGAGAAGATCTGATCCGGCCGCCGGTGTCGCCGATGCTGGCCAAATCGGTGACGACGATCCCACCGGAGATGTTCTACGAACCGAAGTGGGACGGCTTCCGCTCGATATGCTTCCGCGACGGTGACGACATCGAGTTCGGCAGCCGCAACGAAAGGCCGCTGACCCGTTATTTTCCCGAGCTCGTCGACGCCGCCAGACACGAACTGCCGAACCGCTGCGTCATCGACGGCGAGATCGTCATCGCCGCGGGCAACGGCCTCGACTTCGAGGCGCTGCAGCTGCGCCTGCATCCCGCCGCATCCCGGGTCGCCATGCTGGCCGCCCAGACGCCGGCGTCGTTCATCGCGTTCGATCTTCTCGCCCTCGACGAAACCGACTACACCCAACGGCCTTTCGGCGAGCGCCGCGCCGTCCTCGAGAGCATCTTCACGACCGGCACCGAGCGGTTCCATCTCACCCCCGCCACCACCGATCTCGCCACCGCGCAACGCTGGTTCGACGAGTTCGAGGGCGCGGGCCTCGACGGCGTCATCGCCAAACCCCTCGACCTGACCTACCAGCCCGACAAACGAGTGATGTTCAAGATCAAGCACCGGCGCACCGCGGACTGCGTCGTCGCCGGTTACCGCCTGCACAAGTCCGGCCCCGACGCCGTCGGCTCCCTGCTGCTCGGTCTCTACGCCGACGACGGCAGCCTGGCCTCCGTCGGCGTCATCGGCGCGTTCCCGATGGCCAAGCGTCGTGAGCTGTTCACCGAACTGCAGCCACTGGTAACCACTTTCGACGAACATCCGTGGAACTGGGCCGCCCACGCCGACCCCGACGTAGTGCGTCGCTACGGCGGCGGCTCCCGGTGGAACGCCGGCAAGGACCTGTCCTTCGTACCGCTGCGGCCCGAGCGCGTCGTCGAGGTCCGCTACGACCACATGGAAGGTGCACGCTTCCGCCACACCGCACAGTTCAACCGCTGGCGACCCGACCGCGACCCCCGCTCCTGCACCTTCGCCCAACTCGACCAACCCGTGACTTTCCAGCTTGACGAGATCATTCCGGGTCTCGGCGGCTAGATTCGAGCCATGCTCGCGGAGTCGGTGACCACCTGGCTGCTGGACTCCGACCCGACGCTGCGCTGGCAGGTCGAACGCGACATCATCGGCGCACCACCCGAGGTGTGGATGCGGACCCGGGCGCGCACCGCCACCGAGGGATTCGGCAGCCGACTACTCGCTCTGCAGGACCCCGACGGCCGGTGGGCCGGTGGCGCGTTCTTCCCCGGCGGGTTTGACTTCGAGCATGCCGACCCCTCGGCGGGTCAGCCCTACACCGCCACCACCTGGTCGCTGACGGCGTTGCGGGAGTGGGGCGTCGACGCGGAGATACTTCGGGCCAACCGGACCCCGGAGCGCATCGCCGAGAACTGCCGCTGGGACTACGAGAACCTGCCGTACTGGGACGGCGAGGTGGACTGCTGCATCAACGCATGGACCCTCGCCAACGGACTGTGGCTCGGCGTCGACGTCACCGGCATCAAGGACTGGTTTCTCGAGCATCGACTCGAGGACGGCGGTTGGAACTGCGAATGGGTCGACGGCGCCACGCGGTCGTCCTTCCACTCGACGCTGAACTCCCTGAAGGGTCTTCTCGCCTACGACAAGGCCACCGGCGGCACCGGGGAGACCCGCGCCGCTCGCCGGCGAGGTGAGGAATACCTGTTGCAGCGCGGCCTGATTCGTCGGCTGTCCACCGGAGACCCGGTCGGGCCTTGGGTGTTCAACCTGACCTACCCGTGGCGGTGGGCCTACAACCTGCTCAACGCCGCCGAGTACTTCCGGGAGGCGGACGTCGCCGATCCGCGCCTGTCCGAGGCCGTGGAACTGATCCGCGCCGCTCGCCGGCCGGACGGCACCGTTCTGCAGGGACAGCCTCAGAAGGGCGAGACCTGGTTCGAGGTCGACGCCCCGGAAGGCGAACCGTCGAAATGGCTGACCCTGTCGGCGGAGCGGGTGCTCACGTGGTGGGACAACTCACGACTTTCACCCAAACCGGTGACCACGACGCCTGCCGCCGTGTGATGCTGCGGGTATGAGGTCATTGCACGTCTGCGCGACGGCGGTCGCGTTCACGGCCGTCGCCGCCGCCACCGCCGCACCGGCGACCGCCCAGGGCCGGCTCGACGGTGCCTTCACCTTCGTCAACGGCCCCACCACCAACCAGTGGTACATCACCTCGCAGTGCAACCCCGAGGGCGTCTGCGCGGGAACGGTCACCACCTCGACGGGGGTGATCGCGCACATCGGCCGGACCGCCGACGGACCGTGGACCGTCAGCCGGCACGACGTCCCCAACGGCTGGATCTGCCCGGACGGCAGCACCGCCCCCGGCGACCAGACCTACACCTTCGATCCGGTGACACTGGCCGGCACGCTCAGCGCGACCTCCCGGCCCGGGGCCTGCGGTAATCCCGAGCCCGCCCACATGGAACAGCCGATCAGCCTGCACCCGGCCTAGCCACCCGGGTGCCGGCGTCCCACCGCGGGACGCCGGCATCCGGGTCTGGCTACCTGCGGACCTCGGAGTCGTCGTACACGATGCGCCCGATCAGCTCGTAGCGCCGCGGGTCGCGGTACTTGCACCAGGCCGCCACCGCGCCGCCGAGCACGAACAGCCCGATCACGATCCACGGGGTGAGCTTGAACAGCAGCGTGCCCGACGCGGTGCCAGCGGCGGTCTCGCGGTGCTCCCACAGCAGGGTGACGACGTAGAGCATGCCCAGGCCGCCCAGCAGCGGGGCGAGGAACGTCTTGAACCAGTGCTTGCTCTCCGGGTTCTGCTTGCGGATGTGGAAGTAGCTGACCACCGAGAACGCGCACAGCGACTGCACGATCAGGATCGCCATCGTGCCCAGGATCGCCAGCAGCGCGTACATGTGCTCGTACGGGCTCATCCCGTTGGCCAGGAAGGCCAGGATGATGACCAGCGCGATACCGCTCTGCACGAACGACGCGATGTGGGGCGAGCCGTGCACCGGGTGGGTCGCGCCCAGGGTGCGCTGTGCGGTCTTGGACAGGCCCTCCCGGCCGAACGCGTACAGGTAGCGCGAGGCGCAGTTGTGGAACGCCATGCCGCAGGCGTACGAACCGGTGACCAGCAGGATCTCGAACAGCACGATGGCCCACTGGCCGTAGGTCTCACGCACTGGGGCGAAGAAGATCTCGCCTGCGGTGTCGGCGTCCTGGGCCAGCTCGACGGCCTTGTCGGGGCCGGTGCCCGCGATCGCCATCCAGGAGATGAACACGTAGAACAGGCCGACGCCGAGCACGGCGATCATGGTCGCCCGCGGGATGATGCGCTTCGGGTTGCGTGACTCCTCGCCGTACATGGCGGTCGACTCGAAGCCGACCCAGGACCAGAACGCGAAGAACAGGCCCAGCCCGGCGCTGGCGCCGGCGACCGGGGCGGCCTGGAAGGCGCCGATCGGGTTGACGATGTCGGCGGCCGCGAAACCCTCCGGGCCGCCACCGCGGAACAGCACCGCCAGCGCGCCGAGCAGCAGCATGACGATCTCGGTGATCAGGAAGGCGCCCAGCACCTTGGCGGTGAGGTTGACGTCGAAGTAGGTCAGGATCGCGTTGAGGATCAGCATTCCGAGTGCGGGCACGATCCAGTGCACGTGCCACCCGAAGAAGTTCTCCAGCAGGTTCTGCGTGAAGAACGCGAAGATGCCGATCAGCGAGGCCTCGAAGACGATGTAGGCCATCGTGATGATGGTGCCGGCGGCCATGCCGGGGATACGGCCCAACCCGTGCGAGATATAGCCGTAGAAGGCGCCGGTGGCGGTGATGTGCTTGGCCATCGTGGCGTAGCCGATGGCGAACAGGCCGAGCACCACCGTAGCGACGAAGTAGCCGGCCGGTGCGTGTGAACCATTTCCGAAGCCAACCGCGATCGGCACGTTGCCGACCATTGCCGTGATCGGGGCGGCGGTCGCCACCGCCATGAAGATCACGCCCACTGTGCCCACTGCATCGCGCTTGAGCCGCTGAACCCCGTCGTCTGAACGGGTTTGGCTCCGCGATATGACTTGATCAGCCATCTACGGGATTACCTTCCAGGGATTTGACAGGAGCACGTCTGTGGTCCACGCCACAGGCGAACGTGCGTATATTGGCACTACCAATTCCGGACCGCAACCACTTTCGCGAACCATTGACAGAAATGGTTGGGCCTTTTTAAGGTCTGTGGTGTTCAGGGCGCCGGGTGGTCCCGTTCACACCGCGCCCGCGCAGTGAGGAGCCGCATGTACGACTACGGCGCGTTCTCGTTCGAGTCCAAGACCGAAGTCCTGGACCGGGCGAAGACGTTCTGGAACCCGGACAAGACTCAGTTCTGGACCGACTCCGGTGTCGACCTCGTCATCGACCGGCGCGAGGGCTACTTCCTGTGGGACATGACCGGCCGTCGCCTCATCGACGTGCACCTCAACGGCGGCACCTACAACCTCGGCCACCGCAACCCCGAGGTGATGCAGGCGATCAAGGAGGGCATGGAGCACTTCGACATCGGCAACCACCACTTCCCGTCGGTGGCCCGTACGGCGCTGGCCCAGCGCCTCGTCGAGACCGCTCCGCCGTCGATCAAGAAGGTGGCGTTCGGGTCCGGCGGCGGCGAGGCCATCGACATCGCGCTCAAGAGCGCCCGGCACGCCACCGGCCGCCGCAAGATCGTCTCGGTCATCAAGGCCTACCACGGCCACACCGGCCTGGCCGTCGCCACCGGTGACGACCGGTTCTCCAAGCTGTTCCTGTCCGATCACCCCGACGAGTTCATCCAGGTCCCGTTCGGCGACGTCGACGCCATGGAGCGCGCGCTGGCCGGCAACGACGTGGCCGCGGTGATCATGGAGACCATCCCCGCGACGTACGGATTCCCGCTTCCGCCACCGGGTTACCTCGAGGCGGTCAAACAGCTCACCGAACGGTTCGGCACCCTCTACATCGCCGACGAGGTGCAGACCGGGCTGATGCGCACCGGCGAGCTGTGGGGCATCACCAAACACGGCATCGACCCGGACATCCTCGTCACCGGCAAGGGCCTGTCCGGCGGCATGTACCCGATCAGCGCGGTGCTGCTGGGCGACCGCGCCGCCAGCTGGCTGGACGTGGACGGTTTCGCCCACATGTCCACCTTCGGCGGTGCGGAGCTGGGCTGCGTGGCGGCGCTCAAGACGCTGGAGATCACCACCCGGCCGGAGGTGCGCTCGATGGTGCACTACATCTCCGACGTGTTCACCACCGGACTGCGCCGCATCCAGGCCGACTACCCGGACTGGTTCGTCGGCATCCGGCAGAACGGCGTGGTGATCGGGCTGGAGTTCGACCACCCCGAGGGCGCCAAGTTCGTCATGCGCGAGCTGTACGCCAACGGGGTGTGGGCGATCTTCTCCACGCTGGATCCCCGTGTGCTGCAGTTCAAACCGGGCATCCTGCTGGAGCCCGACCTGTGCGAGGACGTGCTTGACCGGCTCGAGGTCGCGGTGGGCCGCGCCCGGGCGGCGGCATTCGGACGGAGGAGCTGATGACCACCATTGCCCAGGCCGGGCACATGCTGGAGCGGGCGCGGTGGGCGGCCCGCGCGTACGCCGACTACGACCGCGCCGCCGTCGAGGCGATCGTGCACGCGGTCGCCGAGGCCGGCTACGCCGAGGCCGAACGGTTCGCCGCCGCGGCCGTCGCCGAGACCCAGATGGGGGTGGCCGCCCACAAGGTGGTCAAGAACCACGCCTGTTCGCGCGGCATCGTCGAGCACTACCGCGGAGAGGACTTCGTCACCCCGCGCATCGACCCCGCCCGCAAGATCGTCGAGGTGCCGCGCCCCGCCGGGGTGGTGCTCGCGCTGACCCCGACCACCAATCCCGTTGCCACCGTGTACTTCAAGACGCTGCTGGCGCTGATGACCCGCAACGCGGTGGTGGTCTGCCCGCACCCGCGGGCCAAGCAGTGCTCGGCCGACGCGGCCCGGGTGCTCGCCGACGCGGCGGTGGCCGCCGGCGCGCCCGACGGCATCGTGCAGGTGGTCGACGAGCCGACCATCCCGCTGCTCGAGGCGCTGATGGCCGACGAGCGCACCGACGTCATCGTCGCCACCGGCGGCACCGGGGTGGTGCGCGCCGCGTACTCGTCGGGCAATCCCGCCCTCGGCGTGGGCCCGGGCAACGTGCCGGTGCTGGTCGACGCCACCGCCGACATCACCGCCGCGGCCCGCCGCATCGTCGACAGCAAGGCGTTCGACAACTCGGTACTGTGCACCAACGAGAGTGTGCTGATCGCCGAGGAGTCCATCGCCGACTCGCTGCGCTCGGCGCTGACCCGGGCCGGGGCCTACGTGCTCAGCGACGACGAGGCACAGCGGCTGCGCGACTTCATGTTCCCCGACGGCCACCTCAACACCGACGTGGTGGGCCGGGACGCGTCGTGGATCGCCGGGCAGGCCGGGCTGCGGGTCACCCCCAAGACCCGGGTGCTCGTCGCACCGTTCGACACGGTCATCACCGAGGAGGTGCTGGCCCACGAAAAGCTCTCCCCGGTCCTCGGATTCACCACCGTCGCCGACGCCCAGCGCGGTATCCGCGCCGCCCGCGCGGTGGTGCGAATCGGCGGCGCCGGTCACTCCGCGGCGATCCACAGCGAGAACCCGCACGTGATCACCGAGTACGCGGCCCAGGTGCCGGTGCTGCGGGTGTCGGTCAACGTCGGCAACAGCACCGGCAGCGCCGGGCTGGAGACCAACCTGGACCCGTCGATGACGATCGGCACCGGGTTCGTCGGCCGCAGCTCGATCGGCGAGAACCTGCGCCCGCACCACCTGCTGAACTGGACCCGCATCGCCTACAACAGCGACCCGGCGGTGACGATGCCGGAGTTCGGCGGCATCTCGCCGTGGCGCACCCCGGCCGGACCGGTGCCCGTATACCCGCGGGCGTCCAACGACCCGGCCGCCGGCCAACCGGTCGCGCCGGTGCGCAGCGGCACCGTCGCCGGTGGCTCCCGCCCGCTCGATCCGACGCTGGATGCGCTGCGCGCCGAACTGCGCAAGCTGGTCGTCGAAGAACTCGCCCAACTGATCAAGAGGTAGTCGTGGCTGAACTGCGTTCCTTCATCTTCATCGACCGGCTGCAGCCGCAGACGCTGTCGTATCTGGGCACCTGGATCAAGGGCACACTGCCCCGCGCCGACATGGCCGCCCAGATCATCGAGGTCGCCCCCGGCCTGGACATCGAGGGCGTGACCGACGTGGCGCTCAAGCACGCCGAGGTGAACGCCGGAATCCTGGTCGTCGAGCGGCAGTTCGGCTATCTGGAGTTCCACGGCGAGACCGGTGCGGTCAAGGCCGCCGCCGACGCCGCACTTGCCGAGCTGGACAAGGACGCCACCGACGCGGTGCGGCCGCAGATCCTGGCCTCCAAGCTCATCACCAGCATCGACCGCCAGCACGCATTCCTGATCAACCGCAACAAGATCGGGTCGATGGTGCTGGCCGGCGAATCGCTGTACGTGCTCGAGATGCAGCCCGCCTCCTACGCCATCCTGGCCACCAACGAGGCGGAGAAGGCCGCCGACATCAAGGTCGTCGACTACCGGATGATCGGTGCGACCGGCCGGGTGTACCTGTCCGGCACCGAGGCCGACGTCCGTCAGGCGGCCGAGGCGGCCGAGGACGCACTGGCTCGGAGTGCCACATGAGCGTTGTCGACCCGGCGGCACTGCGCCAACTGGTTCGGGAGGTGGTGCGCGAGGCGGTCGCCGATCTGGCCGCACCCCCCACGGCCGCGGCGGTCCCCCCACCGCCCGCACCACCTCCCCCGCCGCCGGCGCCGCGCACGGTGGCCGAGCAGTTCGGGCTGCAGCCCACCGGACCGCTGGCCGCCGACGACAAGACCCGCACGGACACGATCCGCATCGCCAACGACGCCGATCTGGACGCGTTCGTGCGCACCCTGCTCAAACTGTTCGAGAACCCCAAGACGCGTGCGGATCTGCGGGCCGGCCGGCTGAAGTTCCGGCTGGCAGGCGGTGCGACCAGCACCGGGGACCGCACCCACCGCATCGACAGCGGCGCGGTGACCGAACGGCACATCGCCGACATCGCCGAATCCGGCGGCGGCACATTGATTCTCGGCCGCAGGGCGGTGGTGACGCCGCTGGCCCGGGAGAAGGCTCGGGCGCTGGGGATCAAGATCGAGAAGGAGCGCAAGTGACGGCTCGGCCGAAAGGAAGAACATGATTACCGGAGTTGTGACCGGTCAGGTCTGGGCGACCCGGCGCATCGACGGCCTGCCCGCCGGCGCGTTCCTCGAGGTCGAGGCCGACGGGTCCGGCGCCAGGCTGGTCGCGTTCGACGTGCTCGGCAGCGGTGTCGGTGAACGGGTTCTGATCGCGCAGGGCTCGGTCGCCGCCGGCTGGTTCACCGGGCCCCCACCGCCGGTCGACGCATTGATCATCGGCTCGATCGACCCCGATCCGTCCGAGTAACCAACAGTTTCCAACCCAACCGAAAAATCCTCTCAGACAAGGAGAAACAACATGGCCAGCAACGCGATCGGAATGATCGAGACCAAGGGCTACGTCGCCGCCCTGGCAGCCGCCGACGCGATGGTCAAGGCCGCCAACGTGACCATCACCGACCGCCAGCAGGTCGGTGACGGGCTGGTGGCGGTGATCGTCACCGGCGAGGTGGGCGCGGTCAAGGCCGCGACCGAGGCGGGCGCGGAGACCGCCTCGCAGGTCGGCGAACTGGTGAGCGTGCACGTCATCCCGCGCCCGCACAGCGAGCTCGGTGCGCACTTCTCGGTGTCCGCGCAGTAACCGGCGCCGGCGCCACCATCGCGTAATTCGACCCTGAGGAGCCTGATGGCCGCGACCGATATCGCGACGCGCACCGAGATCCGCGTCTACCTGTTGGTGCAGGATCTGCAGCCGCAGTTCGCCGCCTACCTGGGGACCCCCACCCGGGCCCGCGGGTACCCGCCGTACGCCGGCGAGCACGCGCTGATCGTCGAGGTGTCCCCAGCCCTGGCGATCGAGCGGGTCATCGACCTGGCGCTGCGGGAGGTGCCCGGCATCCAGCCCGGAATCCTCTACGTGGAGCGGCAGTTCGGGGTGCTGGAGATCCACTCGTCCGAGCTGGCCGACGTGCAGCGCGCCGGCGAGGCGATCCTGCGCGGCACCGGGGCCTCGGCGGCCGACCAGCTGCGGCCGCGGGTGCTGTTCCACGACATCATCGAAGACATCACCGACCAGCACGCGGTGATCCTCAACCGCAACCGTCAGGCCTCGATGGTGCTGCCGGGCCAGTCGCTGCTGGTCTACGAGATGACCCCGGCTCTGTTCGCGGCGGTGGCGGCCAACGAGGCCGAGCGGGTGGCTCCCGGGCTGACCGTCGTCGACGTGCAGATGATCGGCGCCGCTGGCAGGCTCTACATCGCCGGTAGCACGAGCGATGTCACCAGCGCCCGGGACCGGATCACCGAGGTGCTGAACGGGATCGAGGGACGGGACCACTGATGAGCGACAACGGGGTGATCACCGACGACGTCACGATCGCGCGGCGCGCACTGGCCGCCTACGACGTCGGCCCGGATGCCGAGCTGCATCTGCTGAACCTGTCGGAGAACGCCACCTACGCGGTGCACGATCCGGCATCGCAGACCCGCTCGATCCTGCGGGTGCACCGGCTGAACTACCACGAACCGCACGAGATCGAGTCCGAGCTGGACTGGCTGGCCGCGCTGCAGGCCGACAGCGACGTGCGGGTGCCGAGGGTGATCCCGGCCCGCGACGGGCGCCGGGTGGTCGGTGTCGACGCGGACGGAACCACCCGCTACGTCGTGCATTTCGAGATGGTGCCGGGTGCGGAACCGGACGAACAGTCGCTGACCACCACCGACTTCCACACCCTCGGGCGCATCACCGCGGCGCTGCACACCCACGCCCGCGAGTGGCAGCGGCCCGCCGGGTTCGCCCGCTTCGCGTGGGACTGGGAGCACAGCTTCGGCGCGCACCCGCGGTGGGGCCGCTGGCAGGACGCCGTCGGGGTGGGCCAAGCCGAGTGCGAGGTGCTCGGCCGCGCCGAGCAGCTGCTGCACGACAAACTTCTCGAATACGGTTCCGGCCCGGACACTTACGGGCTGATCCACGCCGACCTGCGGCTGGCCAACCTGCTCGTCGACGGCGACACCATCACCGTCATCGACTTCGACGACTGCGGATTCGGCTGGTACTTCTACGATTTCGGTACCGCCGTGTCCTTCATCGAGCACGACCCGGCGCTGCCGGACTGGCAGGACTCGTGGGTGCAGGGCTATCGCAGCTACCGCGAGCTGGGCGCCGCCGACGAGGCCATGCTGCCGTCGTTCGTGCTGTACCGGCGGCTGCTGCTGCTGGCCTGGATGGGCTCGCACAGCCACTCCAAGGAATCCCAGACGAAGGCGATCACCTACGCCGAGGGCAGCTGCAAGCTGGCCGAGACATACCTGAGCACCAACGGTCAACGGCTGACCTGACACCCGTCCCGACACATCCCGGAGGCACCATCCATGTTCGGTTCACTCGAGGGCCGCTCGGCCATCGTCACCGGCGGCAGCAAGGGCATCGGCCGCGGCATCGCCGAGGTCTTCGTCAATGCCGGCGTCAACGTGCTCATCACCGGCCGCACCCAGTCCGACCTGGACAAGACGGTCGGCGATCTGTCCGGCCGCAAGGGCCGGGTCAGCGCGCTCGTCGCCGACGTCACCGACCCGCAGGACAGCCGCAAGGCGGTGGCCGCCGCCGTCGAACAGTTCGGCGGGCTGGACATCGTGTGCGCCAACGCCGGGATCTTCCCGGCCGGTCGGATCGAGGAGCTCTCCCCCGACGACATCGAGCAGGTGATGGGGGTGAACTTCAAGGGCACCGTCTACATCATCCAGGCCGCGCTGGACGCGCTGACCGCCAGCGGCCACGGCCGGGTCATCATCACCTCGTCGATCACCGGGCCGATCACCGGCTACCCGGGCTGGACCCACTACGGCGCCTCCAAGGCCGCCCAGCTCGGCTTCATGCGCACCGCGGCGATGGAGTTGGCGCCCAAGAACATCACCGTCAACGCGGTGCTGCCGGGCAACATCAAGACCGAGGGCCTGATCGAGATGGGCGAGGAGTACATGAACCGGATGGCCGCCGCCATCCCCACCCGCCGGCTCGGGTCCGTCGCCGACATCGGCAATGCCGCACTGTTCTTCGCCACCGACGAGGCCGGCTACATCACCGGCCAGACGCTGGTCGTCGACGGCGGACAGGTACTGCCGGAGTCCCCGGAGGCCATCGCTGAGCTCTACCAGGACTGACGAGGGTCCACCGCCCAGGGCCGTCGCACCGATAGGATCTTTTGGTAGTACCAAAACACCTGGAGGGGCGGTGCCGAGACAGAGCGAGGAACTGAGGCGTCGGATCGTCGCCGATGTCAACGCCGGGGTTCCGGGCACCAAGCTCGGCAGCGAGCGTGAACTCGCCGAACGGTACGGCACCAGCCGGTCCAGCCTGCGCCAGGCGCTCGCGGCGCTGGAGGAGGCGGGCCTCATCCACCGGGTGATCGGCCGCGCCGGCGGCATCTTCATCAGCCACACCCAGGTGGAACGCAGCCTGACCGACGTGATCGGGGTGCCGGCGTTCCTGGCCCGGCAGGGCTACGCCGCGGGCACCCGGGTGCTGTCGACCAAGATCACCACCGCCGACCAGCGCACCCGCTCGGTGCTGCAGCTGGAACCCGACGCGCTGGTGGTCGAGATCCAGCGGGTCCGGCTGGCCGACGGTTCGCCGATCTCGTTGGAACTGGCCCAGTTCCCCGCCGACCGGTTTCCGGGGCTGCTCGAGCAGCAGCTCGGCGGGTCGCTCTACGAGCTGCTGGAAAGCCAGTACGGGCTGGCCGCGGCGCGTGCCGACGAACGCATCGAGGCGGTCAACGCCACCGCCGAGGAGGCCTCGCTGCTCGACATCGAGCCGGACTCCGCGCTGCTGCTGATCACCCGGGTCACCTACGACCAGGACGACCGGCCCTACGAGTTCTCCCGCGACCTGTTCCGCGGCGACCGGACCTGCCTGGCCGTCACCGCCCAGGGCCGCGGGGTGGCTGCCGCCAAACCCGCCGACACCGCCTCGGTGTCCCTGCAGCGTCAGGGGATGGAGGTCAAGGCCGGTTAGCCGCGGCTGACCGCGTACTCCAGCGGCGCGGGCGCCTCCGGTGTGCCGGGGATCTCGGTGCTGTTGATCGGGCACCGCGCCGTCTCCGGCAGCCCGATCAGCGCTATCGCACCGACGACGCAGGCCAGCATCATGTAGAACGCCGGCACCAGGTTGTTGCCTGTCAGGCCGACCAGCCAGTCGTTGAGCGCGGGCGCGGTACCGCCGAACAGCGCGGTGGCCACGTTGTAGGCGATCGCGAACCCCGCGAACCGCA
>Ga0180222_1000507_pt1 | contig 55703 bp, 58 predicted proteins | sample eDN5th37CKraftOP_FD_151336 | JGI IMG/M metagenome (GOLD analysis project Ga0180222, IMG submission 151336) | Enriched Organic Plus compost microbial communities from Emeryville, California, USA - eDNA 5th pass 37_C Kraft OP (version 2) (version 2) ...
TACGACTTCTCGAACGATGCCTGCAACCGCGCCGGATCGGTGCCTTCGATGGGGTCGAAATCGAGCGCGACCGTCACTTCATATTGCTGGCCCCGGTATCGCAGGTCGGCTTCGTAGCGGAATTCGATGTCGGCGCTGATCCCGCTTGCTGCGCTGAGCGCCGAGACCGCTTCCTCGCGCATCTGGCGATAGACCTCACGCACCTTGCCGGGGTCGAGATCCTCGATGCGCGCGATGTAGCTGCGCATGAGATCGAGCCGCGCCGGGGTGACCAGCGTGCCGACGGCCGACAGTACGCTCGACTTCGGCGGCACGATCACCATGGTGGAGCTCAGGAGTTCGGCGACCGCGCAGGCATGGATCGCGCCCGCGCCGCCGAAGGCAAAGAGCGGCAGGTTGCGGTAATCGACGCCGCGATCGGCGCTATGGGTGCGCGCCGAGGACGCCATGGTTTCGGTCACGATGCGGAAGATGCCGCGTGCCGTCTCGATCATCGTGAGATCAAGCTCTTCGGCGATGGCCTCGATCGCGCGCTCGGCGGCGGCCTTGTCGAGCTTCATCTCGCCGCCGAGAAAGTGATCGGCATCGAGGAGACCGAGCACCAGATTGGCGTCTGTCACCGTCGGGGCGCTGCCGCCGCGGCCGTAACAGGCCGGACCTGGCACAGAGCCGGCGCTGTGCGGCCCGACCTTAAGCAGGCCGAGCTTGTCGAGATGGGCGATGCTGCCGCCGCCGGCTCCGATTTCGATCATGTCGATGGAGGGCACGGTCACCGGGATCCCGCTGCCGTGCTTGAACCGGTAGCGCCGATCGACCTCAAATTCCCCTGTAACGAGGGGGGCGTGATTTTCGATCAGACACGCCTTCGCAGTGGTACCGCCCATGTCGAAGGCGATAATCCGCTCGAGGCCAAGCCGTTCGCTGAAATAGGATGCGGCGAGCGCCCCGGCTGCGGGGCCGCTCTCGATCATACGCACCGGATTGCGGCCGGCGACGTCCGCTCCGACCACGCCGCCCGAACTGAGCATGATGAGCGGCGATTGCGAAAAGCCTTCGTCCTGCAGCCGTGCGCTCAATCGCGCGAGATAGGGCTGCGCGACCGGCATCGCATAGGCATTGACCGCGGTCGTCGAGGCGCGGTGATATTCGCGGATGACCGGCGCGACCTCGAAGGAGGTGCACAGGAACACATCGGGCAATTCCGCGGCCAGCAGATCGGCCACGAATTTTTCGTTGGCCGGGTTGGCGAAGCTGTTGAGGAAGCAGATGCCGACCGCTGCGACGTTATGAGACTTGAGCCTGCGTGCGATGGCCTTCACTTCATCCGCGTCGGGCGCGATGAGAACACGGCCATCGGCCAGGGTGCGCTCGCGGATGCCGAATGTCAGCCCGGCATCGACAAGCGGATCGGGGAACTCGATTTGCGGGTCGTAAACGTCGTAGCGGTTCTCGTTCCGGATGCGCAGCACATCGGTAAAGCCTTCCGTCATCAACAGGGCGGTCGGCAGGCCCCTGCGCTCGATCAGCGCATTGGTCACCACGGTCGTCGCATGGACCACGAGACCGTCGATATCGGCAGGCCTGAGCGAGGCTTTCGCCAGCACCTGACCCACGCCGCGCGTGAAGCCTTCGATCAGATCGTGCGGCGTGGTCAGCGTCTTGTCGATTACCAGACCGCCATCGGGCGCGCGCAGCACGATGTCCGTGAACGTGCCCCCGATATCGACTGCAACGGAAAAGGTCACGCCGTCAGTCTCCGCTTCTCAGGTTCCGGGATACACGTTGGGCCGCTTCGACCACGGCTTTGATCAAGTGCGGCTTCGGATTGGCCTCGATGAACTGGACGGATCCGGTGATGCCGAGCGCCGCGACGAGCTCCGAGCGATGATTGAACACCGGCGCCGCAATGGTGTTGATGCCGATGATGGTCTCGTTCGGGGCAACCGCATAGCCGCGCTTCTTCGTCAACGCGACGGCCCGCTTTAACGCTGCATGATCGGTGATGGTCGAGCTGGTCCAGGCCTTCAGCGGTTCGTGCCAGCAGGGCGCCTTGTCCGCGTCCCGTCCGAATGCGAGCCAGATTTTTCCGAGCGCGCTGGCATGAAGGCCAAGGCGCGTGCCCGGCCGCGTGCCGAATTCCACGACCGAATGGCCCTGCACCATGTCGAGAACCACGAGTTCGCCATCGACAATGGCGGCAACGCTCGCGGCCTGGCCCGTCAGCTTGCCGAGATCGGTGAGTTCATCGCGCGCGCTTGGCACCACGTCGAAGCCGCGCCGCGATGCTTCGCCGAGAACGAGGAGTTTGATGCCGGCCTGGTAGCTGCCGCTTTGGCCGCTGCGCCGGGCAAATCCATGCCGCACAAGGGTCTGCAGGTGGCGGTAGACGGTCGGCTTTGATGCGGACAGGTTCTGCGCGATCCCGCCGAGCGTGACCGGACGCTCCTGGCGCGCAAGAAATTCGACGATGCGCAAGCCGAGATCGAGCGTGCTCGTACCGACGCGTGCCTCAGGTGTTGCCTGATGCGGCTTCGCACCCGCGTCAGGACCGCGCATACGATCGGATGAAGCATCGGCGGCAAAAGTTGTTTGCATTCTACGTCGTTTCAACTGTCGAAACGCCATTTCATTCGACAAAAAACAAGACGGGAGTCAGCTGCGGGAGTCAAGACGCAGTTCAACAAACACCAAACTTTTCGTTCGGGATTAACATTGGTGATTTGGGAATAACCTCAGTCGTTCGGGATCGCGTGATGTCGATTGAGATGAATTCGCTTTGTCCATCGCTGTCATTCCCGCTTCTTTTTCTTGTCGTGCTCGGCTGTTTGTAAAGCCGCTTCCTGGTCACGCTCTTGAAAGAGGGGCATGACGTAAAACACTTGAAGATGGTGTGTTTACTGATCGTCGCCGGAGCGTGTTCATCCAGCGGCGTTTTGCGCGGACCGCGTTGGCGGGCGATGACAGTTGGAGAGCGGCTGCTTCCAGGTGTTTTCACACAAGCGGCCGTTTACACGCCGTCGTTCCCACGCAAGCGTGGACGACAGGAAGTGGATCGGAAACGGCAGGACATGGATGATGCCAATGCAGCAGCTCGACCGAAAACGATCTAGCGGCTCGAAGCTTTCGGATCGGATTGCGGCGTTTCGCCCGGCTGCGTCCGCTGCATCGACGGGCGCTGCGAGAAGTCTTCGTACCATTGGGCGAGTTGTGGGCGAGATGTGCGCCACTCATCCTGCCCATAGCGGAAATCCATGAAGCCGCAGGCAACGCCCACGGCGATGTGCCGCATGTCGAGCGCAGCGTCGCGTAAGGCGGAGACATCGCGTTCGACCGCGTCGAGGCAGCGCGCAATACGATCGCGCTGCTTGCCGATGAAATCGTCCGAGCGTTCGGGCGGATGCCGCAGTGTTTCCGCGCGCCGCAGGATCATGGATTCGATGGCCCCGTCGGCAATCGCAAGGAAACGAATCATCTCCCAGTGCGCTTTGCCGGAAAAGGGAAACAGGCGCGGCGCATCGAGCAGGGAGTCGAGATAGCTGCAGATCCAGTTGGATTCGGCGAGCGCAACGCCATCGTCGGTAATGAGCGCGGGGATCCTGCCGATCGGGTTCGCGGCAATGAAGTCCGGGTCGAAATCGACGGTGTGGGTGGCCCATGTGTGCGGCCAATAGGTCGGATGGATTTCGATCCGCCGGTCGAGGCCAAGTTCGATCGCGGCGACCATCACCTTGCGCACGAATGGAGACGCAGGAGTCCAGAACAGTTTCACTAGCTTTCGCTCCCTGACATTTTCTCCCGGACGCGGATTGGCGCGCGGCCACCGCGTGAGGGCGCGTCAATGTGCATGAAGTTACGGGCGCGTAAAGCCGTAGAGCGCGGCCGGGTTGTCGACGAGGATCGCGTTGCGCGTGGTTACGTCTGGGACCCAGTCGGCAAGCATGTCGAGGAGTGCGCCATCGTTCGGCATCGGGATCTTGCACATGGTGTGCGGCCAGTCCGTCCCCCAGAGCATGCGCGAAGGTCCCGCTTCGACGAGGGCCCGCGCGAGTGCCGCAACGTGGTCTGCGGGGAAGTCGGGGCCTTCCGCCAGACGATAGGCGCCGGACAATTTGACGTAGGTATTTCCCCGGCGGACCAGTTCGAGCAGCGCCTGGAAGCCGGGATCATTCAGGCCCTTCGATGCCGGCATATGCCCGAGATGATCGACGACCAGACGAACGCCGAGTTTGTCGAAGGAGAGGAGTTCTGGTCCGAACACCGACACGTCTACGAGGATTTCCAGACACCAGCCGAGTTCGCGCAGACGAGCGGCGAGCCGTGCGGTGGAGTCGATATGGGCGGCGTTGCCTCCGCGATAGACCATGTTGACGCGGACGCCACGCACGCCGCGCTCATGCAGCAATTTCAATTCGTTATCGCTGATGCCGGATGCGATCCCGGCGATGGCGACGCCATTGATTCCCCGCGCCCGCGCCGCCTCGAGCGCGTCCAGCATGACGGTGTTGTCCGTGCCATGCATGCTCGGCTGCACCAGGACAATGCGCTGAAAGCCAAGCGTTTCAATGACGTGCATATAATCTGTCAGCAAGGCGTCCGGCGGCGTATAGGCGCGGTCGGGCACAAAGGGGTAAAGCCGCGCTGGCCCAATGACATGCGCATGGCAATCCGTTGCAAGCGGAGGCATCGGGAAGCGCCCGCGTCTCGGATTGGGATCGGGTGCTGGACAGTCGAAACGTGAGTTCGGGATCATTCCAGGGCTGTCTCAAGACTCAAGGATTCATCAGGGGCAAAGGCTGAAGCTCCGGTTCCGTGCAGTCATCGATAGTGCAGGTCCTCCTCAAGATAGCCGACCGAGTCAACAGAAGGTGGTCAGCGCGCTGGCAATCGCTCGCTGGATCAGGCGCACGCCGCTTTAATGGGCGCCGGCCGCTGCAGCGGCCGGACAGCCCCGCGCCTAGAATCCCTCCAGCACGATCTTGCCGCGCGCCTGTCCGGATTCGATGAGAGCATGGGCCCGCCTGAGATTGGCGGCGTTGATCGGCCCGAAATTCTCGGCAAGGGTCGTGCGTATGGTGCCTTCATCGACGAGGCGAGACACTTCGCGAAGCAGACGACCCTGTTCGGCGATGTCGGCGGTGTCAAACAGCGAGCGCGTGAACATCAGTTCCCAGTGCGTGGACACGCTCTTGCGCTTCAGGGGAACGATGTCGAGGGCAGCAGGATCGTCAATGAGCGCAAAGCGGCCCTGCGGCGCAATAAGCTCGACGATCTCGGAGAAATGGCGGTCCGTATTGTTCGTCGAGAAAACGAACGCAGGTGCGCCGATCTTGAGCGCGGCGATTTCGCCGGCCAGCGGGCGTGAGTGATTTACAACGTGGTGTGCACCGAGATCGGTTGCCCAGGCTATTGTTTCCGGCCGTGAAGCGGTGGCGATCACCGTCAGGTCGGTGAGCTTGCGGGCGAGCTGAATGGCCATGGAGCCGACGCCGCCAGCCCCGCCAATGATGAGGATGGCAGGGGCGGTGCCCGGAACGGCGCGGCCCGTGACATCGAGCCGGTCGAACAGCGTTTCCCAGGCCGTGATTGCAGTCAGGGGCAGCGCCGCGGATTCTGCCCAGCCCAGCGTCTTCGGCCTTGGGCCGACGATGCGCTCGTCAACCAGATGGAATTCCGCATTGCTGCCTTGCCGCGTCAGTGCGCCGGCATAGAACACTTCGTCACCGGGCTTGAACAGGGTGGCCTCCGGCCCTGTTTCGACGACGATGCCAGCGGCATCCCATCCCAGCACTTTCCAGGCGTCGCCGTCCGGAGTGGAGCTCCTGCGCACCTTGGTATCAACCGGGTTGACGGAAACTGCCTTGATTTCGACCAGCAGGTCACGGCCATGAGGCGTGGGTCGCGGAAGATCAATATCCAGCAGCGAATTGGGATCGGTGATTGGGAGGGGGATTTTGTAGCCAACGGCACGCATCGGATTCTCCTTACGGCTCAGAACGTCGTGATTGGCTATCAGTGATATTTCGGAGTATTTCTCGCAAGAACGCACATAAACCGCACATAGTATCCAAAAGGATACCGTGAGATGCCGCGTAAACGTCATGACCGTTTCGATTGCAGTCCCGGTTGCCCGGTGGAGGCGACGCTCTCTCTCATCGGCGGCAAGTGGAAAGGCCTTGTGCTTTGGCACCTGCTGCAGGGCACTTTGCGTTTCAACGACATCCGCCGACGGCTGCCGGAAATCACGCAGCGGATGCTGACCAACCAGCTCCGTGAACTCGAAGCGGATGGCTTCATCATTCGCACCGTCTATCCGGAGGTGCCTCCCAAGGTGGAATATTGCTTGTCGGACCGCGGCCGGAGTCTCGAGCCGGTGCTGATGGCGCTCAAGGCCTGGGGGGAGGCCAATGTGCTGACTGGGAGCGTCGAGATCAGAGAGGCTGCCGAATAGGGCGCGTGTTTGTCCCCGCGCGCCGGCAAAGCGCGACACCGCCGCTTGCAGCTCCGCGACGGATGGCCGGCGACCGATTCACATGACGGTGCGCTATTGCGCTGGTCCGCTTCACTCATGTTCAGTTTCAGGAAACGCTTTTGCCTCGCCGGGATTTTTTCTTGATCGTGCCTTTGTGTAAGGTGCGCTTGGCCTTCCACGTCTGGGAGGCAGGGAGGCTTTTGCGTGGCGTCACTCGATAGAAGTTATGACGGTATCATCATCGGCGCGGGGCAGCACGGGCTCGTGCTCGGTTCCTACCTCGCAAAAGCCGGTCTGAAGATCCTCCTGGTCGACCGCAGGCTCACCTATGGCGGAGGTCTTTGCACCCGCGAGGTCACCAAGCCCGGCTTCTATCACAACCTGCATTCGATCAATCATTTCAGCATTACCGACACGCCGTGGTTCAATGATCTGAACCTCGCCGACAAGGTCAGTTACATCACGCCGCGCTATGAATTCGGGCAGGCCCATCTTGATGGCACCGCGCTCGTTCTCGGCCGCGATCTTGAAGAGACGGTCGCCAACATCGCCCGCTTCTCGAAGAAGGATGCCCAGACCTTCCGCGAATGGAATGCGCTTGCGGAAGAGATTACCGCCAAAATCCTGATCCCGGAGCGCTATGCCGAGCCGCTGCCGCAATCGGAGCGCGAAGCCCTCCTGTCGCAAACGAGGATCGGCCGGGAGTTCCTCGCGGTCACGACGCGGCAACCGCTGGATGTCGTCGAGGAGCTGTTCGAGAACGAGCACGTCAAGCTCCTGTTCCTCTTCAAGGTGTCGCTGTTCGGGACCTGGCTGACGGACACGCTGTCGAAGACCAGTCCCACGGGCTCGGTGATCCGCGCTTTCGACCTGCAGACCGGGTACCAGCTGTGCCAGGGCGGCTCGTTCAACCTTGCGCGGGGATTGATGGAGACCTTCATCGCGGCCGGCGGAACCTTTCAGCCGCAGGTTGCGATCGACCGGGTTGTAGTTGAAGGCGGCCGCGCGACCGGCATTGCGCTCGCTGACGGCCGCACCGTGCGAGCCTCGCAATTCGTTGCGAGCACGATCGATGTACACACCACGCTGGAGGGCCTGCTCGGCCGCGAGCAATTGCCTGAGCAATTCCGCAAGAAACTCGACAATTTCAAATACACCGCCTGGACCCTGTTCGGCCTGCATCACGCGCTGCATCAAAGCCCGAGCTTTGCCGCAGCGGCGTTCGATCCGAATGTCGACCGCGCGCTGAAGTGGAGCCTCGGCGCGGAAACGATGCAGGATCTGTTTGACGCACATCAAGACGTGCAGGCCGGACGCGTGCCCAAACTGGTCCAGTTCGGATCGGGGCCGCTATCCCTGCTCGATCCGACGCAGGCGCCGCCCGGCAAGCATACGACTTATGCCTGGCACGTCATGCCACTGCTCGAAGAGATGAACGACCGCGATTATGAGACCTTCAAGGAGGAGTTCTCCGACAAGATCGAAGAAGTCTATGCGCGCTATTGCCCGAACATGACGAAAGACAACATCATCGGCCGATATGTCTATACGGCGCGCGAATATGTTCTCGAACTGCCGAATATGCGCGGTGGCGATATTTTCATGGGCGCCTTCAATGCGGATCAGGTGATGTATAATCACTTCGGTTACCGCACGCCGTTGCCGAATTTCTATTACGCAGGGTCGGGTGCGCACCCGGGAGGCGCGATTTCGGGCGGGCCGAGCTACATCGCGGCGGGACTCATCGCGCGCGACCTTGAACTGAAGCCGTGGTGGAAGCCATGGGATGCGCGCACCGCGCTGCAAGCGCTCTCGAAGGCAGCGTAGGCATGAATGCGTATCCAACCGCTGCGATGGTTGCGCGCGACTTTGCGTCGCTGCAGGGACGTGTCGCGATCATTACCGGAGCCGGTCAGGGCATTGGCAGGGTTCTCGCGAAGGCTTTTGCGCAATGCGGCGCCATTTCCGTCATCGCCGAGCTGAATGCTGCAAAGGGCGAAGCCGTTACAAAGGAAATCGTTGATGCCGGCGGCAAGGCGTTTGCGGCGACAACCGACGTGTCATCCGAAGACTCCGTGGCGGACATGGTGGCGCTCGTCGAGCGGCATTTCGGCCGCGTCGATATTCTGGTCAACAACGCCGGCATATTCTCGACGCTGGAAATGCGTCCGTTCGACCAAATTCCGCTGGAGGAATGGGAGCGCGTGCTGCGCGTCAATGTGACGGGGGCTTTTTTGTGCTCGCGCGCGGTTCTGCCGGCGATGCGGCGCGCCGGTTGGGGCCGCATCATTCACATGGCCTCGGGCGCCGTGACTCTCGGCCGCCCGAATTATCTGCATTATATCGCGTCCAAGGGCGCTCTTGCGGGAATGACCGGGTCGATGGCGCGGGAAGTCGGTGCGCACGGCATCACCGTCAACGCGATTCTTCCAGGAGCGACCTTCACCGAGATCGAGCGCAAGACAGTGACCCCGGAGCAGAAGGTGCGGATCATATCGCAGCAATGCATTCCGCGCGCGGAGACGGCCGACGATCTTGTCGGCACAGTGCTGTTTCTTGCTTCCGATTCGTCCGCTTTCCTGACCGGTCAATGCCTGACCGTCGATGGCGGAGCCACACACCGATAAACGAGGAGCGGTACATGACCATTCACCCGCGTATGAAGTCCTTCAATTTTCAGGACTGGATCGAACGCAACAAGGGCAGCCTGAAGCCGCCAGTGTCGAACAAGCAATTGTTCGACGAGAAGACCGACATGGTGGTGATGATTGTCGGCGGCCCGAACAAGAGAGTCGATTTTCACGACGACCCGGTGGAAGAGTTCTTCTACCAGCTCAAGGGCGACATGATTTTGAAGATCGCCGAGAACGGCAAGATCTACGACGTCAAGATCAAGGAAGGCGACGTCTTCCTGCTACCTCCGCATGTTCGGCATTCGCCGCAGCGACCCATGGAGGGTTCCGTCGGCCTTGTCGTGGAGGGAACTCGCACCGCAGGCATGCGCGATGGCTTCGAGTGGTATTGCTTCAATTGCGGTTCGCTTGTGCACCGCGTCGAGGTTGAGGTGAAGGATATCGTTAAAGACCTGCCACCGCTCTACGAAGCCTTCTACGCCGACGAGAAGGCGAGAACCTGTCCGCAATGCGGTACAGTTCATCCTGGGAAAACGCCGCCTGACGGCTGGGTCCAGATGTAACACACAGAGCATCCTCCTCGTCACACGCCAGAGGACGTGCAGTGCCGCGCCCAGGTGCTGAACAACCAGCGCCGCGATTGCAATGCATGTCCTTCTGGTTGCGGCTGCGCGGCTTGCGCCGCTGGGCGGTTGCCCTATAGATTGCGCTTAAACCAGCGCGAGAAGCGCGGAGCGATTGGGAGGATAATGATGCTGAAACGATTGATGATGTCGGCTGCGGTGCTGGTCGCAGCAGGCGGGATCGCTGCGGCGCAGGAGATCAAGGTCGGACTGCTGCTGCCGTATTCCGGCGTTGGCGCAGAACTCGCGCAGCCGATCGATCGCGGCGCGGAACTTTATATCAAAACGCATGCCGACGAGATCAAGCCCTTCACCGTCAAGCTGATCAAGCGCGACGTGAAGGACGCGAGCGGCGCCACCGCCAAGATCGTGGTTCAGGAGCTGCTCACCCAGGACAACGTCGACGCGCTGGCCGGATGGGTCTATTCGCCGAACGCAATCGCGACAGCGCCGTTGGTCACGGCCGGCAAGAAGTTGGCGGTGCTGATGAATGCGGGCACCGCGCATATCACCAATATGTCTCCTTATTATGCGCGGACCTCGTTCAGCATGTGGCATGCTGGCCACGCGCTCGGCGAGGCGGCGGCGAAGCAACTCGGCGCCAAGACCGCGGTGATCGGTTACACCGACTTCCCGCCCGGCAAGGACAGCCTCGCGGCCTTCAAGATGGCCTTCGAGAAGAATGGCGGAAAGGTCATCGACGAAATCCCGATGGGCGGTGCGAATGCCGTTCCCGATTTCACGCCTTTCTTCCAGCGCGCCAAGGACAAGAAGCCGGATGTGTTCTTTGTCTTCGTGCCCGGCGGCGACCACTCGACCGCGGTGGTGCGGACCTATAACGCCCTCGGCATGAAGCAGGCCGGCATCAAGCTGATCGGTCCGGGCGACATCACCCAGGACACCAAGCTGCAGCCGATGGGCCAGAATGCCGATGGCCTGATCACCATGCACCACTACAATGCCGATCTCGACAATCCGCAGAACAAGAAGTTCGTGGAGGACTGGAAGAAGGCGTATGGAGCGGATTCGACGCCTGACTTCATGGCGGTCGGCGGTTACGACGGCATGGCCGCGATCTTTGCCGCGATCAAGGCCACCAATGGCAAGCTCGACGGCGACAAGGCTGTTGCAGCGCTCAAGGGCTGGAAGTTCGACAGCCCGCGCGGTCCCATTCAGATCGATCCCGAGACGCGCGACATCATCATGAACGAGTATCTGTCGCAGGCCGCGTTCCAGAATGGCCGCGTGGTCCAGAAGAATATCGGCAAGATCGACGCCGTGAAGGATGCCTGCAAGGCCAACAAGATCGGTCCTTGCGGGAAGTAATGACGCGTCGATAATGGAGACGGGAAGCCGCCGTCCGGCCACCGGGCGGCGGCTTCTTACAATCGAGCGTACAGCACGGCGGGACGCGGCGTGATTTTCGGGGAGGACGTGGCAGGGATTGTGCTGGGCGGCCTGGCCGCCGGCATGGTCCTGTTTGTCGTTTCGGTCGGCCTGTCGGTCACGATGGGATTGATGGGCTTCGTCAATCTGGCGCATGGCGGCTTCGCCATGATTGGCGGCTATATTATCGTGCTGTCGATGAACCGGCTTGGCGTGCCGTTCGTGCCGGCATTGATATTGGGCTTCACGCTGACGGCGGCATTGAGCGTCGTTCTGGAACGCCTGTTCTATTCCAAACTCTACCGCGCGGCGGAGCTCGATCAGGTCTTGTTTTCGATCGGTCTCGCATTCGTAATGATCGCGACGGTGACGATCGTGATCGGGCCCGAGACGCAGCCGATGATCCTGCCGTCCTGGCTGCGCGGACAGATTGACCTCGGCTTCACCTCCTACCGCACCTATAGCATCTTCCTGATCGTGTTCGGGGCGCTGGTTGCTTTTTGCCTTTGGCTTGGTTTCGAGCGCACCCGCATCGGTGCGCAGATCCGGGCCGCCGTCGACAATCGCAAGATGGTCGAGTCGCTCGGCATCAATATCGACCGGCTTTTCACATTCACCTTCGCCTTCGGCAGCGGCATGGCCGCGCTCGGCGGCGGTTTCGGAGCGGAATTCCTCGGCCTCGATCCGCAATATACGCTGAAGTACCTCGTGTACTTCCTGATCGTGGTTGCTGTCGGCGGAATGGGCCGGATCACCGGCGTGTTCTATGCCGCATTGATCATCGGCATCATGGATTTCATCCTGAAGAAATATCTGCCCGCCGGCGGCACCATCTTCATCTACGTGCTCACCATCCTCATTCTGCTCATCAGGCCGCAGGGCCTGTTCGGACGGAGCAATTGATGAGCGCCACCGACATCTCCATGTCGCCCGCGGTTCGCGACTTCGCGCACCGGCACCGGCTGCGCTGGTGGGAGCCGCTGCCGTGGATCGTGGCGATCGGATTCTTTTTCCTGTTCCCGCGTCATCTGGGGATCGGCACGGAAATCCTGGTGACGATATTGTTCGCGCTGTCTCTCGATCTGGTGCTCGGCTATGCCGGCATCGTCACGCTGGGTCATGCCGCATTTTTCGGGCTCGGTGCCTATGCGGTCGGCATGCTGGCCCATCACGGCATCTGGAGCGAACCCCTGAGCGGCCTTGTGATCGCCGCCGTGGTCGCCGGCATCTTCGGGCTTGTGTCCGGCCTCATCCTGCTGAGAACCACGGGGCTGACTCTTTTGATGCTGACCCTGTGCATGATGCTGCTGCTCGAGGAGGCCGCCAATCTCGGCCAGACCTGGACCGGTGGTTATGACGGCCTTCCGACCGTGCCGATCGATCCGATCCTCGGCCGATTTGCCTTCAATCCGTTGATCCCCGACGTGCAGTACATTTACATCCTGTGCGTATTGTTCGTCGGCTTCATTGTGGTTCGAACGATCGTCTATTCCCCATTCGGCGAAAGCCTCACCGGAATCCGCGAGAATACGCTGCGGATGCACGCCGTCGGCGCGCCAGTGAGGAAGCGTCTGGTCATCTGCTATACGATCTCGGGCGCGATTGCGGGTGTTGCCGGGGCGCTCTGGGCGCAGTCGAACGCCTATGTAAATATGTCGACCTTCAGCCTGGATCGCGCCGCGACCGTTCTGATCATTATTGTGCTTGGCGGATACGGCAGGCTCTATGGCGCGTTCATCGGAGCGGTCGCCTATATGGCGCTGTCGCATTATCTCGCGAAGATCTATCCGACTGCGTGGCAACTCGGTCTCGGCATTCTGCTCGTGTGTATCGCGATGTTCGCGCGCAACGGCATCCTCGGCATGTTCGACTCGCTCGTTGCACGGCTTCGAGGAAAGCGCGTCGGACCATGACCGCGTCGTTGCTTGAGGCGAGGAATGTCGGCAAGACCTTCGGCGCGCTGATCGCCGCGGCCGACATCAATTTCAGGCTGGGGAAGGGCGCCCGCCACGCTCTGATCGGGCCCAATGGCGCCGGCAAGACCACCTTCATCAATCTCCTGACCGGCGTTCTGACTCCGACCTCGGGCCAGGTTCTCCTGAACGGCGAAGACATCACGGCCGTCGCGCAGGCCGAGCGGGTGAAGCGCGGCATCGCGCGCACCTTCCAGATCAACCGGCTCTTTCGCGGGCTCTCGGTGCTCGAGAATGTCTACATCCCGGTTGCCGAGCAGCTCGGCGCCGCGCCGTCGATGTTCAAGCCGGCCGGCATGCGCAAAGACGTGATCGAAGCTGCGATGGCGCTGCTCGAAATGCTGAAGTTGCAGGACGACGCCGGCCACAGGATTTCCGAGCTGCCTTACGGTCGTCAGCGTCTCGTCGAGATCGCGATCGCACTCGGACTTGCACCCAAGGTTCTGCTGCTGGACGAGCCGGCGGCCGGCGTTCCGAGTGCCGAAAGCCATATCATTCTCGATGCGATCGCCCGACTGCCCAAGGAGATCGGAGTGCTGATTATCGAACACGATATGGACCTCGTGTTCCGCTTTGCCGAACGCATCACCGTTCTGGTCGGAGGACGAATTTTCGCCGAAGGCACGCCGAAAGAAATCGCGGCCAACCCGGACGTTCGCGCCGTGTATCTCGGCCAGGCGACCCACGGATCCCATCATGGCTAGCGCACTCGCCTGGAAAAATCTGTCCGCGGGCTATGGCGAGACCGTGGTGCTGGAGGACATCAACCTCGAGGTCGCGGCCGGGGAGAGCGTCAGCATCATTGGTCGAAACGGCGTCGGCAAGACGACGCTGCTCGTCACCGCCATGGGCCATACGAGCGTGAAGAGAGGCGATGTCCTGCTCGACGGCGAGCCGATCACACAACTTCCGGTGTATCAGCGGGCGCTCAAAGGCCTGGGGCTCGTGCCGCAGGAGCGGGAAATCTTCCCTTCGCTCTCGGTACGGGAAAATCTCGAGATCGCCGCGCGTCCCGGCTATTGGACCGAGACGCGCATTTTCGAGCTGTTTCCCCGGCTGCGCGAACGCCTCGGCAATATGGGCAATCAGCTCTCCGGCGGCGAGCAGCAAATGCTCTCGATCGCGCGCGCGCTGATGACCAACCCGCAGGTACTCCTGATGGATGAGCCGACAGAGGGGCTTGCTCCCGTGCTGGTCGAAACCCTGGCCGAGGTGCTGGGCAAGCTGCGAGATGAGGGCGCGCTCACGATCGTGCTTGTGGAACAGAACAGCCGCGTTGCGCTCGCCTTCTCGCCCCGAGTGCTGGTGATGGACAAGGGCCGCATCATTTACGACGGACCCTCGCAGCCGCTGCGGGACGACCCGGAACGGCTGGCAGGCCTCGTGGGCGTCGCCGAATAGGCGGGCCAAAATCGCCGTCTGGTCGGTCGCGCGACCGGACAACCCACCCTATGATGCCGATCCATGATTCGAACCGGGCTGAATCATGACTAGGCGCGTCCGCAGAGCCGTCGTCGGCGTCTGCGCTGCATTGCTGATGATCACGGGAACTGACCGGTCGCTCGCGCAGCGCGACCTGTCGGATCTCGGCATTGTTCTCATTCATGGCAAGGGCGGCACACCGACCACCGCGATCGAGGGGCTTCACGAGTCCCTGAAACGCAGCGGCGCGCTCGTCGAGGCTCCGGAGATGCCATGGTCGGCGCGGCGAATCTACGACGCGACTTTCGATCAGGCGATGGATGAAATCGACGCCGCGGCGGAGCGCCTGAAGAAAGCCGGCGCCAGGAAGATCGCCGTGATCGGCCACAGCCTCGGTGCGAACGCCGCCATCGGATACGCAGCGCGGCGCAAGGAGCTGCATGCCGTCGTCGCACTTGCGCCTGGCCATCTGCCGGAGGCCTGGGCGCTGCGCGCCCGCACCGGAAGTGCCATCGCCGAAGCCCGCAAGTTGGTCGCCGCCGGCAAGGGCGACGTGCGCAGGACTTTTCCCGATCTTGCGCAGGGCATTCCGTTTTCGGTGCGCGCGACGCCCGTCGTCTATCTTTCGATGTTCGATCCGGATGGTCCAGCCGTGATGCCGAAGAACGCGGCGGCCATCGAAAACGTACCGCTTCTGTGGATCGTCGGCGTTGCCGACCCGATCATCTTCCACGGCAAGGATTACATTTTCGGTCGCGCAGCGCCGCATCCGAAAAGCAAATATCTGGTCACGGCCAGCATGCACCTGTCCACGCCGTACCAGTCCCGCAGCCAGATCATCGAGTGGCTCAAGGGGCTGTGAGCCTACCGGTCCGAGCGACGGCGCTGAGTTGCCTTCAGTCGGGCTTGAGCCCGTTCACTTTCGTCACCCAGGCCCGCACGTCAGGAAGGATCTGCGGCAGCAATTCCTTCACCTGATCCTTGGTCATGCCGGCGCGAATGCGCGGATCGTACAGGATATTCAGGAGATACTGGTCGAAGATGTCGAAATAGCCCATCTGGACCTCGTCGTTGAACATGGTCCAGGGCAGATCGTCGTCATCGTTGATCGGGCCCAGCGCCTGCAGCAGTTCCTCGTAGATGCAATCGAGAAAGATGAAATCGCCGGCATCGACCACGACGATCACGTCGGAATGCTGGATCCGGTACAAATCGTCTTTGCGGAACCCAGACAGGCATTGCGGCTCGAGGGATTTGACGATTTTCGCGGCCTGTTCGCGTCCATAGAATTGCCGAATCGTCTTTTCGATGTCTCGGTCCCGCACAAGCGTCACGTTGACATTGGCGTCCTTGCGGGAATCCGCCATCGCGATATCGAGGCCGCGCACTTTCGACGCGATATCCTCGACCACGGATGCGACCTCCTTGCGGCGATCCGGCTTGGCGCGGCTGTCCGCAAAAACGCGGACCGGCATCTCGTATTTGCGGATACGATCGACCCGGCCTGAGACGTGGAATTCGGCTCCGAACACAATGCGGAAAAAGCCGTCGGTGATTTCGGCGTCGGTGAATGTCGTCCGCTCGGATGCGCGGCGCTTGCTGACCTCGGCATGCTCGGCAGCTGTCAGGCCCGGCCATGATGTCGCAGCGATGACGACGGCGAGCAACAGCGCCGTCAGGTGACGCTGTACGCGAAGCATGTCTGACAAACGGTCGACCACGGGCCGGAAGAGCAGGACCATCATGACTTGCGATACCCGGCCAAGCGCCGTTCGAATTGCCATCACTCCGAAGCGCAATGGAGCGGCGGAGGACTGATTTCAGGAAGACGTCGTGAGGCGTGACGCGCGTGTCTGAAGCGCGCGCATGCGGTCGGCGAGGCTGCTCTTTCCGTCGTCCTCGCCGGTGTCGTTGGCGGGGAGGGGGACCTGGCCGTTTGCCGGGCGGAGTGCCGCACCGGACGCAGTGTCGGCGGACGCCAGGATCGCCTCGATCGGCGAGTTCGGCCCCTCCAGGGTCACCGCGAGCTTGGCTATCTCCGCAGCCACGTCATTGATGCGCTCGCGCAAAAGCGCATTCTCGACCCGCTCGGCCGCCCAGCTGGCTTCGGCCTCCCGCTTCATGGTGGCGACCTCGGCCTGCAATTTGCTCCGCTCGGAATTGGCCAGCTCCAGTTCCTTCTGCAAGAGCTCCTTTTCCGCAGTCAGATTCTGGATCGTTTCGCGATGCTGGCTGCCCGCCGAGGTGAGCTCTTCGCGTAGATGGAAACCGGCGCGGCGGGCATTTTCCAGCTCGGCGCGCAGACGGTCGCACTCATATTCCCGTTGGACGAGAATCTTCCCCTGGTCGGAAATCCGGCCTTCCAGCTCGACCACGCGCTTGCCGAGCAACTCGGCTTCGGTGGTCTGTGCGATCAATTGCTGTTCGAGCTGGCTGACGCGCTGTCCGAGGTTTTCGACCTTGCCGCGCTCGTCCGCCAGATGCTGCGTTGCGGCGGCGAGCTCGGCCCGCTCCTTCTCGAGGCGGTCTTCGGTGGTCTTGATGTCGCGTTCGTAGTCTCCGATGCGCAGCCGCAGCGCTTCGATCTGCGTCTTGAGTGAGATCAGCTCGACGCGCTGTGCCTCCGTGGTCGCGGTGCGATCGCCAAGCTCTATCGTGAGCCGTGCCAGGTCGGCTTCCTTGTCCGACAAATTTCGTTCGTTTTCGTGCAGACCGAGCGCCTTGGCGGACAATTCCTCTTCCGTCGCCTTCATCTGGTCTTTCAGCGCCTTTTCGCGCGCTTCCAGCGCAAAAATGGTCGCGGCCTTTTCACCAAGCTCGACCTTGAGCCGATTGATGGCGTCATTTTTCTTGCCGAGCTCGGCCAGCTGGCTGGTGCTCTTGGCCTTCAATTGCTCGACGCTCATCTCCAGCCGGCGGGTCGACATCGCAAATTCGGCGCGGAGCTGATCCTTGTCGGCCTGAATTTCGGCCATCGACAGCGGCGTCGCTGCTTCCATGCGGCGCATGGTGAGGCGGACGGCACGGGCGTGGACCAGGGGAATGAAAACAAGACCGATCAGGCTCGCCAGCAGGAAGCCGATGCCGAGATACATGGCCGGCTCAATCATGTGCGAAGACTCCAACCCCCGGACGCGATTTGAGCGGACAACAACACGGAACCATGACACGAGGGTCCCGCCGCTCCCAGCATCTCCCGCGATTAACCTAAACCGGCCTATACCCGTCGTGAAAGGGAATTCCGACTCGTCCGAAAGCCGGACCGCTTAAAAGGGATTCCAGGTCGCGGTTGGCGTGAATTTGAGGTAGCCGATATTGGCCCCGAGCCTCAGTCCAACCCCCGCCCTGATCGGCACGACGACAATGTTTCCCGCGCCGAGCGCGGTCATCCCGAAACCGCCGATGAAATAGGCCGAGCCGTCGATGCCCCCGAACCGGTTGTAGATCGCCTCCGTGGCGGGGAGATTGTAGACCAGCATCATGGTCCGCGCGCCTTCGCCCCCGGCATCGAAGCCGATCGAGGGGCCTTGCCAGTAGACGCGGAGATCGCCCGCATTTTTCGTGTAGAGCGTTCCCTCGCCATAGCGCAGGCCGGCGACGAACGCGCCACCGGCTTCTTCGCCGAGGATATAGCCATTCGGCTGGCCGAACTGGCTGAAGGCCTTCTCGACCACCTGAGCGAGCCCGCGGGATACCGTGCCGAAGAAGCGGTGACCGCTGTCCAGAATTTCGTTGGTGGAATATTGCGGCTGTCGCGGCTGCCCGGACTCCGGACCGGGCGGCGGCACCGGCTGCGGCTGCTGCGCAAATGCCGCCTCACCCTGCAGGCAAGCCAGAAGGGCTGCGGCGGCCAAAAGGCGAATCAGCGAACGCATCAGGTGCTCCATGAAGAACGTCGGTCGCGCGAGCTTAACCGGATACTCATCCGAATATTGTTAAGGCATCCGAATCGGAACACTTGTTGGACCGAATCATGACAACACTGCGCCGTCAACGTTGCATGCTGCGCGCGGCGCTCCTGTGCCTCATTGTTTGCGCCGCGCCGACCGGATTGTCGTGGCAACTTGCGCACGCCGCGACCACCGAGCTGATCGTCACCGACCCGAATTCCGGACTGGCGATCTACGGATATGACCCGGTCGCCTATTTCACCGACCGCCAAGCGAAGCCCGGACACGCGGCGTTCGAGGTGACCCATGCGGGCGCCGCCTGGCGCTTCCGTAACGAAGGCAATCAGGCGGCTTTCGTGCAGCGTCCCGACGTCTACATGCCCCAATTCGGCGGCCACGATCCGGTGGGGCTCGCGCAGCATGTCCCCCGCGCCGGCCATCCCCTTTACTGGGCTATTCACAAGGACAGACTTTTCCTGTTTTACTCCGAGAGTGCCCGCGATGCCTTCGCGGCTGACCCGGACAAGATCCTCGCTGCCGCGCAAAGCAACTGGCCCGAGGTCGTCCGGCAGCTCGCGCCCTGATCACCCGTATCGCTCGGCGTCGGCAGGGTCGCCCCATGCGATAAACGACGGGACCTTCAGGCCGCGAGCGATCTGTCCGTATTGTACCGGCGTGCCGTCCGGCGTCAGCACCACGCCGCCGGCGGCGCTGAGTACCGCATCCCCTGCGGCGATGTCCCATTCCGATGTGCGGCCGAGCCGCGGATAGACGTCGGCCTTGCCTTCCGCAATCCGGCAGAATTTCACCGAAGAGCCGCAATCCATCCGGGAAATCGCGGGAAAGCGGGTGAGCCACTCTTCGGTCTTTCGGTCGAGATGCGAACGGCTGACCATTGCGCGCCAAGGCCCTTCGCGGTGAGGATGCGTGCGCAGGGGCGTGCGCTCGCGAGCAGCCTCCGGCCCCGCGCCCGGCTGCAGTATCAGCCGCTCCGAGCCTGCGCCAATGGCGCCGCGCCAGATCGCATTCAAAGCCGGTGCGCCGACGACGCCTGCGATTGGACGGCCGTCCCGCACGATCGCAATATTGACGGTAAACTCGTCGCGCCCCTCGATAAATTCGCGGGTGCCGTCGAGCGGATCGACCAGAATGAAGGTCGCCGGAATCTGCGGCAGCGATCCTTGCGAAGCCGCTTCCTCGGACACCACCGTGATGCCCGGCAAGATGCGCGACAGGCCATCGAGGATGATTGTCTCCGCGGCTTCATCGGCTTCGGTGACCGGAGTGGCGTCGGCCTTGGTGCGAACGCTGGCGCCTGCCATACGCACGCGCATGATCGCGTCGCCGGCGCGGGACGCAATGCCAGTCAGCGCGTCGAGCAGCGCCGGATCGGACAGTTCCTGCGTCATGCGAGCGATGTCCGCGCGAACAGACGCAGCTTGGCGCACCGACGCGTGCGGTGTATCAAGCGGCCGGCCGCATCATGATCGAGTGATTCGCGTTCCGCCGCCGCTTTGATCGGAGCCAGATTCATGTCCGCTATTTCTGCTGCTCAAGCGCCTGTCGCTCAATCGTCAACCGAGACACCCATCAGGATCGAGGCTCTCGACCTCGCGGCGCTCTTGTGCTCGCGTGTCTGTCACGATCTGATCAGCCCTGTCGGCGCCATAGTCAATGGCCTTGAGGTCATGGAAGACGACAACGATCAGGAGACCAAGGCTTTTGCCATGGACCTGATCAAGAAAAGCGTGCGGCAGGCCTCCGCGAAGCTGCAATTCTGCCGGCTTGCTTTCGGGGCGGCGGGCTCGGCCGGCGCGCAGATCGATCTCGGCGACGCCGAAAAGGTGGCGCGCGGCTTTCTGGAAGACGAAAAGACCAAGATCACCTGGAATCTGCCGCGTCTGCTGCTGCCGAAGAATCGCGTTAAGCTGTTGCTCAACATGCTGCTGATTGCCGGCCAATCGATCCCGCGTGGTGGCCAGATCCAGGTCGATCCGATCGGCAACGGCGAAACCATGAGCTTCCGGATTTCGGCGACCGGCAGTTATGCAAAGGTCCCACAGGCCGTACCGGACTTGCTCGCGGGCGGGACCCATGGCGGCAGCGTCGATGCCAATGCGGTGCAGCCCTATTACACGAGTTTGCTCGCGCAGGATTGCGGCTTGACCGTAGCCGCAGCCGCTGAAGGCGAGGCGATCGTCATCGCTGCCCGCTAGGCCGCTCGCGGCATTTCGCGAGTCGCGCCGCTTTCCAGGGAATGGCGGATGGGAGACTTAACGACCGGTTAAAGGCCGATTCGTTGAGGCATTCCATTACGCAATATTAAACCGTTAGCAACACACTACCGTGGTCGACGGTGCAGCGCGGGAGGACCTCCCGGCGCGGAAGGCCTATTGCCATGGACGAGTTGCTGCGGGATTTCCTGACCGAGACCCATGAGAGTCTCGATAATGTGGATTCCGAGCTCGTACGTTTCGAGCAGGAGCCCAACAACACCGAAATCCTCGCCAACATCTTCCGCCTGGTCCACACGATCAAGGGCACCTGCGGCTTTCTCAATCTGCCGCGTCTTGAAGCGCTGACGCACGCGGCAGAGAGCCTGATGTCTCGCTTCCGCGACGGGATGCCGGTCAGCCACGACGCGGTCTCGCTGATCCTCGCGACGCTGGATCGCATCAAGAACATCCTCGATGGATTGGAAAAGCATCAGGGAGAGCCGGCCGGTACTGATGACGATCTGATCGCGCAACTCGATGCCATGGCACAGGCGGGCAACAGGTCGCAGGTGTCCGGAACCCTCACTTATCAGGTTCTAGAACGGCCGCTGAAGCCCGGCGAGGCGACGCTCGATGAACTGGAGCGTGCGTTTCGCGACACGCCCGGCCCGGAGCCGGTGAGCCACAAGCCCGATGACCGGAAATCCAGCGAGCGCTCGGACGCGAAGGTCGCGAGCCAGTCGATCCGCGTCAATGTCGAGACGCTCGAACACCTTATGACCATGGTCTCCGAACTGGTGCTGACGCGCAACCAGCTCATGGAGCTCGCGCGCCGCCAGGCCGAGACCGAGTTCAAGGTGCCGCTGCAACGGCTGTCGCATGTGACGGCCGAATTGCAGGAAGGGGTGATGAAGACCCGGATGCAGCCGATCGGCAATGCCTGGCAGAAGCTGCCGCGCCTGGTACGGGACCTCTCCGTCGAACTCGGAAAGCAGATCGAGCTCGAAATGCTTGGTGCGGACACCGAACTCGACCGGCAGGTTCTCGATCTGATGAAGGACCCGCTCACGCACATGGTGCGCAATTCGGCGGATCACGGGATCGAAACGCCTGTGGAGCGCCGCGCTGCGGGGAAACCGGAGCGCGGGACGATCCGCCTGACCGCCCGTCACGAAGGCGGGCACATCGTGATCGAAGTGTCCGACGATGGCCGCGGTCTCGACCGCAGCAAGATCGCTGCGAAAGTCCTCAAAAGCGGCCTGGCCACCGAGGCCGAGGTCGCGAAAATGTCGGAGTCGCAGCTTCAGCGCTTCATCTTTGCGCGCGGCATGTCGACGGCGGAGTCGGTTACCAATGTTTCGGGTCGCGGCGTCGGCATGGACGTCGTGCAAAACAACATCGATCAGATCGGCGGCACGATTGAGGTCAAGTCGGTGCCCGGGCAAGGCACGGTCTTCACCATCAAGATCCCGCTGACGCTGGCGATTGTGTCCGCGCTCATTGTCGAAGCCGCGGGCGAGCGTTTCGCCCTGCCGCAGGTCGCGGTGATGGAGCTCGTGCGGGTGCGCGCGCATGGCGAGCATCGCGTTGAGAGGATCAAGGATACGCCGGTCCTTCGGTTGCGCAACAAATTGCTGCCGCTGATTTTCCTGCGCAAATATCTGCGCCTTGGAGAGGCGGCCGAGCAGGAAACCGAGAACGGCTTTGTCGTGGTGACGCAGGTCGGAGCCGAGTGTTTCGGCATCATTGTCGACCGCGTCTTCCACACCGAGGAAATCGTGGTCAAGCCGCTGGCGAGCAAGCTGCGGCACATCCATGCCTTCTCAGGTAACACCATCCTCGGCGATGGCTCGGTGATCATGATCCTCGATCCCAACGGGATCGCCGCGGCTTTCGGTTCGGTACGGAACGGCGCGATAACCCTTGAAACCGTCGCGGATAGCGAGAAGAACTTTGCCGAGCGCAACAAGACCGCGCTGTTGATCTTTCGTGCGGGCTCGAATGCGCCGCGTGCGGTTCCGGTGTCGCTCGTCACGCGCCTCGAGGAAATCGATGTTGGCAGCATCGAGACGACCGGCGGACGGCATGTGGTGCAATATCGCGGACATCTGATGCCGCTGATCTGTCCCGGCGAGAACGTGCGGATCCGTGAGAGCGGATCGCAGCCGCTTCTGGTCTTCTCCGACGGCGAGCGTTCGATGGCGCTGGTGGTGGACCAGATTGTCGATATCGTCGAAGAGGAATTCGAGATCGATCCCAGTGATGGACGGCCGGGCGTCCTCGGATCCGCGATCGTGAAGGGCGAGGCGACCGACATCCTCGATGTCGGCCATTATCTGCCGCTTGCCTATACAGGCTGGTTCGGCAGCAGCACGTCGCAAAAGTCGAAACGTCATCTCCTGCTGGTCGACGATTCCGCGTTCTTCCGCAACATGCTGGTGCCGGTTCTGCGCGCGGCAGGTTACACCGTGACCACGGCAGCGAGCGGTCACGAAGCGTTCGGCATGATCCGCAGCGGTCGCAACTTCGATGTCATCGTGACCGACCTTCAGATGCCTGGTATGGACGGGCTCGCGCTGGCGCGCGCGCTTCGTGCCGAAAATGCCAGCGCGCAAATCCCGCTGATCGCTCTGTCGGCTATGACGACGCCGGACATGATCGAGCGCGTCAGACGCGCGGGCTTTCACGATTTCGTCGCGAAATTCGATCGCCAGGGCCTGATCGCCGCGATCAAGGAACAGACCGACACGGTCACGAGCCAGGCGGCCTGACACATGACCAACGCACTGCACTCTGGAAGCGCCGAGTACGTCACCGTCACCGTCGGCTCGCAATTGTTCGGGCTCCCGATCGCGCGCGTGCAGGATGTTTTCGTGCTCAATCAGATTACGCGTGTTCCGCTCGCACCCGATGACATCGCCGGGGTGATCAATCTGCGGGGGCGCATCGTGACCGTGATCGATCTTGCGCGGCGGCTGGGCATTACCGGCAGCAGCAGCCGTGCGCATCTGGCGGTCGGTCTCGAAATCGACAAGGAATCCTACGGTCTGGTGATCGACGCGGTTGGCGAGGTGCTCAAGCTCGGCGCTGACACGGCCGAAGCGGCGCCGGCCAATCTCGACGAGCGGCTCCGGCATGTCGCCGCGGGTGTTCATCGCCTCGATGACAGACTGCTGGTGGTCCTGGACGTCGACAGGCTGATCGATCTGAAGCCGATGGAAATCGCCGCATGAAGCGGCACAGAGTGCGGGTCAATCCGCTAGAAAAGCGAGTGAGGATATCATGAAGACCTGTTTGGTCGTGGACGATTCCAGCGTGATCCGGAAAGTCGCGAAACGCATCCTGGAAGGGCTGGATTTCCAGATCATGGAAGCCGAGGACGGCCAGCAGGCCCTCGATCAGTGTCAGCGGATGCTCCCTGACGCGATCCTGCTCGACTGGAACATGCCGAGAATGGATGGATACGATTTTCTCAAGGCGCTGCGGCGCATGCCGGGCGGCGATCAGCCGAAGGTCGTTTTCTGCACCACCGAGAACGATGTCGCGCATATTGCGCGCGCTCTGCATGCGGGCGCGAATGAATACATCATGAAGCCGTTCGACCGCGACATTGTGGAAGCAAAATTTCAGGAAGTCGGACTGATCTGACGCCCCCGTTTGACGGTTGCATGTTGAGAAGAACGTGACGGCGCTCCCTGATACCGGCGTATTGTCGCCCAACACCGCGTCCCCGCTCCGCGTCATGGTGGTCGATGATTCCGCGGTCGCGCGAGGCTTCATCCGGCGCTGGCTCGAGGTCGAGCCGGGCATCGCGATCGTTGCTTCGGTGCGTACAGGGCGCGAGGCGCTGAATTATTTTGATCGCGCCGCTCCCGATGTCGTCGTGCTCGATGTCGAGATGCCGGACATGGATGGCATCACCGCACTTCCGCTCCTGTTGCAGAAGAAGCCCGGTCTCGCGGTGATCATGGCGTCGACCCTGACGCGCCGCAACGGCGAGGTCACGCTGCGCGCGTTGTCCCTTGGCGCGCTCGACTGCATCCAGAAGCCCGATGCGCAAGGCACGATCACGAACGACAATTATCGCCACGCACTGGTCGCGAAGATTCGCGAGCTCGGTGCGCGCGCGCGGCGCCTTCCTCACGCGCGGGCGCCCGTGCCCTTGAGGGAGAGGGAGACGTCGCCTCGGCGGCCCTTCGCGTTGCGGCAGGCTCCGGCAACCGCGCCGCGCGTTCTGGTGATCGGCGCGTCCACCGGCGGTCCGCAGGCGCTCGACGAAGTCTGCAGCCATCTTGGTGCGGTGATCGACGTCGCGCCCGTCCTGATCACGCAGCATATGCCGCCCACCTTCACCACGATCCTTGCCGAACATCTCGGCCGGGTCACGGGGCGTCTTGCGCGCGAAGCCGAGCATGGCGAGCCGATCCGCGCCGGGCGCATCTACGTTGCTCCCGGACATCAGCATTTCAAGGTCGTCCGCAACAACGGCCAGCCGGTGGTGGCGCTCGACGATTCCGCGCCTGTGAATTTCTGCAAGCCGTCGGTCGATGTGCTGTTCTCATCGGCGGCCGAGGTGTGGGGGAGCTGGGTTCTCGGGCTCGTCCTCACCGGAATGGGCACCGACGGCGTCCAGGGCGGCGCCGACATCGTCAGTTCGGGCGGCAGCATCATCGCGCAGGATGAGGCGAGCAGCATCGTCTGGGGTATGCCCGGCGCGGTCGCACAGGCCGGGCTGTGCTCGCAAGTGCTTCCGCTTGCGGATATTGCGCCCGCGATCGCGAACGCCTTTCGGAGGCGCTCGTGACCGGTTCGGACTATGACTTCATCCGCAAGCTCCTGAAGGAGCGGTCCGGCCTGATGCTGTCGGCGGAGAAACAGTATCTGGTCGAGAGCCGGCTGATGCCGGTTGCCCGGCGGAACAAGATCCCGAACCTGACCGAACTCACCTGCCGGCTTCGCGCAGGCACCGATGAAGCGCTGATCGCCGAAGTGGTCGAGGCGATGACCACCAACGAGACCTTCTTCTTCCGCGATCGCGTGCCCTTCGATCATTTCAGGAACCATGTCCTGCCGACCCTGATCGCGGCGCGGGGGAGCCACAAGCGCATCCGCATCTGGTGCGCGGCTGCATCGACCGGGCAGGAGCCGTATTCGATCGCCATGGCCATCAAGGAGATGGGCGCCTCGCTTGACGGTTTCCGTATCGACCTTCTGGCGACCGACATTTCGGAAGACGTGCTGGAGAAGGCGCGGGCCGGCCTTTACACCCAGTTCGAGGTGCAACGCGGGCTGCCGATCCATCTCCTGGTGAAATATTTCACGCAGAACGGCGACCTCTGGCAGATCGCGCCCGAGATCCGCCGCATGGTGCAGTTTCGGAGCTTCAATCTGTTGTCCGATTTCTCTCGCCTCGGGTCGTTCGATCTCGTCATCTGCCGCAACGTGCTGATCTATTTCGAGCAGGACACCAAGACCGCGGTGCTCGAGAAACTGGCGCGCGTCATCGCGCATGATGGCTTCCTGATCCTCGGGGCGGCGGAGACCACGATCGGGCTGACCCAGGCCTTCAAGTCGGTACCCGACAAACGGGGGCTGTACGCGCTCTCACACACATCGGACAGGGTCGTGCCGCTTCCGCTGCGCAGTCTCGCGTCCTGAGGGGTGGTCACGCCTTGCGCCGGCGCGGCGCTGCAAGCCGCGCCGCAATCATGATCAGCGTCACCGACACCACCAGCACCCAGGTCGGAGCGGCAAGGCCGAGCAGGATGAGCAGCGCCGTCGAAATCACCGGCGAGGCGTAACCGAGCACGCCGAGAAAGGCGACGTTGCCGTGCTTCATGCCGATGTCCCACAGCATGAAGGCGGCGCCGATCGGACCAAGCCCGAGAAACACCATCGCGATCCATTGCGGCGCGGATGGCGCGACCCAGCCCTCGAAGAGCAGATTGCACGCAAGTGCAAGGAGAGCCGTGGCAAAACAGGCCGGCGCCACGCTCTCGCTCGGCACCGCTGCAATCGTCCGCGACATCACCGAATAGGTCGCCCAGACCACGGCGCTCGCGAAAGCGAAGCTGAAGCCGAGCAATGCATCCGGATGGCCGGCCGATGCGCCGAGCTTATCGAAGACGAGGAGCGCCGCCGCGGTGAAGCCCATCAGCGCGCCAACGATGTGGCGGTAACTCAGCGTCACGCCGGGAAGAAATCCGGAGAACAGCACGGTAAGCAGCGCCCAGAGCGAGGCGATGAGACCGGCCTCGGCGGGCGGCGCGAATTTCAGTGCCGCGAAATACAGAACATGAAAGACGAACAGCCCGTAGATGCCGAGCAGAAAGGACGGCAGCGTCGGCACCATGGCGCGGCTGCGTCCCACCGCGATCGCATAGAGCGCGATCGTCGCGCCGCCGACCGCGAAGGTGATCGCTGTCGACTGGAATGGCGGAATGTCGCCGCCCTTCAGCGTCGTGAGCGTGGCGAGCGTGCCCCACAGCATCACCGCGCAGAAGCCGATCCATGTGGCGGTGCGTCCTGGGATCGGTGCGCGGTGCGCCGAAGCGGCCTGCGCGGTGTTGGATGTGGCGTCCATAATTTGTCGACCGTCGCCGGCGCCCCGGAATGACCAGCTTGAGGGCTTCGCCGGCATGAGCGGGTGAGTGCATAGCGCGGTTTTTCCTCGAGGAAAGCGGCAAGTGTGAAAGCCGCAATGTGAAAGCGGGCAGGCGGCAGCGCCCGTGTTGTTTGTCAGGGCGCCGGGTACGCCCTTCACTTTTCTGGCCCTCCGCAAAAGGGAGGGGGACGGCGCGCCGGGAGGCGCAGGCCAGTCCTTGTGCCGCATGACGTCAGCGCCATGCGGCCGCCTCTCGGCGCGCAGTCCGCGGCGATTTCGCGCTCCGGAGCCGTTCTTCCGGGTCTGGACAGAAGGAGCCGCGCCCCCTCCGATCCGGCAGGCTTTCGCCCGCCTTCGACCAGACCGTCGTCCAGCAGGTCTACCTGCGGCCCCTCGTCAGTAGGGGCGGACGGCCAACCCAGAGCGTCCCGGAGGCAGGGTTACGAGCCCCGCCCGCAGGCGCCGCATCCCATCCCGCCCTCATGACGTCTCATGACAACGCCCTCGGTGGATGGGATAAATAGGAATATAATCATAGATCCAAATCAGTCAAGAGCCTGGAATGGCTCCGATAGCGGATCAGCTTGAAATAAGATTATTTTCACAATCGATGCGATGGGACAACATTGTATTTGCAGGAACATTGCCCATTCGGCCTGCTACACTTTATTGTGTGGCGCCGTTGCCACACAGAAACCATATCCGTCGAACACAGTTGGTCTGTGCGGCGACACACAATAGCGTAAGTCTCGCTTAACGGGCGAGGCGCACCCTAGCGCCGGGGGAGTCGTCATGAGTGAGCAGGAACTTCAGGACATTCTAGCGACGATTGCGCGGGTGCGTGAAGCCAATACGGTCACGCCTGAAATGGCGCGAGAATTCTTGCAAAAGGAAGGCGTTATCGACGCCCAAGGCAACCTCACCGGGCCGTATGCTCGCAAAAAGGTAGAGCCCGCCGCCGCTTAAGTTGCATCGCCTCTCAACCACGTTCGTTCTTGGCTACCACGGCTGCGACCGAGACGTGGGCGATAGCCTTATCGATGGCACCCCGTTTGAAGAGAGCCGTAACGAATACGATTGGCTCGGGTGGGGGATTTATTTCTGGGAGGCGAACCCCATCCGAGGGCTTGAGTTTGCGAATGAATGGAAAGAGCGCAACGGCAAGATAAAAGAGCCGTACGTTGTCGGCGCGATCATAGATCTTGGATACTGCTTAGATCTCACAACATCTGCAGGCGTGCGTGCGATCCGAGGAGCACACAAGGATTTCATCGCATATAGCAACAAGGCCGGCAGCCCTATTCCGAAGAATAGCGGTAATGATGAAGACAAGCTTCTAAGGAAGTTGGATTGCGCCGTGGTGAACCACCTTCATCACGTTCTTCAAGTGGGCCGCCAAAAGCCGTTCGACTCTGTTAAAGGTGTTTTCATTGAGGGCGGGCGCATGTACGACGACTCCGGATTTTACAACAAGACGCACATACAAATTTGCGTACGTAATCCGGAATGCATTAAGGGGGTTTTTCGCGTGCCGGACCATGACCTCAAATCCGGTATTTAGCCTTGCTCCTTCTTGTCTAAAATCTCAACGATATCGGCATCTTTACAGCGGAAGCGTTCGCCGCTTTTGCATAAACCAACAACCACGAAGAAAGAGAGACTTAGCGAAAGAGACGACTTAGCCCTCTCGTCTAAGAAGCGGTCTTTGATGACTTTCATAATGACATAGGCTGCATCGCAGGGCCCGGAGCATATGAGGGACGGATCGCGAAAAATACGCCAGTTGCAGGCCGGATTTGCCCATCTTTGATTTTCCAACATGGGCAATCCCGAGTTGCAATCAGCCTGTGTAAACTGAACTCATTCGATAACTCTGGAGCCGAGAGACAGGCGAACACCGTCTCGACCTATTTGTGCCTCATCGGTAATTGAACCGCACTGGTCCCCTTATCTTTGCTACATCCGCGCCCATGCCTCTGAAAGTCGCCGCCCTCTATCAATTCGTCGCGTTGCCGGATTTCCGCGAGCTGCGTGAGCCGCTGCGCGCGCTCTGCGCCGGGCTTGCGATCAAGGGCACGATCCTGCTCGCACCGGAAGGCATCAACGGCACTTTGGCCGGCGCGGATGAGGCGATCGACGCGCTGATCCGTGAGCTGCGTCATGGTTCGCTGTTCGGCGGACGGCTCGACAATCTCGAACTGAAATATTCCACGGCCGACGAGATGCCGTTCCAGCGGCTCAAGGTGCGGCTGAAGAAGGAAATCGTCACGCTCGGGGATCGGGCGACGGACCCGACCAGGCAGGTCGGCATCTATGTCGATCCCGCCGACTGGAACGCGCTGATCGCCGACGAGGACACGCTGGTGATCGACACGCGCAACGCCTTCGAGGTTGCGATGGGCAGCTTTGATGGTGCGGTCGATCCGAAGCTGTCGCGCTTCGGCGAATTTCGCGATTACGTCGCCTGCGCGCTCGATCCGGGCCGGCATCGCAAGATCGCGATGTTCTGCACCGGCGGCATCCGCTGCGAGAAGGCGAGCGCCTATCTGCTCGCGCGCGGCTTTCCCGAAGTCTATCACCTGAAGGGCGGCATCCTGAATTACCTGGAGAAGATTCCCGAATCGGACAGCCGCTGGCGCGGCGACTGTTTCGTGTTCGACGAACGCGTGGCGCTCGGCCATGGCCTTGCGGTGAAGCGCGACGGTCGCGGCGAAGGCTGAGCGCGGTCAGCCGGACATCCGGGCTTCGGTCTTTAAACTATTGAAAACGCAGCGTTTATTCACCGCCTTTCGCCCTCTTGACGGCGGGCGGCTCTGCCCTAAATCGCTCCTCCGACAGGGCCCGTGAAGGGCCTGTCGCGGACGCCGGACGACGTCCGGTGTTTCGCTCATGGCCATGTTGCTCTGCGGAGGATATCGCTGTGAGAGACTTCACTATCGATGACCTGCTCCATCCCGCGCGCGCCTTCGCGCATCCCGGCGATGTGGTGCGCGATCGCGATCTCACCCTGAACGAGAAGCGCGCGATCCTCGCGTCCTGGGCGTCGGATGCCTGCGCGCTGGAAGCCGCGCCCGAGCTGCGCGAAATCCCCGGCGGTTCCAAAGTGCGCTTCGACGACATCATGGATGCGCTGCGCGAACTCGACCGGGAGGCCAATGAGGCGACGCCGCACGGCCCGAGAACCATCCGCAAGCGGCGCCTGCGCGATCGTCTGCGCGGCAGCGATTCCGATCCCGATCAGGGTCGCTCGCTTCAATAGGAGCTGAGGCCATGATCGCGACGACGCTCGAGCGCTATGTCATCGGCCGCGAGCAGAATGTGCTGCGGGTGAATTTCGACCGCGAACCGGAGCCGCCGACCCCGCCATGTCCGGGAGCCGGCGCGTTGCGGCGTCTCACATTGCCGCCGCCGTCCGAGGTCTTCCCAGAGAGCAGAGTGCAGGTGGCGTGATGAAGACGATGCTGACCTTGCTTCTGATCGCGGCGATCGTCATCGCTGCGCATACAGGAGCACGCAAGGCTCACCCCGCGCGACAAACGTAATGGCGGAATAAGCCGGCCGCGGCCTACAGCGCTTTCGCGGTTTTGCCCATGTGGCGCCGCGCATAGGTCGCGGGCGGCTCGGGCAGGCGGAACACCACGATCATGCGGTTGACTTCGCCGCGTTTGAAGGCGGCGAGGAACTTCGGATAGTCCTTGATCGAGACGCAGCCATTCGACTGGCCGTTCGGTCCGAGCATGTAGGGGTGAACCAGGATGCCGTTGCGTCCGAACATCCCGTCGCGGTCTTCCGGATTCATGCGGATCGCTTCGACGCCGTGGAAGCGCGACTCGCGCATGGTCAAGCGATAGGTGTTCGGCGGCGTTACGCCCCGCATGCGAAGCTTCACATGCTTGGGGTCGTCCATGTACTGGCCATAGCCCGAATGCGCCTCGAGCTTCTCGCCGTTCGGCATGTACACCGCCTTGGCATTGATGTCGTAGATCGCGGTCTTGGCGAGTTGCGGATCTTCGTCCGGAATGGCGAGACCCTTGGCCGGCGGCAGGGCGGCAAGCTTCGGACGCGTGCGCGGAATGATCATCGGCGGGATGATCGCGGGGCGAACCGGCTGCTCGAAGCGGTTCGTGACGGCGGAGAACCGGCGCTCGAAATGGTAAGCGCCGTGGCCGGGCATGCCGGAAAAGATCGGGTCGTCGGCGTCACCGCCGAGGAAGCCCGAGGAGGGCAGGGCGACCGTTCGGGGCTCAACCGAGCCGGTGACTGCGGCCTTGTCCTCTTCGTCGGGCCAGTTGCGGGTGATGTAGGGGACGGTGGACGCGATGGCCACGGTCGGCGCCGGCAGCGTCAGCCAGGCAAACTTGCTTTGGGGCGGCAGACCGATCGTGCTGCGCCGCTCTTCCTTCGCGTCGGTGGTGATGGACAGCAGCCATCCCGCGACGGTCAGCGTTCCGGTCACGATCGCAAAGCCGATCGCAACGGCCGCGGCGCCGCGCGCGAGAGAGCCCGCGAACCGCGGGGTCCCCGCGATGCGCGCGATCAATGGCGCAGCCGACCGATGACGCGTCTTGACGCGCCGGCCCGTGGTCGCACGCGTCATGGAACGCAAAACCCCCACACAACCCAAGAGAAATATTTCCCCCATTCACCTTGGACCCGCGTGGTTAAACGCAAGTAAAGGCGCAACAATGGACTGTAAGCGACAAAACCATGGCGGCGAGGCGCTACCCACCGTTAAGGTTAACGCTGCGGTAATGGAGGACTGGCTGCGGTGTTCTTGCCCTCCGGTCGCAGGGCGCACGCCGCAGGCGCCCCCCGCTTGAATAGGCACAACCATCCCGCAGGAATGGTGCCGGGGTAGGGGGAAGTTGCATAGCGCCAGCCTGCCGGTCGGCAACCAAAAAAAACCCCGCCGTTTCCGGCGGGGTTTTCAGTGACATTGCAGAGGAGATTCAACGCACGTCTACGACATCCCCGCCCCCGCGGGGATGATGCGGCTCACGCCGGAATCCGCGCCTCGTCGTCGGACGGCTCGCGCAGCACATAGCCGCGGCCCCACACCGTCTCGATGTAGTTCTTGCCGTTCGAGGCGTTCGCAAGCTTCTTGCGCAGCTTGCAGATGAAGACGTCGATGATCTTGAGTTCGGGCTCGTCCATGCCGCCATAGAGGTGGTTCAGGAACATTTCCTTGGTCAGCGTGGTGCCCTTGCGGAGCGAGAGCAGCTCCAGCATCTGGTATTCCTTGCCGGTCAGATGCACGCGCTGGCCGTGAACCTCGACGGTCTTCTGGTCGAGATTGACGACGAGGTCGCCGGTATTGATGACCGACTGGGCATGGCCCTTGGAGCGGCGCACGATCGCATGGATGCGCGCGACGAGTTCGTCCTTGTGGAAGGGCTTGGTCATGTAGTCGTCGGCGCCGAAGCCGAGACCGCGGACCTTGTCCTCGATGCCGGCAAGGCCGGACAGGATGAGGATCGGCGTCTTGACCTTCGCGACGCGAAGGGAGCGCAGCACCTCGAAGCCCGACATGTCGGGCAGATTAAGATCCAGGAGGATGATGTCGTAGTCGTAGAGTTTCCCGAGATCGACGCCTTCCTCACCGAGGTCGGTGGTGTAGACGTTGAAGCTCTCGGATTTGAGCATCAACTCGATCGACTGCGCCGTCGCGCTATCGTCCTCGATCAGCAAAACGCGCATGCCAGTCCCCTCTCTCGCCGCTGCGGGGCCCCTATCAGGTCGGCACGCCGGAGCGGCGGCCTTTCAAACGCCTTGCAACAATACGATTCGGGAACGCTAGTCCCACATGGTTAACAAAAGCTGATTCCGGTGTGCAAGGGCGATCTAGGCAGGAGCGCTCGAATCGGCCTAAAGTCTTACCGGGATACAGTTTTTTACCCGTGCGTGAGTTCATGTTCCGTATCAGGAAACGGCGTTAACCGACTCCCGGGACCAGCCTTTGACCTACGCCGCCGGCTCGCCCTTCGCACCGTCACAGGAACGGTGACGCAATGATTAACGACGCGGGTAAACACGAAGTTAAAGCCAGCACTTTGGAGGTAACTTTAAGCGCGCGTGAAGATGCGTTGCCTCATGACGTCTCAGCGGCCGAGGTGCGACTCCCTCTCCCCTTGGCGGAGAGGGTTGGGGTGAGGGGGCTCAACCCCTTTCGCGACTCGTCCCCCCTCACCCGGCTCGCGTCGCTCGCCGACCTCTCCCCCCAGGGGAGAGGTGAAGCCCGAGTTCGCCGCGTGCACCCTCGTTCACGTTTGTCACCGCGATGAAAGCCCTCGCCGACCAGATCGCCGAACTCGATGGCGTCGAGATCTACGGCCGGGTGGTCGGTGTCCGCGGTCTGATGGTCGAGGTCGCGGGCCCGATCCATGCCATGTCGGTCGGCTGCAAGGTCACGATCGAGACCGCACCGGGGCGTTCCATTGCCGGCGAGGTGGTCGGCTTCGCCGGACATAACGCTCTGCTCCTGCCATTTGGTGCGCTCGATGGCGTTCGGCGGGGTTGCCGCGCCATCGTGTCATCGCTGCCGGCTGCGGTGCGCCCCTCGGATGGCTGGCTCGGCCGGGTGGTCAACGCGATGGGCGAGCCGATCGACGGCAAGGGCCCGCTGCCGCCCGGTGCTTCGCCCTATCCCTACCGTGCGGCGCCGCCACCGGCGCATGGGCGAAAGCGCGTCGGCGCCCCGCTCGATCTCGGCGTGCGGGCGCTCAACACATTTCTGACCTGCTGCCGCGGCCAGCGCATGGGTATTTTCGCCGGCTCCGGTGTCGGCAAGTCGGTGCTGCTGTCGATGCTCGCTCGCAACGTCGAGGCCGACGTGTCGGTCATTGGCCTGATCGGCGAACGTGGCCGCGAAGTGCAGGAATTCCTGCAGGAGGATCTGGGCGAGGAAGGGCTCAAGCGCTCGGTGGTGGTGGTCGCAACCTCCGACGAACCTGCGCTGATGCGCCGGCAGGCGGCGTATCTGACGATGGCGATTGCCGAATATTTCCGCGACGAGGGCCGCGACGTCCTGGCGCTGATGGATTCAGTGACGCGCTTTGCCATGGCGCAGCGCGAGATCGGCCTGTCGGCCGGTGAACCACCGACCGCCAAGGGCTATACGCCGACGGTTTTCTCCGAATTGCCGCGCCTCCTCGAACGCGCGGGTCCGGGCCCGGATCAGGGAACGATCACCGGCCTCTTCACCGTTCTGGTCGACGGCGACGATCACAACGAGCCGATCGCGGATGCGGTGCGCGGCATTCTCGACGGTCACATCGTCATGCAGCGCGCGATTGCCGAGCGCGGCCGCTATCCGGCGATCAACGTGCTGAAATCCGTCTCCCGCACGATGCCCCGCTCCGCCGACCCGGCCTTCCTGCCTGTCATCACCAAGGCCAAGCAGGTGATGGCCACTTACGCCGACATGGAGGAGCTGATCCGGCTTGGCGCCTATCGGCCGGGATCGAGCGCCGAGGTGGACGAAGCGATCCGCCTGCATCCCCATCTGGAGGCGTTTCTCGGCCAGGCCAAGGACGAGAGCACCAGTCTGGCCGAAGGATATCAGCGACTTGCTGGAATTGTCGGTGATCTGGAAACAAAAAAATAACGTTAGCCGGGCACACTCTCGCCGTTTTCGCCGGCGCGCGTTTCGCGCGGCGACTGGAATTGGGGCTTCGGGGAGTATGTGTCGATGAAGTCGCGTGAGACGCTGATCCGGCTGCGGAAGTTTCAGGTGGACGAGAAACGCCGCCGGACGATGCAGATCGAGACGATGATTGCCGAGTTCGAGCGCATGAGCAACGATCTCGAGCGCGAGGTCAAGGCTGAGCAGGATCGTGCCGGCATCCAGGACCCCTCGCATTTCGCCTATCCGACCTATGCCAAGGCCGCCAATCAGCGGAAGGAAAACCTGAAGCGCTCGATCGAGGATCTGCGCGCGCAGCTCGAGGATGCGAAGGCCCAGCTGGCGGAAGCCTTCGAGGAACTGAAGAAGGTGGAACTGCTCGACGAGCGCGATCAGGCTCGCGAGCGCGCCGAGAATAATGCCCGCGAACAGATGGAGCTGGATTCGATCGGCATCATGCGGATCCGGAACGCGGCGCGCGCCTGACGTTTACGCCTGTCTGGATTAGGATCATGGCCGGGTGTCTGCCCGGCCATTTTCTTTTTCGGGAACCTTTGCCGCCGCGGGCCATCCAACAAGCGACAGGAGGTTCGACCGTGCCGCATCTCCACGCGAAAAGTGCCTACGCCGCGGATGACCTTGCGCTGGTGCAGCGTGCCCTCGCGGGCGAAGGCAATGCGTTCCGCCTCATCATGCGCCGCAACAACCAGCGGCTCTATCGCCTCGCCCGCGGCATCGTCCACGACGACAGCGAAGCTGAGGACGTGGTGCAGGAGGCCTATGTCCGTGCCTTCGCGCATCTGCGCGATTTTCGCGGCGATGCGTCGCTGTCGACCTGGTTGTCGCGCATCGCCATCAACGAGGCGCTGGGACGGGTTCGCAACGCGCGCCGGCAGGCCGATCTGGACCCCGGTGTGGAAACGCCGACCGAAGCGCAGGTCATTCCCTTTCCGCTCAACGCGGAATTCGATCCGGAGCGGAATGTGGCTCAGCGTCAGATCGTGCAACTTGTCGAAGCCGCCATCGACGCGCTGCCGGATGAATTCCGCACCGTTTTCGTCGCACGCTTGGTCGAAGGCCTGAGCATCGAGGAAACCGCCGACCTCCTCGACATCGTGCCGGAGACCGTCAAGACCCGCCTGCACCGCGCGCGCGTCATGATCCGAAAGCAGCTCGACCGGCAGATCGGGCCTGTGCTCCTCGAAGCATTTCCGTTTGCGGGACGGCGTTGCGACAGGCTCGTCGCCGCAGTCGTGCAGCGGCTTGGCATTCCCGAGTAATTGCCGGGAACCTTTTCCTGCGGCCTCCATCCAACAGGCGTTGATCAGACAACGATCAGACGGATGTCCGCGTCGCTCGCGGGCTCAAGGAGGAATCATGCTTATTCGAACGACGGCGCTGGTGGCATGGCTTGTGTTCGGGACCGCACTGACATGGACGCAAGCGACCTCGGCGCAATCGGCCCAGAAGCCCACCGATCCGCAGATTGCGCATATCGCCTACACGGCGGGCGTGATCGATATCGAAACCGCAAAGCTTGCCTTGTCCAAATCGAAGAACAAGGCGGTGGTCGAATTTGCGCAAGGCATGGTGCGCGACCACGAGGCCGTCAACAAACAGGCGCTCGACCTTGCGAAGAAGCTCAAGGTGACGCCGGAAGACAACGACACCAGCAAGGCGCTCACCAAGGCGGCGGCCGATGAACGCAAGAAGCTGTCCGCGCTGAATGGTGCGGCCTTCGACAAGGCGTACATGCAGAACGAGGTCGCCTACCACAAACAGGTCAACAGCGCGCTGAAGACGCTGCTGATCCCGTCGGCGTCGAATGCCGAACTCAAGAACCTGCTGGAGACCGGCCTCAAGCTGTTCGAAGGCCATCGACAGCATGCCGAGCAGGTCGTGGCGGGCTTGAAATAGGAGGCTTGCGTGCCCCGTGGATTAATTCTGCCTGCCCTCGCAGCGATGATGCTCGGCGGCGGGGTGGCGGTGGCATTCGCCGATACGGTCCGGGTGACGATCGACAAGCTGGTCTTTGCGCCGACCGAGATCAGCGCCAAGGTCGGCGACACCATCGAGTGGGTGAACAACGATGCGTTCGCGCATACTGCGACGGTCAAGGGTGGCTGGGACGTGATGATCCCGCCCAAGGCGACCGCGACGATGGTGGTCGAGAAGGCGGAATCCGTCGCCTTTTTCTGCCGCTTTCATCCGAACATGAAAGGGCGGCTCACAGCGACCAAGCGTTAAGTCCTCGCCAGATATGCACCGCACGACACCGAAACGAAAACGGCCGGGCATCGCCCGGCCGTTCTGCATGAAGCTGTGCGCCGGTTTGTGTCAGTTCTATTTGGCCGGGAAGCGTTCGCGTCCCTCGCGCGGGTAATAGCACTGCATCGGCATTTGCCCTGTCGCCGGGTTGCAGATCCGCGACCGGAGCTGCGGCGCAAAGCCGAGCTGGCTCTCGCGTTCGAAATAGACATTCGGCCGCTCTGCCCGCGTCGCCGGTTTCGCCGGTTTCGCTGCAGCCGCGCGCCGAGGAGCCGCGTTTGTGCGTGTCGCCTGCTTGGCGGGGAGCTGCCGTGCGTGGCGGGGCTTGGCCTTTGGCAGGGCTTTCGGCTTGGCCTGGGGTCTGCGGATTTCAGCGGCGTCGTCGTCTTCCGGTCCGGACGCCGTGCGCGCGGCCGGACTCGCCGGCAGCAGGCTGGCGGGCGGCTGCGCCGTAAAGCCCTGCGCCGGCAGGGGAGGCTGCGCCACGATCGGCGGCTCTCCACGCAGGTCCTGCGCAGCGACAAAATCCTGACCCGGAGCCTGCGGGCGTGCGGGTTCGGCCGGTGGCGTCAGCGCCTGCTGAAGCTGGGGCACTGGCTGCGCTGGCGGCGTATCCGCTTGCTGCAATCCGGCAGATTGCTCGCTCGGCTCAGCATTCGCGAGCGGCGCAGTCGTGTCGTGCGACGAGCGATAGGCGCGCTCGGCAGCGAACAGGGTCGTGGTGATGACGGCCGCCGCCAGGGCGTAGCCGGCGATCCGCAAGGACTTTCTCTGGGCACTTTCAGTCAGATCGATCATGGGGCGACTCGGACGGTGACCTGTCGAGACTTCCTTGGCGCGTGTATGGGGCGAAAATTCGCTCCAGACATATGAATTCAAATGCCAGGGACCACCCGCTTGTCGAGCGGCATTTGAAATTGTGCTGAACGGCCCCCACACAGTTCCGTTAACCTAACCGCCGCGGGAATATCACTGTGCCGGCCGGGTTGAGGTTTCTGATCCTTGCCGTGGGCCAATTGGAGACCAATTCATGCCGCTTCGCCTGTCCGTGTTCGCCGCCGCAGCTCTGGCCCTCGCCATGGTTCCCGCCGCCTCGGCGGAGGTGAAAGTGCTGACCGCCGGCGCGATGAAGCAGGTCGTGTTGGCGCTGCAGGACGAGTTCGAGAAGCAGGGCCACAAGCTCGTGGTGGACAACGATACGGCCGGCGCGCTGCGCAAGCGCATCGAAGGCGGCGAGGCTTTCGATCTCGCCGTCATCACGCCCGCGGTGATCGATGCCCTGGGCAGCGCCGGGAAGGTGGTGCCGGGAACCAGGACCAATCTGGCGCGCGTTGCGATCGGCGTCATGGTCCGCAAGGGCGCGACCCTCCCGGATATCTCGACGGTCGAGGCTTTCCGCCGGGCGCTGATGGACGCCAAGACGGTGGCGTATATCGATCCGGCGTCGGGCGGCTCGAGCGGCATCTATCTCGACAAGCTGTTCGAGACATGGGGGATCGCCGATCAGATCCGCGCCAAGGCCAAACTGAAGCGCGGCGGCTATGTTGCCGATCTTCTCAAGTCCGGCGAAGCCGAGTTCGGCATCCACCAGATCAGCGAAATCGTTCCGGTGAAGGAGGTCGTGCTGGTCGGGCCGCTGCCGGCGGAGATCCAGAATTACACGACCTATGCCGGCGCGGTGTCGGCGACCGCACGGGATGCGGCCGCCGCCAAGGCGTTTCTCGATCTTTTGGCCGGCCCGTCCGCTTCTGCCGTTCTCAAGGAGAAGGGCATGCAGCGGCCCGGCCCTTGAACCGGCTGCCGTCAATTCATCGAATCGACCGACAGCACCGTCAGCGAGCGACGCCCGCCGCTCACGGTTTCCCACTCGATCGACTGATTGACCGACAGACCAATCAGAGCAGCCCCGATCGGGGTCAGAACCGAGATCTTGCTCTGCGCAAGATCGGCTTCGTCCGGGAAGACCAATGTGACGGTGCGGACCTGCGAGGTCACGTCATCGCGGAAGGTCACGCGTGACCCCATCGTCACGAGTCCCGGCAAGCGCTGGAAATCGTCGATGATGTCGGCGCGGTCGATCTCGCGCGACAAAAAGTCACCGGCGCGCTCGAATTCGCCGCGGGCATGGTCGGCAAGCCGCGCGAGCTTCTCCGCATCGCTCCGCAGCAGAGCAATCGGGGGAAGTTCAGGCTGCAAATAGCTCATGGACTGGCTCCTTTGCTGGTCAGATGAAACGCTCGCGCTGCAGCATGCGCTGCAAGGCAGGGCGAAAGGTCAGATTGCGATGTGAGGAGGGAGGAAGGTCAGCCCGGAAGGCTGACACGCGCAGCCGTCCGGGTCAGCAGCCTGCGTGCAGGCGACCGGCGCGAAGCGTGGAACGGTTAAGGCGCGTAAACATGATGCAATACATAAGGGCGTGAGGCCCGAAGTCAATCTGTCCCGCCGCTACAGCGCGAAGTCAGCCGCGATGAGCGGGTCCGATCACAACACGCGACTTTCGATCCTGTGCGTCCCAAGCGGAGCACTGATCGACGTGGTCGTCACGCTTGTGCACGATGAATGATGGAAAGCGCGGTGCTGAAAACCGGAGAAGGGTAGCCACAAAAAAGTTGCGCCCCCTTGGGGGGAGGGGGCGCAACACATAACGTTGATCCCTGGGGGGAGGGAGATTCAACGTCAGAAAACTATCGGATATTTCCGAGGTCGCCCGCGGTGGCCGTCGGCTTACCGGCGCGGATCACCGGACCGGCTGCGTCGAAGCGCGAGGCGAAAGTGGCGCTGCCGTCCGAGACGGTCGGCTTCGCGAGGATACCAACGCCTACGACCATGATCGCGGCGACGAGCGACACTACGACCACCTTCAGGTGGGTCGCGCTGTCGGCGCTGCGCAGCGAAGAATTGTTCATGACACGTCCCTGCCTATCTTCCATCCCGTTGGTCGGGATTTGGCATCGCCGGGTTCACCTCGTGCGATGCACGGCTAACGTAGGAGCGCCTGGTGCGTTCCGCACCGGGCTTTCACATCTCGTTGACCGGATGTGAAAATACGTGACTGTTGCGCCGCAGTCGCGGGAGTTCTGTTGGGCTAGTTAATGCTTTCCTTCCGCAATTTTTGCGGAAAACGCTGTCCTGTCGGCGGTTTAGACGCTGCCGATGGTCTTCAGCCGCACCCGCGGATGGATCTCGGCCTGCGACAGGACAGGCGTCTGAGAGCGGAAGCGTTCCACGAGGCCGCGCACGAACGGCCGTATTGACGCGGATGTGACCAGCACCGGGGCTTCCCCTTCTCGGGCCGCGTCCTCGAAGCGTTCACGAACCAGTGTGATGAATTCCGAAAGCTTCGACGGCTGCATAGCGAGCGTGCGCTCGTCGCCCTGGCCGATGATGGAATCGGCGAAGGCTTGCTCCCACCTGGCGGACAGCGCGATCAACGGGAGATAGCCGGACGGCGTGGTGTATTGCGCGCAAATTTGGCGCGCCAGCCGGGTGCGGACGTGCTCGGCGATCTGCGTCGGATTGCGAGTGAAGGCGACGGCGTCGGCGATCCCTTCGAGGATGGTCGACAGGTCGCGGATCGAGATGCGCTCGGCGAGCAGCATCTGCAGCACGCGCTGGATGCCGGACATCGAAATTTGCGCCGGCACGATGTCCTTGAGCAGTTCGGCCTGTTCTTTCGGCAGCTCCTTCACCAGCTTGGTGACCTCCGCATAGGAGAGGAGGTCGGACACATTGGCCTTCAGCAATTCGGTGAGGTGCGTCGAAAGGACGGTCGCCGCGTCGACGACGGTGTAGCCCTTCACCGCGGCTTCTTCCTTGTGCGCGGCATCCACCCAGGTCGCCGGCAGTCCGAAGGTCGGCTCGGTGGTGTGGATGCCGGGCAGGTTCACCTGACCGCCGCCGGGATCCATGACCATGAATTGCATCGGCCAGAGCTTGCCGCTGCCGGCCTCCACTTCCTTGATCTTGATGACATAGGTGTTGGCGTCGCTCTGCACATTGTCGAGGATGCGCACGGCGGGCATGACGAAGCCCATCTCGAGGGCGAGCGCGCGGCGCAGCGCCTTGATCTGTTCGGTCAGCCGGTCGCCGCCGTCCTGCGCGTTGACCAGCGGCAGCAACGCGTAGCCAAGCTCGATCTTCAGATCGTCGATCTTCAGCGCGGACGAGATCGGCTCTTCCGCCGGTGCGGCTGCGGCCGTGGTCGCGATCTCTTGGTCCTTTTCCTGGGCTGCAACGACCTTGTGATGCTTGGCGACATGCCAGGCGAGGGCGCTGGCGCCGCCCCCCAACAGCAGAAAGGGCAGCATCGGGATGCCGGGCAACAGCGACATGATGATCATCACGCCGCCCGACATGCCGAGGGCCTTCGGATATCCGGACAGCTGCTTCATCAGCGCCTTGTCGGCCGCGCCCGAGACACCGGCCTTCGAAACCAGAAGGCCGGCCGCGGTCGAGACGATCAGCGCCGGGATCTGGGTGACGAGGCCATCGCCGACGGTGAGCAGGGTGTAGGCCCTTGCCGCGTCGAGAAAGCCCATATTCTGCTGGGCGACGCCGATGATGATGCCGGCGATGACGTTGATGAAGACAATCAGGAGGCCGGCAATGGCGTCGCCGCGCACAAATTTCGAGGCGCCGTCCATCGCGCCGAAGAAGCCGCTCTCGTCCTCCAGCTCCTTGCGGCGCCTGCGGGCCTGGGCTTCGTCGATCAGACCGGCCGAAAGGTCGGCGTCGATCGCCATCTGCTTGCCGGGCATGGCGTCGAGGTGAAAACGGGCCGCCACTTCGGCGATGCGGCCCGAGCCTTTGGTGATCACCACGAAGTTCACGATGATCAGGATCGCGAACACGATGATCCCGATCACGAAATTCCCGCCCATGACGAAATTGCCGAAGGCTTCGATCACATGACCCGCGGCGGACGGTCCTTCGTGTCCGTGGGAGAGGATCAGGCGGGTTGAGGCGAGATTGAGCGCCAGCCGCAACATGGTCGCGATCAGGAGGACCGTCGGAAAGGCTGAGAATTCGAGGGGCGCCTGGATGAACAGCGCCGTCATCAGGATCAGCACCGACATCGTGATCGAGACGGCCAGAAACACGTCGAGGATGACCGGCGGCAGCGGCAGGATCAGGACGACAAGGATCGTCAGCACGCCGGTCGCGAGCATAAGGTCGCCGCGCCTGGCGATCTGCGCAATTTCTCCGAGGGCAGGCAACGTGAAGCGCCCGCGCGAAGGAGCAGCTGTGATGTCGGACATTCGAACCTGGAAGGAACCCCAACCCCTAGGTAATATTTGCCCGGTCTATGGTTAGCGAACGGTTAACGGGGGTGGCGTGACACCGCGGAGCCGTTAAGGTCGGCGGCGAATCGGGGGCAATCGATGACCGAATCCGACACTGCGCCGTTTGATCTCGCAGCCGCACAGCAGCTTCTGACCGACGTTTTTGCGGCCTGGGTGCAGGACCTCCAGCTCAGCGTCGAAGCGCTTCACCCGCCGGGAAGCGAGGGCGGCGCCGGGGCGACGCTGCGGATGAAGTTCTCGGAGCGAATCTGCCGGGAAGGCGGCGTGATCTGCGGGCAGGCCCTGATGTCCCTCGCCGACACCGCCATGGTTTTCGCGGTCGCATCGGCGTCCGGGCGCTACCGGCCGATGACCACGGTCGACCAGACCACGCATTTTCTCAAACCGGCCTCCAACGCCGATGTGCTGGCCGATGCGCGCATCCTGCGCGTTGGCCGGACCATGGCGTTTGGTCAGGTGATGCTGACGCCGGCCTTCGACGTGAAGCCGGTCGCGATGGTGTCGACGGCCTATGCCCTGATGTAGCGCGTGGCGCGTGCGCGGGATCGCTATCGGCTCAGCCGGGCGATCTCGCGCTTCACGCCGTCGCCCACGTCATCCATGAAGCTGCGGACGCGCGCGGTATCCTTCAGCGAGCGGTGCGTGACGATCCACATCTCGGTCAGGAGGTCGTCGAGACGGCCCAGTACCGGCGCGAGCTCCTTGTCGTCGGATGCGAGATAGACCGGCAGGAGCGCTATTCCCAATCCTGCGCGGGCGGCGACATACTGGCTGACGAAACCGCTCGCCCGAAAGCCGATAGTGGCGGCGGGCAATTGCTTCGACAGATACGTCCCGGCCTTGGTCTGCACCGGGTTTTCGGTCCAGCCGATCACGTCATGTTTGCCGAAATCGGCGAGACGCTTCGGCGTGCCGCGGCTTTTCAGGTAGTCGCGGGCGGCGAAGAAACCCCAACGCACATCGGCGAGCTTGCGGCCGAACAGGTCGCCTTCCGCCGGCCGCGTGGCGCGGATCGCAACATCGGCCTCGCGGCGTGCCATGTCCACCGGCCGGTTATCGACCGAGAGCTCGACCACGATGCCGGGATGCCTGTCACGAAACGCGCGAATGAGCGGGGTCAGGACCTTTAGACCGAGCGTCTCCGAACAGGTGACGCGCAGTTTTCCGCTCAGCCGCGTGTCGCGTCCGGTCAGCTCGCGATCGAGCGCCAGCGCCTCGGCCTCCATGCGTTCGGCGGCTTCGATCAGGCGCTGACCGGCCTCTGTCGGCCGGTAGCCGTTTGCGAGCCGCTCGAACAGCTTGGCGCCGATCGCGGCTTCGATGGCATTGAGCCGCCGGAACATGGTCGAGTGATTGACCGACAGCGCCGTGGCCGCGGCGGCGAGATTGCCGCTCCGCCCGATGGCGAGCACGAAGCGCAGGTCGTCCCAGCCAAAGGTCATCGGGCGTTCCCGAACGGTTTGCAATTTCGCAAATGCAGTTGGCGCGAACGCTTATAGCATTGCGGATGTGCAAATCCTAGTTAGCGGGCCATCGAAACCTCTTTCAATGGCTGGAGAACTCCAATGACCAACTCGTCCGAATATGGCGCGCTGATCCTGCGTCTTGCCCTTGGCGTCATGTATCTCGCGCACGGCCTGCTCAAGGTCTTCGTCTTTACGTTGCCCGGCACCGCCGCCTTCTTTGCCGGTCAGGGCTTCCCGGCCTGGACCGCCTATGTCGTTGTTGCAGCGGAAATCCTCGCCGGTACCGCGCTGATCGTCGGCTTCCAGGTGCGGCTCGTCGCCATCGCCGGCCTGCCGATCCTTCTCGGCGCGCTTCTCGTGCATCTGCCGAATGGCTGGGTCTTCTCCGCGCCGAACGGAGGCTGGGAATATCCCGCCTTCCTGATCGTCGCCTCGGTGGTGCAGGCGCTGGTCGGCGCGGGTGCCTATGCGGTGCAATGGCCGCTCGCGAAGCTCCAGCCGGCCCGCGCGTAACGCGGTTGTCGCACCGCAAGTCGAAGGCCGGGATGCGGGCGCATCCCGGCCTTCTGTTTTTCGATTAACGCTTCACGTCGGCGCGCCAGGTCACCGGCCAGTCATCCAGCGGAATCCGTTTGCAGTCCGACATCATGCGCTGAAGCGAAAGCTGAAAGACCTTGCCGGTCCACACCCATTGCTCCTCGACGCCGCAATCGCCATAGCCGCGTCCCTTGTTGAAGCTGGTCAGCGTCATCGTTTCCGGATCGAACAGCGGGTTCGTCAATCCGGATTTCGGGGCTTCGTCGTTGCTGTCGCCGACGCCTTGCGGCCTGCGGAACGTGACCGGGCGCAGCGCCTTCACATCGCCGGCGGGCCCCATGAGGAAGACATTGAAGAAATTATAGGCGCCGCTGCTGTCCGGGCAGGTGAACTGATAGAGGAATTGCCCGCCACCGAGCGAGTTCACGTCCTCGAGCTTCGAGCCTTCGTCCACCTCGTCCTCGTCGCAGAGCTTGCGACCCCTGGCGAGCAGGGCCGGCGGATGCTTTTTCGGCGGCTTGGCGTTCGAGGGCTTCGCCGCAACGATCACCGGGGCTTTCGGTTGCGGCGGCACGGCGGAGGCCGGCTTGTCGCCGCGGCGCACCAGCGCGGTGACGGTGTCGAGCCGCTTCTGCTGATCGTCGATCCAGAGCAGCGAGGCGACGGCGCCGGACATCGAAATCTGGGACACCGCGCCGTCGGACTTTTTGCCGTCGGGGAATTGCCGGGTGACGACGATCGACTTCGCCTTGCGGATGGACTCGATCAGCGGCGCCGCCGCTTCGCCCCTGGCGAGCACGATCCGGCGATAATCGCTGCCCTCGCTTTCCTCGCCGACATGGAGGCCGCCGGGCAAACCGGGCAGGGCGGGATCGTCGAATGCGAGCGTGTAGCCCTTGGCGTCGTTCAATTCCACTGAGAGCGTCACCGTGACCGGTGCATTCGCTTCTCCGCCGCGGTCGATCCGCAGATAAGCCGCTGCGTCGTTGGAGTCGGAGTTCAACGCATAGGCCGAACAATTGCGGAGGTTGTCGCAGACCGCGAGCCAGTCGCGAAAGTCCTTCGATGCGGCATGGGCACAGGCAGCCGGCGCGGCCAATGCGATCGCAAGAAGGAAGCGGGCTCCGAATTGCATGAAGGGCTCCTTCCGTCAGACGAGGGGCGGAAACAGGTGACGGCCGTCCGGGCCGAGCGGCAGCGGATCGGCGCGGATCACATGCTCGAGCTTGAGGTCGGCATAAAGATGGGGAAACAGCGCGCCGCCGCGCGAGACTTCCCATTTGAGCGGGGCGCCGAGACTTTCGGCATCGACCTGCAGAAGAACGAGATCGCGCTCACCGGCAAAGTGCTTGGCCGCGGTCTCCCGGACCTGATCTGCCGTCGAGAAATGGATGAAGCCGTCGCCGAAATCGACCGCCGACCCGCGAAAACGGCCTTCATCCTGTGCGGCGGCCCAGAGCGATGCCGGCAGGATTTTGTAGATCATGGTCATCGCACTTACTCCGGGATCGTCGCCGCATCCGAAGCGGGCGCACGACACCGGGACTCTTTTAGCAGAAGGAAGGCCAACCATGCATCGCTGCGCTGGCGTGATGCGCAGCGTTTTGCGCCGGGCGTGTGACCGCGTCTAGCCCGCGTAACGCATTTCGCCGCCATGCGGCGGCGGGACCGGCACGCCGTCGCTCGCATATTCATTGAGCTTGTTGCGCAGCGTGCGGATCGAGATGCCCAAAATGTTCGCGGCGTGGGTCCGGTTGCCGAGACAATGCTTCAGCGTTTCCAGGATCAAATCGCGTTCGACATCCGCGACGGTGCGCCCGACCAGCGCGCGCGTGACCTGTTCGGCCGCGACCGCCGCATGCGCGACCTGCGGCGTGGTCTGCGGCGCATCGAGCCGCATGCCGTCCGGCGTCATCAGCGCGTCGGCATCGATCTCGGTGCCGCTGGTCAGCAGCACCGCGCGGTGCAGGGTGTTCTCGAGTTCGCGCACGTTGCCCGGCCAGCGGTTCAACGCCAGGGCCTTGCGGGCTTCCGCTGCCAGCGGACGCACGGGCAGGCCATTCGCCGCCGAATATTTGGCGATGAAATGTTCCGCCAGCGCGATCACGTCCTGAGGACGTTCACGCAGCGGCGGGATGCGCAGGTTGACGACATTCAACCGGAACAGCAGGTCTTCCCGGAAGCTGCCATTGCGCGCGGCCTCCGCGAGATTGCGGTTCGAGGTCGCGATGATGCGGATATCGACCGGCACCGGCTTGGTACCGCCGACCCGGTCGATCACGCGCTCCTGGATCGCGCGCAGCAACTTGGCCTGCAGCCGCACGTCCATTTCCGAGATTTCGTCGAGCAGCAGCGTTCCGCCATTGGCCTCTTCGAACTTGCCGATCCGGCGGGCGACCGCGCCGGTGAACGCGCCTTTCTCGTGCCCGAACAATTCCGACTCGAGCAGCGCCTCCGGAATCGCAGCGCAATTGACGCTGATGAAATGCTTCTTCGCGCGCTTCGAGCGCGCGTGCACATAGCGGGCCAGCACTTCCTTGCCGGTTCCGCTTTCGCCGGTGATCAGGACCGAGGCGTCGGAGCCTGCGATCTGCTGGGCGAGCTTCACCACGCGCCCCATCGATTCGTCGCGCCACACCATCTCCCGATCGTCGTCCGCGACCGCGGCGAGCACGGCCGCGATCATCTCGGGATCGGGCGGCAGCGGGATGTATTCCTTGGCGCCGGCATGAATGGCGGCGACGGCGGCCTTCGCGTCGGTGTCGATGCCGCAGGCGACGATCGGCGCGTGGATGTGCTCGGCCGCGAGGCGGTTCACCAGCGAGGCAATGTCGAGCGCGACATCCACCATCAGGAGATCGGCGCCGCGTCCCGAACGCAGCACCGCCAGGGCCTGATCGGCATTGTCGGCGTGGGTCACCGCCGCGCCCTTGTCCATGGCGTATTTAGTGGCCAGTGTCAGCTGACCCTTGAGCGTGCCGACGATCAGGAGGCGCATGATGATGTCCTTACTGCTACTGCGGTCAGGCTTTGTCAGCCTTGATGATTTCGGTCATGGTGACGCCGAGCTTGTCCTCGACGAGGACGACCTCGCCGCGTGCGACGAGCCGGTTGTTCACGTAGATGTCGATGGCTTCGCCGACCTTGCGGTCGAGTTCGAGCACCGCGCCCGGACCGAGGCGAAGCAGCTCGGAGACGTCCATCCGCGAGCGGCCGAGCACGGCCGATACGCGCACCGGCACGTCGAACAACGCTTCGAGATCGGCGGCAGTCTTGCCATTGGCCTCGGGCTCGGGCGCGGCGAGTGTCAGATCGCCTTGAGGCAGCGCGCCGCCATTTTCCAGATTTGGAAACGGGACATTGGACCGGTTGTCACTCATCGTCGCTGCCTTTCAACTCCGCTTCGGGCGCGTGGCGCCCTTCCACAAAACGCTGCACCGTCTCGCTGATCAAAGCGTCCGCGGCCGCCTTGTCGCGGATCATGCCGCCGTCCGCCCATTCGATGCGGCAATCGCCGATCGCGATGTCGGGCTCCGCCAGTATCAGCAGGCGGCCGTCAAATCCGGTCTCGCGGGCAATGTCGGCGAGCTTGGCCTGGGCTTCCGCGTAGAGCGCATCGTTGAGGCGCACCACGACATGAGGCGTGTTCACAAGCTCGCGGAAACACCCCTTCGCCAGTGTCTCGATCTCGGCAAAAGGCTCCCTGGCGATCAGCGCCTCGGCGAGCTTGCGACCGGTCGCCACCGCGACTTCGACCGCTTCCGCCTCGACGCGCAATTCCACCGATGAAAGGCCACGGGCGAGGAGCGACAGCGAATGCGCAATGCTCTCCATCGCCACCGCGAGCCGGCGCGCGCTGTCGCTCGCCGCTTCCTGCTGACCCGCGGCAAAGCCGTTGCGATAGCCGCGCGTCTCCGCTTCGCCGAGCTTGGTCTCATGATCGGAGAGCGGGATCGTGTTCGCGGGCTTCGGCGCCCCGAAATCCAGATCGAACATGAATTTGGCGGGCGCGCTCATCAGTAGATCAACTCCTCGTCGCCACGCTGCTTGGAGATGATCAATTCGCCCTTCGCCGCGAGATCCTTGGCCAGATTGACCAGGAGGACTTGGGCCTCGTCGACTTCCTTGAGCCGCACCGGTCCCATATTCGCCATGTCGTCCATGAGCATCCTGGCGGCGCGCGTCGACATGTTGCTGAAGAAGAATTGCCGCACCGCTTCGTTCGCTCCCTTCAGCGCGACCGCGAGCTTGTCCTTGTCGACATAGCGCATCAGCGTTTGTGCGGAGCCGGTGTCGAGCTTGACCAGATCGTCGAAGGTGAACATCAGCGCCTTGATGCGTTCGGCGCTGTCGCGGTTGTCTTCTTCGAGGGCGGTCAGGAAGCGGGTCTCGGTCTGCCGGTCGAAATTGTTGAAGATCTCCGCCATGACCTCGTGCGAGTCGCGGCGCCGCGTCTTGGCGACGTTCGACATGAATTCGGTGCGCAGCGTCTGCTCGACCCGGTCGATGACTTCCTTTTGCACCGACTCCAGGCGCAGCATGCGGTTGACCACGTCGAGCGCGATGTCTTCGGGAAGGATCGCCAGCACGCGCGCGGCGTGTTCGGAGCGCAGCTTCGAGAGCACCACGGCGATGGTCTGCGGATATTCGTTCTTGAGATAATTGGCGAGAACGTCTTCCTGAACGTTGGACAGCTTTTCCCACATGTTGCGGCCGGCGGGGCCGCGGATCTCGTCCATGATGCCGCCGACCCGATCGGGCGGCAGGAATTGCTGCAGCAGGCGCTCGGTCGCCTCGTAATTGCCCATCAGCGAACCGGAGGCCGAAAGGCGGCTCACGAATTCAAGCAGCAGGCTTTCGACGAGTTCGGACTCGATCGTGCCGAGCTGGGACATCGTGATCGACAATTCGCGCAATTCGTCGTCGTCGAGCAATTCCCAGATCTTGCCGCCATATTGTTCGCCGAGCGCGAGCATCATCACCGCCGCGCGCTCCGGGCCGGTCAGCTGCCGGCTCGGCTTTGGCGCATCGGCCTGACGGCTGGCGAGTCCGGCGACGATCGCATTGATCTGGTCGCGGGCATGCTCGACTTTTTGCAAATCGGTCGTCATGGCGTCCTACGCGGCCTCATGCAGCCATTGACGGATGATCGCCACGGTTTCGTGCGGGTTCTGGTCGGCGAGCTCGCCGACCTTGCGCACCGATTCCGCATGCACCTGTCCCTGGACCTTGGCGATGTCGATCATGGCCGAGGTGTGATTGGAGATCGCGACGTTCTGGTCGCTGCCGACGATCGCGACATTCGGACCGCCTGCGGAGACGACCGATGCGCCGTCGACACCGGGCAGTCCGATGACGGTGCCATCGGGAAGGACAGCGCCGCCGCGCGGTGTCTCGGGTGTGACGATGCGCCGGACCAGCGGGCGGATGACGAAGAACAGGACGATCAGGCCGAGGAAGCCCATCACCAGCATTTCGATGCCGCGCAGGATGTCGTCCTTGGTGAATTCCGGCGCATCGAGCCAGCCTTTGGGCGCGGCGGCGAGGTTCTGCGGCAGCTCGGCAAAGCGCAGATTGACGATCTCCACCTGATCGCCACGCCGCTGGTCGAAGCCGATCGCGGTGCGCACCAGCGCGGCGATGCGGTCGAGCTCGTCCTTGTCGCGCGGCATATAGACCGACTCGCCGTTGGCGTTCCGGAGATAGCTGCCGTCGACCAGAACGGCGACGGAAATGCGGGTGATGCGGCCGCCTTCCATCACTTCGGTCTTGGTGGTGCGGGAAATCTCGTAATTGACGATTTCCTCGCTCTTGCGGTTGTCGTTCTTGTTCGCCGGTTCGATGGGGCCGGTTGTGCCCTGGTTTTGGCCGCGGTTCTGCTGCGCGCCGGGGAGTTCGTTCGCAACCGTCACCTGGCCTTCGCGGGCCTCGTGTGAATTCTGCGTCTCTTCCCGGATCTGGCTGGACCGCACGACGCGGCCTTCCGGGTCGAACTTGTCGGTGGTCTGGGTGATCCGGTTGAAGTCGAAATCGGCCGTCAACTGCACCCGAGCGCGGCCGGGGCCGACCACGGATGTGACGATATTCTCGACGTTTTCACGCAAGCGGCGTTCGTAGGCAAGCTTGCGTTCGTCGGCCCCGGTCCCGAGCCCCGAGAGGGCGTCTTCGGCGCCGTCAGCCAGCAGGCGCCCGCTCTCGTCAACGATCGAGACGCGGCCGGGCTTGAGCCCGTTCACCGCAGAGGCAACGAGATGGCGGATCGCGCGGACATGCTGCGCCTCCAGCGATCCGCGCAGCTTGAGGACGATGGACGCCGACGGCTCCTGCCGCTCACGTGAGAAAAGCGGGCGCTCCGGCAGCACGAGATGCACCCGCGCGGCGGCAACCCTGTCGATAGCGCGGATGGTGCGGCCGAGTTCGCCTTCCAGCGCGCGCAAGTGATTGATGTTCTGCACGAAGCTGGTGGCGCCGAGGGCGTCGGACTTGTCGAAAATCTCGTAGCCGACCCCGCCGCCCTTGGGCAGACCCGATTCGGCGAGCTTCATGCGCAGCCGCATGACCGCGTCCTTGGGGACGAGGATGACCGCGCCATCGTTGCGGACCGAATAGGGAATGGCCTGCCGTTCGAGGTCGCGGATGATCGCGGAGGAATCCTCCATGGTGAGGTCGGTGAATAACGGCGTCATCGGGACCGCCGTCACCCGCAGGATGATGAAGCCGAAAAAGCCGATCAGAGCGGCGGCAACCGCCGCCATGGCCATTACGCGCGTCGCACCCAGCGTCTTTACGAACTCGACCAGACTTTGCACCGAAGGTCCCCCCAACGCGCAACCCGGCAATATTTGCCGTGCGTATGGTTTCCATTCGGTTAACGACGTTAACGATTGCGGCCGAGGTGACTTGCCGAGGCATGAAAAAAGGGCGGGTGAACCCGCCCTCCGATTTCAACCTGCGGTTCGGACCGCCGCGATCAGTACCAGCTGCGGCACATCTGATAGCGGCCGAAGCCGATGTCGGTCACGCATGGCGCGCGCCGCACCTTCCGGACCGTCGACGACACCTTCACGGGGCGGTAGACGCGCTTCACCGCATAGGGGTTCGGCAGGCGCTTCCAGTAATAGCCGCGCACATAGACATAGCGATAGCCGCGCGGCGTGGAATAGATCGGCTCGCGGAAGGGGTAGCCGAGCGTGGTGTCGACCGGCGTCCAGGCCGGGCCCCGCGGCCAGGTATAGACCGGAACCGCCTTGTATCCCGGAGGTGTGATGAAGCCGGAGGCGGCTCCGACCGCGAGCTGGCGAGCGGACGCGGGAAGAATTGCGGCAACCAGCACCGCCAGTGCGAGGACGATCAGTCGAATTGGCATAAAGAGCTCCGGAACAGCGCCGGCAGTGTAGCCGGGGCGGGCAGGGACCGGAAGCAGCTTCGATGGACTATGCGCAGCATTCGCGCGGGGCTGTGGCTTGCGCGCAAGATGCGGAAAGGGGCCCGGCTCGCCAAACGCGGGCGCGAAAGCCCCTGCCTCAAACGCCTATTGGCGATATTGCTGGATACGTGTCGTCCGCAAGCCGGCGAGACCATGCTGGTCGATCGAGAATTGCCAGGACAGGAATTCCTCGGTGGTCAGCGTGTAGCGCTGGCAGGCCTCTTCAAGAGAGAGTAACCCACCACGCACAGCTGCGACCACTTCCGCCTTGCGGCGGATGACCCAACGCTTGGTCGTCGGGGGCGGCAGATCCGCTATGGTCAGCGGAGAACCGTCCGGACCGATCACGTATTTGACCCTTGGCCGATGAGGCTCGGTCATCGTTGCACTCACACACTCAACCGACAAACTCACGGAAACGTAGCTTGACCCGCTTAAGATTTGCCTAAGCGCAACACTCAATTCCGATCTGCTTGCGGCCCCAATGGAGCGCATCAATTTAATCACCTGTTAAGAGATGCTGTTGTGGCGCCGCTCAGAACAGCGAAGAGCTTGCCGAACGCACCACGCGCTTGATCTTGTCGAGCGCATATTCGGTGTTGTTGACCAACAGAACCGGCGGGCTCTTCGTCATGTCGACGGAATCGACAGCGCCCTGAATTTCGGTCGATACGGCGACGCTCTGTCCGCTCGCGTCCTTTGCGGTGATCGAAAGCTTGTAGTCGCCATCAGGCTGCTTGACGCCGGAATTGTTGCGACCGTCCCACACGAAATTCTGAACGCCCGCATTGAGCGAGTAGTTGCCCGAATAGACGGTCGCGCCGGTCGAGTTGAGAATGTTGATTGTTGCGGTTGCGGGCTTCGGCGAGTTGAAGCTCCATCCCGCGCCGTTGGCCGTCAATGTCGATGTCTGGCCGTCGATCGCCACCGTCTGACCGATATAGCCAAGCGCCTGCGTCGCCTGCGTCGACTTTTGCAAGGCGACGAGCGTTTCGAGCTGCGTGTTCGACTTGAGCTGTTGTTCGACCTGCGCGAATTGAACGAGCTGTTGCGTGAACTGGTTGGTGTCCAGCGGGTCCAGCGGATTCTGGTTCTTCAATTGGGTCGTCAGCAATTGAAGGAACGTGGTGAAGTTGCTGGCCAGCGTATCATTCGCGACGGTCGCCGCCGCACTGGCATTGACGGCCGCGCTGACACCGCTGGTCGTTCCTGTAATCGTTGACATGGGGATCGTCCTTTCGATCAGACGCGAATATCGAGGCCCGCGCGCATGTTGAGCAGGCGGGCATAACCGTTGACGGCATCGCTTGGTGGGATCTCGTCCTGAAGCGGCTGATGCGCGTTGCGCGGCCGGTCCTGATCGTCACCCTGACGCTGGTTCGCGAAGCTCTGGTCTCGCAGCGAGAATTCCAGCGCGTTGTCCGAAGTCTTCAGTCCGGCCTGCTGCAAGGCGCGCTCGAGCGTGGACTGGTCGCGGCGCAACAGATCGTAGGTATCGGCGCGCTCGACGACCAGTCGCGACGTCACATTGCCGTCGCGATCGATGTCGAGGCGAACATCGATGCGTCCAAGCTCCGGAGGATCGAGCCTGATCTCGAAGCGCGAATTCCCGGCGCGGGCCTGGCTCGCGATTTCCACGGCGAGGGCATTGACGGGAATGGCTTGCGCTGCGGCGCTGACGGTGACAACCGGTGTTGTCACGGCCTGCGTTCCGGTGACGTGCGGTGCAATGCCCAGCGCTTGCAGGCCGAGATCATGAGCGGGTTTTGCCTGCGAGGTGTCCGACGGATTGAGAAAGGCCATCGGGTCGTGCTGCGCGCCACGGTCGGGTGCGTTGGTCTTCTCGGCCGAAGGCGTGGCCGCGGATTGCGCCGGCTTCGCGTCTGCCTGGGCGGGTTGTGGCGATGCGGCGTCCGAACGCGCTGGCGCGTTCGATGTTTCCGCGCGCGCCTGCTTGTCCAGGTTTTCGATATTGCTCTTGTTCGCTGACTTGAGATCCGCGGTCTTTGTCTCGCTAGTTGGCTTGGCGGCTGCGTGAGCGGTTGCGGCCGCGTCGTGGTCGGCGGTTTCGGTTGCTTCCTCGGTCGCTGCGGATGTTGCAGATGCCGCGGCAGCCTGCGTCTCGGCAGCGGGCGCTGCGGATTTCGGCATCGAATCCGCGAGATCGGCAGCCGGCTCCAGCGGGGCTGGCGTTTCAGCATCCTTGGCCGCAGATTGCCCTGCCGGTGCTGCGGGCTCGACCGGCACCGCCATTTGGGTCGGCAAGGCCGGCTGCGGCTCCGCCGGCAGAACTGTCAGGACAGGCGCCACGCCGTCGGGCGCGCTGTCGGGGTCTTTGTCCGGACTGGAGCCGCCGGAGATCGGCGCCGATTCCTCTGCGGTCGGGACGGGCTGGCTTCCTTCCGCCGCTGCCTGGATGGCTGCGATCGCATCCGCCACGGCCGTCGCCTCGGCCGATGCCGCGGCGCTGTCCGCCGCTGCGGACTCGGCCGCCGCTGCTGCCGCTGCTGCCGCTGCTGCCTCTGCTGCCGCTGCTGCCCCGGTCGCGGTCGGGGTTTCCTGCCGCCCCTGAACAGGAGCGCCCGGCTGCGATTGCCTTGCAGGAACCGGCGTCGACGCAGGTTCCGGCCGGCCTTCACTCTCCACGAGCGCCGCAAAGCCTCCCTCGCTCCGCGTTCCTGTCGGCCGGGAGGTGGCTTGAGCGCGGGGTTGGACGGGCGGCAGGTCGAAGGCGACGCTGGTCACAGGCAGCTCCGGGGCATTGCAAAACGTAAGACGCACGTATTGCTGCCGGGCTTTGCAAGCGTTGCGCCATCGGCTGGGCCGGAAAAAGACTGCAAAATCAATGGCGTCTCTTGCAGCCTGAGCGAGCCAACCGGCAGCGGCGGCCATCACCGGGCAGGAAATTCCTACCCGGCCTCCCTATATGTCCTCTGATTGCATCCGTCGGTGCTCCGCTTGTACAAGCGGGCCGGGCGGTATTGTCAGCCGGATATGCAGGGAGTGCGGCGCGCGCCGCGAACGTGATGCCCAATTCTCTCGGACTGGACCGACGTCCGCAGGACACCCGCGTGGTGGTGGCGATGTCGGGCGGCGTGGATTCGTCGGTAACGGCCGCGCTGCTCGCCGCCGAGGGCTATGACGTCGTGGGCGTCACGCTCCAGCTCTACGACCACGGCGAGGCGACGCACCGCAAGGGCGCCTGCTGCGCCGGCCGCGACATTCACGACGCGCGCAATGTCGCCGCGACCCTCGGGATTCCGCATTACGTTCTCGACTATGAGAGCCGCTTCAAGGAAGAGGTGATCGACCGCTTCGCCCAGAGCTATGTCGCCGGCGAGACACCGGTGCCATGCATTGCCTGCAATCAGTCGATCAAGTTCCGCGATCTCCTCGATACCGCCAAGGACCTCGGCGCCCACGCGATGGCGACCGGCCATTATATTGCCTCGCGCGCCTTGCCCGGCGGCGGCCGCGGCCTTTATCGCGCGCTCGAACAGGAGCGCGACCAGAGCTATTTCCTGTTTGCGACCACCCGCGAGCAGCTCGATCTGTTGCGCTTCCCGCTCGGCGATCTGACCAAGGCGCAGACCCGCGAGGCGGCGCGCCGTTTCGGCCTGTCGGTCGCCGACAAGGATGACAGTCAGGACATCTGTTTCGTGCCGCAGGGCCGCTACACGGACATCATCGAAAAGCTGATGCCGTCGGCGGCCGATGCCGGCGACATCGTCGATCTCGATGGCAAGGTGCTCGGCCGGCACAACGGCATCATCCATTTCACCATCGGTCAGCGGAAGGGCCTCGGCGTCGCCGCGGGCTACCCGCTTTACGTCGTCAAGCTCGATCCAGCGACGCAGCGGGTGATC